>Ga0164242_10008988_pt1 | contig 10815 bp, 9 predicted proteins | sample OricomgcompostMG_FD_108783 | JGI IMG/M metagenome (GOLD analysis project Ga0164242, IMG submission 108783) | Miracle-Growth compost microbial communities from Emeryville, California, USA - Original compost - Miracle growth compost (MG) ... | reverse complement strand
TGGCGCAAGAAGGCCAAGGAATTCCTGGAACGCACTTAAACTGAGAGGCCGACGATGGGAACGCTTGCAGAATTGCTGAAAGGTTCTGCGGGCGAGCCGACCTATCGAATGTCGATGTTGCCCTTCGGAACCTATCCGAACGAGAATGGGCAGGGAGAGCATCTGGGCCTTGCCGTACCGGGCATGATTCAAGAGCCGGTCAACGCCTTGATGAACCTGTTCGCGCACGGGAACTTTGCCAAAGGTCCAGATTATCCCGGCAATGCCGACGATATGCGAACGCTTCTGTTCTCGATGTACGGAGGGAATGCACTTAGTCCGGCGCGTGCAGCAGAAGCGGTCGCTCCGGCACTTCTCTCAGACACAGGCAAGCCCTCACTCTTTGGAAGCACGGTGGCAGGAGCGGAAAGGCCACAAGGCTTCGACGTCTGGCATGGCTCTCCACATAACTTCGATCAATTCGACATTTCTAAGATCGGGACCGGAGAAGGAGCGCAGGTCTATGGTCACGGACTGTATTTTGCGGAGAACCCGAACGTTGCGAAAGGATATAGGGATCAATTAGCCGGTAACCATCTCGCCGATGGTACGGCGTTGGATTTTAGCAATCCAGATCACGTTGCAGCGTCTTTCTTGCACGATTACGGGCCGGACGCCGCACCGCGGGTGCTCGAATCAGACGCATCATTGAGCCCTACGCAAAAAGCGGCCGTTCTTGAGCGCCTTTCCAATCCGTCTGAAATTCCAATGATCAGCGGCGATGGCTACCTCTATCAATCCCGCATCAACGCAGACCCAGAGCGCTTTATCGATTGGGATAAGCCATTGGCGGACCAATCTCCGATAGTAAGAGATGCTTTCGCGCGATATGGCATCGGGCCAACCGAGCAGTACGAGGTTTTGAGCAATAAGATAGGCGGACCATCAACGACCGTGACAAAGCCCGTGGATGTGTCCGACGCATATTCACGGCTCGGCGCTCACGATAAAGCGTCATCCGTCCTCCGCGATGCGGGCATCCCTGGTATACGCTACCTAGACCAGCACTCTCGCGGAGCCGGAGAGGGCTCCCGCAACTACGTCCTCTTCTCTCATGATCCGGTAGACATCATCCATAAGTGGAAGGGCGACCAGCAGCTTTATTCCGATCAACTCCCATCACTCTTTGGAGCCGCGCTCGCTCCGCAAGACCAGAACCAACCGACTTTATCTAAACTCCTTTTGCAACGCGCAGGTACAATGTGATGGCAGGTATCCTGAGCCTTCTCCTCACCAACCCACACGGGCTGGACAACTCGCCCTTAAAGTTCGGGCAGAGCCAAGGTGAGATTAGGAACATCGACGATTCACTTGGGCCGTCGATGCCGGCGAAACTGGCGTACCTTCTGAGCGGCGCGCAAATGGCCGGAGAAGGGCTCCAGAGAGCACGAGAAGGTTCACTGGCCGGTGATCCAATCAAAGCTGCCGGCGGCCTTGGTGAAGCGGCGCTGGCCGCTATACCGGGCATGGGAAAAGCAGGGGAGGCGCTTGTCGCGACGGCTCCAAGATTGGCCGCCTTGCTGACGGCCGGAACGGTTGCGCCGATGGCTGCGGAGGGGGCGTTTAGTTCAAGCCCTGCCGTGGCGGCCGAGACGAGCAATCCATTGCCGGGCCTTTATGCCGATCGGCAGAAATTGAGCGATCAGATCGCAAAGACAACGCAGGCTCGCGACCTCGAGGGACGAACAGGCAAGGGACCAAACTACCGGTCTCTCGACGCCGAGGTCCAGAAGCTGACGACGCAGTTGGGTGGTCTCGATCAGATGATCCGCCGCAACGAGGACGCGAACTCCCCGGAGCATGCGCAGGACCTGGCCCAGCGTCAGAAGCAGATCGATGATCAGAACGCCGCGGCAGAACTCAACAAGCCGTTCCAGGAACGCCACCCCAACGTGGCTCTGGGTATGACCTTGGGAGCACCGGTCGCGTCTGCTTTGCTTGCTCGATACGGCCTCAACAAGATAGCTGACAAGGGCGAAAACCTTTTGGCTGATCTTCTCCAGGCAAAAGCGAACGGAGACGTCGGCGCTATTCAGGATGCCGCCGCGAGACTTGCCCAGTGGAAAGGTTCGGTTCTTCCGAAACAGGCGGCGGCGATTGCCATTCCTTCCACCATCCCCGTCGATGCGCGGGCGATGGGAGATACAATCGATAAATACTCCCTTCCGCCGTCATCACCGGCGCAACAGGCTGCAGCCGAGCGTTTGGGTGATCCCATTCAGTACGCCAAAGACGCGTTGCCGGCGATTGTAAGCGGTCTGACGTTCGGTGGCGTTGGCGCTAAAATGGCCAGAAGCGCTCCACGAGGCGATGCAGCCGCGATGGGCGATATGTACGGCGGGAAAGATCAGGCAACGCTATCGAAGCTTCTGCAAGACCAGTCGAACGCGACCGCGAGCGTTCAAGGTCCTCTCGGGCGCGCGCAGAAAGCTCGTCAAGCTCGCGAAGCAGCCGTTGACTCTGGCGATCAAAGAAATCAGCAGCTTGAAAGTGGCGCTGAGCTTGTTGGAGAAGCTGCTGGCGACGCTCAGCCGTCATTGCCGTCATCTGACCCTGCCCATCATTCCGCGTTGCAACCCAGAAATAAAAAAGGCCAATTCAAAGGGCCGCCTCAGCTGCCCAAGAACGATAATTAATCTCAGGGCACGGACGGTTCAACAAATCTTCGCGCTTGACTTTTTGGATCTGGCGCAAACGAAGCAGAAAGACACGGACGCCACCAAAACGTGGCCACCCAATCGTTCCGGCACTTCCCTCTCACGTCCGGGTCGCTGAACCACAAGATCAGCCAGAACACGGCGATAAAAGCGACCCAACCCAAGAAAACTCTCGAGAAAATCATCCCCGCCTTAGCAAGGCGAATGCGGAGGCTTGCCCTTGGCTCTGATAGATATTTGTACGAATGCCTTAAGGGCGATTGGCGGTGTTGAAGTGCCTTCGTCATTTGTCGGTAACGGCAACCTGACAGCCAGACAATGCGTGGCCTTGGTGATGGAAGGTGGAAGTTCCCTCGAAAGAACCAACCGGTGGTCGGCCCTTATCGATACATATACCTTTGACACGGCCGCCGATACCGCAAGTTACGATTTGCCGGATGATTTCCGCGCTTTTGCTAACATGTCCCAATGGGACCGGACCAATAACCGGCCTTTGATGGGGCCGACATCGGGTCAAATCTGGCAGTTCCTAAAATCCGGGATTGCTCAAGGCGCTACGATCGACCGCTGGTTTCGCGTTCAGGGCGGCAAGATATTCATCCATCCGACTCCTACGGCGGATGGAGATACGATCGCCTTCGATTACTATTCGAAGAACTGGATCATCCGGCAGACGGATTCAGCCACGGCCCGCACCTTTCAGTCGGACAACGACACGTTTCGGTTTGATGAAGACATCCTGACCCTCGATCTTAAATGGCGGTTTCTTCAGGCCAAAGGCTTCCCGTTCGAGGCCGAGTACAAAATCTTCGAAGCAACCCGAGATGAATGCCTGGCCGATGATGGTGGCAAGGGCCGGATCAATCTCGGTCCACGCTACGTCCGGTGGGACGGCATCCCAGATCACGGATTCGGCGGGGGCACGAGCTGATGTCGCTCCTTCTCACCAAAGGCAAACTCCCTCAAATCAAATACCGCCCCACACAGTTCCAGCAGGGAGGATCGGTCTCGGTCCCCTCTCCTTATGGCGGGTTGAATCTCCGTGAGGATATTACGGCCTTACGGCCGAATGAAGCACGCGTTCTGGAAAACTTCTTTCCATCATCCGGTACGACGCAGCTTCGTCCAGGGTTTGCGGAATTTGGTACCGGGATGGGGACGGGCGAGGTCAAAACCCTTGCGGCCTATTCCGGACCCTCCGCATCAAAACTTATCTCGGGAGCCAACGGCAAGCTATTTGATGTCACAACAAAAGGTTCCGCGACATCACTCAAGACGAGCCTGACGGAAGATCGTTGGCAGACGCAGTGCTTCAACGGACATCTGTTTTTCGTGAACGGCAGCGATTCCCCGCTGGATTATGATGGATCAACCGTCAATACCACCTCCTGGTCTGGAACCGGCCTTACCAATAGCAATCTTATCAACGTCGCGCTCGTTCGTAACCGTCTCTGGTTCTGCGAAAAGGATTCGGCTGACGTTTGGTATGGCCCGATCGGTGGCATCCAGGGAACGCTGACCAAGTTCCAACTCTCTCAGATCGCGTCCGGCGGCTACTGCATGGCCATTGGCTCGTGGTCGCGGGATGCAGGAGACGGAGCCGATGATTTTACCGTGTTCGTCATGTCTACCGGCGAAATCCTCATTTATCAGGGAGATCCGGCAACCACATTTTCGATCCAAGGAAGATACGCGACGGGCGCGGCTCCGATCGGACGTCAATGCATTTTCCGCGTCGGTGGGGAACTCATCGTCATTACGCGATTAGGTCTTCTACCGGTATCGGCGGCGGTCTCGGCGCCAAACAACAATGGAACGCAAGCTCTCGATCTTTCGCAACTCAATCCTTGGGGAAAGATCGCGAGCGATATCGTAGCCGATGCAAAGCTCGACGGCGATAATCCAGGCTGGCACGGCAAAGTCCATGAAGGCGTAATTTATATCAACGTTCCGCAGAGTACGGGCGTTCTCTCGAAGCAATATGTCCTGAACACAAGAATTGGGGCATGGACGACGTACAAAGGCTGGAACGGATCGAGTTTTGAGTCTTTTGGGAACGCTCTTTATTTCGGCGCGCAAAGAGGCGGCGTCGTCGATCTCGTCGGTGCCGCGGACGACAATGGAACCCAGATCACGGCGAAGGCGAACTGCGCGTTTTCCCTCCCGAGCGGACCAAGCAAGACCAATCTCTTCACCGCCATCCGTCCGAAGATCCAGGCCAACGGCGCCGTCTCGGGATTGATTGGTGTCGATACCGATTACGTTATCCGGTCTTTGGTCGGAGATACGGTCGATCTTTTGGCCGACACGTCCACGACGCCCTGGGGGTCTCCGTGGGGATCTCCGTGGGGGCAGCCGAACCAGTCACAGCCGCAATGGTTCACCATACAGGGTCAAGGCCGTGCGGTCTCTGTTCGCATGACGGTCACATCGAATTCGCAGGACCTCGAATGGTATGCGACCGATCTTCTGATGAAGCCCGGCGGCATTAAGTGATCGCCCAGGCCTTTGGCGATCAGGCTCAAAGAGCGATCGCCTATCTTGCAAAGCGCCTGGAGGTTTCTCCCGGCGCTCTGACGGCTACGCCTTACACGGTCTTTCTCGCCTGCAAAGGCACCGACGCCACGGGCGTCATTCTCTACAAAAACTATTCATCCGGTGACATCGAAATGGTGTGCGCGGGCGAACCCGGTTGGGTGACGCCTGGCGTTCTGAAATTCGTCTTTTCCTATCCCTTCGAACAATTGAACTGCAACCGCATCACCTGCCTTGCACATCGCAAGAACAAGGCGATGCGCGGATACCTCGAACGGATGGGTTTCAAACTCGAAGGCGTGAAACGTAAGGCGCTGAACGGCGCCGACTTGTGCATTTATGGGCTGCTAAAGGGTGAAAAACGATGGGGCTGAAACCAGACGCGCCAAAACCGCCGGATCCGACAAAAACGGCGAACGCGCAGCTCGGGTACAATACGGGCGCGGCGCAATCGACGATCAACATGAACTCGCTCGATCATAACGGCCCGTTCGGATCTTCGACGTTCACCCATGACGCCAATGGCAATGTAACTGGCGAGAACACGTCGCTGTCGAGCGCCTTACAGAGCGGCGCGAACAACACGCAGAACAACTTTTCAGCCTTGACCGGAAATCTGCCGACAGCGCCGATCAACTTCGACAACAACACGGTCGGAAATATCGTCAAAAACAACTACGACGCTTATTCAGCCTTGCAGCAGCCTGGCCGGGATCAAACGCAAAAGAACCTTGACGTAACGCTGTCAGACCGAGGTATCCCGATTGGCTCTGAGGTCTATAACGATGCGCAAGGAAATCTTGACCGCGCGAACTCTCTTGCTGACCAGAACGCTGCGGCAGGATTCCTCAACGCCGCACCGGGTCTACAGTCACAGCTCGATGCCAACACCATCAACGAATACAACGCACCATATACGACGGCCGCAAGCTCTCTTGGCCTTCTCTCTGGACTGAATGGCTTGGTGTCTCCGGCACCACAAGGTTCGGCATCGGTCTCAGCTCCGAACTACTCCGGGCTCGTTCAAGATAACTTCAATCAGCAGAACCAGCAGTATCAGGATGAAATGGGTGGGATCGGCTCGTTTGCGGGAGCGGGGCTTGGTCTTCTGACCGCACCGTTGACCGGCGGTGCTACAGGCGGTCTTTCAAATTCGCTGCTCGGCCGTGGCGTTTCGACCCTCTTCAACTGATCGGAGATCACGTCATGTCCATGCTCTCTGATATCCTCTCAAATCTCGCAGCCGGAGGAACGGGAACGCCGAACTCGGCAACGGCGGCCGTGCCTCAAACACCGGTTGCGCCAAATTACACGCCGCAAGACGCGATCACGCAGCAATATAGTCTCGCCAACCAGTTGCGACGCGTTGCGCCGGCCAAAAGCTGGGCCGGAGTTGCTGCCCAAGGCCTCGCCGCCATCGGTGGCAACCTTGTTCAGGGCGATGCGGACAATGCGCTGGCCGCCAATCAGGCGGTACGCAAATCAGACATCGCCAATGCTGCAAACGCGACCGATCTGCCATCACTAGAAAAGAGCCTGATTACGGCACAGACGCCGGACATCCAAACGCTTGGGTTGAGCACCAAGATCAAGCAGATCAGTGATGACCCAAACAAAGCGTACCGGGTGAGGGCTGCGCAGGCGGTCCAGTATGGGCTGCAGCCCCAAACTCCAGAATATCGCGATTTCGTTCTAACGGGGAAACTTCCCGGAATGTCCGGAGAAGGCGCATATGGAAAAACCGGCGCGATTTTCCAAGGGCAGGACGGAAAGTATTACTCAATCCAGTTCGGAGCCAACGGCAAGAAATTGATCGAGCCCATTGCTGCAGGCGACGTTGCTTTGACGCCCGCACGCGGTGTTTCGGAAGTTGATACTGGAACGGGAACTCAGATCATCGACAAGGCCACAGGTCAGCCTGTGCGTTCAATTAACAAGGATATCGCAGGCGTCGCCACGCAGAAAGATCTAGGCAAGGAAACAGCCGCTGCGAAGGTTGGCCTCCCGACAGCGTTAAACAATGCCGACAAGATCGTGAGAACGATAGATTCAGTTATCAATGACCCTTACCTGTCGCACATGGTTGGGCCCATAAATGGCCGGTTGCCTAACCTCAGCAGTCGATCTCAAGACTTGCAATCTAAGATTGATCAGATTGGCGGCCAATCATTCCTGCAGGCATATGGAACGCTCAGAGGTGGTGGCCAGATTACCGAAGTCGAAGGGGCGAAGGCGACAGCCTCACTCAACCGGCTTCAGAACTCGAAAGTTGGATCTCCGGAATGGATCGCTGCGGCGAAGGAGTTCCGTAACGATGTGCTTGACCTTGCGGAGATCGCGAAGCGCAAAGCCTCCGGGAATTTCACGCCATTGCCCGCACCTCATATCGGAGCTGGATCTCCGTCAACGATCACGCCCGCGGCTGTTGCAGCGTTAAAGGCCAATCCATCTCTGGCAGATCAGTTTGACGCCAAGTATGGCGAAGGCGCCGCCGCGCAGGCTCTTGGAGCGCAATAATGGCGAATTTCTTCGATCAGTTCGACGCTCCGGCCGCTTCCGGAAACTTCTTTGATCAGTTTGACGCGGCGCAGCCAGCAGAAGAACAGCCGAAGCATCTCGATCAGTCGTACTTGGCTGGGCTCGCTCGGACGGCCTTAGGACAGGGAACAGCCTTTGGCTTGGGCGATGAAATAACGGCTGGCGCTCGTGCGTTGATGGGCGAGAAATATGATGATGCCCTCAAAGATGAGCGTGCGAAGGTCAAACAATTCGAAGAAGAACACCCGGTTGTTTCGACCATCGGAGAACTCGGGGGCTCATTGGCCACTCCGGGACTTGGTCTGGCGCTCGGTGGCATCAAACCCGCAGCTACGGTTCTTGGGAAGATTGCACAAGGCGCAAAAATCGGTGCGGGATTAGGAGGCGCCTACGGCTTTGCATCGTCCGAGGGTGGCGACGGAGACATCATTGATCAGATCGAAAACCGCGCGACAGGAGCGCTTCATGGAGCGGAAGCGGGAGCGTTGCTGGGCGGCATCGTTCCGGCAGCAGGAGCAGTCGCAGGCAAAGTCGTCAATGGGGTCAAGAATACCGTTTCCCCGGCCATAGCGCGCCTTACAGGCGGAGTTGAAAACGCTGCCGATGAAGTAATGGCTTCGCGTCTCCGGGCTGCTGGCGAAGATCCTGCGGCGTTGCGTGACCAGTTGGTAGCGGCAGATAGGGCAGGCACATTCTATGGTGGCGGTAAATCAGCGAGCGTTACAAAAAGTCCGCTCGCGTTAGCCGATCTCGCTCCCTCTCTTCAGAAACTGGCCGGTTCCGCGTCTCGATCCTCTGACGAAGCTGCAACGCGTGCCGATGCATTCATAAATTCCCGCCAGACGGGAACTCCGCCGCGTTCGCTGGCTGGAATGGATGCCATCGCGGATTCAGGCCTCACGACAAGAAATCCGCTTGCGCCGCTAGAAAAGAACGCAGAACCAGCAGGACAATACGAACGAGTGAAAGACGCGTTAACTCGCGCCATGACGCTCAAGGACAAGGACTTCCACGACTTCGGTGAGAATGCGTACCGGACCGAGCAATCCATGATGGATGCGCTCAAAACGAAGTCCGATCAGCTTTACGGAGATGCAAGAAGCGCATCCCAAAATTACAACGTTCAGCCGGTTATTCGGCCGATCATCCAGAAGATAGCGAATGAAGCCGCAGACGCGCCGATTGGCGAAGCAACTCTGATCCGCAAAGCACTTCGTCAGTTTACCACCGGAAACGGTGAGGTCGTAACGTCGCTCGATGGCTTCGATAAGGCGAAACGTGCGGTCGACGGATTGATTGGGCGCGCCAGAACCGCAGGCGACAAGAACGCAGAGCGTGTTTTGACCGGTATCAAGAACGATCTGATTGCGGCAGTTGATTCCATCCCGGACCAACAGATAGGCGACAAATACAAGGCCGCGCGGAATTATTTCTCCTCTCAGATGGATATGAAGGATGCGATCGATTTAGGCCGCGCGGCGCTGAAAGAAAACTCGGACGTGGTTGCGGACCAGTTTTCCGGGCTGACAGAGGGACAGAAGAAGCTCTTTCGTCTTGGGCTGATCGAGTCCTTCGAAGCCAACATGGGCCGGGCCAAACGCACAAATGATATTACGCAAGCCTTCGAGACACCGCGGGTGCAAGAGTTGTTGCGCGAGGTCATCCCCCGCAGTGAGAAGGCTGGAGCCACATTTGCAGATCGTCCAGAACGGTTTGGTGATTTCGTTGCCAATGAAAAATCAATGATCAACACCCGCAACAAGGTGCTGGGAAATTCTGCCACTCAAGAACGCGCAATGGATGATGCGAAGTTTACACGCCAAGGCCTTGGCCAGATGATCGATGGCCTGCGCGGTTCAGGCTTGGTTGGGATAGCTTTGGAAGCAGCAACATCGGCCGCCAACAAGGTGTTCGGCTTGCGAGAAGACGTTGCCGCCGAAATTGCGAGACGCCTGTTTACCGCAGACCCGCAACAACGTGAAATTATTCTGCAAAGACTCGAACAGAAGTACGGGAAGCAGAAACTTCCTCAGTTCATGTCGGCGCTGTCAAAAGCATCTCTTGTTGGCACGTCAGCAGGCGCAGGACAGGCCGGACGCAACGTTTCAGAACAGCCCCTGAGCGGTGGGATAGGTCCTCGATACGACGCAAACGCGAATTTGCTTCCGGGTCAATAAATGTCACGAGCCAGCAAGCAAGTCTACCACCCTCACGGCGATTCCGACGACTTCAAAACGGTAGAAGATACACTTGATTCATTAGATGACAGGGTAACGCAGAACGAAACAGATATTGGAACGTCGCAAACTGATATTACGACACTACAGTCCGACATGACGACTGCTCAGACTGATATTTCAGAGCTACAGGCCCAACAGGAAGTCATCGACTTCACCATCGAGTCGCCGGACAACCAAGATTACCTCTTCGAGATCAACGCGCCCTACGGCTACACGATTACCAAAGTTGATAGCGATTGCCGCTCGGGGACATGCACGGCAACGACCAAGATCGGCGGCACGGCTCTAGGGGGCGGCGCTAATTCCGTTTCGACGACGCTGCAGAGCAAAACGCACTCATCGAACAACGTCATTGCAGCAGGTGGAACGTCCGTCGTGACGATTTCTTCGAATAGCTCCTGTGCTGGCTTGCGTCTCGTGTTCTGGATTACTCGAACGTGAGCTTACGCAGGCGTTCGATCACCTACAGCGGCCGGCCGCCGATGATCGACTTCATGTACGACGCGTTTCAGGACCCCCATGGAGAAACGATGTCGTTCTCCAACGTGTCGTTTGGACCCGCGTACGCCGGGCGGCTCATCGTCGTCGGCCTGTATTATTCCTGCTCCATCAACTCGGGCCACAACATAACTGCTTCTATAGGTGGCGTTTCAGGGGCGCGTATCGTCAATCGCGCCGTTACCAATACCGGCGCATGCATGTTCACGGCCCAACCATCGGGGACGTCGGGCGCAATTTCCATCCATCTCGGAGACGCGGACTTCCTCAGCGGCGGCATGGGCGTCTGGGCCATAAACTTCATCAAC
>Ga0164242_10008987_pt1 | contig 10815 bp, 10 predicted proteins | sample OricomgcompostMG_FD_108783 | JGI IMG/M metagenome (GOLD analysis project Ga0164242, IMG submission 108783) | Miracle-Growth compost microbial communities from Emeryville, California, USA - Original compost - Miracle growth compost (MG) ... | reverse complement strand
TCCATCCCGCCTCAAGACGTTCAACCATCAGCATTCGACTACGCGGCGTCGTTCTGGCATTCTCATGAATGTCCATCCGGGGCTCCTGGGGGCTGGTTGCGTGTGTGACAACCACAACCTCTCACCCCAGCCTCGGACGGACAACCTCCATAGCAACGACACCTAGAGCCTTGCAGGCATCCCGCCATGGCAGCGGCGATCAGACAGTTGCGATCGGTGTGAGGGGCGATCCGACCGAGCCGGGCAGCCGCAGGGATGGAGCCGTCAGGAAGAATGCCGATCGTTTGTTCTGGCGCAGCCATGGGGCGAGCTCCGCGAAATACCAGAGCTCGCCGAGATGGAGGCCGAGCTTGAACAGGCAATGCGCATGCAAGGGAAGCCCCGGATAGCTGTCGCCCTCCGCCGGCATCGCCGGATAGGCCTCGACGGCGAAATTGTCCGCGCAAATCGCCACGACACCGGAATCGGTGATCCAGTCGAGGAGCCGCTCGTCACGACCGTTGAGGACGGCGCAGGAGGAAGCCAGCACCGCTCCGTCCGGTTTCTTGTTCATCGACAGGATGAGATCGGCGAAACCGGTATAGATGCACAGGAAATCGCCCCGGCGGACCTCGACCTTCTGGTCCTCGATCACGCGCATAAGATCGTCATAGCCGACGACCACGCGCGAGCGGCCATGGAGCCGTTCGAGGTCGACGAGTACGCCGCGTCCCTGAACGCCCGCCGTCGCCAGATTCTCTATTCCGAGCGCGCCAGCGCCGGTGGCAATTTCAGCATCGTCGGGGCCGACGATGTCCGTGCCGCCGCGATAGCCGTTGTAATAGACCTTCTCAGGCACGCCGTCGCCATCGGCGTCGAACATCTGGCCGACATGGGCGAGTGAATCCCATTGCGTCGAATATTGCGTGTAGAGGAGCACGGCGTCATCGGAAACGACATCGCTGAAGCAATTGCAGACCCCGCTCAGGCGGTAGTTGAAATTGTGCCCCTCCCCGCGCCGCTCGACGTGAAAGGTCGGCGCCTTGCGGAGGGGAAAAAGCTCGTTGCCGCCGGGATAATCGAGCGGCAGGCTGAGGCAGAAGGTGCGTCCATCCCGGATCTCGCGCGCGGCGGCGCGGCGCACCTCCGGTGTGATCAGGTTCATGCGCCCGATCTGGTCGTCCGGGCCGAAATCACCCCAGTTCGACTTGTCCGGCCGGTTTTTCCATCGCTTTGACATCTGATTCCTCCCTGAAACGGTCATTTTTCTCGATCAAGCAGGCGGCAGGATACGCTGGTCCTGCATCGCCTTGATCAGGTCGCGGAACATCGTCTCGGTATCGATACAATCGCCGAAGCCGGCTTGCCGGAGCTTGATCGTGCTGACCAGCGCCGGCGCCGGCGGCCGGCGGGCGCCATATGCAAAGCAGAAATCGGCATATTGATGCGACTGGCCGATCAGGTGCAGGAGATCGGGCTCGCGCAGCCCTTCGCGTTCCGCAATCCGCCGCCATACATCGCGATTTTCCGGAAGATAGGTCGACAGCGGAACCGGTTCGTCCGGCCCGGGTTTGACGCCAAGCGTCTCGGCGATAGCCGGCCAGACATTCTGCCAGACGAACACGTCGCCATTGGTGATGTTGAAGGTTTCGTTCCGGGCTTCGGGCGCTTCGGCCGCCCATGCCAGCGCGCGGGCGAGCAGCCGCGCATCGACCGCCTCGAGCAGATAGGGCGGGCCACCGGGAAAGGCGAAGCTCTTTCCCGCTTCGCGCCGGATGGCGGCATAGGCGCCCAACACGGGAATGAGGTTCATGGCGACGCCCACCACATCGCCGAAGACGACCTGCGGGCGGAAGATCGTCATCGCGAAACCGGCACGCGCGGCCTGATCGCGCAGATGATCCTCCTGGAGCCAATAGAAATTGTCGTGCGGGTGACGCGGCGCGCTTTCGCGTGCCGGCACGGCGATCGGATGCAGATGAACGCCATAGGCCTTCGTGCCCTGCAACAGCGAGACATGGCGGAGCGAGCCAGCGGCGGCAAGCGGTGTGAGCAGGTTGCGCAGCATGGCGAGATTGGTTTGCATTTGCGCGGGATCGCGCCAACCCTCCGTCAGGTTCGGCTTCTCGTAGAGAGCGGCATAGACCAGATGGCTGACGGAACCAACGGCCGCGACGGCGTCCCGGCAGGCCTGCTTGTCGGTGAGGTCGAGCGCGAGATGATGGACGCACGAGCGCTCGGCAATCCGAGGGCGGCGGCGCGAAACGGCGACGACTTCCCATTCTTCCAATCGGGAGAAATGGTCGAGGGCAGCTTGGCCGACGACGCCGGACGCACCGGCAATCAGCACCCGCCGCTTGCCGTCAGCCGCCATCATCAACCCCGCTGGTTGAACCGCCGGCCGACGAGCCCGGCGGCGATGTTCACCTTCTGGATGTCGATGGCGCCGCCGGCGATACCCCAACCATAGCTGTCGCGCAGCCGCCGCTCCATGCCATATTCCGCGGCGTAGCCATAGCCGCCCATGAGTTGCATCGCCGCCGCCGCCACCTCGCGCGTGATCTCGTTGGCATAGCATTTGGCGAGTGCGGCTTCGTGCAAATCCGGCAGGCCGGCGCCGGCATTGGCGGCGGCCCGATGGATCATCAGCCGCGCGGCTTCCACCTTCATCGCCATTTCAGCAAGGCGGATCTGCACCGCCTGGAAATCGACGATCGGCTTGCCGAACTGCTTGCGCTCCTGGACATAGGCCGTAACCTGCTCCAGCGCGCCCGCAGCGACGCCGAGCGCCATGGTGGCGTTGCCGAGGCGTTCGATGTTGAACAGTCCCATCAGCTTGCCGAACCCGCCATGACCGACAAGCAGATGGCTCTTTGGCACGCGGACATTGTCGAATGTCATGTCGGCGGACAGTACGCCGCGAAAGCCCATCAGAGCTTCCTGCTTGCCGAATGTCAGCCCCCCCGTCTCGCGTTCGACGAAGACGGCGCCGACTCCCCTGGCGCCCGGAACATCGCCGAACCGGCAGAAGACGACATAGCCGCCGGAATGGCCGGCGCCCGAACACCAGCGCTTGGCGCCGTCGATCACGATCTCCTCGCCCTCGAAACGCGCGCGTGTCCTGAGGTCCGTCAGCGCGGTGCCCGCATCAGGCTCCGACATGCTGATCGCCACAAGCATCTCGCCGTTCGCCGCCATCGGCACGATGCGTTTGCGCAAGCCTTCCTCGCCGAGCGCCTCGATGATACGCACCGGGCCGGCGCAGCATTCGAAGACGGGAAAGGCGACCCCCACCGACACCTTGGCGAATTCTTCCATGACAAGGAACGCGTCGAGATGCGGCAGGCCGAGACCGCCATATTCGGCGCGCGTGTTGATGCCAAGGAAGCCGAGTTCGGCGTAGCGCTTCAGCCAATCATGCGGGACGGGCTTGCCGGTTTCCTCCACCTCACGCGCCAGGGCGGGAAGCTCGTTTTTTGCAAAGCGCCGCGCCGTCTCCTGTAAGGCGCGCTGATCATCGCTCAGTTGGAAATTCACGGCCGATGCTCCTCATTTGCGAAAGTTGAAGCGCCCGTTGGAAAGCACGGTCGCCTCGCGCGCCGCGACGCGCGCGCGGAACGCGGCTTCGCCATCGGCGAGCTTCCATATGTCGAACGAAATCGTTTCGCCGGGAAAGACCGGGGCCGAGAAGCGCCCCTCCAGTCTGGTGATCGCCTCCGGTTCGCCCGGGCAGAGCGCCTTCATCAGCCCGCGGCAGGCGACACCGAAGGTCGCGAGACCGTGCAGGATCGGCCGATCGAAGCCGGCTTTGCGCGCGACTTCCGGATCTGAATGCAATGGATTGAGATCGCCGGACAGGCGGTAGATCAGCGCCATCTGGCTGTGCGTCGGAACCTCGATCGTCTGGTCCGGCCCGCCTTCAGGCAGTTTCTTCAGTTGGTACGCCGAACTCCTCTTGCCGCCAAAGCCGCCATCGGCGCGGCAGAAGACCGTCTGGCGCAGCAGCGCCAGCGCCTCGCCCGACGCCTCGTCGGAAATTGCGCGCTCGACGAAGACAAGCGCACCGCGGTCGGCGCCCTTGTCGACGAGATCGACGATCCGTGTCTTGCCGATGACCGTGCCTTCGGTCGGCAACGGCTGGAAAAGCTGCATCGATTGCTCGCCATGCACGATGCGGACCCAGTCGAGGCCGGTATCGAGATCGCGCATCCAGAAGCCCGGATAGGCGAGCACGTTCGCCATGGTCGGCACGGCGGAAAGCTTCGTCTCGTCGACAAAGCGCAACTCGTCGGCATCGAGCGGGTCCATGCCGAAACCGAGGCCAAGCGCGTAGGTGATCGTGTCCTTCCAGCCGAAGCTGTGCCGGACATCGGGAATATCAAGAGCAAGAAGCCGGTCGGGATCGATGGCCATTGTCTCAGACCGGGTCCCAGGAGATGACATCTGCGGAGCGTTCGAGCGGCGTCAATGAGGGGCCGAAAGCGCCCGGCAATTGCTCGGCGAGCGCGACAGCCGTCCAGCCTCCGCCGCGGTGGATAGCGCGGATCGGCCGTGACTGGCTGAAAAGATACACCTCGTTGTTGCGCACCGAGAAGATCTGGCCCGAAATCCCGCTCGCTTTATCCGAACCGAGAAAGGCGACCAGCGGCGCGACCTTCTCCGGCGTCATCCGCTTGAGCTTCGCCACGCGGTCCTTGTCCGCTTCCGTTTCCGTTGGGATCGAACTCACCATGCGGCTCCAGGCGAAGGGCGCGATGCAGTTCGAGCGGACATTGAAGCGCTGCATGTCCATGGCGATGGCGCGCGACAGGCCGACAATGCCGAGCTTGGCGGCCATATAGTTCGCCTGGCCGAAATTGCCGATGAGGCCCGCCGTCGACGTCATGTGCACGAAGGCGCCGGATTCCTGCTTGCGGAAATGCGGCGCGGCGGCGCGGCTGACATGGAAGCTGCCGAAAAGATGCACGTCGAGGACCGCGCGCCAGTCTTCCGGCGACAACCGGTGGAAAATGCCGTCGCGCAAAATGCCGGCATTGTTCACGACGAGATCGATCCGGCCGAAATTGTCGAGCGCGCATTGGACGATTTTCTGCGCCGCGTCCCAGTCGGCAACGGAATCGGCGCTCGCCGCCGCCTCGCCGCCCGCCTTGCGGATGCCGGCGGCGACCTCTTCCGCCGCCGATGCGTTCTCCGTCTCACCGGTAAGGGTGACGCCGACATCGTTGACGACGACTTTCGCCCCTTCCCCGGCAAGCCCTTCGGCGATCGCCTTGCCGACACCTTGCCCGGCGCCGGTGACGATGGCGACCTTCCCGTCAAGCACACCGCTCATTTCTTGTTCTCCTGAATTCTTTTTTCAAAGAGTTGCCGCCGTGCCAAGAATGGCCGTCGCCTGGCTCGACAGCACGCCGCCATTGGCGTGCGCCAGCGCCAGTTCGGCATTCCTGATCTGGCGCTCGCCGCAGCGACCGCGCAGCTGCTCCACCGCTTCGATCAGCGTGAACAGGCCGTACATGCCGGGGTGATTGCACGAGAGGCCGCCGCCATTGGTGTTGACCGGCAGGCTGCCGCCGGGCGCGATCGCCCCTGAGGAGACGAAGGCGCCGCCCTCTCCCTTGGCGCAAAAGCCGAGATCCTCCAGGAACAGCAGGGTCGTGATGGTGAAGGCGTCATAAAGCATGAGATGATCGATATCCGCCGGACCGACGCCCGCCATGGCGTAGGCCGCCTGTCCGGAGCGCACCGCCGCCGTGGTCGTCAGGTCGGGCATCGCCGCGATCTGCCGATGGCTGACGGCAACGCCGGTGCCCAGCACATAGACGGGGGGAGCGGCAAGGTCGCGGGCGTGATCGGCGCGGGTCAGCACGACGGCCGCGCCGCCATCGGTCACGAGGCAGCAATCGGCCTTGGTCAGGGGATCGCTGATCATGCGCGAGCCAAGCACCTCTTCGCGCGTCAGCGGACCGCGCTCGAACGCGTCGGGGTTGAGCCGCGCCCATCGCCGCGCGGCAAGGGCGACATCCGCGAGATTTTCGCGCGTCGTGCCATAATCATGCATATGGCGCGCCGCCGCCAGCGCATAGCTCGATACCGGGTAGCGGGGCCGATACGGCGCTTCGTAGGGCTGCGGGTCGGGCATGGATACGAGCGAACCGCCGGCGCTGCGCTGGTTGGAGCCATAGCATATTAGCGCAACATCGCAGAGACCTGCCGCCAGCGCCGCCGAAGCCGACTGGAGATGGAACAGGAAGGATGCCCCGCCGACCATGGTGCCGTCGGCCTGCTTCAGGTTTGGCCCGAGCCCGAGGCGTTCGGCGACATTGAGGACCGGCAATCCTGAAGTGGACAGCGCGCAGTAAAGCGCATCGACATCCCCAAGGCCGAGACCGCAATCCTCCAGCGCGAGGATCGCCGCTTCCTGCAACTGATCGAACGGACCGCGCCCCGGTGCGTCCCAGCGCTTCGTGTTGCCGACGCCCGCAATGGCGATGCGGCCTCGCAATGTCTCCGTCATGATCCAGCGGCCTCCGGCTTGAACACCAGAATGGGCGTCTCCTGGTACGTCACGATCTCGGTCACGACCGCAAGACCGATGCGAACATCCTCCGGCGAAACCGCATCGACGCGGCTCATGAGGCGAGGTCCTTCACTGAGTTCTATGATCGAGACGTTGTGGTCGCCGACGCGATTGCGCACGGTCGTCGTGCTGTAGACGCTGCCGCGTCCGCTCGCCTCGACAAGCTTCGGCGAAGGGCTGCCGCAGGTACGGCAAACCAGTGCCGGCGGGAATTGGCTGCTGGAGCAAAGCTCGCAGACCTGGATACAAAACCGTCCGGCCTTCAGCGCGTCGCTCCACTTGGTATCCGGTCCCGGTCCGTCAAATCGGCTATCGGCGCTCATGCCGGAACTCCTCGTTGCAATTTGCGTACCCGGACTCCCGAAGCGGCACACCGCCCGGCCGCGGCTTTCGCTTCAGCCTTGAACAACGGCTCGTCTTTGACTGGCGCAATCGGCATCAGTCTCCTCCAATGCCGCAAACGCTACATACTGATCAGTATCTTTGCAACCGTTTTCCTGGATTGGTCGCGCCGCAATCGGATGAACACCCCATTCGGCACGCGAATAGAAGGGGCAACGGCGACAGCGGGGCTAAGGAATACAAGGGCATGCAAATTGTCGGAAATTACGTATAATATGCTGTTTAAAAACAGAAATTTCTTTTCAATGATCTTCTCTTCATACCGCCCTGGATAGCGAGTCCGGCTGATTCTTGTCTCGGCGCGTATTTCTTTCTGCGTTCAAAGATCGGCGATTGCGTCTTGACGATTTTGCATACTGATGAGTATGGTTTTGCTTGTCTTTAGGGAGGAGATTGCGATGAAACTCTGGCAGACAGCCTCATGTGCGGCGATGCTCGCCGCCGCTACAATCATGTCGGCGCAGGCCGAGGACGGTCCGATCAAGGTAGGGACCATCTTTCCGCTCAGCGGCGGAGCCGGGCCTCAGGGCCAGCATGTCACCGACGCCATCAAGGCAATGGCCGCCATCATCAACGACAATGGCGGCGTGCTCGGCCGCAAGCTCGAAGTCGTCTCGCGTGACGACCAGTCGACGCCGGCCGTCGGTGTCTCGCGCGCCAACGACCTGATTTCGCAAGGCGTCTCCGTGATCATCGAAGGCTGGAACAGCCCGGTGACGCTCGCCGAGCAGCCCGTCATCAGCCGGGCTGGCATCACCGACATTACGGCGATCTCAAAGGCTGATCCGATCCTGTCGGGCAAGGGCAATCCACTGCCGATCCGCCTCAACAGCTCCAACGCTCAGGACGGCGCCGTGATCGCGAAATACATCGCGGATTCGGGCAAGAAGCGGATCGCCTTCCTGACCGAGAACGATGCCTATGGCAATGGCGCGCAGGAATCGATCGAAGCTCAGCTGAAGAAGCTGAACTATGATTACAAGAAGGTCGCGGAGGAGAAATTCCCGTTCAAGCAGGCCGATTTTCGTGTTTCGCTGGCCAATGTGAAAGCCGCCAATCCGGAGATCACCGTGGCGATCAACGCCAATGAAGGCCTCGGCCTGCCCGCTTTGATGCGCCAGGCGCAGCAAAGCCGCTTGCCCGGAACGCTCGTTACCGCCGTCGGAACCGTCGCGCCGAGCGTCATCAAGGTCGCCGGTCCGAGCGCCAATGGCGTTATCGGTGCCGATATTTATTTCCCCGAGATCGAGCCGTTCAAGTCGAACCCGGCGAACCAGGCCTTCATTAAGCGGATGCAGAAGATGTTCAAGAGCACGCCGGACAAGTTCATGGCGCTTGGGGCTGCCTCGCTTCAGGTCTGGGCAAAGGCCGCCAATGAAGTGAAGTCGCTGGACAAGGAGAAAGTCGCCAAGAAAATCCGCGGCGGTTCCTTCAAGGATACGGTCTTCGGCGACGTCTCGTTCCAACCCAACGGCCAGATGAACAGCAGCTATTATCTGTTCGTCGTCAAGGACCAGAAGATCGTCATCCAGTCCGGGAACAAGTGAGGCCGGAGCGATGACGCCCGCATCGAAAAGCGCCTCGTTGCGCGTCGAGGAACTGGGCGTCGCTTTCGGAGCGTTGATCGCGCTGGAGGACGTGACATGGAGTGTCGGGGCCGGTGAAATCCTCGGGATCATCGGCCCCAACGGAGCAGGAAAAAGCACCTGCTACAACGCCGTCACCAATCTGGTAACGCGGCATGGCAGGGTCTTCATCGGCGAGGATGACGTGACCGACGTGCCGCCGCACCGCCTGGCCGAACGCGGTCTGCGGCGGGCTTTTCAGCAAAACGCATTCTTCGACAATCTGACCGTCATCGACAACATGATCGCGGTGATGCAGCACGATTGCGGTACGGGTCTGCTCAGCAGCGTCTTGCGACCCTTTAACGAGCGGCGGCGGGCGGCCGGAGTCCGCCAGAAGGCCGGCGATATCCTGGTGCGCATGGGGGTGCCTGCCGCCTTTCACGATCAGTACCCGATGGAAATTCCCTACGGGACGCAGCGTATGCTGTCGATCGCCCTGGCGCACGGCACCGGCGCGAAGATCCTCCTGCTCGATGAGCCGGCGGCCGGCCTCGGGGGCGAAGACATGCACCGGCTGATCGACCTCATGAATACGCTCAGGTGCGAAGGCATGGCGCTTGTCGTCATCGAGCATCACATGGATCTAATCATGCAAGTCACCGATCGCATCGTGGTCCTTGACCAGGGCCGGATGCTTGCCTGCGGTACCCCGGCTGAAATCCAGCACGATCACGCCGTGCTCGAAGCCTATCTGGGACGCGCCGAATGAGCGATCGTCCGGTCCTTTCCATCGAGAAGCTCGATGTTTTTTATGGCGGCAATCGCGCGCTTTCCGTCGAAGAGATTTCCGTGGCGGCCGGCGAACTTGTCGGCGTCGTCGGCGCCAACGGCGCTGGAAAGACGACGCTGGTCAACGCCGCGCTCGGATGGTCTCGGGGAACGCCGAAAGTGTCCGGCGCCGTCCGCCTTTCGGGCAAGGATATCTCCAGGCTTCCCACGCACAAACGCGTCGGCCTGGGGCTTCTGCTGATCCCGGAGACGAAGCTGATATTTTCCACGATGTCGGTGGAGGAAAACCTGTTGCATGTCGCCGATGCAGCGAACACCGAGGGCCGGCGGATCTACTCGCTCGATGATATCTTCGCCCTGTTCCCAAATTTGGAGAAGCGGCGCAATCATCTGGGCGCGCAGCTTTCCGGCGGCGAACGACAGATGCTGGGCATCGCGCGCGCCCTGCGCCTCGCGCCCAAGGCCCTGCTTCTCGACGAGCCGTCCATCGGACTTGCGCCGCGGCTGGTGGCTTCGGTGCTCGCCACCGTTCGCGAACTGGTCGAGGACGGGCTGGCCGTGCTGCTCGTCGAACAGAATGTGCGCGCGGCGCTCAAAGCGGTCCATCGCATGATCCTGCTGGAGCGGGGCCGCATCGTCCTCGAAGGCCCGGCCGAAGACATGCGCGGCAATCCGCGCATCGCGGAAGCCTATCTCGGAGCGCAACGCGGATGAATGTCGGCCAGCAGATTATCAACGGTCTGGTCCTCGGACATGCCTACGCGCTCGTGGCCATCGGCTGGACGGTACTGCTTGGCGTCGCACGATTGGTCAATTTCGGCCATGGCCAGATGTATATGCTCGGCGCCTTCACCACGTGGTGGGTCATGGCGCAGTATGGCCTGCCCTATGTCGTCGCCGTGCCGCTCTCGATGATCATCGGCGTGGTCATCGGCTATCTGATGCAGCGGATCATGCTGCAATTGACGATCAAGCAGGATCTCGTTTCGATCATGATCGTCACGCTCGGCTTCGGGCATGTCCTCGGCGGAATAGCATCCCTGCTCTTCGGCTCGACCGGCCAGATCCTCAGCACGCCGCTTTCCTCCAGCAATGTCTATATCGGCTCGCTCTGGTTCACCTATCAGGACGTGGCGATCGTTATCGTGACCATTCTGGTCTTCGCCGCCCTTAAGCTCGTCATGGAGCGCACGCGCCTTGGCCGGCTGGCGCGGATGGTCGCCGAGGATCCGAAGCTCGCCCAACTGGCGGGCATCGACGTCAAGAAGGTCTATCTCGGCATCTTCGCTTTCGAAGGCGCCGCCGTCGCGCTTGCCGCGGCACTCGTCGCGCCGCGCACGCCGATCCTGACTTCGATGGGCTTCGACGAGGTGATCGTGACCTTCGTCGTCGTCGTGCTGGGCGGCATCGGCAGCATCACCGGCAGCTATGTCGCGGGGATAGCGCTCGGGCTCTTCACGGCCTTTTTCGGCGCTTATGTTTCCGCGGCCTACACCACCG
>Ga0164242_10008986_pt1 | contig 10815 bp, 9 predicted proteins | sample OricomgcompostMG_FD_108783 | JGI IMG/M metagenome (GOLD analysis project Ga0164242, IMG submission 108783) | Miracle-Growth compost microbial communities from Emeryville, California, USA - Original compost - Miracle growth compost (MG) ... | reverse complement strand
CGGGTGAAGCCCTTCTCCCCCAACGCCTCCCAGCAGTCGTTGGCGACCGCCGCGGTCTTGGCGTTCTCGCCGTCGGGCAGGCCGAGGGCAAGCACCTCGTAGCGCTCGACCAGCACGTCGATGATCGGCTCGGCCAGGTTGCCGAGGTCGCCTGCGTAGAGGAACGCCACCCGCTGCACTCCGTCACCGAGGATGCCGGGCAGCCGGTCGGCCAACTGGTGGCCGATGACGACGTCGTACGACGTACCGACGCTGATCGTGGTTCCGGCGCTGGTCACTGCTGTTCCTCCAGACGGGTGGCGATCTCCGCGACGATGTCCGCCGGCGGACGCCCGTCGGTGTCGACCACGAGGGTCGCGACGGACTCATAGATGGGGGTGCGTTCCTCCAGGAGCGTCTTGATCCGGCTGCGGACGTTGCCGAGCAGCAGCGGGCGCCCCTGGCCGAGGCCGACGCGACGGGATGCGTCGGCGAGGCCGACCTTGAGGAACACCACCGGGTGACCGGCGAGCGCGGCCTGTGTGCCCGGGTCGAGCACAGCACCGCCGCCGAGGGAGAGCACACCGTCATGCTCGGCCAGCGCCCTCGCCACCGCCGTACGCTCCATCGAACGGAACGCAGCCTCGCCGTCGTCGACGAAGATGTCCTGCACGCTCTTGCCCGTCACCCGCTCGACGTCCTCGTCGGTGTCGCGCACGCCGACGCCCCACCGCTCCGCGAGGATCCGTCCGACGGTGGTCTTGCCGGCGCCCATCGGGCCGACGAGCACGGCGCGAGGAGGCATCAGCTGTAGCGCAGGTTGTCGAGGTAGGAGTCGACGTTGCGCTTGGTCTCGGCGACCGAGTCGCCGCCGAACTTCTCCAGCACCGCGTCGGCCACGACGAGTGCGACCATCGCCTCGGCGACGATGCCCGCCGCCGGTACCGCGCAGACATCGCTGCGCTGGTGGTGCGCAACTGTCTCCTCACCGGTGGCGACGTCGATGGTGCGCAGCGCACGCGGCACCGTCGCGATCGGCTTCATCGCTGCGCGCACGCGGAGCGCCTCGCCGGTGGTCATACCACCCTCGGTGCCGCCGGAGCGGCCCGAGGCACGCCGGATCCCGTCGGCGGTCTGCAGGATCTCGTCGTGCGCCTGGCTGCCGGGCGTCGCCGCAAGCTCGAAGCCATCGCCGAGCTCGACGCCCTTGATCGCCTGGATGCCCATCAGCGCACCGGCGAGGCGGGAGTCGAGACGGCGATCCCAGTGCACGTGCGAGCCCAGGCCCGGCGGCAGGCCGTAGACGATGACCTCCACGACGCCGCCGAGAGTGTCGCCGTCCTTGTGGGCCTGGTCGATCCGCTCCACCATTTGCTTGGAACTGTCGGTGTCCAGGCAGCGCACCGGGTCCTCGTCGAGACGTGCCACGTCATCGACGGTGGGGAGGTCGGCACCGGTGGTACGGACGCCGCCCAGCTCGATCACGTGGCTCACGATCCGCGCGCCGGTCGCCTGCTCGAGGAATGCCGCGGCGACCGAGCCGAGTGCGACCCGGGCCGCCGTCTCACGGGCGGAGGCACGCTCCAGGATCGGGCGGGCGTCTTCGAAGTCGTACTTCTGCATCCCGGCCAGGTCGGCGTGCCCCGGACGCGGGCGAGTCAGCGGCGCGTTGCGCGCCTGCTTCTCCAGGATCTCCGGGTCCACCGGGTCGGCGGACATCACCGTCTCCCACTTGGGCCACTCGGTGTTGCCGATCTCGATCGCCACCGGGCCGCCCTGCGACTCACCGTGCCGGACGCCCCCGACAAGAGTGATCTCGTCGCGCTCGAACTTCATCCGCGCGCCTCGACCGTAGCCGAGGCGACGACGCGCGAGAGCGTCGCCGATCTGCTCGGAGGTGATCCGGACGTGGGCAGGGAGGCCCTCCAGGATCGCGACCAGGGAAGGGCCGTGGGACTCGCCCGCGGTGAGCCAGCGCAACATGGGAGAAGTCTCCCATGCGCCTCGGACCACCCGGTGCACCGATCCGCCGACTAGGACAGCGTCATACGAGTGGGCTTTTCCGGCACCCAACTCGTATGACGTCCCGGGTCACGCAGCGTCATACGAGCTTGTCGCCCCGGCAGCCACCTCGTATGACGTCCGCCTAGCTCGCCAGCACCCCGAGCAGCGCGCCGGCGATCATGAAGGGTCCGAACGGGTAGGCCTTCTTCAGCAGGCTCCGGTCCCGCTTGACCACCATCAGCGTGATCCCGAAGACGGCGAAGAGCAGCAGCCCGGCGTACAGCCCGATCAGCCACTGCGTCCACCCCAGCCGGCCGAGGACAAGGCCGAGCAGCGCGGCCAGCCGGACATCGCCGAAGCCCATGCCCGCCCGGCGGACGAACCACAACAGCCAGAAGACCGACCGAGCGAGCAGCATCGCCATCACAGCCCTGACCAACGTCCCGGTGTCGCGGTGGGCGGCCCATTCGATCAGCAGCAGCGCCAGCAGCACACCGGTCGCGGGCAGGACCACCGCCCGTGGCAACAGGCGGGTTCGCCAGTCCACCACGGTGAGCAGGACCAGCACCGGGACCAGCAGCGCGACCACCCACGTGACCGTGTGATCGCCGAGCCGGAACCCGATGGCGAGATCGATCAAGACGGCACACCCCGCCGACCACAGCGCGAGCCGCGGCATGGCCGCCACCTGAGCGAAGGACTCCTGGGGCCCCTCCTCGCGCAGCATCCGCTCGAGCGCGGAGTCGTCCTCGGGCGAGTCCGGCAGCACGTCCGGCGGTGGTTCGGGGAGCGCCCGGATCCCCGCCGGTACGCCGAGGGCGAGCAGCCCGGCCAGTGCGGCCAACCAGCTCATCTCAGGATCGGCTCACGCTCAGTGCCGGCTCACGCGGAGGCGGCCGGTTCCTTGGCCGGCTCGATCCCCAGCGCCTGCTCACCTGCCGCGCGCATCGCTGCCAACGGCGCCGTCTGGGAGGTGAACAGCTCGAACTGCAGCACCGCTTGGTGCACCAGCAGGTCGAGTCCGTGGACGACGGTGCCGGTGGCTGCCGCCATCAGCGGCGAGGGCCACGGGTCGTAGACGACGTCGAAGAGCACCGGCACATCGCGCCAGGCGGCGACGAGCGGCGCGACCTGGGCCACGACCGGGATGGTGGAGACCAGGGCATCGACGTCCGGGCGTGCCTCGAGCGGCGCGATCACCACCTCAGGGCGACTGGGGTGGGCGGCGATGACGGCTCGTGTCTCCTCGGCCCGTGCGGCATCCCGCGCCAGCAGGGTGACCGAGCCGGCGCCCAGCTCGACCAGCGCCAGGCCGGTCGAGCCCGCGGTAGCGCCCGCTCCCAGCACGGCGCCGCGCTGGATCGGGCCGGCGTACTTCTCCCGAACGGCGGCGACCGCGCCCGGATAGTCGGTGTTGTCACCCGCCCAGCCGTAGGTGGTCCGGACGAGGGTGTTGATTCCCCCGGCCAGAGTGGCCCGGCGGGACCGGTCCTCGATCAGGGCGAGCGCCTCACGCTTGAGCGGCATCGTCAGCGACAGGCCGCGCCAGGATTCGTCCAGTGCGGCGAGGAAGGACGGCAGACCGCCCGAGGCCACCTGTCTCGGCTCGTAGCTCCAGGACAGCCCGAGGGCGTCGTACCCGGCGCGGTGCAGGACCGGAGAGAGCGAGTGTTCGATCGGGTCGCCGAGCACGGCGCAGCGCATCCCTGGCATCAGCAGGCTCCCATCAGCAGGCACTCGAGGTCTTGCAGTAGGCCAGGAACTTCTGCACCGCGGCGTTGTGCTCGGCCAGGGTGTCGGAGAAGACGGTCTCGCCGGTCTTGAGGTTGACCACCACCCAGTAGAGCCACGAGCCGGACGCCGGGGCGAGCGCCGCCTTGAGGGTGGTCTCGCCCGGGTTCCCGATCGGACCCGGCGGCAGGCCGGTGTGCTTGTAGGTGTTGTACGGCGAGTCGCTGGCACGCATCGTCGAGGTCGTCCACACCTGCCCCGACACGTGGCTGGCGTAGGAGACGGTGGCGTCGGACTGGAGCGGCATGCCCGCCTTCAGCCGGTTGTAGATCGTCCGGGCGACCTTCGGATAGTCCTCCGGTCGCTTGGCCTCGTACTCCAGGATGCTGGCCACGGTGACGACCTGCTCGGGAGTGAGACCGACAGACGCGGCAGCGGAGTCGAGATGCAGCGAGGAGTCGACCTCAGCGCTCTTGGCGACCATTTGCTGGAGCAGTTGCAGGGCGGTCTCGCCCGGTGTGACGGTGTACGTCGCGGGGAATAGGTAGCCCTCGGGATTGCCCTTCGCCGCCGCCGGCAGCCCGAGCTTCGGGCTCTTCAGCGCTGCGATGACGTCGTTGCGCTTGATCGACGTCTTGGTGGTGATGGTGTCAATGATCTGGTCGACGCGCTCCCCTTCCGGCACCACCACGACACTTCGGATGAGGCTCTTCGGGTTGACCAGCACCGCAAGGGCCTCGGCGGCCTTCATCTTCTTCTTCAGCTGGTAGTAGCCGACCTGGATCTTGTCCGAGTCCGGATTGCTGCGGGCGACGTCGATGAAGGCATCCACCGACTCGACCACGCCGGCGCTCTTGAGGCTGCGACCGATGTCGGTGGCGGTATCGCCCTGCTGCACCTGCACCAGGACACTGCCGGTGCCGGGGCCCGGGTAGTCGGCGGCCGACCCACCGAGGTGGTCCTTGACGAAGTGATAGCTCTTCGCACCACCGATGCCGACCAGGCCGAGCACCACCACCAACGCGACCAGCGCCGCCAGGCAGCCGGCCGCACTCCGGCCCCGTCGAGTACGCCGAGGGGCGGCGCGGCGACCGCCGCCGCTCCGCATCGGCACGACCGAGTCGTCGTGCAGGTCGTCGTCGTGCAGGTCGTCGCCGTGCAGGTCGTCGCCGGGTAGATCCCCGTCGTCGGGCTGGTTGGGCTGGTCGGACTCGTCGGGAGCGGCCTCAGCTTCGATGGCGACATCGTTCTCGACCTCGTCCTGCGACACCTCCCGGTAGTGCCGAGGGCGCGCGCCGCCTGTGTCGGCACCGCTACGGGCCGGGGTCACGGGGACTGCTCGGGTGCCGGTGTCGCCGGCGGCGTACTCAGGAACCCCTTCGTCTCCGGCGGGCGGCTCGGGCGCATAGCCGTGCTGCTCGTCAGTCATCAGAGAGTGCCTCCTTCGAGCTTGACGACCTCTCCTGGCGCGTCCCCCGACGCGCGTTCGGTGTCAAGTGCGTACTGCAGGATCAGGACAGCGGCGGCCTGGTCGACCACCGAACGACGGTCCTGACCCTTGCGACCGCGATCCCGCAGCATAGCCTCCGCGCTCACGGTGGTGAGTCGCTCGTCGACCAGCCGCACCGGTGTCGGCCGTATCTTGCGGGCCAGTGCACCGGCGAAGTCCCGGACTTTGGCGGTCGCCGGGTTCTCCCCGCCCTTGAGAGAGCGGGGCAGACCGACGACCACCTCTAGCACGGTGCTCTCCTCGGCGATCTCGGCAAGGATCGCGGCGATCCGAGCCAGGTCGCCCCGACCGCGCTTCACCGTCTCGACCGGGGTTGCGAGGAAGCCTGAGGGGTCGCTGCGAGCGACCCCGATCCTCGCGTCGCCCGGGTCGATCCCGAGCCGTACGCCGAAGCGTGCGCTCACGATGCCGCCTCAGCGCGCCTGCGCGGCCAGCCCCGGGACCAGGCCGAGCGCCTCGTCGATCCGAGCCACGTCGGTGCCACCGCCTTGAGCGAGGTCATCCTTGCCGCCTCCGCGGCCGCCGAGGACCGGCGCCAGGGTCTTGACGAACTCGCCGGCCTTGAGGCCGCGGGCCCGTCCCGCTTCGTTCACGGTCGCCACGATGGACGCCTTCGAGGAGCCACCCTCGTCCTGCACCGTGCCGATGACGACGACAACGGCAGGACGGTCGGCGGGGATGCGACCGCGGACATCCATCGCCAGTGTCCGGACGTCGTTGCCGGCCGCACCCGGAGCCTGGGCCGCGACGACGGCGATACCGTCGACGTCGGTTGCGCCGTCGGCGATCCTGCCCGCACCGGCGAGGAGCTGGGCCACGCGGGCCTTCTCGATCTCCTTCTCGGCAGCCTTGAGCCGCTCGACCAGGTCGCCGACACGGTCCACGAGACCGTCCGGCTGCGTCTTGAGCAGGTCGGTCAGCTGACCGACGACGTCACGCTCCCGAGCGAGATAGCGGAAGCCCTCGACACCGGTGAAGGCCTCGATGCGGCGGTTGCCGGAGCCGACCGACGACTCGCCGGTGACCACGATCGTGCCGATCTGCGAGGAATGGTCGACGTGCGTGCCACCGCACAGCTCACGCGACCATGGGCCGCCGATCTCGACGACGCGGACCTTGGAGTCGTCGTACGTCTCGCCGAAGAGCGCGATCGCGCCCCACTCCTTGGCCTGCGCCAGGGTCATGTAGTCCCACGACACGGGCAGGTCGGCACGCAGGGCGTTGTTGGAGACCTCCTCGATCTCCTTCACCTGGCCCGGAGTGAGGCCGTGGGTCCAGCCGAAGTCGAGACGGAGATAGCCGGGCCGGTTGTAGGAGCCGGACTGCAGCGCGGTCGGGCCGAGCACCTCGCGCAGCGCCGCGTGCACGACATGGGTGCCGGAGTGGGCCTGCCGAGCTCCGATGCGCCAGTCCGGGTCCACCTGAGCATGGAAGTGCTTCGCCGCCGGGGTCAGCTCACCGTCGACGACACGCACCTGGTGGACGACGAGGCCCTTGACCGGACGTTGTACGTCGAGCACCTCGAGCCGGCCGCCGTCGAACTCGATGATGCCGGCGTCGGCGATCTGGCCACCGGACTCGGCGTAGAACGGAGTGCGGTCGAGGATCAGCTCGCCGATGTCGCCCCCGCCGAGGACGTCCGTCGGCTTGCCACCGGAGAGCAGCGCCACCCGGCCGGACTCGGTCTCGAGGGTGGTGTAGGCCTGCCAGTCGGTCGGGCCGTTGGCGTCGAGGATCTCGCGGTAGACCGATAGGTCGGCGTGTTGACCCTTCTTCGCCCGGGCGTCGGCCTTGGCGCGCTCGCGCTGCTCGGCCATCAGGCTGCGGAAGCCCTGCTCGTCCACGGAGAGTCCCGCCTCGGCGGCCATCTCCAGGGTCAGGTCGATCGGGAAGCCGTAGGTGTCGTGCAGCTGGAAGGCCTGCGCGCCGGCGAGAACGCTGCTGCCGGACTGCTTCACCTCGTTGGCAGCGAGGTCGAAGATCTGGGTGCCGGATTGGAGCGTCTTGCGGAACGCCTCCTCCTCGGCGTTGGCGACCCGGATGATCCGGTCCCAATCCTTGTGCAGGTCGGTGTAGGTCTCCCCCATCTTGTCGCGCGAGACCGGCAGCAGCTCCGGCAGCGCCGGGTCCTCATAGCCGAGCAGCCGTACGTTCCGGATCGCGCGACGCAGCAGGCGGCGCAGGACGTAGCCGCGGCCCTCGTTGCCCGGCGTTACGCCGTCGCCGATCAGCATGAGCGAGGAGCGGATATGGTCGGCGACGACGCGGAAGCGGACGTCGTCTTGCCAGGAATCGGGCCCGGCGGCCTTGCCGTAGGTCTTGCCGGTGAGCTCTTGGGCCTTCTCGATGACGGGGAAGACGACGTCGGTCTCGTACATGTTCTTGGTGCCCTGGAGCAGGTAGGCGACGCGCTCCAGGCCCATGCCGGTGTCGATGCTCTTCTCCGGCAGCGGACCGGCGATGTCGACGTCGTACTTGGAGCGGGCCGCGGAGATGTCGTCCTGCATGAAGACGAGGTTCCAGAACTCCAGGTAGCGGTCCCCCGCATCCCAGTCGCGGTCGGCCCCGAAGGCGGGGCCGCGATCGATCAGGATCTCCGAGCAAGGACCGCCGGGTCCGGGGACGCCCATCGACCAGTAGTTCTCCCGCGGAGGCAGCCGCACGATCCGGTCGTCGGGAAGCCCGGTGATCCGACGCCACAGCTCGACGGCTTCGTCGTCGCCGTCCAGGACGCTCGGGTACAGGATGGACTCATCGAGGCCGAAGCCGCCATCGGCGATCGATTTGGTGACCAGCTCCCAGGCGAGCGTGATGGCGCCCTCCTTGAAGTAGTCACCGAAGGAGAAGTTGCCACACATCTCGAAGAACGTGCCGTGCCGGGTGGTCTTGCCGACCTCTTCGATGTCAGGCGTGCGGATGCACTTCTGCACGCTGGTGGCGCGCGGGAACGGCGGCGTGGCCTGGCCCAGGAAGTAGGGCTTGAACGGCACCATGCCGGCGTTGACGAACAGCAGGTTGGGGTCGTCGAGCAGCAGCGACGCCGACGGTACGGCGGTGTGCGGCAGGGCGGCGTTGTCGGCGAAGTGACTGGTGAAGCGGCGACGGATCTCTGCCGTGCTCAGCCACGTGTCGGGGCGGCCGTCCGGGGTCGCTGTGCTCACTGCTTGCCTTCCTTGCGGGACTGGATCTCAAGGGCTCGGGTGGCGTCCGGGCCGGTCGCCTCGAGCTGGGGGGTGGTGCCGGCTGGGCTCGATATCTGCGGGCCGGCGAACCGCTCGCGCAGCCGGATCTCCGCCTCGGCTTTGCCGGAGGCGACCTCGGTGGTGAAGACCCTGGCGCCGTGGCCCAGGGCTTGCCAGCGGTCGCGGAGTCCGCCTGCGGTGAATGCCTCGGCGGCGCGGCGGCCGCGGATCATCGCGTAGACACCGGCTCCGGCACCGGCGACGAACCAGAGTGTGCGGCTCATGCGACGTCCTCGGTGGTGACGTCGGCACGGTGGCGAGCGCGATACTCGCGCAACGCCTCCTTGAGCTCGACCTTCCGGGCCTTGCGACTGCGCTTGAGCTCTCGCTTCATCTCGAACCGGATGCGGTTGCGGGTCTCCGGGGACAGCGCACGCCGGATGCCCTGGACCAGTGAGGCGGTCTGCACGACCGACTCGCGCAACACCGCGTCGGCGAGGGCAGGGCCCTTGACGCTCACCCGTGCCGGGGCGCGGCCCGCGTCGCCGACCTGCCCGCCGTCACCGAGCCTGGTGATCACGAACTCGCGCTCCTCATCCGTCCGCGCACCTCGGCCGGACGGGTCTAGTAGCACGGTCGACGCCTCGAGTACGGCGAGGCGCTCGTGCAACTCGGCGAGATCGCGCTCGGCGGCGTCCTCGCGGCGTACCGCGGCCGACAGGGCGCGCCGCCAAGCGAGCGTCGCGGCCAGCGCGAACGCAGCCGCGACCACGGCCACCAGGGCCAGGGTGATCGTGAGCGCGGTCATGGCCACCGACCCTATCGCGCACCCTCCCAATTGACCTCGCCGCGGCGTCGGATCGCGACGTGAGTGCGGCTCAGACGGCGCTCTCTGCGTCCGCCGCGCTCTCCTCCGCCAGCAGCACCTCGTCGGCCACCGCCTCGGGCGCCTGGGCGCGCTTGGGAAGCACGGCGGTGACGATGCCCGTGATGACCCACATCCCACAGCCGATCAGGCCCGCGAGCGTGTAGCCGCTGTCGCCCGGGTAGAAGGCACCGGAGGCGGTGTGCGTCGCCAGGATCACGCCGGCCAGCGCGCTTCCCACGGAGTATCCGACGTACCGCAGCACCTGGTTGAAGCTCATCGCGCTCGCGGTCTCCTCGGTGCCGACCGACTGAAGCAGCAACCCCGGTACGACGGCGAAGATGCCGCCGACGCCAAGTCCGGAGATCGCCATCAGCACCAGCACCTCCCACATGCTGCCGCGGGCGAAGCTGAACATGACCATGCCGGCGAAGAGGACGATGCAGGCCAACGGCAGGATTGCGACGTGCGACGTACGGCGTGCGACAGCCGGCGTCACGCGCGTGGCGAGCAGGCTGGCGACCGAGAACGGCACCAGAGCCAGGCCGCCAACGATCGCCGAGGCGCCGAGCCCGTACCCGGTGCTCGTGGGAGTCTCGACGAAGCGCACGCAGAGGGACAGCAGCAGGTACATGCCCACTCCGGCGAGCAGGGCGCCGGCGTTCGCCGTCAACACCGTGCGGTGACGTACCAGGCGGAGGGTCACCAGCGGGTGGGCGGTGCGCAGCTCGTGCCAGATCCAGACCGCGAAGAGGATGACCGCGACCGCCAGGATGCCGACGGTGCGCGTGGAGCCCCAGTGCCAGTCCTCCCCCTCGCTGATGCCCAGCAGCAGGCAGGACAGAGCCACGGCCAGCAGTACGGCGCCCAGCACGTCGAGCCGTGCCGCGCTCCGGCTTCGGGAGCGCGGGACGACCACGATCACCCCGCCCAGGGCCAGGAGTGCCACCACGGCACCGAACCAGTAGGCCACGTGGACACCTCCGGCCTGGGCGACCAGACCAGTCACGGGATAGCCGAGTCCGATGCCGGTGACAGTGGTGAGGGAGAGCACCGCGACCGCCGAACGCGCCTTGCTCGCGGGCAGCGCATCACGCACCGTGGCGATAGCGAGCGGCGTCAGCACCAGGCCCAGCCCTTGAAGGGCTCGTCCGAGCAGAAAGACGCCGAACCCGACCGGCAGCGCAGCGATCGCGCAGCCGACGGTCACCACCGCGACCGCCGTGATGATGACGACGCGACGATGGGGGCCGTCACCCAGACGTCCCATCGTCGGCGTGGCGATCGCACCGGCCAGCATGGTCACGGTGAGCGCCCACTGCGACGTCGAGGCGGACACGTGGTCCATCGTGGCGATGGCCGGCAGGAGCGGGGCGCCCAGGCTGCTCACGATCGCCGCCACGAGGCACGCGAACACCAGACCGGGCAACAGCAGCGGATGGATCCGCTGCTCCTGCAAGTGCGTCTGATGGGGTGCTGTCTGGGTCGACACTGCTCGGCTCATCCCTCTCACTTCGCCTTCCCCGTCCGGGAGACGATCTGTT
>Ga0164242_10008985_pt1 | contig 10816 bp, 15 predicted proteins | sample OricomgcompostMG_FD_108783 | JGI IMG/M metagenome (GOLD analysis project Ga0164242, IMG submission 108783) | Miracle-Growth compost microbial communities from Emeryville, California, USA - Original compost - Miracle growth compost (MG) ... | reverse complement strand
AACAGTTACGGGTATTTATCAGCAATAGTTGCCACCTGTTTAATTAACCTAAGTTGCGGATTGTTGGCCCAAACCGGATTAACCCCGTCGGGGCTAAATGTCGGTAGCTAAAGTCAGCCTCAATATCCCGCTCCGTTAGATGCGGAACAGATCGGAACAGATAGCGTACCTACGGCACGCTAATCTTTCCTGCTGTTTTGCTACCGACATTTTGCTCCTGCCGGAGCAAGTACTATAATCCGCAAATTGAGTTAATTAGCTGTCTGCAAAGCAGCAATTCATAGAATCGGTTATTTTTTCACTTCATACCCTAAGCCGATATTAAACGATACAAATACAGCGCTTTGTTTATTTGAAGGGCCATTGTTCAGGTTATAATTGTCGTTTATTTTCCATTTGTTTGATGTGGCCTGCAAATAGTAACCTAACCTGATACCAATGGGGATATTACGTTCAATCGTATAACAGTCCATTTGCTTAGATTTCATTTTTATCACATAATCAAATCCACCGCCAAACTCCAAACCAAATTGCGGGTTCCACAATGTTTTGCTGGATGTGCTGTTCAACAATTCCTGCGAAAAATCGGAAGTACTTTCGGTACGGGCGTTATCCTGGATGCGCAGCATGGCGTCCGAAAGGTTTAAACCAACAAAAGGATATAACCGGAAAGCGGACGATTTAGAGACATTATAAGCCCCCCTGGCATATAGTTGAAACTGGTTATGTTTAACCTTTAGGTTATTGCCATTATTTGCCGTTGATGTTGGCGTACCACCTATGCCATCCTCAAACAGCCAGCGGTGGTGAATATGGCTCATGGATAAGTTGATCCATACGTTATTGCCCGGTAATGAACCAATTTGATTATTATTTAAAATAGCATTCAATTGCCCCGGCTTGCTTTGCCGGTAAGTAACCTGTACCTGTACTGCCCCGGCAATGTTGTGCCCAAACCAGCCGTGGTGCCAGGTGGTATCGCTTTGCGCTTTCGCGCTGATGGTTCCTGCCAAAACAGACAGAAAGCATAAAATGATGGTTGATTTTTTCATAGTGATAAATGATATATACAGTAATACGAAAATTAAACAGTGAGGGTTGTTAATGAATAACTACGTTTTGGCAGAAAGGTTGGAAATTCTTTCGGTATCGTCATCGCGAGGAGTCCCGTACGTACGGAATGGCGATCCCTGGTTAGTAGAGAAATTTTGCAAGCCGAGGATTGCGATCCGCTGGCCAGCGGATCGCAATGACGTTGTAGACAAACTACGCAAGCGCATATCCCACATACTCCCCATGGTGAGATAAAGAGATGCGCTGCTCAACGGCTTGGCCATCAACAAAAAGAAACGGACAGCCTGCATCATTTTTAATAATGCGTAATTCCCTGCCGGGATAAAGGATATAAAGTATTTCAAGCAAAAATTCTCTGACAGCAGCCGATTGAGTTTCGAACCCGCTTGAGTTGATCTGCTTTATTCCCCAATGTATATCGCTAAAATTGGTATTGTCTGCCTGAGTTTGTCGAAGGTCTGCACCAGATGGTTCTACTGACTCAGCATGACAATCCTCTGCGGGTTGAGCAACGGTGAAAATCGCTTCATCGCCATAAATAACAGACCGGGAGCTAAAACGCCGGGGTCCAAGCCTGATTTCACTGCAAAAACATTCGCTATCGGTAAATCCGGTATTTGCTAATTGGCCGTGAAAGGATGAAGATTGAACAGCGGGAACAATAAGGCGTTTAAGCTCAATTTTTACGGGCGAAAAAATTAAATTGGGCTGATGCCTTTGCAGACACTTATAAACGGACTCTTTTACCGACCATAGCAGCCATACAAAAAGTTCGAATGGTATAGCGGTAAATTGTTCCTGGTAAAGTTGCTGTTCGGAAACGGATAATATTTTAGAGTAAAAACCAAAGGATCGGGTACGGGGTATGTCAATCGTTTTTAATGCAATAATATCATTGCCGATGCTGGTCATTTTTCACTTAACCTTTCGGCAATCACATCAATACAACTGCCTACCTTGATCATTTTTTCGGCCGAATCATAATCTATCTCAACGTTATATTTTTCTTCCGCGTCAATAATAATATCAACCAGGTTGGCCGAATTTATTTTTAGGTCTTTGATCAGGTCGGTGTCATCATTTATGGCCGCCAGTTTTTCTTTATCAACGGTATAAGGGGAAAGTATTTTTTTTAACTCTTCTAAAATCTCTGTTCTGTTCATTTGTTTTTATATTTTGAAAATATTAAACAGGTATTAACATCTCCAAATCCAAAATTAGCCTTCGCTAATATATTAATATCTTTATTAACCTGTATTGCAGGCATACGTTCCCTATCTATTAATTCCAATATCCCTGGGTTCGGATCGTCCAGATTAATATTGGGGTGCGCAAAGTTATGTTTTATTTGCAATATGGCAGCTACCGATTCAATAGAGCCTGCAGCGCTCAAGCAATGCCCGATCATTGATTTTAAGGAGTTAATAAGTGGGAAATCCTTTCCGCCTCGCTTAAGCGCAGTACTCCAGTTCTGGATCTCCTGCTTGTCGGCCATCGTAGCCGTTAAATGCCCGCTAATAAGGTCGATATCATCAGGGCTGATATGCGCCATGCTAACAGCTTCCTCAATACTTTTAATTACCCCTGCAGGGTTGGGTGCCGTCATGGAGCCGCCGCCGCGCTGCCCGCCCGAATTGCTGGAGCCGCCCAGTATTTCGGCATAAATGGTTGCCCCGCGTTCCAGTGCAAATTCCAGGTCTTCCAGCACCAGCGCCCCCGCTCCCGATCCGGGCACGAAGCCGCCGGCAGTGGCGCTCATGGGGCGCGATGCTTTCTCGGGCTGGTCATTAAACTTGCGCGAAAGCACCCGCATGGAATCGAACGCGCCGTATACATAAGGGTCCACATATTCGCTGCTGCCAGCCAGCATACATTTGGCGTAGCCGTGTTTGATATATTCATAGCCCATTAAAATGGCCTGTGTGCCGGTAGCGCAAGCAGCCGAGTTGGTGATCACTTTATTGCCCAGCCCCAACCGGCCTGCTATGTACGAGGTTACTCCACTGTTCATGGCCTGTTCCACCACCCTTGACCCCAGCTTACGGGCTTCCTTATTATCTACCCGGATAATTACATTCTTCATGGCCTCGGTATCGGCTATGCTGTTGCCAAAAATGCAGCCGGTATCCCAGCGGGTTTCATCGGTATCGTAAGCAAAACCGGCATCGGCCCAGGCATCCAGCGCGGCTTTTATGCCATATCCAATATTGGTGCCTTTCAAACCGTGAAAAGTAACTTCGGATATATAACTTTTTAGTTGCTCCCACTCAAAATCGGGCACCCCGGCTACCTGGCAGCTAAAATTCAGCTCCTGGTACAAAGGCATAAACCTGATACCTGAAAGGCCGTTTTGCAGCGCGTTCAAAAATGCCGGCAATCCTGTACCATTTGGCGATACCACTCCTAACCCGGTAACTACAACACGCCTGTTCATTTTATTCCATCCAATTTTTTAATGATCCCTGAAAATGTGCCGCTGGCTACCAATTCCTTATCGCTATCCAGCATTTCCACCGCACATTTTAATTTGCCAAAGCGGAAATATTTCTTTTTCGAGATCACCGTTACCTTTTGCCCCGGTAGCACCACTTTATAAAATGATACATCGGTTGAAGTAAGCAGGGGAAACAGCTCCTGATCATCGGCAAGAGACAGTTCGGTATCTTTCAGTATCAGGAAAATACCCATTACCACCAGGCCTATCTGGGCCATAATTTCGGTAATGATAACGCCCGGCGTAATGGGGTTGCCCGCAAAATGATCTTCGTAAAAAAAAGCGTCCTCTTTTAAGGTAAAATCGCCGATCACCTCATCCTCGTTCAAATGCGATATATTATCTACAAAACGGAACGACGATTTATAAGGCAAATGGTTTAATATATTATTCTTCATAGTAGCGTATCAATTACCGGCAATGCTCGCCCCCGTCTACATGGATATGCGAACCGTTTATCCAGGCTGCCTCATCGGTGCATAATAAAAAAATTACGTTGGCCACATCGCCGGGCTTGGTCATTCGCTGCAGTGGATTACGCGTTCCGGCAATCTCTACCAACTTCTCGCTTCCTGGTATTTTTTGTAATGCCGCGGTATTGGTAATACCTGCCTGTATCAAATTGGTTTTTAGTCCATAGGCTGCAAACTCCACCGCCATATAAGTAATTAAACTTTGCAGCGACGCTTTGGCAATACCCACGGCCGCATACGCGTTCCAGTATTTATATGCACCTTCACTGGTCAAACCAATCACACGTGTATCAGCATGGAACAAACCTGCTTGCAGCAAATCGCGGGTCCAGTCCAAAAGGCTGTTGGACATGGCATAACTGGTCATTTGTATATCCTCGGCCGTAAGCAGGGGCTGATCATCAGTCGCGTGCTTCCTGGCCACCAAAGGTTTCAGGTTGCCCCGCGCTACAGAATGCAGCAGTAGCTTAACTTTTCCCTGTCTATCGGGTGTATTAAATTCATTGATAAAGCTTTGGCGCGAGGCGGCATCAAGTACATTAAGGTTATAAGGCAGAATAGACACAGCATTTCGGTCAGCTATTTCAGTAAAGGCAGCAATGGCTTTTTTGGTTGCGGCCGATGTTTCGCGATAAAGCACGGCTATATTCATGCCATGGGCCGCCAGTTTCTCAACGGTAGCATAGCCGAACCCGCTCGATCCGCCCAATATAACTGCCCATAAGCCTGAAAATTGTAGCTGTTTATCCATTTATCGCTTTGCCTGGTTAGATGTAGCAGGCTTATGAAGCTTTGAAAGCTTCGTAAGCCGCAGGTAATATTATTAAATACCCTCAAATTAAATAAAAGATAATTGATTTTACCTTATTATGAACTATTAATATATGTTAAGCATAATAAATAATTCAAAAGCACTTATTGTTTTAATCTTTCCTAAAAAGTGTTTGTCTAACAACCTGAAAAGGCAACCCTATCTTAGGTTCGTTTGTAAGAAGTACTTCATGTGTATAGCATATCCATGCACACAAGCGCAAGCAAAAGATAGTGCCTTTATTTGTATGGGCCTTAGTATTTTATTATGTTTGGTAGCTTATGAAAAGAAAAAGAGCATGGAAAGTGATGTTTTGCGGGTTACTGCTGTTAATAGTCCGATTTACTTATGCAGCGGTTTTTAACGAGCAGATAGACAAAACCGCTTTTTATGCCGCCATGACGTCGGGGAACCTGACGGATATTAATAAGGAATTAGCGGTTTTAAGTGATAATGATCAGGGTTATATGGGCGCCATGCTGATCCGTAAGGCAGGAGCGGTTGCCCGCCCCGCAGAGAAATTAAAACTGTTTAAAGCCGGCCGGATAAAACTCGAAACCGCCTTGCTGAACGACCCCGGAAATACGGAATTCCATTTCCTGCGTTTATCCATACAGGAACGTGCACCTAAAATTGTAAAATACAAAGCGAATTTAGAAGCCGATAAAGCATTTGTGATCAAACATTTTAGCGAGCTATCCCTTGTAGTTCAGCAAGCGGTGAAGGAGTATAGCAAAAACTCAAAAATATTAAAACCTTCAGATTTTAACACCGACCGTTCATGAGCAAAAAGGTATTGGCTATATACTATACCCAATCGGGCCAGATGGGCGATATTATGGGCAACCTTACCGCGCCTTTAATAACAGCCGGGGCCGATGTTGATGTTGTTAGCGTAAAACCGGTGGTTGATTATAATTTCCCCTGGACCGGCAGCCGCTTTTTCAGCGTGATGCCCGATTGTGTGTTGATTGTACCTACCGAACTGGAACCCTTCGAATTAAAACATGAGCGGTACGATCTGGTGATACTGGGTTATCAACCCTGGTTCCTGTCGCCCAGCATACCATCCAACTCTATTATACAGCACCCCAAATTCAGGGCGGTTATTAAAGATACCCCGGTGGTTACCATATCGGCCTGCCGCAATATGTGGCTCAACGCGTTTGACCGGGTACGAAAAATGCTGGGCCAGGCCGATGCAAAACATGTGGGCAATGTGGCCCTTGTAGACAGGCATCCCAACTTTGTGAGCTTTATTACCATTTTTTACTGGATGCTGTCAGGTAAAAAGGAGCGCTATCTGAATATATTTCCGAAACCGGGCGTATCCGAAACGGATATAGCAAATGTTCACCTATATGGCGATATTCTGGCCACTCACCTGCAAAGCGGCAACTGGGAAAATTTACAGCACGAGCTGGTAAATAACGGCGCCGTAAACATTAAGTACCCCTTAATGGTTATTGAGGGCAAAGCCCGGATTATTTTTTCCATCTGGGCCAGGTTTATAGCCAAACGCAAAAACAAAATGCCCTGGATATCAGCTTTCAAGTACTATCTTTTTATCGCGTTATTTTTGGGTGCGCCTATACTGCTTACCTTAGATGCGGTTTTTTTACGCCCTTTTACGCAAAAACGCATCGGTGCAAAAAAATTACACTACTTATTGTTAAACTAAAACGTAATCAATGTCTAACCAGGTTTATATTAACAGTACTGCCGCCTACTTTCCAAACAGTCCCGTTTCTAACGACGAGATGGAGGAATACCTGGGCTACATCAACGGTAAACCATCCAAATCAAAAAAAATTGTACTGCGTAATAACGCTATTGTAAACCGCTATTACGCGTTAAATAAACAGGGTAAGGCTACCCATACCAACGCGCAGATGACCGCCCTTGCCGTACGCGCACTGTTTAATAATGATGCCGAAAGATTAAAAGAAATAGAATTATTGTCGTGCGGTACCTCCTCGCCCGATCAGATGATGCCGAGCCACGGGGTAATGACCCACGGCTGGCTGCCCGAAACGGGGGGTATTGAGGTAGTATCGCCGGCTGGCGTTTGCTGCGCCGGTATGCACGCGTTAAAGTATGCGTACCTGGCCATTAAAGCCGGAGATGTGCATACAGCGGTAGCTACCGGTTCCGAGCGCTTTTCGGGATTGCTTGTGGCTGACGTTTTTGAGGAAGAAGCGCATAAACTGGTGGAGCTGAATGAAAATCCTTATATCGCTTTCTCGAAAGAGTTTTTACGCTGGATGCTATCGGATGGCGCCTCTGCCTTTTTACTATCAGACAAGCCAAACGAAGAAGGCCTGAGTTTACGGATAGAGTGGATAGAAGGGGTGTCCTACGCCAACGAGATGGAACCCTGCATGTATATGGGTGCTGAAAAGGAAGCTGACGGCACCTTTAAAGGCTTTATGGATTTTACACCCCAGGAGATCATGAACAAATCCATCTTCAGTGTAAAGCAGGATATTACTTTATTGAGCGATAACATTGTACCTTTAGGAGGTAAAAAAATAAAGGAGATCTTCGAGAAAAAAGGGCTGACGGTTAACGATATCGACCACTTTCTGCCGCATATTTCCAGCAACTTTTTCCGCAGCAAAATTTACGATATGATTGAGGAGTACGGCGGCGGCATCCCTTACGAGAAATGGTTCATTAACCTGTATACCGTAGGTAATGTGGGCGCGGCATCCATCTACCTCATGATCAATGAAATGTTCCACAGCGGAAAACTGAAAAAAGGCGAAAGGTTGCTGCTGCTGGTTCCGGAAAGCTCGCGCTTTTCATATATGTATGCGATGTTGACGGTAGTGTAAACACCTCTCCTAAATCCTCTCCGAAGGAGAGGACTTGAGAACAATGCATATACAATAAATTAAAAATGCTTTTAGACCCCCCCTCCTTCGGAGAGGGCAGGGAGAGGTGAATGAAAAAAGAAAACGTACCACAGGATTTAAGCGCGCTGGGCAAAATAACCAAGGAGGTTTGCTATGCAACGGATGAATCTGGAAAGTATGCTACGCAGCTAAGCAGCGGCTGGGACGTAAAAATTAACGCCCTGGATGTGGCCTGGGAGGATATTAATGAGCGCATTGCCGCAGCCCGACAAAAAGTACTGAATCAGGAAACACGCCCCATCCTGTTTTTTATGGCATACCGGCTGATGGACCTGAAACTGCTGGCCGATTATACCGGCTTCTGGCAATGGCAAATTAAACGGCACCTGAAGCCGGAAATATTTAATGGCTTATCCGACAAAAAATTACAGAAATACGCCGAAGCCTTTAACGTTTCGGTTGCCGATTTGAAAACCATGACTGTGCATGAAAATTGATTTTGAACACCGGCAATCGGCACATTGCGAATCGGGCGTTACCAGTAATTTATTAAGAGACAGTTCGGGCGGTAAAATAACCGAACCGCTGGCCTTTGGCATTGGCGCGGGTTTATTTTATGCTTACATTCCGTTTATCAGTATCAATAATGGTCCGGCCATAGCCTTCCGTACCATGCCAGGCTGGATATTCAAGCGTACCTGCCGCTCGCTTGGCATCCCGGTTATCCGTAAAAAGTTCAACTCGAGGGCAAAGGCGGAAACTTTTTTACAGGACAGGTTAAACGAAGGCCAGCCGGTTGGCTGCCAGGTAGGGGTTTATTATCTTTCGTACTTCCCCAAGGAATACCGCTTCCATTTTAATGCCCATAACCTCATTGTTTATGGCAAGGAGGGCGATAATTACCTCATCAGCGACCCGATCATGGAAACGCCCACCACGCTTACCAGCTATGAATTGGAGCGGGTACGTTTTGCCAAAGGCGCTTTGGCCCCTAAAGGCCAGTTATACTATACCCAATACAAGGGCGAGATCAGTAATGACCGTATCCGCCAGGCCATTAAAAGCGGCATTAAACGGAATGTATTTAATATGCTCAGCATCCCCGGCCCATTCGCGGGCGTTAAAGGCATCCGGTACACCGGCAATCAGATAAAAAAATGGCGTGATAAATTAGGGCTGGATAAGGCCAAGCTTTACCTGGCCCAGTTAGTACGCATGCAGGAAGAAATTGGCACAGGCGGCGGCGGATTCCGTTATATTTACGCGGCGTTTTTGCAGGAAGCGCATACCTATTTGCCGCAGGAGGAACTGCTGGATATTTCCAGGCTTTTCACCCATGCGGGCGACAAATGGCGCGAAGCGGCCATACACGCGGCCGGGATTTACAAAGGCCGCCTGGGCAGCCAGCAAGATTTTGATACCATGGGCAACTATTTGCTGGAAATTGCCGGATTAGAAAAGGAAGCTTTTATTAAGCTGAAGAATATAAAATGGGGAACGGTGTCATGAATATAATTGAGGGATCGAAGCAACAAACCGGGTGTCATGCTGAGCCTGTAGAAGCATGGCGGGCAGGCCTCACCCCCGCACGCACCCTTCGACAAACTCAGGGTGACAAGTCCCTTGGCCTTTTTAATAGCTGCAATATATGAGCCAATGGGCAGTCGACATATCGAACCTGAGTTTCCGTTATCCGGGTAACGAAACGGCATCTTTCAGCCATCTGAATTTGCAGATAGCGAAAGGGGAACGTTTTGGCCTATTTGGCCCTAATGGGGCGGGCAAAACTACCCTGATGAATTTGATGACCGGGGTCCTTACAGCTACTGAAGGCAATATAGCGCTCGACGGGATAAAAGTAGGCGCGCACAAAAACCGGGTAAATAAGCTGTTCGGCTTTGTACCACAGGATTTTTCTTTTTACCAGGAACTAAGTCCAGCCGAGAACCTGGAATTTTTTGGCGCCTGGTATGGCTTGAGCAGCAAACAGATCAGCGCCAAAACAAAAGAGCTTTTACAAATTATGGGTTTGGAAGAGGTGCGCGATAAGCCGGTCAACCAGTTTTCGGGCGGCATGAAGCGGCGGGTAAACCTGGCCATCGGCGTAATTCATAATCCCGGAATTTTATTTTTAGATGAGCCTACCGTGGGCGTGGATGTGCAAACCCGTCATGCTATTATTAATTATCTTTTGGAACTGAATAAGAACGGCACCACGCTCATTTATACGTCGCACCAATTGAACGAGGCGGAAGATCTATGCAACCATGTGGCGCTGATAGATCAGGGCCGGATTATGGCGCACGATACCCTGGACGGACTGCTTAAACAACATCAGCAACCCGATTTGGAAGAACTGTTTTTGAATTTAACCGGCAAACACTTTAGGGACGATGTTTAAGCTTTGGGCCACTATAGTAAAAGATGTAAGGGTGCTGCTGCGCGATAAGGTGGGCATCCTGCTGATGTTTATTATGCCCGTAATGCTGGTAATTGTGGTCACCAGTATCCAGAACAGCACGTTCCAGCTCATGAATAAAAACAAGTTGCTGCTGTTGGTGAGTAACCAGGATAAAGGCGAGCTAAGCAAACAACTGATACAGGCGATTGACAGCGTAGGCATGTTCCGGGTGCAGCAGTTATCCCACGGCACCGATTCCGCAGCCATCAACACCAAATTGCATAATAAGGAGGCCGAACTGGCTATTATTATCCCGGCTGATTTTTCACAAAAAGTAAATAACCGGGCACAGGCCTCTGCCAATAAAGCACTAAAAAGTTTCGGACTGGAAGGCGATTCGGTTAACCATGATACCGGCGCGTCCAACCCCATCAGCCTGTATTATAACCCGGTATTGCAGGAGCAGTTAAGGTTATCGGTACAAGGAGCGCTCCGCAGCGCCGTGCAACTGGTGGAAAGCCGCCAAACCCTGCGCGATCTGTATCTGTCCATTAACGATAAACCCCTGCCTGCCAAACTTGAAAAAGAGATGCTGAGCAGTAAAACTGAAATAAACCAGGTACCTGTATCGCGCAATGGCGACCGACTGATCCCTAACGCTACGCAGCATAATGTGCCCGCCTGGACCATCTTCGCCATGTTTTT
>Ga0164242_10008984_pt1 | contig 10820 bp, 10 predicted proteins | sample OricomgcompostMG_FD_108783 | JGI IMG/M metagenome (GOLD analysis project Ga0164242, IMG submission 108783) | Miracle-Growth compost microbial communities from Emeryville, California, USA - Original compost - Miracle growth compost (MG) ... | reverse complement strand
GCGGGAGAACGGCACGCTGCGCACGTCCCAGCCCTCGCTCGCGAGCCGCGCGAGCACCCGGGCCTGGGCGGCGTAGATCGCCTCGGCGTCGAAGCCGGCGCGGAGCTGGCGCTTCCCGACGATCGACTGGGCGGCGATCCTCCGGCCCGGCGCGGCCGGGGTGTCGGCGAGGTCGGGGAACAGGGACGAGGCGATCGTCGTCGGGCAGGGCTGGTAGACCACCCGGTCGCGGAGCGACGGCGGGAGGTACTCGCGGATGGTGCGTACCGAGCCGTGGTTGCGCAGGCCGAAGAAGACCGACTTCTCGACCGTGAGCGCGAGGTGCTCGCGGAACGGTTCCGCGAAGTCGGGCTGCTCGTAGAACCGGTTGTTGCCGACGGCGAACACGATGAGCGGCTTCTCGAGCCGGCGGAGCTGTTCGATCGAGATGTTCCACTGCCAGCCCGAGCGGCGGTTCGGGTTCGTGTCGCTGAGGAAGAGGCCGCCCCCGCCGAGGACCACGGCGTCGGCCTCGGCGTTGATCATGTCGACGAGGCGCGGCCCGACGGCGTCGCGCAGCGGCCGGGTGTCGTAGACCTCGAAGCCCTCGCGCCCGCCGTAGCCCTCGAACGTCTGGCGCACCGCCTCGAAGAGCAGCGTGTCCCCGTAGTTGCCGTAGGTGGGGATGTCGAAGTGGAAGAGGCGGAGCGGGCTCATGCGTGCGGGTCCTTCGGTCGGGGGACGGGGCGGCTCCCGGGACGGAGCGCGCCGTGGCCGTCGGCGGCCTCGACCTCGGCGAGGTAGCGGGTGAGGCGCGGTCCGTGCGCCGTGGCGCGCGCCTGCCGGAGCCGGTGCTCGTAGAGGGTCGGGTCGGTGAGCTTGGCGAGGAACAGGGCCGCGAGCTCGATGGTGCCGCGCAGGGTCGGGTGCTCGAAGCGGTCGGCGAGCGCGTCGATCAGCGCGAGCTGGGACGACGTCGACAGGGCGCCCCAGTCGACGGCGTCGGCGAGGTCGTCGAGGGGTTCGGCGACGACGAGGACGCCGCTCGCCCGGGCGACCTCGCCCACGTAGACCAAGCGGTCCCAGAGCGCGGAGACGGTCGTGAGGACCCAGGGCGAGCCCCAGTGGAACATGTCTTGGTGGACGATCACCGAGCCCGGGCGGGTGAGCGTCACGAACCCGTGCATGGTCTCCGTCATGGTCGACGCCTGCTTGACGACGTCGACGAAGAGGAGCTCGACGGGTCCGCCCGGGGCGTCGTGCGCCGCCAGGGGGCCGACGTGCACGTCCACGAGGTCGCGGACGTCGGCGACGGTCGCCTCCCAGCGCGGGAGGACGTTCTCGCCGGCGGCGACCCCGAAGGACGGCCAGGCCTCCTGGACGAACAGGTCGTACGTGTGGATCCGGGGGAGCGGACGGTCCGTGCGTCCGTCGCGGAGCCCTGTCCCGAGGGCGACGGTGGACCCGCCGAGGAACGTCCCCAGCTCGACGACGTCCCCCCAGCCCTCGACGACGTCGCGCGCCAGACCGTGCAGGAGCGTGACCTCCTCGCGGGCGAGCATGGTGGGCAGGGCGTGGGCGCCCGGGAAGGGCTCGTCGTCGGCGGGCTGGTGCCGCGCGCGGGCGACGGCCTCCGTCACCGCCGCGACCCGCGCCTCGAGCAGGGCCGGCTCGGGCACCGTCGAGGTCACGCGCCGACCTGTCCGGCCGTGGACCGGCCCGGCCTGGCGAGCGCGTGCACGCGGGCGCTGCGGACCTCGCGGGCGATCGACGCGTTGGTCGGGGCGAGCGCCCACGCGCGGCGGAACGCGTGCAACGCGTCCCGGTTGCGGCCGAGCCGGCGCAGCGCGTACCCGAGCTCGCGGAGCTCACCGGGAGTGGGCGGTCGCGTGCTCCACGCCTCGCGGAGGGTGGGTTCGACCGCCTCCCACCGGCCCTCGCGCGCGAGGCGTTGGGCGGTCCGGAGGGCGGGTTGAGCGGCCTGACGCGCGCCCTTGGTGCCGGCGCGCGCGACGGGAGCCCGCCGCAGGGACGCGACGAGGTCCTGCAGCTCGCCCGGGGTCAGGTACCCGAGCCACTCCCGGTCGAGCTCGTCGTAGCGCCCGTCCGGCCCGGCGGGCTGCCACGGCTTGGGACCCACGTAGTGCAGGATCTTGACGTCCTCGTCCTGGTAGACGGCGGAGTGGTGGGAGAAGATCCGCTTCGTCGTGTTGTACTCGAGCGGCAGCGGCCGCCAGGCGTCGACGAACGCGTTGAGGAAACCCTGGTCGCCACCGTCGGAGGACGCCGTGGTCCGCAGCGCGGCCATCATCCGCGCGAACAGGTCGGCCGACGGCGTCGCCGCGAAGACCCCCGAGTTGAACGCCTCCCCGGTCGGGAGCCGGAGCCCGGCGTCCGGCACGGCCGCGAAGTCGTCGCCGTCGAAGAGCTCGTCGACGTTCTGGCGCACGACGGCGTCCGAGTCGACGAACACGACGCGGTCCAGGAAGTCGAGCCGGAACGCGTGCAGCTTGGTGTACGTGGCGGCGAAACGGTCCTGCACGCGCCGGGCGGTGGTGGGGGCCGCACCCGCGACGACGGGGTTGACGATCGCGGGGACGTCGACCGTGTGGATGCCGCTCGCGAGGAGGGCGGCCGTGTCGGCGTCGGGCGTGCACAGGGCGAGCAGGGGGACGTCGGTGACCCGGCGCAGCGACCCGGCGAGTGCGCGGGCGCCGTGGTGGTAGTCGCCGGAGACCACGGTCACGTACGCGCACCGGCGGCCGTCGACCTCCGCGTACAGGCGACCGTCGAGGGGCTCGCGGACCTCGACGGGGCCGAGCGCGTCGCCGTCGGCGGACGGGACCGCGGGCAGCGTCACGACGGCGCGCGCCTTGGGCTCGCCCAGGTGCGGCGTCGGGTGCGTCGCGAGGCTCGGGCGGTCGGTGATCGTCGCCGGGCCGGGAAGGTAGAGCCCGAGGGTCTCGGACGCGCCGAGGTTGGTGACGTGCGCGTCGGGGAACTCGACCAGGCAGGCCCGCAGGAACGCGAGGTCGGTGCCCAGCCCGTGCGCGTCCTCGTAGCCGGGCGCGAGGTCCTTGCCGGCGAGCGACTTCTCCACGGCCTCCGGGACCGTGTAGCCGTACCGGGCCGTGCTCGACTCGTACAGGTCGATCCCCGCGAGGTAGATCTCCCGGAAGCCGACGCCGAGCCCGAAGGCCAGCGCCTGCAGCCCCGTCGTGGGCAGGCCGGGCCGGCTCATGAAGTGGCGGGCGAGGCGCGGGTGCCGGGCGGTCACGGACCACGAGTCGAGCTCCGTGAGGCCCAGCCCGAGGAACGGGTTGCCCCCCTTGTCGGTGTCGCGGTGCGACGCGACGCGGACCGGGGTCACGAGCCGGTCGAGCGTGTAGCGGCCGCTGCGCACCTCGTCCGCGAGCATCGTCTCGAGCCGGGCGTGCGGGACGGCCGAGAACCACGCGTCCACGTGGCGGCCGACGTGGTAGTGGCTCTCGAGGAAGAACCAGTTCACCCGGAAGACGACGGCGTCCGCCGGGAGGGCGTCGTAGCGGGGCATGGCCGAGCTCGGTCCGTTGCCCACGACGACGAGGGGGCGGCCCGTGAGGGCGTCGAAGTCCTTGAGCTCGAGGTCGCCCGGCTCGCGGCCGAGCGGGACGCTGCGCATGGTGGCCATCCACGGAGCGTGCCGTGGACGGACGAACGGGTCGCGAACACGCCGTGAACGCCGGGCCGCACGCGGGCGGCCGTCCGGCTACGCGGCGTCGTCGGCGAGGTCGAGGATCACGGGGACGTGGTCGGACGCGCCCTTGCCCTTGAGCTCGTTCCGGTCGATCTCGACCGCCGTGACGCGCGCGGCCAGCGCGGGCGTCGCGTAGGCGAGGTCGATGCGCATGCCCTCGTTCCGGGGGAACCGGAGCTGGGTGTAGTCCCAGTACGTGTACTTCCCGGGCTCGGGCAGGTGCTCGCGCGTGACCTCGGTCCACCCCGCCCGCGCGAACGCGGCGAACGCTTCACGCTCGGCGGGGGAGACGTGGGTCCGGCCCGCGAACAGCGCGGGGTCCCACACGTCGGTGTCGAGGGGCGCGATGTTCCAGTCGCCCATCAGCGCCGCCTGGAGCGTCGGGTCGGCCTCGAGCCAGCCCTCGGCCGCGTCGCGGAGCCGAGCGAGCCACTCGAGCTTGTAGTGGTAGTGCGGGTCGTCGAGGACGCGCCCGTTCGGCACGTAGAGCGACCACACCCGCACCCCGCCGCACGTCGCGCCGATCGCGCGGGCCTCGCGCACGAGCGGGTCACCGAAGCCGGGCTGGTCGGGGAAGCCGACCTCGACGCCCTCGATCCCCACGCGGGACAGGATCGCGACCCCGTTCCACTGCGAGAGCCCGACGTGCGCCACCTCGTAGCCGGCGAGCTCGAACGGCAGCGCGGGGAACTGGTCGTCCCGGCACTTGGTCTCCTGGATCGCGAGCACGTCCGTGCCCGACCGTTCGAGGAACGCGAGGACCCGGTCGGCCCGGCTGCGGATCGAGTTGACGTTCCAGGTGGCGATGCGCATGACGGCGAGCGTATCGGCCCTCCCCAACACTCCACCCACCGCCTACAGTGGCGGGCATGGCGACCGCACTCATCACCGGCGCGAGCTCGGGCCTGGGCCTCGAGTTCGCGTGGCAGCTGGCCACCAACAGGCACGACGTCGTCCTGGTCGCCCGGGACGAGGAGCGCCTCACCGACCTCGCCGGCCAGCTCCACGTGGCCGCGGGCGTCCAGGTCGAGGTGCTCGCGGCGGACCTCTCCGAGCAGGAGGGGCTGGACCGGGTGGCGGCGCGGGTCGCGGACCGAGAACGGCCCGTCTCCCTCCTCGTCAACAACGCGGGCTTCCCCGTGAACCAGCCGTTCGTCGGCGGGGACCTCGACGTCGAGCTGAGGGCCCTGGACGTGCTCGTCAAGGCCGTCCTCGTGCTCTCCCACGCGGCCGCGCCGGCGATGGTCGAGCGCGGACGGGGCGCGATCCTCAACGTGGCGTCGGTCGCGGCCCTCACCACGAGCAGCACGTACTCCGCGCACAAGGCCTGGGTCCGCACGTTCACCGAGGTGCTCGCCGTCCAGCTCAAGGGCACCGGCGTCACCGCGACCGCCCTGTGCCCCGGCCTCACGCACACCGAGTTCCACGACCGGGCGGACATCGACGTGTCGGGCCTGCCCGACATCGCGTGGCTCGAGGCGGACCAGGTCGTCGCGACGGCGCTCGCGGACGTCCGACGCGGCGCGGTGATCTCGACGCCGTCGCTGCGCTACCAGGTGGCGTCCGGGTTCCTGCGTGCGATCCCGCGGTCCGCGGTCCGGGCGCTCGACACCACCGGCCTCACGGGCATGCGGAACCGCTGGAAGAAGGACTGACCCGCCCCGCTACGCTTGAGCCTTGTGACCGACACGACCGCCGCCTCGTTCTCCCCGACCCCGCGCGAGCAGCTGCGCGACCTCATCAAGGAGCTCGCCGTGGTGCACGGCCGGGTGACGCTGTCGTCCGGCAAGGAGGCCGACTACTACGTCGACCTGCGCCGCGTGACGCTGCACCACCGCGCCGCGCCGCTGATCGGACACGTCCTCCTGGACCAGCTCGAGGAGCTCGGCTTCGGGACCGCAGAGGTGGACGCCGTCGGCGGGCTCACGCTGGGGGCGGACCCGATCGCGACCGCCCTGCTGCACGCCGCGGCGTCGCGCGGGCAGGACCTCGACGCGTTCGTCGTCCGCAAGGCCGCGAAGGCCCACGGGATGCAGCGCCAGATCGAGGGTCCGGACATCGCGGGCCGCCGGGTCGTGGTCCTCGAGGACACGACGACGACGGGCGGGTCACCCATCACGGCAGTCGAGGCGTGCCGTGCGGCGGGGGCCGAGGTCGTGGCCGTCGCGACGATCGTCGACCGGGCCACGGGCGCCGGCGAGAAGATCGAGGCTCTCGGCGTGCCCTACCACTACCTCTTCGACCTGGCCGACCTGGGCCTCGTCTGAGGTTCCGCGCAGAGCGCGCCGCGCCCGGTGCCTCTCAGACCCGGTCGACCAGGTCCGCGATCCCGTCGACGACCTCGTTGGGCCGGAACGGCCAGCCCTCGACCTCGTCGCGGCGTGTCGAACCCGTGAGCACGAGGTAGGTGTAGAGGCCCGCCTCGATGCCCGCGACGACGTCGGTGTCCATGCGGTCGCCGATCATCGCGGTCCGCTCGGAGTGCGCGTCGATCCGGTTGAGCGCGGACCGGAACATCATCGGGTTCGGCTTGCCGACGAAGTACGGCTGGCGGCCCGTGGCCTTCGTGATCATCGCGGCCACGGCGCCCGTCGCGGGCAGCGGGCCGTCGGGGCTCGGCCCCGTGGAGTCGGGGTTGGTGCACAGGAACCGGGCGCCGTCGCGCACCAGCCGGATGGCACGGGTGATCGCCTCGAACGAGTACGTGCGCGTCTCGCCCAGGATCACGTAGTCCGGGTCCGTGTCGGTGAGCGTGTAGCCGGCCTCGTAGAGCGCCGTCGTGAGCCCGGCCTCGCCGATCACGAAGGCGCTCCCGCCGGGCATCTGCTGGGAAGCGAACGTCGCGGTCGCGAGGGCGGACGTCCAGATCGCCGACTCCGGGACCTGGATCCCGGTCGCGGCGAGCCGGGCCCGCAGGTCCCGCGGCGTGAAGATCGAGTTGTTCGTGAGGACGAGGAACGGCCGGTCCTTCTCGCGCAGGCGCGCGATGAACTCCGGGGCACCGGGCAGCGCGCTGCCTTCGTGGACCAGGACACCGTCCATGTCGGTGAGCCAGCAGTCGACCTCGCGCGTGGGCTCCTCGCGGGTGTCGTCGGTCATGGTCAGGCCTCCTCGTGCTCGTTGCGGGAACGGGTGGTCGGGGCCGTGACCCCGGCCGCGCGGCCGTGCCGGGGGCCGGGGACCGCAGGGGCCGCGGCACGGGACGCCCGGGTCTTGCGCCGCGCCTCGAGGACGATCGGCACGACGGACAGCAGGACGATGCCGATGAAGATGGGTTCGATGTTGTCGCGGATGAACGAGATCCGCCCGAGGTAGTAGCCGAGCGTCGTGACGACGGTCGTCCACACGAACGTCCCGAGCAGGCTGTAGGGCCAGAAGGAGCGGTAGCGCATCCGTCCGACGCCCGCCGCGATCGGCGCGAACGTCCGCACGATCGGGACGAACTGTGCGAGCAGGATCGTGCGGCCGCCGTACCGGTCGAAGTACTCGTTCGTCTTGTCGACGTAGTCCTTGCGCAGGATCTTCGAGTTGGGGCGGCTGAAGATCCGCGGCCCCGCGAACTTCCCGATGGCGTACCCGCACTGGTTGCCGCAGAACGCGGCCGCGAACAGGATCGCGATCAGCACGGGCAGCGAGATGTCGAGGCTGCGGCCGCCGTCGGTCGCGGCGACGAGCATGCCGGCGGTGAACAGCAGCGAGTCGCCGGGCAGGAACGGGAAGACGAGCCCCGTCTCGATGAAGACGATGAACACGATGCCGGCGAGCGCGAACGACCCGAACCGGTCGATCAGGTTGTTCGGGTCGATGAGGTCGAGCGGGCTCGCGGCGAGCTGTGCGGACAGGTGGCCGGCCAGCTCTCCGGACAGGGCGAGGGCGGTCATGGGTTCAGCGTAGTGGCCGGGTTCGGAGCGGCCTGCGGGCGGGTTGGGGACGCCCTGTGCAGACGCACGCCCCGACGATCGGCGGGTGACGACAGATCAGGACGTGACGACGGCGGTGGTGCTGGGCGTGACGGGGAGCTCGGGGCGCGCCGTCGTCCGCGAGGCGGTGGGCCGTGGGGCTCGCCGTCCGGGTCCTGTCCCGCCACGTCCCCGCGCCCGACGACGCACGCCGGGTCGCCGGCGCCACCTACGTCGCGCTCGACCTCCTGGGCGAGGCGACGCCCGTGCTGGAGGCCCTGGACGGGGCGCTCGCGGGCGCGCTCGCCGTGATCGACAGGAGCAACTGCATGGGGCGGTCCGTGGCGAACGTCTTCACCACGGGCGCAGAGCGGGTGGGTGCGGTCGCCGGGCGGGCCCGCGTCCCCCGCATCGTGGTCCTCTCGATCGCGAACGTCGACCGTGCCGACTGCGGCTACTACCGGGCGCACGTCGCCCAGGAGCAGGCCTACCGTCGTGCGGCGGACGCCGAAGGCGCACCGGTGACCGTCGTGCGGGTGACGCAGTTCCACGACTTCCTCGCGCTCTTCTTCGGTCACGACGGCCGGCTGGGCCGGTGGGCGCGGCTCGGGCTGCTCCCCGTGCGCCGCGGCACGAGGTTCCAGTCGACCGACCTCACTGACGTCGCCCGCGCGCTCGTCGACGCCGCCCTCGAGGAGGGGCCGTCGCGCACGTGGACGATCGGCGGCCCCGAGGTGCTCGGCGCCCGGGTGATGGCGCAGCGCTGGCGACGTGCCCACGGCTCGCGCCGGCCGGTGGTCGCGGTCCCGCTGCCGGGCGGGATCGGCGCCTTCTTCCGGGAGGGCCTCAACCTGGTGCCCGACGCGAAGTACGGCACGGTCGCCTACGACGAGTGGCTCGCCGGGAAGAAGTGACCACGACGAAGCGCACTACGCTCACTTCTTCGACGAAGTGAGCGTAGTCTGGCGTCGTGACCGCACTTCCCCTGGTCGTCCCGGCGCTGCGGCTCGAGGAGCACACGTGGCTCGCCGAGCAGGACGGCATGACGTCCCGTCGCGCGATGAGCCAGGCGAACGGACCGTATCGCTCGGCCGTGCCCGCCGAGATCGCCGACCTGGAGCTGGTCCTGCCGGGCTCGCTGGCCGCCGACGTCGAGGAGGCGGCGGCCGCCCTCGGCCGGTTCGACCTGTACGCCCGCTCGGCGCTCGGCCCGCAGTCGCCGGCGGTCGGCCCGATGGCATCCATCCTCCTGCGCACCGAGTCAGCGTCGTCGTCGCAGATCGAGAACCTCACGGTGGGTGCACGGCAGCTCGCGCTCGCCGAGATCGGCCAGGCGTCCGCACAGAACGCCGAGGAGGTCGTCGCCAACGTCCGGGCCATGGAGGCGGCGCTCGCGGTCTCCGGTCCGCTCGGGGAGGAGGACGTGCTGCGCATGCATCGCGTCCTCCTGGAGGGGCAGCACGGCTGGGGCGCCCATGCCGGTCGCTACCGGGACGGCCTCGTGTGGGTGGGAACCAGCCGAGTCACGCCGCGGAGCGCCTCGTACGTCGCGCCCCAGGCTGCGCTCGTCCCCGCCGCCATGCGTGATCTCGTCACGTTCATGGCGCGCGACGACCTTCCCGTCCTCGTCCAGGCCGCGCTCGCGCACGCCCAGCTCGAGACGATCCATCCGTTCGCCGACGGGAACGGGCGCACCGGACGCGCGGTCGTGCACGCGCTGCTGCACGGGAAGGGTCTGCTCACGTCGACGACGGCACCGGTCTCCGCCGGTCTGCTCCGTGACACGGAGCGCTACTTCGACGCGCTCACAGCCTTCCGGCGGGGCGACGCGCGGCCGATCGTCGAGCGCTTCTGCGAGGCGTCGCTCTTCGCGGCCGGCTCGGGCGTGCGCCTCGTCGACGCCCTCCACGCCCGGGTCGCGGCGTCCGAGGAACGGCTGGACTCGGCGGGGCTACGGCGCGACGCCGCGGCCCGGCGCGTGCTGCCCTGGCTCGTCGGCAACCCCGTCGTGGACGCCTCGTTCCTCGCCGCGCGCCTCGGTCTCGCGTCCGCGACCGCCCGCAGGGCGCTCGACGACCTCACGGACGCGGGGGTCCTCGTCGAGCGCAGCGGCAAGCGGCGGAACCGGGTCTGGCAGCACGCCGGCATCCTGGCGGAGCTGGACGCGTACGCCCAGGCGATCCGGCGCGGATAGGAGGTTGGGCGCGACCGCCTGCCCAGCTTCGCCGAGAGGACGAGATCTGTGCGTCCCGACCCCGGTGACGAACAGACCTCCGCTCCTCGGCGCACGCGGCGACCGGGAGCCCGTCGACACGGGAGGATGGGCCGGTGGAGACCGAGGACCCAACCGACCGCGACCAGCCTGACGAGCCGGGGCGGGTCGTCGGGGTCGGGCCGTGGCCCGGCGGGCCCGGCGCGTGGCCGCGCCTGCCGTCCGGCGAGCTCGACCTGCGCTACGACCCCGAGCTCCTGGCCCACGGCGACACGCGCAACGTCGTCGACGCCTACCGCTACCTGACCGTCGAGGCGATCGTCGCCGACCTCGACCGCAAGCGCGCCGAGCACCCGGTCGCCCGGCTCCACGTCGCGGTCGAGAACTGGGCCCACGACCTCAACATCGGCTCCGTCGTCAGGACGGCCAACGCGTTCAACGCGGCGAGCGTCCGGATCGTCGGACGACGACGCTGGAACCGGCGCGGCGCGATGGTCACCGACCGGTACCTGCACGTCGAGCACCACCCCGACGCGGGGGCGCTGGCGGCGTGGGCGGCGACGGCCGGCCCGCCCGACGGCGACGGTGCACCCAGCCGGCTCCCGGTCGTCGGCGTCGACAACGTGCCGGGCTCGGTGCCGCTCGAGGGGATGGCGCTCCCCGCGTCGTGCGTGCTGCTGCTCGGCCAGGAGAGCGCGGGCCTGAGCGCGGAGGCCCAGGCCGTGTGCGACGTCGTCGTGCACGTGACGCAGCACGGCTCGACGCGTTCGCTCAACGCGGGCGCGGCCGCCGCGATCGCGATGTGGGCGTGGGCCGTCCAGCAGATGTGACGGCCTGCTGAGACGGGCTCGGGCGCGTGGAGGATCCGTGGAAGAATCCAAGGAGCCCACCCTCCGCATCACACAGGAGACCACTCAGATGCCCATCGCAACCCCCGAGATCTACGCCGAGATGATCGACCGCGCCAAGGCGGGCTCGTTCGCCTACCCGGCGG
>Ga0164242_10008983_pt1 | contig 10821 bp, 11 predicted proteins | sample OricomgcompostMG_FD_108783 | JGI IMG/M metagenome (GOLD analysis project Ga0164242, IMG submission 108783) | Miracle-Growth compost microbial communities from Emeryville, California, USA - Original compost - Miracle growth compost (MG) ... | reverse complement strand
GTCGACCTCGGCGAAGAGCTCCTCGACGAGCGTCCGGAAGCCGTAGCCCAGGGGCACGGTGACGAAGGGCTGGCCAGCGAGCTCCTCGAGCCGGAGCCTGCGCCGTGCGGCCAGCTCGTGGTCGGGGGGTACGACGGCGACGATGCGTTGCCGCTGCAGGGGGATCCACCCGTGTGCCTCGTCGGGTCGGGGTGAGGTGATGGCGAGCTCGGCCGTGCCGTCGGCAAGGTCGGAAAGGATCGCCTGCCCGTTCTCCTGACTCAGCGAGATCCGCATCCGTGGCGACTCGATGCGGAAGTCGTGCAGCATCAGGGGGACCAGTGAAGTCGCCATCGAGTCGAGGAAGGCGAGACGAACCTGACCCGACTCGGGGTCGAGGATCCCGGCGAGGTCGGAGAGCAGCTTGTCGTAGCGCCGGACGATGTCGTGCGCGGCGATGCGGGTGAGCTCGCCGTAGGTGTTGAGGACCACGCCGTGCGGGGTGCGTTCGAAGAGGCGAGTGCCCAACTCCTCCTCGGCCCGCGCGACGAGACGGGAGACCGTCGGCTGGGGGAGCTGCAGGCTGGCGGCGGCGTCGGTGATCCGGTCGTGGTCGGCGATCACCAACAGCCGGCGCAGGTCGTCGATGTACATGTGTCGAACATACGTCAAGCGTATGCCTATCGGATATCTCATGCATTTGAAACATGCTTCCTGGAGGGCCACGCTGAGCCCGTGACTTTGACCGACCTCCGTCCCGACTTCGGGACCGCACTCCACGAGGGCTATCGCCGCGGCGAACGCGGTCACCGGCAGATCTCGGCGGCGCTCTTCGCGGCCGGAGTCGCGACCTTCGCGTTGCTGTACAGCACGCAGGCACTGCTGCCGGAGCTCACCTCGTCCTTCGGGGTCAGTGCCGACGGCGCGACCTGGTCGCTCTCGCTGACAACCATCGGACTCGGTGTCACTCTGCTCTTCGCAGGGAGTGTCTCCGAGGTGGTGGGCCGGACCCGGCTGATCCACTGGTCGGTGCTGGCATCCTCACTGGTCGGCGTGATGTGCGCGCTGGCGCCGACGTGGTCGACGCGCCTCGGTCTGCGACTGTTGCAGGGCATCCTGCTTGCCGGCATGCCTGCGATCGCCATGGCCTACCTGCGCGAAGAGTTGCACCCCAGTACCCATGCCCGGGCTGCAGGTCTCTACATCGGCGGCAATGCACTCGGAGGGATGGCCGGACGACTGCTCACGGGTGTGGTCGGCGAGGCAGCCGGCTGGCGGTGGGCCCTTGCCTCCGTGGCGCTGCTGGGCCTGTGCTGTGCAGCGGTCGTCCGGATCGCGCTGCCGGAGTCGCGCAACTTCGAGCCCGCTCCGCACAGCTCGCGGGCGCTGCTTGCCAGCCTCGTCGACGCCTTCCGGGAGCCGGGCCTGTTGGCCCTCTACGGCATCGCCGCCTGCTCGATGGGGGCATTCGTCGCGGTCTACAACTCGCTCGGATTCCGGCTCACCGACAGGCCCTTCGACCTGAGCCTGGGTGCCGCCGGACTGGTCTTCCTGGTCTACCCGGTCGGATCGGTCAGCTCCGCCCTGGCCGGCCAGCTGACCGAGTCGATCGGGCGTCGCGCCGTCGTACCGCTGGGGTGTGTCGTCACGGTCGCCGGTGTCGCGATCACCCTGAGCGACAGCCTGCCGCTCGTCGTGCTCGGCCTTGCCGTGATGACGGCCGGCTTCTTCGCGGTCCACGGCGTGGCCAGTGGCTGGGTGCCCACCCGTGCGCACGCAGCCGGCGTACCGGCGGGACAAGCCGCCTCCTGCTACCTGCTGTGCTACTACGTCGGCTCGTCAGTCTTCGGCACCGCCTCTGGCGCCACCTGGTCGAGTGCGGGATGGGGCGGTGTGGCAGGCCTCGCCGTCGCGCTGACGGCGGTGTCGGGCCTACTGGCGGCGTACCTGTGGCGGAAGCCGTCCCTGGTGCCCGGTCAGCGCTGAGAGGTTCCTGCCGCGCGACTCGGGGTACCTGCGCGTCATGAATTCCTCATCCTCGGGCCCGGTCGCCTCGCGCGAGCGGCTCACCGCCGATCAGCGAAGCTCCTTCGCCGCCGCCTATCTCGGATGGGCGATGGACGCCTTCGACTACTTCCTGGTCGTGCTGATCTACGCTGACATTGCCGACGACTTCGGCGTCTCGCTGGACCGAATGGCGCTGATCACGACGGTCACCCTGCTGATGCGCCCGGTGGGTGCCTTCATCTTCGGCTGGTGGGCCGACCGCGCCGGCCGACGCATCCCGCTGATCGTCGATGTCTGCTTCTACAGCGTGGTCGGCTTCCTGTGCGCCTTCGCTCCCAACTTCACGGTGCTGATGATCCTGCGCCTGCTCTACGGCATCGGCATGGGCGGGGAGTGGGGACTGGGTGCCGCACTTGCGATGGAGAAGATCCCGGCGCGGCGGCGGGGCTTCTTCTCCGGCATCCTCCAGGGCGGTTACTCGATGGGCTATCTGCTTGCCGCGCTCGCCTTCCTGGTGCTGAACACCTGGCTCGGTCTGAGCTGGCGGTGGATGTTCGCGCTCTCGATCGTGCCGGCACTGATCAGTCTGATCATCCGGGCGCGTGTCGAGGAGTCCGAGGTGTGGCATGCCGCCCGCGAGCGTGTCCAGCAGACGAGTACGTCGGTGCGTGAGCTGCTCGCCGACCCGGCGATCTGGAAGCGCTTCGTCTTCCTGGTGCTCCTGATGACCGCCTTCAACTGGATGAGCCACGGCACCCAGGACGTCTACCCGACCTTTCTGAAGGCCACCGATCAACACGGGATCGGCCTCTCGCCCGGTACGGCGACCTGGATCACCGTGGGCTACAACATCGGTGCCATCGTCGGTGGTGCGGTCGCGGGCGCGCTCTCGGAGCGGTTCGGTCGGAAGATGCTGATCATCTGGTGCGCGGTCCTCGGCCTGCCGGTCGTACCGCTCTTCGCCTACTCGACCAGCGTCGGCATGCTGGTGCTCGGGTCCTTCCTGATGCAGGTGATGGTGCAAGGCGCTTGGGGAGTGATCCCGGCGCACCTGACCGAGCTCTCACCCGATGAGATCCGCGGCTTCTATCCCGGCGTCACCTATCAGCTCGGAAACTGCCTGGCCGCCTTCAACCTGCCGATCCAGGAGGCGCTGGCCGAGCATCACGGCTATCCCTTCGCGCTGACCGTCACGATCGTGCCGGTGCTGATAGCCGTGGTCGTACTGACCGCGATCGGCCGCGAGCGGCGGGGCGTGACCTTCGGCTCGAAGGACACCAGCTTGGTGGAGAGCACAGCCTGAGCCGGGTCTTCCGCGGCGCGGTACGTATCGGGACGTGACCATTTGGCGGATTCCCACCCGATTTTGATGTGGGCCCAATATATTGGGCCGACGCGGGAGTGCGGCCCCGTCTTCTCGGTCCGTCTTCCTGCGTTCAGGTCGGTGGCGCGCGCCACCGGTATCAGCGTTCGCAACCCACGTGCGGACCATCGACGAGAGGTACGGATCAACCCATGAGTGACGGCCAGGCCAGCAATCCGCCACAGGCGCCCGCAGGTACGACCCCGCCCAAGAAGAAGCACACCGTGCGCAATGTCATCCTGGTGATCATCGTTCTGGTGATCCTGGTCATCGGCGGCTGCATGGCGTTGATCGGCAAGGCGGCCGACGACATCGACAAGTCGATCAAGAAGGACGAGAACAAGCCCGGTGGTACGCACAACCCGATGAAGATCGTCCCGGGCAAGCCCTTCGAGGTCGATCACTTCAATTACAAGGGTGGTTGGAAGGTCGGCAAGGACATGATCGGGGACGTCGACATCACGGGCCTGAAAGTCACGAACAACCGCTCGGACAAGGACAGTGCCTTGGTGGAGATCAAGTTCTGGAGAGGCAAGGAGGTGCTTGCGCTGGCCGACTGCACCACAGACCCGATCGATGTCGGCACGACGGTCACGGTCTCGTGTGGCTCGACCGACAAGCTGCCGAAGTCCTACGACAAGATCACGATCAACGACAGCTTCTGACTCGCTAGCGGACGTGAGGGCGGCTTCCTCACACAGCAACCGGGGCCGGACACACCAAGCATCATGTGTTCGGCCCCGGTTTCTTGTGCACATGGGAAACCAGTTGCCGGTGTGACTACCCCAGCGCCACCAGGGCCACGGTCATGGCACAGAGGGCCAGGCCGATGGCCTGGGCTCGGTGGACGTGCTCGCGCAGGAGGGTGATCGCCAGCACGACGGTGGCGGCGGGGTACAGCGAGACCACGACCGAGGAGACGGTGAGCATGCCGTGGTGGGTGGCGAGCAGGAAGAGCCAGATCGCCAAGCTGGCCAGCAGCCCGCTGACGGCGCCTACGCACTCCGCAGGCGTTCGTGGCCACGGGCTGCCGCCCATCAAGTAGCAGGTGGCGATCACTGCCGCGATCGCGATCACCTGGGCGGCAGTGAGCGGCCAGTAGCCGGCCCGGTCGGGTATCTGGCCGAGCGCCGCGAAGCTGGCACCGAAGCCGAGGCCGGCAACGATGCCGTCCAGGGCGCCGGTCGGCCCGTCCGTCTGCGCCTTGCCCTCGGCATCAGAGGCCTCGCTGGCCACCAGCCAGATCGCCGGGAACGCGAAGGCGATCCCGACCCACACGATCGCTCCGGGGCGCTCGCCGGCGATGATGCCGGCCAGAACCGGGAGAGCAGCGGACCCGATGGCCGAGACCGGTGCCGCCACCGCCATCCGTCCGGCCGCCATTCCGCGGTAGAGGAAGCCGGTGCCGACGCCGTTGCCCACGCCGGACATCACCGCCCAGGCGAAATGCTCGCCGGACGGGTTGCCGGGGTGAAGCAGGGCCAGTACGACCGTGCCAACCAGCGCACCCATGCACGCGGTCAGTGCGGTCGGCCACAGTGCAGCACGCCGCGACATCAGGCCGCCGATGAAGTCGGAGACGCCGTAGGAGAGCGCGCCACCCAAGGCCAACAGGACCGCGATCACGCAACCGCGCTCCGATCAGCGACGAAGGGGTGTGTCAGGCGCGCCGAGTCGTGACTCAGCGCTCTCCGTCACTCGCCGTGGCGGGGGTGTCGGACAGCTTGTGCGTCTCGTCGTGGAAGTCGGCGGCAATCTCGCGAAGCTTGTCGCCGTGCTCGCGCGCGTGGTGGGCGCAGAAGAGAAGCTCGCCGCCCGCCTGCAGGCGCACCCGGAGGTAGGCCTGGGCTCCGCAACGGTCGCAACGGTCGATGGCGCTGAGCGGAATGTCGCTCGGTGCGGTCGCTGTGCTCATGGTGCCTCCTTCGTCTACGCCCGGATCAACGGTGCTCGGGTCCACATGATTCCCGGATGTGCCGACAGTTTCCGTGGTCGGCGTCACCCGGGGGTTGTGAACTACCTCCATCCAATCACCGGCGGGCAAGTTCGATTGTCCTTCCTTCCACGTGTCGGACGTCGGGTTTTCCACAGGTTGGCGGTCATTTCGTTCCCGGATCGGACCGGAGCCGGTGTCGGTGGGCGGATGGAGGGGCGTCCACAGGTAGATTTGGGCCGTCTTGCGACAGCCTTGGGAGGCGTGCCCGGCCGCACGCACTTCACTCCCGCCGACATGGAGAGGCACCCACGATCGACAACACGTACAACGCCCAGCACCTGCTCGTCCTCGAGGGTCTGGAGGCGGTTCGCAAGCGTCCCGGCATGTACATCGGCTCAACGGACACCCGGGGCCTCATGCACTGCGTCTGGGAGATCATCGACAACGGCGTCGACGAGGCGCTGGCCGGTGCCGCCACTCGGGTCGAGGTGATCCTGCATCCGGACGACTCGGTCGAGGTCATCGACAACGGTCGTGGCATCCCGGTCGACAAGGAGCCCAAGACCGGCCTGTCGGGTCTCGAGGTCGTCTTCACCAAACTGCACGCCGGCGGGAAGTTCGGTGGCGGTTCGTACGTCGCCACCGGCGGCCTGCACGGCGTGGGTGCCTCGGTCGTCAATGCGCTCTCCGCGCGGCTCGACGTGGACGTCGACCGACCGCCGGCCCAGCAGGGCATGAGCTTCCAGCGCGGTGTCCCCGGCGTCTTCGACGGTGACGGACCGAAGGCCGGCTTCACCCCGCAGGGGGGCCTGAGCCGCAAGGGCAAGCGCGTCGCCAAGGGCAAGACCGGCACCCGCATCCGCTTCTGGCCCGACCGGCAGATCTTCACCAGGGATGCGAAGTTCGAGTACGACGGCCTTGTGGGGCGCGCCCGGCAGACCTCCTTCATCGTGCCCGGGCTCGAACTGGTGCTGACCGACCTGACCGGCGACGAGCCCGTCACCGAGGTCTTCAAACACGACGGCGGCATCTCGGAGTTCACCGAATTCCTCTCCACCGGCGCTCCTGTCACCGACGTACTCCGTCTGCAGGGCAATGACACCTTCACCGAGACCGTGCCACTGCTCGACGACAAGGGCCACATGACGCCCCAGGAGGTGGAGCGCGATCTCGGCGTCGACATCGCCTTGCGGTGGAGCGATTCCTACGACACCAACATGCGCTCCTTCGTCAACGTGATCGCAACGCCGCACGGCGGAACGCACGTTGCCGGCTTCGAGCGCGCCCTGAAGAAGACCTTCAACGACGCGATGCGTGGCGCCCGGGTGCTCAAGGTCAACGATCAGGACGTCAGCAACGAGGACATCCTCGAGGGGATGACCGCAGTCGTCACGGTCCGCCTGGCCGAGCCCCAGTTCGAGGGCCAGACCAAGGAGGTGCTCGGCACCCCGGCCGTACGCGGTGTCGTCCAGAAGATCGTCGGACGTGAGCTCAAGGCCTTTTTGACCTCGTCGAAGCGCGCGGAGAAGGCCCAGGCCAAGCTGGTGATGGAGAAGGTCGCCGGGGCCGCCAAGACCCGCATCGCGGCACGGCAGCACCGCGACACCCAGCGCCGCAAGAACGCCCTGGAGTCATCGTCGCTCCCGTCGAAGCTGGCCGACTGTCGCTCCAATGACGTCGATCGCACCGAACTCTTCATCGTCGAGGGAGACTCGGCACTGGGCACCGCGAAGCTGGCCCGCAATTCCGAGTTCCAGGCACTGCTGCCGATCCGGGGCAAGATCCTCAATGTCCAGAAAGCGAGTGTTGCCGACGTACTCAAGAACGCCGAGTGCGCCTCGATCATCCAGGTCGTGGGCGCCGGCTCCGGGCGTACCTTCGACATCGACGCCGCTCGCTATGGCCGGATCATCTTCATGGCCGACGCGGACTCCGACGGTGCGCACATCCGCTGCCTGCTGGCAACGCTCTTCTTCAAGTACATGCCCGACATGGTGCGCCAGGGCCGGGTCTACACCGCGGTCCCGCCGCTGCACCGCATCGAGTTGTCCAATCCGAAGAAGGGCATGGACAAGTACGTCTACACCTACTCCGACCCCGAACTGCAGCGGAAGCTGGCCGAGCTGACCCGCAAGGGCGTGCGCTGGAAGGACCCGGTACAGCGCTACAAGGGTCTGGGCGAAATGGACGCCCACCAGCTGGCGGAGACGACCATGGACCCGCGGCATCGCACCCTGCGGAAGCTGACGATCAGCGATGTCGAGGACGCCGCCTCGGTCTTCGAGCTGCTGATGGGCTCCGAGGTGGCACCGCGCAAGGAGTTCATCACTGCCGGGAGCAGCGCCCTCGACGTGGACGACCTGGACTTCTGATGGCCCTCGGCCGCCGCACGGTGCTGCTCGGTGGCCGGGTTCGTCAGATCGTCGAGGTGGTGCTGTCGCTGCTCGTGGTGCCGCTGTCCGTGGAGCCTCCGGACTGGTCGGAGCTCTCATTGGAGCCGGGCATTCCCTGTGGCGGCGTACCCATCCCGTTCCGGCCTCCGGGGCCCTGGGAGGTCGACGTGGACGAGGTTGCGTCGCCGACCGCATAGCCTGCGGTTCCTCCGACGAGGAAGGAGACCACGGCGGCAACGCCGGCAATCGCCAGGGCTCGTCGCTTCTTCGTGCGTGGTGCCGCCGCATTCGGCGAGGAGGTCGACTCGAGAGGTGCCGTTTCCCGGTCGTATGGGTTCGTGCTGTCGGTCATGGTCTTCCTCATGGGATCGGGGCTTGGAGCTCCCATCGTGTGTGTCGAGCCCAGCCGTCCGGCATGAGAGGTCTGTGCACTCGTTGTGAGCCTGATCAGGCGCGTCGTAGGAGGCGGGCGCGCAGACCGGCCAGCTCGGCCTCAAGGGCCAGCACGCGCTGGATGCCGGCGATGTTGAGACCCTCGTCGAGGAGTCCGCGGATATGTAGGACTTGCCCGACGTCGTGATCGCTGTAGCGGCGGGTGCCCCCATCCGTGCGCCCCGGCGCGACCAGCCCGTGGCGCTCATAGGCGCGCAGGTTCTGGATCGAAGTGCCAGACATCTCGGCGGCGACCGAGATGGCGTACAGCGGCAAGGTAGATCGTGGTGTCGGCTCGGCCATGGGTGCTCTCTTGATCAAATCGATGCCTGGTGTTATAAGAAATCTATATCAGCCATCATAGATCGATGGTTGTAGTCGGTCTGAAAGAAGGAGGACAGTCATGCTTCTGCGTACCGCAGATCCGTTCCGTGATTTCGATCGCCTCGCCCAGCAGGTCTTGGGCAGCGCCGTGGGCACGACCAGCCGTCCCGCCGTCATGCCGATGGATGCATGGCGTCAGGGCGACGACTTCGTCATCGAGTTCGACCTCCCCGGCGTGGCTCGCGACAGCATCGACCTGGATGTCGAGCGCAATGTGCTCACCGTGCGCGCTGAATGCATCGCACGCAATGGCGACTGGGAGATGCTCGCCACCGAGCGACCCAAGGGTCATTTCAGTCGCCAGCTGGTCCTCGGCGACAACCTCGACCTCGAGCGCATCGAGGCCGCTTACGCCGACGGGGTACTGCGCCTCACCATCCCAGTCGCCGAGAAGGCGAAGCCGCGCAAGATCGAGATCAAGCAGATGGACGAGGGCGGAACGCCGGCCCTCTCTGCCTGAGATCCAGGTCCGTGTCAGGCATTCACGCAATGCCTGACACGGGCTTTGCGCTGGTGATCTTGAGAACCCGGCCAGAATGGGCCGTATGGAGCTCTCCGAGATTCTGCGTACGACGGCCGCGGTGCGTGAGTTCACCGACGAGCCGGTCGGGGACGACGTCCTCTGGCGGATCCTCGACAATGCACGGTTTGCGCCGAGCGGTGGCAATCGTCAGGGAGCCCACATCGTCGTCGTGCGCGACCAGAACACCCGGAAGCGCCTGGTGGAGCTGATGGCCCCTGCCGCCCGGAGGTACGCCGCTCAGATGGCAGTGGGGGAGAACCCGTGGAACACCGTGGTGCCGACCCGCGTCACGGCCGGCGAGATCGCTGCCACCGGGGTGCCCACCCATTTCGCACGGCCACTTCTGACCGCCGCCGCACTCGTAGTCGTGACGGTCGACCTTTCGGTGGTCGCCGCAACCGACAGTGAGCTCGATCGCGTCGGCGTCGTTGCCGGCGGCTCGGTCTATCCGCTGGCCTGGAATGTCCTGCTGGCCGCCCGCCAGGAAGGGCTGGGTGGAACCTTCACCACGATGGCGGTCGCCGAGGAGCCGGCAGTGCAGGAACTGCTGCACATTCCGGAGCAGCACGCGATTGCGTGCATCATTCCTCTCGGCCACCCGGTCCGGCAGGTGACGCGGCTGCGCCGCCAGGCAGTGGCGGACTTCGTCACGCTCGAATCCTTCGACGGCCCGCCGCTCGCCGGGAGCAGATGAACCACGCAGCCGCTGGCGGCAGTAGGTTGCTCGGGTGCCGAAGCTGATCCTTGCCCTCCACGGTTCCGTGCCGACCGATCGCCTGCACGAAGCCCGGCTCCGTACGGCGCTTGCCGGAGTGGGCGTCGAAGCCGTCCAGGTCAACGTCGACGACGAGGCGGTCGCTCCCGCGATGAGGTTCGGCCCGGGTGAGCCGGTGTCGGCGCTCGTCTCGCTGTGGACCGGAGGCGAGCCGGGCGCGGCAGTGGCCGTCGTACGCGAGGCGGTCGGCGATGCAGCCCTGGACGCCTATCGCGTCGCCGAGCGGGTACGGCTCGACCCGGCACCGGTCCCCGACGGCAGCCGGTCCGACGTCCTCGCCCAGGTCGCTCTCTTGCGCCGTCCGGAGCAGATGAGCCACGACGACTATCTGGCCTACTGGATGCTGGAGCACACGCCCATCGCGATCCGTACCCAGGCGACGTCGGCCTACATCCAGAACATCGTCGAGGAGAGCCTGACTGCGGGTTCGCCCGAGATCGCCGCGATCGTCGAGGAGCACTTCCCGATGGCTGCCATGACCGATCCGCATGCCTTCTACGGCAGCCGCGGCGACGACGCCGAGCTCAACCGGCGCATCACCGAGCTGATGGCCAGCGTGGCACGCTTCGGCGCCGACACCGGACTCGACCTGGTGCCGACGAGTCGCTACTTCTGGTCGCTCTGAGAGCTCGCGTACGCCGGTTCGGCGTGCACTTGGGGTCTTCGAAAATGTCCCTTAACCGTCCACAGCTGGGCAAGTTTCGCCTTTGTCCACAAGGAAAAGTCAGCCGATCGAAACTGTCGGTGCTCGCGTCTAGAGTCGTTCCCATGACCACCACCGCTCCCGGGATTTCGGCCGCCGCCACCGTGCTGGCCGCTGCCCGGGAGCACCGCCAGGTCGCGAACGCCGCCGAAGCCGGCGTGCTTGCCGACACACTCGCCTGGATCGAACTGCACATCACCGACGACCCCGTTGACGCAGCCACCTGGGGCGACACCCCGGTCCACCTCGGCGGCGAAGGCTGCCCCTGGGTGCGGGAGTTCACCATCACCGAACTCTCCGCCGCCCTCGGCATGTCGCCGGCGTCG
>Ga0164242_10008982_pt1 | contig 10822 bp, 8 predicted proteins | sample OricomgcompostMG_FD_108783 | JGI IMG/M metagenome (GOLD analysis project Ga0164242, IMG submission 108783) | Miracle-Growth compost microbial communities from Emeryville, California, USA - Original compost - Miracle growth compost (MG) ... | reverse complement strand
TCCTCGACGACCCGCACGCCTTCGGGGAAATCATCACCAACGTCGTCCGGGAACCGGATTCCGGCTTCGAGCCCGACACCCGGCCGACGGCACAGTAGCGATCGACACCGGCGAAGGGCACGCCGCCCTAGAGCTTCGGGCAGCACCGGTCTGATGTTTTCCTCAGATATGATTTCGGTGACGATTCCGACGCAGGAGGGCCTGATGACCACCGAATCCGTCACGCGCAACCGTGTCGATCGGCGCCGCGAGCGTACCCGCAACGCCCTACTCGGTGCTGCCCGGAAGTTCCTGTCCGAGGGGCGAACCGCGGTGAGCATTCAGGAGATCACCGACGCCGCCGACGTCGGATTCGGCTCCTTCTACAACCATTTCGAGTCGAAGGATCAACTCTTCGACGCGGCGGTGCGCTCGGCGTTGCAGGTCTACAGCGAGATGCGCGACGCCATCGTCGCGCTCTACGACGACCCGGCAGAAGTGTTCGCGGTGAGTTTCCGCATGACCGGACGTTTGCAGCGGCAGGTGCCCGAGATGGTCCGGGTGATCCTGAACTCCGGGATGGCGGTATTGCTGCGCGAAGAAGGTCTGGCCCCACGCGCCCGTCACGACATCATCGCCGCGCAGGAGGCGGGCCGCTTCGACCCGATGGACCCGGATATGGCGGTGATGGCCGCGGGTGGGGCCCTACTGGGTCTCCTGCAACTGCTCGACGCGCAACCCGGCGCCGACGTCGAGACGCGGACCGACGACATGGCGTTCCACGTCTTGCGCATGTTCGGCATGAACAAGCGATCGGCGCACAAGCTCGCCACCAGCCCACTGCCACCACAGCCCCAGCTCTGAACACCGCCGGCCGACGCCGGCGCATCACCGCCGAACGCTCGGCGCGAAGTCCGGAAGCGAGGCACACAGCGCGGACAAGCTGCCGCGACCGTCCTGCACGGTGCCGTCGGGCCGCACGACAAGCGTCGACGCGTGACCGCGGCGCATCCACCGAGACAGCTCCGAGTTCGGTGCCGGGCACACGATGACACCGCCGCGTCGGCGGACCACAGCGCGGTCCCATGCCGTCGGATCTTCCAGGGTGATGACGGCGTATCGGCCGCCGATGACGTCGTCGACGCACTGCCCGTCCGGCATTCGATCGTTCGGAATCAAACGACCGGCGAGAAGACCGTGTATCCACCTCGCCGTCACCGGTGAGGAGTCGCGCAGTGGTGGGGATTCACCGCTGGTGACCATCCGGGCGAATCCCGGGATGTGCTGCAGGTACGGCGCGATCAGGCCACGCAACCGGTTGCCCAGTTCGCCGCCTTCGGTCATGGTCAGCCCGGTGAGCTTCGCCAGCCGAATCATCTTGCGCGCGTGGGGTTTCCTTTCCCTTTCGTAGGTGTCGAGCACAGCGGCGGGCAACTCGGCGCGCAGCACTCCGGCCAGCTTCCAACCGAGGTTCGCGGCATCGCGGATACCCGCGCCCATCCCCTGCCCGATGAACGGCGGGGTCAAATGGGCCGCATCCCCGAGCAGGAACACGCGCCCCTGTCGCCACCGATCCGCGAGTTGCGCGCGGAAGGTGTATTCGGCGACGCGCACCACTTCCATCTGCTCGTACTCGGTCTCGCCGAGCCACGGGCCCAGGAGCGGACGGAGGGCAGCCGCATCCCGGTAATCGTCGGCGTTTTCACCCGGATGCAGCCGAAATTCCCATCGGTACCGCGTCTTCCCGATGCGCATATAGGTAGCCGCGCGATCGGGATCGCAGACTTGGTGGACACCTTCCCAGTGCTGCAGCTCGGTCGTGGCGGCGATATCGACCACAAGCCATCGCTGCTGGAATCGCAGGTCTCGCATATGTCCGCCGATTCGATTGCGCACCAGGCTGTTCGCCCCGTCGCAGCCCAAGACATATTCCGCTCGTACGGCCTCGGTCCGCCCGCCCGATCGATCGGTGAATTCCACGCGCACGCAGTCGTTCTCCCGGACTACGGAGGTGACGTCCGCATTGCCGCGCATTGTCACCTGCGGGTACCGAGCCAGGTTGCGACGAAGAATCGCTTCCAACTCCGGTTGGTCGAACAGGTTCGCCTCCGGATGTCCGTTGCGACCGCCCGTCGTATCCCGATCGAACTGTGCCAGCACGCGGTGATCCGGATCCGCCAATCGCAAACCCAGCGCCGGACGGGAGACGGCGTCGAATTCCGCACCGACACCCAGTCGTTCGAGGATCCGGCGGATTTCGCCGTCGAGGTGGACAGCGCGCGGCTGCGGGTAGACACCCTCCCACCGCTCGAGTACCAGCGATTCGATCCCGTACTGGGCGAGCAGCGTGGCCGCCGTCAACCCGGTCGGGCCCGCGCCGACGATCACGACCTGTACCACCGGCGAGGTCACGACAACACACCCCGCACCGTGGCGACAGTCGCGATGGCAGCGGGACCGCGGCCGAACGCGGTGGGTCCGATCGTCATCGACGCCTCTCCACTCTCCAGGTGACGGCGTAGCGGGCCAGAACAGCTTCGATCGCGGCGCGGTCGGCGGTGGAGTCGAGCACCACCGTCGCGACGACGGCGCCGTCCTCGACCGCCGCGACGATGTCGGCAACACCGGCCGCATTCGCCAGCGCGTCGACCAGTTCGCGCCGTGTCGCATCGGCGCGCAGGCCCAACTTGTACGGTTTGCCGACGTCGGTGACCGGCAGCGCGTCGAGGATCGTCACGGTCTTCGGTACGGCCGCGCGTTCGTGCATACGCTCGGCGGCCCAGCGCACCAGCTCGTCCTCGGTGACGTTCGCGTCCCCGGTAAGCGCGACGTAGGCGACCGGCACCTCACCGGAGTGCACGTCCGGGCGGCCGACGGCTCCCGCCGCGCCGACCCGGGGGTGGGACAGCAGGACGTCCTCGATGGTCGCGGGATCGATATTGTGACCGCCGCGAATGATGAGATCCTTTGCGCGACCGTGCAAATGGATGAAGCCCTCGGCGTCGATATGCGCCAGGTCGCCGGTGTTCAGCCAGCCGTCGATCACCGTGCCGAGTCCGTCGAGGCGGTGGCCGGCGTCGGTACGGCCGGTGACATAGCCCGCGAAGACAGTGGGTCCATCGACGACCAGCACGCCGATTTCCCCGGCAGGCAGGTCTTCCCACGCCCCGTTGTCGGCCGCGCGGACGACCGCGACGCGCTGGTAGGGCATGCGCTGGCCGACCGCGCCGGGTCGGGGAACGTCCGGAAAGCTGCGCGCGGTAGCGCACGTGGCCTCGGTGAGGCCGTACCCTTCGACGAGGGTCACGCCGGTATGTTTCTGAAAATCCTCGCGCACTGCCGCCGGCAGCGGCGAGGCTCCGACCATCGCGTAACGCAAGCTGGAGATATCCGCCTGGACCGGGCACCGGGCCAGCACCGCGTAGACGGTCGGCACGGCGCTCATCGCCGCAATCCGGTAGTGCGCCACGATGTTCCAGAACTCCGCGTACAGGGCGAGATCGCGGTATCCCAGCGGACCCGCCCACACGACCGACTGGCCGCGGAACAGCGGCGCGAGCAAGGTGACGACGAGCGCGTTGACGTGAAACAACGGCAGTGCCGCGAACCCCACCGCTTCGTCGTCGAGCAGCGAGTTGGCGGCGATCATCCACGCGTTGGCGACCTCACCGGAATGACGATGAGCGGCCAGCTTCGGCACACCGGTCGTTCCGCCGGTATGGAACAGCGCCGCCAGATCCGATCCCGTAGGCGGCTGCCCGGCGAATTCGGTCGAAACCTGTTCTGCGGCAAGCAGCTCGAGGTAGCCGACCACGACGCCGTCGATGACCGGCAGTGCCGGCCGAGGCTGCCCGGTAGCCGTCGGACGCATGACGAGCAGCGCGTCCAGCAGACCTCGCTCGGCCAGCTCACGCGCGGTGTCCCAGGTATCGGGCGCCAGCTCCGGACCCGCGGCGATCAGTGTCCTGGCGCCGGAACGGCGCAACAGTTCCGCGATGTGATCGCCGGACAGCCCTCCGTTGATGGGAGCGGCGATGCCCGCCAGCTGTGCGGCCAACGTCGCCGGAATCAGCTCGGCACAGTTCGGGGCGATGAGCGCGACCGCATCGGAGCGGCCCACACCCAGCTCGTGCAGCAGATTCGCGTAGCGATGGACGTCGGCGAGCAGCTCGGAGTAACTGCGCTGCAAAGGTTCTCGCCAGCGAGACGCATCGGGCAGCACAGTGAGTGCCCGTCGCTGCGGCCATCGCGTCGCGGCGCGGACGAGCAGCGCGTACGTCGATTCCGGCAAGCCGCGCGCCTCGAGTGGAATCGACTCGATCGTCTCGAGGTCTGCCGGGCTCTCGTAGCGCGGCCACAACAGTTCCTCGGACGCGCCGACGAGGGACGCGGTGTCGGTCATCGGGCGTACCTCACGACCGTGCGCTGGCGGCCGAGGTCGAGCACGCCGTCGTCGGTGCCGATCGCGGCCTCCACCACGTCGCCGTCCCGCAGATACTTCGGATTCCGGGCCTGGCGGGAGAAGAACAGCTTCCACTTCACCTTCGGCGGCAGCAGGGAGCCGATGATCTCCACCGGCCTGGGCGGGGCACTGATCGCGGTGCCGACCGGCGTTCCGGTCAGCAGCAGGTCACCGGGGTCCATCCGCTGGAAGCGGGTCAGTTCCCGCAGCGCGTCGACCGGCCGGTAGATCATGTCGGCAACCGTCATGTCCTGCCGTAGTCCGCCGTTGACCCACAGCCGCAGCCGGAGGTCGGTGAACCGCTTCAGCTCGTCGGCGTCCAGCAGCACCAGCGCCGGCCCGACCGGGGTGAAGGTCGGGTACGACTTCGCCTCGTAGAACTGCGTTTTCGGCAACTGGACGTCGCGAGCGGAGACGTCATTGGTGACGACCAGCCCCGCGACGTAGTCGGCGAGATTCTCGGCGGTGACCTCCGAGCCGACCGGCATCTCCCGGCCGAAGACGAGCCCGATCTCCACCTCGTAATCCAGCAGGGACACATGGGCGGGCCGGATCACATCGTCGTACGGGCCACTGATCGAACCCGATGCCTTGCGGAAGAACGTCAGCGGCACGGTCTCGGGGTCACCGCCGGAATCCTTCACGTGGGAGGCGAAGTTCGTCATCTGCGCGACCACGCGGCACGGCGCGGTCACCGGAGATATCAGCGAAAGGGTCTCCACCGCAACGGTATCGGAGCTTCCGGATGCCGCGAGGACGGCGCCTCGATCCGCCAGCAGCTCCCGGGTGGTGGTCGCGGCGGTGTCGATCCGGGCGACGCCCGCTGGTGTGCGCACCCACCAGCCGTCGACGGTGCGCAGTACGGAGATTGTCATGAGTTGGCTACTTTCAACAGGCCGCGCAGGCGGCGGAAATCGAATTCGTTGTCCTCGCGCAGCGCGGCGACGATCGCGCGTGCCTCACGCAACGACTCGGCTCCCGGCTTGATGCCGAGGAAGTCCTTCGTCGCGGGCGGCCCCCACTGGGCCAAACCCGACGCGCTCATCGGAGCCCAGCCCGGCTCGACGGTGGCATCGAACATGTCTCCGTCGCTGAAGTGTTCGACCATGAACCCGTCGGGGTCACGCCAATAGTCGAAGATCTGACTGCCCTGGATATGCCGGCCGATGCCCCAGGATCGGCGATAACCCTGCTCGCGCAGATACTCGCCACCCGCGGCGAGAGCGTCGAGGTCCGCCACCTGATACGCCGAATGCACGTACCGGTTCGACGGGCCCAGGGTCAGCGCGAGCGTGTGATGGTCGGCCGGAGTGCCCGCTCGATCGCAACGGATGAAACTCATGACCGGCCCGCGCTCCCGCTGGCCGGGGTAGTAGAGGAAGTCGCTGACGATCAGTCCGAGATTGTCCAGGTACCAGTCGAGGGTCTCCCGGTATCTCGTGGTTTGCACGACGACGTGTCCCAGCCGCTGCACCCGCGCCGGCACTCTGGCCGGTCGCTGGGTGGCGTTGACCCGCACGATGTCGTGCCCCGTGTTCAGCAGGTGCGGTTGCTGCGGGGCGAGAGCATCGAGTTCATGCGCGCCGGCGACGACCCGCACCCGGAGCCCGCCCGGATCGGCAAGATCGACGGCCGCTCCCCCGAGTGACTCCGCCAGCGGCACGATCCGAGCGCCGCGCGCCTCGGACAGGCGCAGCAGGTCTGCGGAATCGGCGGCACGGAAGGCCGGGCCGACGAATCGGGATCGGGCGCCGCGCCGGATCAGGACACACGGTGCGCCCGGGTCCGTGCCCCGCAGGTGCAGCTGATCGGGCGTCCGCATCGCGGTCGTGAAGCCGAAAGCGTGAGCGAAGGTCTCCGCCTTGTCGAGATCGGGCTTGTCGAACTCGAGCCACGCGAGGTCGAGCACCTTGACGACCGGGTTGCGCGAACGCCCGGGGTGTTCACCCGGCAACGCGCCGTGCTCGCTGTGCAGGCCGCTGTGCACATCGTGATGGCCGCTCATCGGCCGCTCCTTCCCGTAACTGACGATATCGTCACTCACGAAGATATCCACAGTCAAGAGTTGATGAGAATTTCGTCAGTATTGACAAGAGCGGCTACTATGACGGGCACGGAGGCGAGAAGAGGTGATGCAGCGATGACCGCACAGACCGGAGCCCGGCCGAACCGGCTCGAGCGCCGCAAGGCACGCACCCGCGCCGCGCTCGTGACGGCCGCGCAATCGCTGCTGGCGGACGGAAAAATGAACGTCCCGATCGTCGAGATCACCCAAGCCGCCGACGTCGGCATGGGCTCGTTCTACAACCATTTCCAGAGCCGGGAGGAACTGTTCCGGGCAGCGGTCGAGGAGGCGCTCGACCGGCACGGCGCACTGCTCGACCTGCTCTGCGAAGACCTCGACGACCCGGCGCAGGTGTTCGCTCAGAGCTTTCGGCTGACGGGCCGTATGCACCGGCGCAATCCGACCCTGAGCAAGGTTCTGATCAACAACGGGCTCGAGCTGGCCGGCTCGACGAAGGGGCTGGCTCCCCGCGCTCGCCGCGATATCGAATCCGCGGTCGAGGCAGGCCGATTCGACGTGCGGGATCCGGAACTGGCCATGACGATCGTCGCGGGCGCCACGATCTGCCTCGGGCGACTGCTGCACGACCAACCCGACCGCGACGACGGCGAGGCCACCGATTCGGTGACCGAAGATCTGCTGCACATGTTGGGCCTCTCGCGCGAGGACGCCCGCGAGATAGTCCAGCGTCCGCTGCCGTCGCTCGATACGTCCCCGCGCGATACGTCAGCGGCCGGCCTCGCCTAGCCTGCCGCTCGCAGCAGACGTCGAATGGGCAAGGGAGACAGCGGAAACAGGTGATCGCCTGACGTCGACGTCGAGCTGCCCGGTGAGTTCGGCGACCAATTCGCCTCCGTGCCCGGCCGGCGCGGTGCCGAAGACGAAGCGGTCCGGACGGAGCAGCATTATCCCGCCGGAACCGACGCCGGCCTTGGCGAACCATCGGATCAACGCGCCGGTGTGGTCTTCGACATCGGCATGGTCGTCACCCGTCGTGCGCCCGTCGCCAGGGGCACCCTGGGGCCGCCCGCCGAAGGGATAGACGGTGACGAATCGTGTTCCCAGCGCTTGCAACGCGGCCACATCGTCCGCATCGAGCACGGCACGGGGGTCGACGCCGTAACCGAGCACCGAGAAACCCAGGCCGAGTACATCGTCGAGACGCTGGTGACGGCCGTCGTAGGTGCGGACCTCCGGTTGCGGGGACAACGCCCCTTCCACGCCGCGCCACCCGAATCGCCGGCGGGGCAGTCCGAGGTATGCGTCGCGGCGGAACCGCGGACGCGGCTTCATCTTGGCGGCGCGGATCCAGCCACCGAGGCCGGGAGTGCGCAACGAGGCCTTCATCGCGATGTCGCGGGCCGCCGCGATCAGTGGGTTGTCGACCGACACCAGCGATTTGTTGAAGACCGAGAAGTCGATCATCGCCTCGGCGTGCGGACGGCGTTCGGTTTCGTAGCTGTTCAGAATGTCCTGGCCGGCACCGTGTTTCAGGATCGCGGTGAGCTTCCAGGACAGATTGTCCGCATCGCGCACGCCCGAGCCCATACCCTGCCCGACGAACTGCGGTGTCATATGCGCGGCGTCGCCGGCGAGCAGGATGCGCCCGACGCGCCAGCGATCGGCGACCACGGCGTTGAACGTGTAGACGAGCTTGCGCAGCACCTCGACCTCGTCCGGGTGCACGAAACGGGCGATATGCCGGCGGACTGTTTCCGGGTCCTCCATCTCCTGTTTCGTCTGCGATTCGGTGAGCATGAACTCGAATCGGTGATGTCCGTCCGGTTGGGGACACGACACGATCGGCAGATCGGGGTCACACACGAAATCGAAGTACGGCAGGTGCCGGAAGGCGTCCACTCTGTCTTTCGCCTTCAGGTCCACCACCAGCCACCGTTCCGGAAAACTGGTGCCGGTCATGTCGATTCCGAGCTTCGTGCGCACGACACTGCGCCCGCCGTCGCAGCCGATCAGGAACTCGGCCCGCACTCGCTCGGTGGTGCTCGGATCGGTTTCCGATTCGCGCTGACCGTAGCCGGTGCCACCGCATCCGACGTGCTCGACGACGACACCGTCGGGGCCCTGGTCGACATCGACAACCTCACGGCCCCGGCGCACCGTCACATGCGGGTATCTGCCGAGGGCGCGTTCGAGACCGTTCTCCAGATAGGGCTGGTACAGGAAGTTGACCACCGGCCAGCCCAGCGGGCGCTGGACCTGTTTGAACTGCACCAGCACACGTCCGTCGCGGCGCACCCATTGGACGGCGGAGTCGGTGTTCATATCCGCGGCGAGTTCGTCTGCGGTACCGGCGGTTTGGAAGATCCGCATACATTCGTCGTCGGTGTAGACCGCTCGGGCCAAGCCGTAGAATTCCGGTTCGCGTTCGAGCACCAGCACGCTGATCCCGCGACGGCCGAGCAGATTGGCCAGGGTCAGGCCGGTCGGGCCCAGGCCGACGACCACGACGTCGTAGTCGGTGGTACTCATCGTGACAATCCTTCTGCGAGCTCGGGAACGGTGATCTCCGGAGTTCCGATCGTCTGCAGCGCCTGCCGGAACTGGGCGAATTTGCCCAGGACGGTCTCTCCCACCGGGGTGTGGCCCCAGATGCTGATGCCCTGATAGGTCCTCGGCTCCCAGGTGGATTCGAGTTCAGGGCCGACCACGATCGGGTTCCAGCCGACCTCCAGCTCGAAACCGGAGGGGGTCACGCAGTAGAACGACAACTCCCTGTCGTTGGTGTGCTGACCGACCGACCATTGCATCCGGAACCCGAGCGCGGTGACCCGCCCGAAAGCGGCGAGCATATCGTCCAGCGTCGCGGATTGAATGTTGATGTGCTGCACCGAGGTTCGAATCGGATCGAGCTTCACACCGCGCACGTCGGCGATGGCGATCGAGTGGTGTCGCTCGTTGACCCGCAGGAATCGGATCTTCATCTTCAGCCCGGACACGGTCTCGTCGATGTAGTCCGACAACCGGGAATCGAAGACGGTCTGGTAGTAGCCGCGCATCGCCTCCGGTTCGCGCGAGATCATCGCCACGTGCCCGAGTCCGGCCTCACCCGTCACCCAGCCGGAGCTGATCATTCGCAGCGGCTCCGGGGTGGTGACCGGTGTCGTGAAGATTTCCTGGGCGATGCCTTTCGGGCCGGCGAAGCGCCACAACCGCTCTACCCCTCGCAGTACCGCGTCCTCGGGTGTCGCCTCGATGACCGGGATCCCGCGCTCGGTGACCCGCGCGACGATGCGGTCGAAGGTTTCATGATCGTCGACCTGCCAGCCCAACGCGATGACGTCCTCGGCCGAGCCCCGGCGGATCAGGAACCGGCAGGAGCGATCGTCGAGGCGAAACCGCACGGTATCGCTGTCGAGATCGTCGACGTGCAACCCGATCGCATCGACCCCGAAGCGCCGCCAGTCGGTCAGCCGATTCGATTGCACGACAACGTATCCCAGGTGCACCGCACCGAACACCGAAGCATCGGTGCGCGGGCGGAGGAACTCGCTCATCGGTCCGCCTCGAGAAAGGCGGTGGCCAGGGTGTTGAACAGGTCCGCACGTTCCCACTGCACCCAGTGGCCGGCATTCGCCGCCAGGTACAGATCACAGTCGGGCATGGCGTCGGCCAGCATGCGCCCACCGGCGGGCCGATTGACCTTGTCGTCGGCCCCCCACACGACCAGCGTCGGATGAGCGACCTTGCGCAGGCGCGAGTCACGCGTGAAGTCCATTCTCCACAGCGTGCGCAACGCCAGCGGTCCCGAGGGCCGGCGCAGCGGCGGGTCCGCTATCACTTCCGGGTCGAGGCTGGCCCGGTAGCGGGCCTCGATGAGCTCGTCCGGCACCGCACTGCCGTCGTAGACCAGATACTCGCGAATGAACGTCGAGAGCTTCTCCCGGCTGGGTCCGGAGCCGGTGTAATAGCTCAACAATTCCCGCAGCCCCGCCGTGGGCAGGGCCCGCGTGGTGCCCACGCCACCGGGCCCCATCAGGATCAGCCTGTCGACCTTCTCGGGCCGATCCATCGCCAGCCGCAAGGCTGCCGCACCACCGTAGGAATTGCCGATCAGGTGCGCGGACGCGATGCCCAGTTCGTCCAGCAGCCGGCCGATCGCCCCGGCGAGGTCACCGAACGGATCGGACTGGTTCACCCGCTTGGACGACCGGCCGTAGCCCGGCATGTCCGGCACGATCACACGGAACCTTCGTGCCAGGGCGTCGATGTTGCGGGAGTAATTCGACAACCCGGTCGCGCCGGCGCCACCACCGTGCAACAGAACCACAGCCGGGCCGGATCCGAACTCACTGAAG
>Ga0164242_10008981_pt1 | contig 10823 bp, 6 predicted proteins | sample OricomgcompostMG_FD_108783 | JGI IMG/M metagenome (GOLD analysis project Ga0164242, IMG submission 108783) | Miracle-Growth compost microbial communities from Emeryville, California, USA - Original compost - Miracle growth compost (MG) ... | reverse complement strand
TGAACCAGTTGCGCGAGTAGTACGGATAACTGGTCCAGGTGTCGTCGCGAGGCGGGCGTCTGTCGAACAGGTTGTCGACGACCAGCGATACGTTGATCCCGGGCGTGACGCGGTAACCGAAAGTCGCGTTGTAGAGGAATGTCGGACCCAGCCGCCGGGTGCCGTCGTAATTGGGGATGCCGCCAAGGCGCGAACCGTACAAGGTCGCCGTGAAATCGTGGTAGTTCCAGGTCAGCGAGGCGTTGGCCTTGGTGCGCGGGATCAGGTAGTAGTAAATGTCGGTCATTTCGTTGTCGACCGGCAACTCGGGGCTCAATTGCGTGGTGTGCTTGATCACGTAGGTGGCGCCGAGGTTGAAGTCGAATGTTCCCAGGCGCGCGGTGTTCAAACGATAGTGCGTGTTGAAATCGACCCCCCAGGTCTGGTCGCTCGCGGCGTTGATCGGCAACACCAGGACGGAGGTGACGCCGTCGGGGTTGTAGGCCGCATTCGCCGGATTGCGCACCACCTGGCTTTCGATCAGTTGGCAGAACGGCGAGTTGCCGTCGACCGGATTGCCGCTGACATCCCGCCCGAGGCGGCAATCCGCTTCGCGCCGCAGGATCGTGTCGCTGTCCTGGTATTCGACCTCGTTCTCCAGCTTGATGCGGTAGTAGTCGGCACTGATGTCGAAATTCGGCGTCGGCGCGAACACGAAGCCGTAGGTGAAGGATTTGCTGGTTTCATCCTTCAGCGTGGTGCTGCCATGGCTGCGGCCGTTGTAATCGATGTCCCAGTCGGAATCGTCGAAGCAATCGTAGCCCGGCTCCGGGTTGGCGACGCGGCACAGGTAGTAATCGGTGCCGCCGGAACTCGATCCGCTCAGGCCCGCATAAAGATAGGAAAGGTCCGGGGCCCGAAAGCCGGTGGACAGCGAGCCGCGCAGCAACAGGCTCTGGAACGGACGGTATTCGAGGCCGAGTGCGTAGGTGAATTTGCCGGAATCCGTATCACCGTAGCTGTAGCGATCGTAGCGGCCGGCGGTGGTGACGGTGAGTTGCGGGAAAACGGGAACGCTGAATTCGTAGCCGATCGCGGCATGGCTGCGCGATCCGACTGCGTCGGTGTTGTGCAGGCCGTAGTAGCTGCCATCCAGCGACAGCGGGTCGGCCTTCAGCCCGAAATACGAATTGCCGTATTCGGCGATGCCGGCAAATCCGACCGGACCGGCAGGCAGTCGGAAAAGGTTGGTGTTGGTGACGGTGAGCGACCAGTTCTCGGAGCGGCTCTTGTCGTTGTCGATCGAATCCTGGGTGATGGAACGAAATTGCGCCACGGTGAGAGGTGTGTACAGTCGGACGGGCGGCGCGTAGTACATCTGGTAGCCGCTGTCGGGGTCGACACCCAGTGAGGGGCCGAGATAGAACGCCTGCGCCTTGGCTGCGACCAGGGCCGGCCATTTCGATTCCAGCTGGTTCTGCGAGTGTTCGAAATTGGCTTCGTAGTTCCAGTCGCTGTCACGGCCGAGGGTGCCCTTGACACCGGTGTTGAGTGACAGGGTGTTGTTGATGTTGCGGATGAAGCCCGGCTTGAAGCCACCGTTTTCCTCGATCGTGAAATAGCTTCGCCCCCATTCCTCGACCTGTCCGGTCGCGGTGTTGTAGAACGGGGTGTCGGTGCAGTCGCCGTTCAACGGCTCGCAGTTGTACCACTGAAGCGGCGTGTTGTAGCTGTCCTGGTGAGATGTGCCCGCCAGCACGTCCACGTAGAAATCGGTGTAGTCGTTGAAGTGGAAGGTGGCCGTCGCGAAGAGATTGGCCATCCTGCGGCTGTTCTCCAGCGTGCCGTAGCCGACGTCGGCGTAGCTGCCGCAGTAATGCCCATCGATGTCGTCACCCGTGACCGGGTCGTATCCGTAGTAGGGGCGCGAGGCGTAGAAGATCGTGCCGCGGTCGAGGTACGACAACTTGTCGCAGGTTGCCTTGCCGGGGTCGAGGTAATAACCGTCCACGTCGGTGCGCACGAAATTGCGGCTGGCGATGATGTCCGAGGGATCGTCGGGGCTGTCCAGGCGCGAATCGGTGAAGCTGCGCTGGAACGCCCACAGCGGACGCTTGTCGACCAGTTCGAGCCCGAACACCGCATCGAACTTGCCTTTGGCAAGACCGGAAGTGATGTCGAGCCGCTGCGAACCCCCGCCGCCGTGCTGGGTACCGCCTGCGCGATAGTCGAAGGTGGTGCCGTCCACCCTTTTCTTCAGGATGAAATTGATGACGCCGGACATGGCGTCCGAGCCGTACACCGCCGACGCGCTGCCGGACAGGATTTCGACGCGCTCGATCAGCGCGGTCGGAATGTTGGAGATGTCGGTGAAGTTGCTGTTGCCGCCGTAGGATTGCGGATAGTCGGCGATGCGCCGGCCGTTCACCAGCACCAGCGTGTGGTTGGGGCCGAGCCCGCGCAGGTCGACCGCCTGCGCGCCGGGCGAGAACCCGTCGGTGTACTGATTGTTGTCGAGTGCGCCGAGGTTCTGGGTCAGCGAGGTCATGAGGTCCGGGACGCTGGCGAAGCCGCGCTGCTGGATGTCCTGCGCGGTGATGGCCACCACCGGTGCGGGTCCTTCGATCTGAGAGCGCGGAATGCGCGAACCGGTGACGACGACTTCCTCCAGTGTCCGGGGCGGCGGTGCGGAGCTTTGCGCCGGTGTGCCCGGCGATGGCGAGGAGGGCCCGGCTGCATCCTTCACGATGACCACGGCGCCGGAACCGTCGCGGCGAGCGTGGTAGCCGGTGCCGGCCAGCAAGGCGGTGAGCGCCTGCTGCGCGGAGAGATTCCCGTGCGCGCCGCGGGTGTCGAGCCCCGCCAACTGGTCGGCGCTGTAGACGAACTGCACGCCGGTCTGGCGCGCGAGCGTATCCAGCGCGGTGACCAGGTTGCCGGCGGGAATGTCGATCTTGGTGGTCTGCTGCTGGGCGACGGCCCATGCGGGCAACGCGCAGGCGAGCGCCAGAAGACTGCGTGCGAACAGCTTGAACATATCCCCTCCCGGATGACGCCGCGACGGCGCCTTTCCAGTCAAGACGAACCAGTGCGGCCGATCCCCCGCATACCGGCGAAATTCAGCGGGCGGATTTCGCTGAGACCTTGCGTGACAAGACGATCCGGTCGCCGTGCTGCTCGGCCCGTACGGGGAAGACTTGCTGCATCAGCCGTACGAACGCCGCACTGTTGTCGAGCCGGAAATTGCCGCCCACCCGCAAGGCATCCAGCGACGGATCGGCGATCACGATCTTGCGAACGTTGTAGCGGTTGAATTCGTCGATGGCCTCGGTCAGCGGCGTGCCGTGGAACACCGCGTACCCGTCGCGCCAGCTCAAGCGTTCGCGCGCTTCATCCAGCGGCACATGTTGCACCAGCACGTCACCACCGCCGACCGTCGCGATGCTTCCGGCCGGCAACATCGTTGCGGCCAGCTCCGGGTCGCGCGTCGATTGCAGGCGCACCAGCCCGCGCGTCACCACCACCCGCAGCTTTTCGTCATGGCCGCGGCGGACATCGAAACGCGTGCCCACCGCGGTCACGCGATAGCCCTCGACGTGCACCACGAACGGCCGTGATGCGTCATGCGCAACATCGAAAAACGCTTCGCCGCGGGCAAGGTCGAGCCCACGTTCGGCCCGCGAAAACGCCATGCGCAGCCTGGTGTCACTGCCCAGCGTGGCGGTCGAACCGTCGGGGAGCCGCACCACTTGGCGCGCGCCCAGCGCCGTGCGCCACGCGCCCGTATCGACTCGCGTGTAATCGCTCCACGCAAGTCCGCCTGCGACCAGGGCGATGGCGAGCAGGCTCGCCGCGATGGCGGCGAAAAGCGGCCAGCGAGGGCGCCCTCGTTTGCGCACGGCACGAGGGCGTCCGGCCGAAGGGTCGCCGCCGATCGGCGAGGCAAAATAAGGGGATCGCGCCCACTCGCCCGGGGCGGGCACGCCGACTGCATCGGCGCCGGCGGCGAAGGCTTTCAGTCTCGCCGTCTCTTGCCAGGCCGCCTCGAGCCGCAGGAAAGCCACCCGGTGCGCGGTGGATTCGGAAAGCCATGCACTCAACGCGGCCTGTTGCCGATCCGACCAGCCCCCGGCGTCGCGGCGCGCCAGCCACGTCGCGGCGGTACGTTCGATTTGACGGTGATCGGTGTTCATGTCGGTTTGGGAATGCGGGCCGGCTCGCTTCGCGACTGGCTTGGTTGCGCGCCGGCATCGGTTCCTCCGTGGAAAAAATCCGCCATCATGCGCGAACCCTTGGCGATGTGCTTCTCGACCGTTTTTTCGCTGATGCCCAGCCGCCGCGCGATCTCCTTCTGCGGCAGGTCCTCCACCCGGCGCAGCCATACGACTTCGCGGCAGCGCAGGGGCAGCCGGTCAAGCGCACGTGCGAGGCGCGTCAGGGCCTCGCGGCCGCCCAGCCAGCGGGCCGGTTCCAGCTCATCCTGCAAGACGTTCAACTGCTCCAGATCACCCACCGCCGTGATGGAAACAATGCGCTGGCGACGCACCCGGTCGGCCAGGAGATTGCGCGCGGTCGCGAACAGGAACGACTTCGGCGAGTCCGGCGGCTGCCGCATTGCGGCTTCGTACACGCGCACATAGATTTCCTGCCGCAGGTCGCCGACCTCGTCGTGGTCGCGCCAGTTGCGGTGCAGGAAACGCATCAGGGCCTGTTCGTGCGACAGGACTTCGCGCGCGAACCAGGTGTCCACCGACTCTCCCATCGGCCGATCATGCGACGCGCACGAGGCCTTGTCGAGCGCACCTGCCGGTGGGGGATCATGGGTCGGGCATCGTCTCGTTAGGGGTGCGCGTTCCCACGTCTCGGGGCATCACGGGAGGACGATGTGTCTGCAATTCGCCGGAATCACTCGATCGGTTTTTGGCTCGCGGCATGTTTCACCGCATGGGCGTGCGCCTCGATCGCGGCCACGCCGCAGGGGGGGGCGGCGACGGGCCAACCGGCGTATGAATACTTCGCGATCGGCGACGTTGCGGCCGGGACGCCCGGGAAGACTTCACCCGGACTGCTGCTGATGGGTGGCGGACGCGAGATCGATGCGGCTTTCGACTGGTTCGTCGCCCAGGCCGGCCACGGCCACATCGTGATCCTGCGCGCGTCGGGCGACGACGAACTCCAGAACTGGATCTATCGCGACATCGGCGGAGTCTCGTCGGTGCAGACGTGGATCTTCCACGCACGTGCGCCTGCCAGCGATCCTCACGTACTGGCCATCGTGAAGCATGCCGACGGCATATTCATCGCAGGGGGCGATCAATCGAACTACGTGCGATTCTGGAAGGGCACCCCGCTCAATGACCTGTTGAACGCGCACGTGCGTGCCGGCAAGCCGCTCGGTGGCACCAGCGCGGGCCTCGCGATCCTCGGTGAATGGGGCTATGGCGCCATGGATGGCGGCAGCATCTCATCCCCGGAAGCCCTGCGCGATCCGGCCGGTCCGGCCGTGACCCTGGTGGACCACTTCATCGTCCTGCCGCGACTGGCGCACACGATTACGGATACGCATTTCGTGCAGCGCGACCGTCTCGGGCGGCTGTTGGCCTTCGTTGCACGGCTGGCAAAGGATCACCACACCGCTGCCGTCACCGGATTGGGCGTCGACCAGGACAGTGCGTTGCTCGTGGATGCCAGGGGCGATGCGCGCTTCATGAGCAGGCATCCGGACGGCCACGCATGGATCGTGGTGCCGGAACATTTGCGTGAAGTCGAAAAGGCCGGCGGCCGCGATGCGCTCGACGCTTTCCTGGAAAAACGCGTGACGGAGGGGAACCCCTTGAACCTCGATGGTTTTGTCGTGACGGGTATCGGCACGGGAAGCCAGCTCGAGCTGCCCGGGTTCCAGGTGAAGCATGCCGCGTTCGAAAAGCGCATCGATGTTGTCGATGGCAGGCGGGTCGAACGCGCCGGGCACGTCGCACGCACGGGCTCGTCGGTTGAGGCGCACAACCCCGATTCAGGGCCGCGGTCGTAGGGTGGGCCATCTCGTGGAGATGGAGGCCGTGGCCATGCGCCAAATTCTGTTCGTGTTGTTGGCGGGAATCGGGGTCGCGGGTTGTTCGGCACAAACGGTGCACAGCGCAGCCCAAACCGCGACGGGCAGCTCGGCCGCGGCCTCCGATGCCGATTTGGCCAACAGCCTTCGCGGCACCAGCTGGCACTTCACGGAAGTCGAAGGGACGGCGGTGCCGGAAGGCGTCACCGCCACATTGCACCTGCGTGGGAACCGCGCATCGGGCAAGGCGGGCTGCAATGCATACGGCGCCTCGTGGCAGTTGTCCGCTGGCGGCGGCACGAAGTTCGGCCAGACAATGTCCACCAAAATGGCGTGCCTCGAGCCTGCCGGCGCGATGCAGGTGGAACGCGCGGTGTTCGATGCCCTGCAACGCGCGACGCGACTGCGCCGCAAGGGCGACAACCTGGTGTTGCTGGACGCGTCGGGTCAACGCCTGGCGATCCTGGCGCCGGAAGGATCGTCGTGAGTCTTACTGATAGATGATCGTGTACGTGGCAGTGGCTTTCACGTTGCCGCCGGAGACCGCGGCGCCGGTCTGGTAATAACGGGCGTTGAGCGGGATGTCGAAGAGGCCTGCTGTCGCCGTTCCCGCCGAAATGGCCGTGCCGAACGTTACCGGGTTGCCAGTGCCGTCCAGCACCTGCACGCCCACCTCCTTGGCGAAGCCGCTGCCGTTCGTGTTCGCGATGACGCCCGCGGCGCCCGTCACCGGGTTGTTCGTCGCGAGGATGATGGCCAGATCGGCGCCCGCGGCTGTCGAGGGACAGTTCAACTGCAGGTGGAAAGCCGTCTGCCCGGCAACCGCCCCAGGCGCATTGAAATTCGATGTCATCACCACCGGCAGCGTGACCACGGTGGGGTCCACCGCGATCGTGCACGCCGGTGCAACGAAGCGGATGCCGGAGCTGTTGAACACTTCGACGGCGCTCGTGCTGCGCTGGCCCCAGCAGGCGCCGAAAAAGTACAGGCCATTGCACATGTCGATGTTCCATTGCGCGAGTTGCCCGCCATCGAACACGCTGCCGGGGGCGATGGGCCCGGTGACGACGAGTTGCAGCGCGGTCGCCACGCTGAAGTTGTAGCTCCCGGCAGGAATGATTTCATCGGGATAAGCGTGCAGCGGACTCGAGCCGTCCGGATGGAGAAGCCGATACGACAGGCCGGGCACGTTGGTCGGGAACAGGGTGTTGTCGCTGCCGGCGGGCGTACCCGCCTGGCCAACCACACCGCTGCTGGTGTTGCCGGCGCATGTGAGGCGGGGATAGTTGGCGGGCACTATGGGTGCCGAAGTCCACAGGATCGCGCCGACCGACAGGTTGTCGGGCAGGGTGATGGTCGACGGCGGCGTGAAAACCACGGTGCCGGGTTGACTGGTGTAATCGCAGTCCGCGTGTGCGCGTCCCGTCATCGCGAGCAGCAGCAGTCCCAGCAGCAGGGCCAGGATTCGGCCCACGCTCGGCTGCGGCACGGATTCGCGTCGAGCCATCGCTGGAAAGCCGGCCGTATCACTCCGCGTGGATACGCTCGCAGCGGCGATCATTCTCTGTTCTCCCCGCGGGATTGCCGTGTCGAGCCGGTCGCGACGCATGTGCTTCGGATTTGCTCGTAGGCCGAGGCGCCCGGGACGTGCGCGGGCAACGTGTAGGCGAATCCGCATGCTTGCGCTGCGCCTTCCGCGTCCTGCCATTGCACGCTCAGGTGCCCGCGTTCGTCGACACCCCTCAGCAGCGCCAGACCGGCCTGCCCCACCACGCCCAGCGACCGGCCCTTCGAATCGACGACTTCGGCACCGAACGGTGCCGGCTTGCCATCCGGCATGTGGATGCGGACGATCAGCGCACGTCCTTGCTTGCTCTTGAAATCCACCATTACCACCGCCCCCGCATACGGGGCCACTTGCGCGCTGGTCGCATCCAGCTGCACGTTCAGGGGCAAGCCCTTGGGATCGATCTGGATGGTGTCGAGCTGGTACGGCATCAGGTACGGCACCAACGCATACCCGGAGCGATCGACGCGCACGCCGGGAGCGTTGGTGATGTGCGCGCCGTTCGCGCCTGGTACGTGCACCAGCGCAACCGTGTCGCCCACCGGTTGACCGAAGGTGATGCCGCCGCGATGCGCCACGATGGCGCCACTGGCACTCACCGATTGCTGCGAATAGCCACTGCCCTTGCCGGCGCTGGCACTGAACACCGCGTAGGGGCTGCGATAGCCGGCGTTCACGCTGGCCGCCGCGCCGCCCCCGGCATCGCTGCGGGAAGCGGTCGCGCCATAGGTGAACTGGTTCCACTGTCCCGCCGAACCATTGAGCGTGGCCTGCTCCTGGCTGCCGAGTTCGTTGCCGTGGCTCAGGTTGACGGATACGTTCGGCGCGTGCGCGCCGTCGCCCAGCGGCAGGCTGGCATTCAGGAAGACCTGGTTGTCGTAGCCGCCGAATACCAGTCGCGAACGCGTCGCGGAGATGCCCCACGACACGCGGCGAAAATGATTGTTGTAGCCGATCTGGAACTGGGTGTCCCGGCCGTTGCGGTTCCAGTAGTCGTTGAGGGACGCATTGGCGTACAGCGAGCCGTCACGGCCCAGGCGCTGGCTCAGAGTCAGCGTGAAGCGATTGCGTTGCTGCAGCAGGCCGTGCGGGGTGACATCGTCGTTGGCGTTGTACACGCTGCCCGCGAGTGCCGCGCGTTGCGCAGGCGTCAGCAGGCTTTCGAGCGGCACGCCATCGATCATCGGCACGTTGCCCGGCACGTATTGCAGCGCATCCAGTCCGCGTCGCGCGTAGTCGCGCGCGGATTCGGCATCCAGCAGGCTCAGGAATCCGCTGGTGGAATACCGATAGGCCGCAACCGTCAGGGAAGTATCGGTGTCCGGGAGGATCTTGCTGTAGGTAATGCGGAAACTCCGGCCGTCGTGCGTCCCGTAGCGCGGAATGCTGGCGTGCGCCTGCGTGATGTCCACCGCCACGGCGCCGAGTCGCGTGTTGAACGCGCCGCCCACCAGCACCGCCGCGTAGCCGGCCGAACCCTGGGCGCCGGCATAGCCGGTAAACACGTTGTCGAATCCGTGCTGCACGGCTGCCTGGATCACCCCGGGCGTATCCTGCAGGATGTCGGTGCGAAGCCGGCCGGCAGCCACGTCGAAACGCGTGACGCCGGGGCGCAGCAGTTGCGCCAACGACGCGTACGGCACCGAAAAGCTGTGCTGGCGCCCATTGGCTTCCGTGATCGTCACCAACAGATCGCCGCCATAACCGGTGGGGTACAAATCCCGGATCACGAACGGGCCGGGCGCGACGGTGGTTTCATAAAGTTGCACGCCGTTCTGGCGGATCGTCACCCTGGCGTTGGTATCGGCCACGCCCCGTACCACCGGGGCATAGCCGCGCAGGGACTGCGGCAGCATGCGATCGTCGGTGGCCAATTGCACGCCACGCAAGCCGAAGCTGTCGAACACCGCGCCGTCGGTGAAGCTGTCGCCCAGCGTGATCTTTGCGCGCAGGGCGGGCAGGGCGCGCTGCGCGTAGGCGTCGATGTTGTGCCACCGCCGCCGGCCCGGCTGACCCATCGCGCCGGAATTCCAGGTGGCGGTGCTGTCCTGGCGCAGCTGCCACAGGCCGACGTTGATGCCGGCACGCAAGCCGAGGTACGTACTGGTCTGGCTCTGGCCTGCGCTGGTGGCGTGATAGGCGTTGAGGTTGTAATTCAGCAGGAACGCCGGCACGCCGGCATTCCACGACGCCGGATTGACGTAGCCGCGCGGCATCTGGCTCATGTAGGCCTGTGGAATGCTGGCATCCAGTCGCAGGTCGGGCAGGTCGAGTGTCAACGCCGCGCCGGGGATCAGATCGGAAAGCTGCACGCACGCGCCGCGCGATGGCAGGCGGGCGGCGGCATCGGCATCGGGAACGGCGGGGGCAAGGCCCATCCGGTTCAGGAGCTCAGGGGTGACGCATGGCAACGCGCTGGCTTTCGGCGCCGGCGCCGCAAAGCGCACGTCCAGCCGTCCGGCCCAATTGCGGTTGACGTAGACATCGAGGTTGTAGGTACCCGGCAGCACCGGGTTGCCGTGTTCGAAACGGGCGATGTCCGCGGCATCCTTGCCGCCACCCGGCAACATGCTGCGATCGAATTCGGCGAAGCCATTGGCGTCCGCGGCTGCGCCGCTGGCAGGCTCGGCCTGGGCGTGCATGCTCAAGCCGCAGGCCAAAAGCGCGACACCACAGGCGGTCGCGAGCGCAGCGTACCTCGGCGCCGGAGCGGACCTGCCGCTGGCGCGAGCGGGCGTCATTGCGTGATGCTGCCCGTGTGCACGTCACCCGCGCCGTAGTCATTGATCGTGGTGAAAACGATCGACGTGCCGGCTGCCGGCGCGTGGGCGCCGCTTTTCAGCGGCAGGCGAAGGGTTGCGAATGGCGCGACCATGCCTTCGGCGCCGGGAATCGGCTTGCCGCCGGCACCGAGTGAAATCCTGCTCAGGGTGATGTAGTAGGGCGTCGGGTTGTGCACTTCCAGTGCCGCGCCTTCGCCGTCGGAGATGGTTTTGAACGTCAACCGGGCAGGCGCCTTCAGCGGGTCGCCGGGCAGCCGCGCCGGGCGATAGAAAAGCTTCAGCCGCGAGCGGATCGCGAATTGCAGGGTGTTCCTGCCCGCCGCCTCGTCGGAGGGCTTGGGCGGAATTTCCAGCACGTTCAGCCAGAACAGCGATTCGCGATCCTCCGGCAGCGGCCGTGCGCCCGCGACATGGAGGATCCGCAGGCTCTGGTCCTTGTGCG
>Ga0164242_10008980_pt1 | contig 10824 bp, 10 predicted proteins | sample OricomgcompostMG_FD_108783 | JGI IMG/M metagenome (GOLD analysis project Ga0164242, IMG submission 108783) | Miracle-Growth compost microbial communities from Emeryville, California, USA - Original compost - Miracle growth compost (MG) ... | reverse complement strand
CTTTTTGTTGACGGGGTAGTCAACTGCGGGGATAGTTTGTTGACGGGCGACGGGACGTTCACTTAGTCTACCCGCGGAAATGGGGCTGCAATGAAACCGCCAGCATTCGCATACGAATCACCGGCCACTCTGGAAGAGGCCGTTGGCCTGCTCGCGCGCTCCGGCAACGCCAAGGTCATCTCGGGCGGGCAAAGCCTGATGCCGATGCTTGCCTTTCGCCTAGCGTCGCCCGATCTGCTCGTCGACCTCAAACGCCTGAAGGGCCTCAACGATATCGTTGTCGGGAACGATGGTGTGGCGCTCGGCGCGAAGGTGCGCTGGTGCGACATCGAGCGCGACAAACGGCTGCAGACCGCGCATCCCCTGTTGGCTGAGGCCGTCCGCCACGTTGCGCATTACCAGATCCGTAACCGGGGTACGGTCGGCGGGTCGCTCGCCCATGCCGATCCGGCGGCGGAGATGCCCGGCATCGCTGTTGCCTGCGACGCTAAACTCACCATTGTTGGGCCCAAGGGCCAACGGATCGAAAGCGCTGTCGATTTCTTTAAGGGCGCGCTGATGACGTCGCTTGCCGCCGACGAAATCCTGACCGAGGTCAAGTTGCCGGCCTGGTCGGCAGCGCGCCGCTGGGCCTTCCTGGAGTTCGCCCGTCGCCGCGGCGATTTCGCCATGGCCGGCGTGGCGCTGCATTATGTGGCGTCAGGCGGCAAGATCGAGGATATGCACATCGGCGCAATTGGTGTCGGTGACACGCCGCTGCGCCTGCGCGAAGTCGAAGCGGCGTTGAATGGCCGTCAGCTCGACGATGCGGCCATCGAGAATGCCGCGGCGACGGCGCGCAGGACCGTTCACCCGCAATCGGACATTCATGCGCCTGCCGAGTATCGGCGCGCGCTGCTTGCCACCCTGCTTGCGCGCGCGCTGCGCCATTCGGCGGCGTGATCCGGGCCGGAGAGGGATTGATGAAGGTCGCATTCGAACTCAATGGCAAGGCCGCAACCGCGACCGTCGAGCCGCGCACGACTTTGGCCGATTGCCTGCGCGATGAGCTGGGACAGACCGGAACGCATCTCGCCTGCGAACATGGTGTCTGCGGCGCCTGCACTGTGCTTGTGAACGGAGAAGCGGTACGCTCCTGCCTTGCCCTCGCAGTGCAGGCCGATGGTGAGCGGGTGACCACGGTCGAAGGCTTGTCGTCCGACGAGGCCCTGTCTCCCTTGCAGGCTGCGTTTCGCAAGCATCATGCGCTGCAATGCGGCTTCTGCACGCCGGGCTTCATCACGACGGCGCACGCCTTGCTGACCCAGGAGCCGGATGCCGATGAAGAGCGTATTCGGGAGGTGCTTTCGGGCAATCTATGCCGCTGCACCGGCTACATGCCCATCGTCGAGGCGGTGCTCGAAGCGCGCGGCGCCTATGGCCACAAGGACGTTGAACGATGAACGCGGTGAACTCCTACATCGGCCGGCCGATGGAACGCGTGGAGGATCTCCGCTTCCTGCGCGGCCGCGGCACCTTTGTCGGCGACGTTCGGCGTCCTGGCCAGCTCGCGGCGGTCATTCTGCGATCGTCGGTCGCGCATGGGCGGTTATGCGGCATCGAAGTGAGCCGCGCTTTGGGGTTGCCCGGCGTGCATCGCGTTCTCGTGGCGCGCGACTTTGCCCAAAAGATTCCACGGATTCAGCTTCGGCTTCAGCCCCTGCCGGATCTGGAAACCTTTCACCAACCGATGATCGCTGACCGCAAGGTGCGATACGTAGGCGAGCCCTTGGCGGTCGTTGTTGCCGAGACCGCGGCAATCGCCGAGGACGCGCTCGACCATATCGACGTCGATATCGAGTCGCTTCCGGCTGTCGCGAGCCGCGGTCAGGCAGAAGCCGCGCTGCTGTTCGAAGAGCACGGGACCAATACCGCAATCACCTGGAAGGCCTCGCGTGGCGATGCCGACGCAGCATTCGCCAATGCGGACTATGTGCGCCGCGAACAGTTCAAGGTGCAGCGCCATGCGGCGATGTTCATGGAGCCGCGCGGCTTCGTCGCGGAATGGGACGGCAGGAAGCTCACGGTCTGGGGCGCAGCGAAGACTGCCTGGTACAACCGGCGTCTTCTGGCAAGTTCGCTCGGTCTGTCGCTCGAAGCTGTCGACCTGATCGAGGTCGACGTCGGCGGCGGCTTCGGCTCGCGTGGCGAGTTCTATCCCGAGGACTACCTTGTTCCTGCGACAGCGAAGCTGGTCGGGCGGCCGGTGAAATGGAGCGAAGATCGACGCGAGCACATGATGGCGGCGAACCACGCGCGCGACATCGAATGCGAAGTCGAGATCGCCGCCACCCGCGACGGCAAGATTCTGGGGCTGCGCGGGCAGGTGTGGGCCGATATCGGCGCTTATGTGCGTACCAACGGCAGCGTTGGGCCGCGTAACGTGGCGCAATACATGTCTGGTCCCTATGCGATCGAGAACATCGACCTCAAGGCCACGATGCTTCTTACCAACAAGACGCCGAGTGGGACCTATCGCGGCCCTGGCCGCTTCGAGACCGACTTTGTCCGCGAACGGCTACTCGACCTCGTGGCGAAGGATCTGGGGCTCGATCGCGTCGAACTGCGCCGCCGCAATCTGGTCGCAGACAGCCAAATGCCTTACGAACTCGCGTCGATAACGCCCTACGACAGCTCGACCGAGCTCGACAGCGGCGACTACCATGCCGTTTTCGACCGCTGCCTCGCCGAGTTCGGCTACGAGCAGAAGAAGTCTCTCAGCGGCAAACTGATCGACGGCTACTATCACGGCCTCGCCATCGGCAGCTTCATCGAGGGCGGGGCGGCGGGACCGAAGGAGGAAGCGCGCCTCGTGCTGGAGACCGATGGGTCTCTGACGGTCTATCTCGGCTCATCTTCGGTCGGTCAGGGCCTGGAAACGATCATGGCCCAGATCGCCGCCGACGCGATGGAGATGCCTTACGAAAGGATTCGCGTGCTGCATGGATCGACCACCCACGTGAAGGATGGCTACGGCGCCTATCATTCTCGCTCGACGGTGATGGGTGGCTCGGCGATCCTGCTCGGGGCCGAGAAGCTGAAGGCGCGCATCAAAACGTTGGGCGCGGAGAAACTTGGCTGCGCGCCGGAGCAGGTCGCTTTGGACGGCGAACGCGTCACGGCGGGCACGCGCTCCCTGCCGCTCGCCGGGCTCAGCGATCAGACGATCGAGGTCGAAGCGGAATTCCTCAACAAGAAGTACACCTGGGCTTACGGCACGCAAGCGGCGCACGTGGCCGTCGACCCGGACACCGGCCACGTCAAGGTCCTCGATTATATGTCGGTCGAGGATGTTGGCCGCATGATCAATCCGGCGACGTTGCACGGTCAGGCAATTGGCTCGATCGTGCAGGGGCTCGGCGGGACGTTCCTCGAACATCTCGTTTACGACGAGAACGGTCAGTTGTTGACCGGCTCGTTCGCCGATTATCTGTTGCCGACCGCCTCGGATTTCCCGAAGGTGCGTTCAGTGACGGTTGAGTTGAAGCCCTCTCCGAACAACCCGCTGGGGGCCAAGGGTGCGGGAGAGGGCGGCATCATCCCGGTCGGCGGCATCATTGCGAACGCGGTCGCGGACGCGCTGCGGCATCTCAATGTGCAGCCGATGGAATTGCCTCTCAGCCCGCCGCGCATATGGGCGCTGGTCGAGGCGGCAAAAGCCGGAATGATGGCTTGAGGAGATGAACACGTGGCGAGGCGCAGTAACGACCCGGCCCGGACGCGAGAGAAGATCCTGCTGCGCGCGACGGAGGAGTTCGCCCGCATGGGGTTCGAGGGCGGCCGCGTCGACCGGATCGCGCAGCGCTCCGGGCTGAGCAAGAACATGCTCTATTACTACTTCCATTCGAAGGAGAAGCTGTTCCTCGCTGTTCTCGAGCGCATGTACGAAACCCTTCGTGAGGCGCAGCGTGAACTCTCGGTCCGGACCGCAGATCCGATGGCGGCCATGGAGCAACTCATCCGGCACACCTTCGTCGCGATGGAAAGCAACCCGGCGGCGATCAGTTTGCTGAACGAAGAAAACAAGCACCGCGGCAAATATCTGCGCAAATCGCAGCGGGTGCGCAGCCTGTATAATCCGCTCCTGGAGACGATCCACTTTGTGCTGGATCGTGGCTGCAAACAGGGCGTGTTCAGGGGCGGACTGGATGCCGAGTTGGTTTATCTGACGTTCTCCTCGATGAGCTATCACTACCTGTCCAACCAATTCACCCTGCAGATCGCTCTTGATCGCGACCTGATGTCGCCGGCGGCGCGGGACGCCTGGCTGGCGCACGTCACGAACGTTGTGCTGCTCCATTGCGCCGCCGATCCGACGCGGGTGCTGGGGCGCAAGCCTCATTTGCAAGCACTGGCTGGCTAATTTTTGCCGCGGTGGAGCCGGGGCCGTGCAGCTAGTTCCGTGGGCTTTTGTTGACTGAACGGTCAATGCGCTCTTATTCTTGCAACAGGCCGAACGGCTTTCGTTTGGACAACGGTGGCGGATGAGAACCGAGAACGCAGTGCAAGGTCAGGTCCGCCGTGCCGATTTGTTGCCGAGCGCACAAGGCGCTGCATCGGCTGCGCCGTTAATCCAGATCGCAGGGCTGGAAAAGCGCTTCATAACGCGTTCCGGCGAGCCTGTGGTCGCGCTGTCGAACGTCAATCTCGATATTCGCGAAAACGAATTCATTTCTGTGGTCGGTCCGAGCGGCTGCGGCAAGACGACGCTGTTACGGATCCTGGCGGGGCTCGAGCATGCGACCGGCGGGATGGTGCGGGCAGGTGGTGAAGCCATCTCCGCGCCGCGCGACGATGTCGGCATTGTTTTCCAGCAGGCGACTCTGCTGCCCTGGAATACCGTATTATCGAACGTGCTACTGCCGGTGCAGCTAAAAGGCGATCGCAGCCAGGCGGTCATGGACCGTGCGAAGCGGCTGCTGTCATTCGTGGGCTTGGGCGGCTTCGTCCAGAAATATCCATTCGAGCTCTCCGGCGGGATGCAGCAGCGTGTCGCGATCTGCCGCGCGCTCATGCGCGAGCCGCGTGTTCTCCTGATGGACGAGCCGTTCGGCGCGTTGGATGCCATGACGCGCGAGACGATGAACCTCGAATTGATGCGCCTGTGGTCCGAAGAACGGAAGACGGTCGTTTTTATCACGCACAGCATCCCTGAAGCGGTGTTGCTCGGCGACCGTGTGATCGTGATGTCACCACGGCCCGGCCGAATATCGGAGATCGTTGATGTGGACCTCGGCCGGCCGCGGTCGCTGCAGACCATGAGCAGCGCGCGCTTCGGCGAGTTGTGCGGTCACATCCGCGCGATCTTCGGCTCAGATTCGCCGATGGGGGTGTCGCTGTGAAACCGCAGGCCTTCAGCAACATGCACCGCCTCCAGAAGGTGCTGTTCGGGATCGTGTTTCTTGCGCTATGGGAAGCGGCGGGCCGACTCTTTCACATTTCTGACTTGGTTCTCCCGGTGCCGTCGGCGATCGTCGGAAAACTTGTCTCGTTCTCGGTCAGCGGCCTGATCTGGCCTCATCTGTACGCGACCGTGGTCGAGATCATCGTCGGCTTCCTGCTCGGCGTCGTATCAGGCCTCGTCCTCGGCGTGCTCCTGTCATTGTCACCCTTGGTGGAACGGCTGATTTATCCGTATATCGTCGCGCTGCAGACGCTGCCGAAGGTCGCGATCGCCCCGCTGTTCATCATTTGGTTCGGGTATGGTCTGACTTCTAAGGTCATCGTGAGCGCGCTTGTCTGCTTCTTTCCGGTTTTGGTCAGCGTCGTCGCCGGCTTTCATGCGACCGACAAGGATCAGCTTGACATGATGAAAGCGTTCGGCGCGAGCAAGTGGCAGACGCTGGTACGTCTCAGAGTCCCCTCGGCACTGGTGCTGATATTTGCTGGCCTGGAAATTGCGGCGGTCCTCGCCGTCATCGGCGCGGTCGTCGGCGAGTTCGTGGGTGCTCAGGCTGGGCTCGGTTTTCTCATCGTGACGCTGAATTTCAATCTGGATGTGCCCGGCGTCTTCGCGGTGCTGATTTATCTGTCGGCAATCGGTCTGCTACTGCACGGGCTGATGCGATTTGCCGCACGCCGATACATCTTCTGGATTCGGCGCAATGACGCGCCGGTCGTAGCGTAGTGACAATAAGGCAAAAGGTAGGGGAGGTGGCTTATGAAGCCGTTCTGGGTCAATATTAAGCTTGGGCTTGCTGTGCCGTTTGTCGTTGCCGCGTTGGGCCAGCCGGCCCAGGCGCTGGAAAAGGTGCGGGTGCTGATCCCGGTCCGGTCGATCGACGAGGCGTTCTCGCCCTTTGTCGTGGCGTTGGAAAAGGGATACTTCGCGCGCGAAGGCTACGACGTTACCTTGATTCCGGTCGCGGGCTCGAACGAAGTGGCGATCCAAGTGTCTTCGGGCAATGCCGAGGTGGGCGCTGCTTCGCCGGGCGAAGCCCTGGTCGGCATCCAGAACCGCAAGCTCGATATCCGCTACTACTACGATCTGTACTACGCGAACATCTGGTCGATCGCGGTTCAGCCGGACAGCCCGATCAAGACGCTTGCGGAGTTGAAGGGTAAGAAGCTGGGCGTGCAGTCTCTGGGCAGTGCAGGCGTGACCTTCGGCAAGGCATTCGTGGCGGAAGCCGGCCTCAATCCGAACAGCGATATTTCGTTCCTGCCCATCGGAATGGGTGCGCAGGCTGTCACTTCGGTCGAGCGCAAGATGGTGGACGGTATCGTCTATTGGGATGCGGCGCTCGCCAAGATGCAGTTGTCAGGACTGAAGCTGCGGATGCTTCCCTCGCCGGAGAACCTTCGCACGCTTCCCGACGTGGGGCTTTTGGCCAAGCCGGAGTTGATCAAATCGAATCCGAAGATGCTGATCGGCGTCGCGCGCGCAGTTGCGGAAGGCTACGACTACAGCATGGCGAATCCGCAAGCGGCCGTGCTGCTGACGTGGAAGTGGAATCCGGCCGCGCGCTCGAAGAATCCGGATCCAAAAAAGGCCTTGCAGGAAGGCGTCGCGGTGAATCAGGGGCGGCTTGCGATTTGGAATTCACCGAAGACCGGCGACAAGCACGGCCTGTTCATTCCTGCCGACTGGAACCGTCTGACGCGGTTTCTCGTAACCCAGAAGGTCCTGCCGGCGCAGCCACCCGTCGACGAGGTGCTGACCAACGAGCTGATCGATAAGATCAACCACTACGACCGTGCCAAGATCATCGACGAAGCGAAGCACGAGGACCTGTCGAAATTGCAGTGACGGTTCCAAGCCGCCAGTAGTCGCGCCGGCCGGTCCGAACGGACCGGCCGGCGGTGCTTGGCGTGAACGGTCCAACCGCGGTTTTGAAGCTCCTCAGACGGCGATGCCGGTGAATTTCAGCTGCGACATCTCTTCGATCGCGTAGCGGACGCCTTCGCGGCCGACGCCGCTGCGTTTCACGCCGCCGAACGGATAGATGTCGAGGCGGAAGCGCGTCGCCTCGTTGATCCACAGCGCACCGACGTCGAAGTCGTCAGAGAACCGCAGCGCCGCCGCGAGGTCGCGCGTGAACACCGAGCCCTGCAAGCCGAAGGGCGAGTCGTTGGCGAGCGCCAGCGCCTCGTCCGGCCCGTCGAACGCCGTAACGATCGCAATCGGCCCGAACACTTCCTCGCGCCAGAGCCGGGCGTCCTTCGAGACGTCGACGACGATGCCGGGGGAGACGGTCGCGCCGTTGCGGTTCGGCTCGAGTGCGTAGCGGCCGCCTTTGGCGGTCGCGTCGGCGCACATCGCCATCACACGTTCGGCCGCGGCGAGGCTAACCATCGGCCCGACGTCGGTCTTCGGATCGGTGGCGGCGCCGACTTTGAGTCCCCTCGCGGCGGTCACGAAGGCCTCGAGGAAGCCGTCGAGCCGTTCGCGCGCAACCAGGATGCGCTGCGCCGAAATGCATTGCTGCCCGCTCGCCTCGAAGGCCGCGGCTGCGATCTTCTTGGCGGCCATCGCTACATCGGCGTCGGCGAGCACGATATTGGCTGCGTTGGAGCCCAGCTCGGCGAGGAACTTTTTGGCGCCGGCGGCGCGCGCCAGCGCCTCGCCGCCGCTCGTGCTACCGGTAAAAGAGACGGCGCGCACGGTGTCGTGTGCCGCGAGCGCGGCGGCCGTGTCCTTGTCGCCGGTGACCACCGTGAACAGGTTTCGCGGCCAGCCGGCTTCCTCGAAGAGTCGCGCGAGCAGCAGCGCCGTGCGGGTGCCGGCCGGCGCCGGCTTCACGACAATGGCATTGCCGGCACCGATTGCCGGCGCGAGTTTCTGCACTAGCAGGTTCACCGGCGCATTGAACGGCGTAATGCCCGCCACGACCCCATAGGGCACATGGCGGACGAAGCCGAAATGGCCGGCGCCCGGCGCGGTGATGTCGAGCGGCAGGGTCTCGCCGCCAAGCTGGCTTAGCGCTGCAGCCGTGGCCTCCAGGAACTCGGCCCCGCGCCGCACCTCGAAGCTCGCCATGCGGATCGGCTTGCCGACATCGGCGCAGATGGTGGCGGCGATCTCGTCGCCCGTGGCCGTCAACTTCGCAGCTGCGGCTTTGAGCCAGGCGATGCGCTGGTGGGTCGGCTGCTTGCGATTGGCAGCAAACGCGGCGGCAGCGGCTTGCACGGCCTTGTCAACGGCCGCCGCGCCGGATTCTGCGATGCGACCGATTGTCTTGCCGTCATGAGGCGTCACAAGGTCGAACGCGCGCTCCGCGCTTGTGGCCATTGTGCCGTCGATGAACGCCGCATAGAGCGGGACCTGTCTTTCGCTCACGTTTTCTCTCACCGCGGATTGCGCAGGCGCTGGATCTGCATGTTGGCGAGGAACGGCACCAACGGATGTGCGCCCATCTTTACGATTGTTGGCAGGTCCATGGCAACCAGCGCCTGACGCTGGTCGGGCGACAGCTTGAACAGGTCGGCAAAGGCGCCGGCATCCTTCATGTATGCGGTACGGCTGTCCGCCTCATGCGCCAGTGCATGCAGAGCCGAGGTGAGCTCGACGAGCTCGGGCTTGATCGAAGGATAGTGAGCGCTGTGATTGCTGCTTTGCTGACTGTACCAGCCGAGCGACGCGTAGTTGTGATGCCAGCTCGGATCCATGGACACGATGTCCGGCTTGCGTTCGCCGAGCGCGCCGGCGGCGCAGGCCCAGCAGCGCAACTCGATGTTACCGGTGTCGTCGAGCTCGGCCTCGTCGTAGCCGATCAGCGACTTGAGATTGCCGGTCGCGAGTTTTTCCAGCACCTTGTTGTCCCAGGCGAGTTCCGGGTTGGAGTAACGATCCGTGCCGGGAAAATGCGACATGCCGCCGCTCGATAGGATGACCGTCTTTAGCCCCATCGCGGTAACGGTGCGGGCAACCGCCTGACCGAAAGAGTAGCAACGCTCCATAGTCGGCTGCGGCGGCAGGTACGCGTTGACATAAATCGGCAACACCGGCTCAGTGAGGCCGATATGCGTCAGCGGGATGCCGATCGCGTAGTCGATCTTCGCCGTGCTGGTGAAAGCCGGGTCGAAATTCTGGCGGTAGAGCTGACGTACGAGCTCGAAGCCGATCTCGCTCGGAATCTTCCAGTGAAACTTGCGCCCGGCGAATTCGCCGGTGGCTTCGCCGCCGACATGCACCGTGAACGGAGGCGCAGCGTTGTGGAAGAACTGCTCGGCGTGATCGTTGGAGAACATGATCCACAGATCGGGCTTGAGCGCCTTTAGATTGTCGCCGATTTGCTTGGCGACTGTACGCACCTGCTCGATCAGGTTTTTGTCTTCGGTGTCGGGCATGGTGAAGAACTGCGGAGCATGGGGCAGCATCGCGCCGCCGACGACTGTGGACATCATGGGAATGCTCCTTCGCATCTGACGCGTGGTGAGGCGGGCAGCAGGAATCCGCCGCTTAGCGTGCAAAATCTTAGGGCTCGCCGCGACGACGCGTTAGCGCTATTCTGTCAAAGACTTGTTGTGAAACGCCAAGCAGAGTACCGGCCGCTTATGGACATGGCGCCCATTCATCCCGACGTCCTGGTTCCGCCAGGGCCGAGTGCCGGGCGGCGCATCGTCGCCTATGTCTCGGACGTGCAGCGCGGCGGCGGGCTTCCACCGCATCGTCACGATCGCGCGCAACTCCTTGCGGTCACCTCCGGGTCGATCGCCGTCCTCGCCGAGGGGCACACCTTTGTCGCGCCGCCCGAGCGTGCAGTGTGGCTGCCGCCGAACGCGTTGCACGAAACGCGGCATCTCGCGTCGACGCGCGTGCGTACGGTCTACATCCACGCCGACGCCTGCGCCTCGCTGCCGCGGCGGACGACCGTGGTGCAGGTCAGTCCGCTCTTGCGCGAGTTGCTCACGGCGGTGGTCGCCCGCCCGCGCGAGTACCAGGAAGAAGGCTCCGACGGCCGGTTGATGGACGTGCTCATCGACCAGATCGCGGTTTCGCGCGCGCTTCCGCTCAATCTGCCAATTCCGGCATCGGCGCCGCTGCTCTCGCTGGCGACGCGCATCCTCGATCGGCCGGAGGGACCGTTGAATATCGACGCGCTCGCGCATTCGCTCGGGATGTCAGCACGCACGCTGCAACGGCAGTTCAAGACCGAAACCGGACTGTCGCTGCGCAGCTTCCGCCGCCAGGCCAAGCTGTTCCGGGCGCTGGAGCTGTTATCGGCGCGCACGCCGGTGAGCCGCATCTCCGACATGCTCGGGTTTGGTGAACCGAGTGCCTTCATCGCCATGTTCCGGTCGGCCTACGGCGTGACGCCCGGCCGCTACCTGGCGCAGGACTAG
>Ga0164242_10008979_pt1 | contig 10824 bp, 6 predicted proteins | sample OricomgcompostMG_FD_108783 | JGI IMG/M metagenome (GOLD analysis project Ga0164242, IMG submission 108783) | Miracle-Growth compost microbial communities from Emeryville, California, USA - Original compost - Miracle growth compost (MG) ... | reverse complement strand
TCAGACGCCGGTGCACAAGAACATTTTCTATATCGACAAGGAAGCCGACGGCGTCGCGGTGGAAGTGAGCCTGCAATACGTGGATGACATCACGCCGCGCCTGCTTGCCTTCGCGAACAATATCTACAATCCGGAACAGGGAACGCACGTGACGGGCTTCAAGACGGCGCTCACGCGCACGCTCAACTCATACGGACGCTCGGCGGGCATCCTGAAGGAAAGCGAAGAGAACTTCACGGGAGACGATGCGCTCGAAGGTATCACGGCGGTGGTGTCGGTGAAGATGCCGGAGATCCAGTTCGAAGGCCAGACCAAGGGCAAGCTCGGATCGGTGGAAGCGCAAGGCGCCGTCGCAAGCGTATTCGGCACGGCGTTCGCCGCGTTCCTCGAGGAGAATCCGGACGACGCGAAGCTCATCATCAACAAGGTGCTGCTCGCGCTGAAGGCGCGCAAGGCCGCGAAGGCCGCGAAGGATTCCGTGCTGCGCAAGGGCGCGCTCGAAGGCATGACGCTGCCGGGCAAGCTCGCCGACTGCCAGACCAAGAGCGCCGCAGAAAGCGAGCTCTTCATCGTGGAGGGAGACTCGGCAGGCGGCACGGCCAAGACCGGCCGCGACCGCCGCACGCAGGCCATCTTGCCGCTGCGCGGCAAGATCCTGAATATCGAGCGTGCGCGCCTCGACCGTATCCTCGGCTCCGAGCAGATACGCAACCTGGTCGTCGCGCTCGGCACCGCCATCGGCGACGTGTTCGACCTGAGCAAGCTCCGTTACCACAAGATCATCATCGCGACCGACGCCGACGTGGACGGCGCGCACATCCGGACGCTTTTGCTGACGCTGTTCTATCGCCATTTCCGCGCGGTCATCGACGGCGGCTATATCTATATCGCGACGCCGCCGCTCTATAAGATTTCCCGCGGCAAGGACGTGCGCTACGCGTATGACGACAATGAGAAGGCGGCCGTGCTGAAGGACATGGGGGTGAACGCGGACGAAGTCGTGGAAATCACGGAAGACGGGGAGGCGACGCCGGAGGAAGTAGAGGAGAAGGCGACGAAGACCGCGCGCAAGGCGAACGTGCAGCGCTACAAGGGTCTCGGCGAGATGAACGCGTCGGAGCTGTGGGAGACGACGATGGACCCGACCCGCCGCGTGCTCAAGCAGGTGCGCATCGAGGATGCGCAGGAAGCCGACCACATCTTCGACGTGCTCATGGGCACGGACGTGGCGAGCCGCAAGAGCTTCATCCAGAGCAACGCGAAGCTCGCGACCCTGGACATTTAGTACGGCAACGCAAAACCCCCGCGGCGAAGCCGCGGGGGTTTTGTCATCACTCGTAAATAACCCGGGATATTAGTCCTCGATGCGGATGGAGGCGTCGGACTCGTTGTTGCCCTCGTTGGACTCGCTGATATCGCGATCCGGATCGACGGTGACCGTGATGGTCTTGCTGCCGTCGTCGGTGTCGTCGAAGCCGAGCGTGAAGTCCACGCGGTCGCCCGGGAGCAGGGACTCCTGCGAGCTGGAGTGGTACGTATAGCCGGAGCCGGTAGTCGGCAGGTCGGCGTCGAACGTCCATGCGCCGGTCTTGTTCGTGCCCGCGTTGCGGACCGTGAACTTCGCTGCGCCGCGCTTGCCGTCAGGGACGATGGTCGAAGCGATGAACGAGTTCGTATCGCTCGAGTTCAGATAGCCGACGGCCGTGATGTCGACCGTGAGGTCAGGCAGGCCCGAGAGCGTTACGGGACCCGTCGTGCCGCCGACCGGCACCTTGATGGTAGTCGGTACGCCCGGGTGCGTCGCGACTCCCGTCGCCGGAGCGGTTGCGACCGCCGTGGTCGTCGCTACCGCTGGAGCGGTAGTGGTCGCCGTCGTGGTGGCGACGAGGCCGTTATCGAACGGTACAACCGTCTGGACGGGTTCGAGCGACGGACCGTCTGCCGGAGTAAAGATAGAGCCGAGGTAGACCGCAGCGGACGAGAAGCCATTAGCGGCCTTCGGCACGAAGCGGGCAGCGTATATCGCGAGCACCATGCCGATGAATACGAGGGCGAAGAAGCCCACGACGGCAAGGCCGGCGACCGCTGCGCGGCGGGCCGGAGTTCCTTCGGTTACGGTGATGTGTTCCATACGCGCATATTTAACATACCCCTGATTTTTTGTCAAATGGGCGGCCGATTCCGCATATCGACACGGGTATGGTAAAAGGGAAGGGCACCAGGAGGGGTACTTGACAAAAGAACCGGTGTAGTGTATTTATGGGTAGGACCTATGACCCTGGTAACCAGCGCAGTCCGGCTCGTTCGAGCCGCTCATATGGCGTACGAACGGAAGTGGGCCTTCCTCGGCGTGTTCGCCGTGGCCTTCATCGTCTCGTTCACGCTGCTTGATGCCGTCGGCATCGTGCCGGATCCGAGCGCGGCTGATGCTGATACGAGTCCGATCGTTACCGTCGCGACGAGTTCGCTCGCCGCGGCAGTCGCTATCGCGCCGGTAGCCGAGCTTCCGGTGAAGATCGAGATCCCGTCGATCAAGCTTTCGGCGACGGTCGCGAATCCGGACACCACGGACCCGGAGGTTTTGGACAATGCGCTCCTTAAGGGCGCGGTCCGCTACCCGACGTCCGCGAAACTCGGCCAGCAGGGGAACGTCATCATATTCGGCCACTCGAGCTATCTGCCTATCGTGAACAACCAGGCCTACAAGACCTTTGACGGCATCCAGAAGCTCAAGGCCGGCGACGTCATCACGGTGTATTCATCGGGTACCGCGTATGACTACGCCGTGGACACCGTCTCCAAGGAGGACGCGAATTCCGCGGCTATCCCGCTGACGGTCACGGGCAGCAAGCTCACGCTTTCTACCTGCGACTCCTTTGACACCAAGACCGACCGGTTCGTCGTGACGGCCACCCTTGTCGATAGCCACCTGATCGGAGCCTAAGGCTCTGGGCAGATGGCTCTTTGCAAGCGCAAAGAGAAGCCGTGCGCATTCCGGCGCACGCACGATCTTTCTTTCAACCGCTGCCGTTCCGATAACCGGGCCGGCGCTATAGGGAGTACCACGCGATGAAGAAATTCATCTATCTCGCGTCGCTCGCCGTGATGCTCCTCTTCGGGGGAGTAGCGCAGGCGAACGCCGCAATGCTGCCGACTGCTATCCAAAGCGTGTCGTCGGGTGACTTTGCATGGGTGCACTTCGGTGCAGACCGCGCATACGAAACCCGCGAGGCCGCAATGGCCGATCGGGCGCATGTCTTCAAGAACAAGTTCGGTTACTCGGACTCGCAGGTCGCTTGCCTCGTGGCTGCGACGGCGAAGAAGGGTACCACCGTGCTCTTGAACGTCGGCGACCGATTCCGGCACATGCTGTCGGGACACGGCGTCGTTCACCCGCACACGGTGATCGCGTTCCAGGACGCGCAGCGCGGCATCCAGTTCACGGCTCGCGCCGAGGAATGGGTGGTGGATTGCGATGGGACGACCATCACGGTCGACCTGCCCGAAGTCTGCAACAACTGGTCCGACCGGGAACCCCGGAAGCCAGATTGTGTCGCGCTGATGTTCAACGCTGTGCCGGGCACTGAAGTCCGGTGGGGCGTGGGCAGCGTCGATGGGCCTCTTCCGCCGAGCGCATGCAATGCGCAACAGGAAGGGAACCATCCGCGTGTCGCGTGGTATGGCCAGTGCGATGTGTGCGCTGTCGCTGTCGACTATCTGTATGGCGTCATGGGCGACCTGATGCAGGTGTGGCACAAATACCTGTATCGCTCGACCGAGACGCGGCAGACGCTGTGGTTCTCGACCTCCATCTGGACAAAGGGCGTTTACATCTGCCTGCATCGTCCCGACGGTACTGGCGGCATGGCCTACATGCGGCCTGTCGACTGGCGCAGCCGGTATCAGGTTGAAATCTATGACAGCACGTTCGCGTATGGACCCGACGGAATAGGGACGGTCCAGAAGTAACCGACGGGTGGCAGTGGAGAGCTTCGCTCTCCACTGGTCATCCTTTTCGTACGCCGTAAGAAACGGCACCAGGAGAATCTTTATTGAATCAAAACCTTACCAACGACAACAACCAAGTATGGAAACTACGAACGAACAGATCGAATACGTGAAGAAGCATCCGATGATGGTCGGCGTGCTTGCCGTACTTGCGACGTTGTCGCTGGGCCTGGCGCTTAGCTTCGCTGCCGGATTCACGCATCCCGCAGCTGTGTCCGCGCAGGTGGGCGGAGGTCCGCCCTGCGCCGCCTGCGGCGGTGTCGGCGGCGGCGGGGGTGGCGGCGTCATCATTGGCGGCGGAACTACGGTGGTTCCTTCTTCCTGCGAACTTAGGGCAGACGGCAAAGAAGATGAGGAGACGGTCGCTGCCGGCAGTGCCGTGACGCTTGAATGGTCGACGGTAGGCGCTGTTTCGGCGTCTATCGATAATGGCATAGGGAATGTCAGCGTAGACGGCGGAACGCGGACGGTGACTGTGAATTCTGATACGGCCTTCCATATGACGGTCGCCGGTGGAACCACTTTGATTCCTTGCGATGTGACCGTGCACGTCACGCAGCCGCCTCCTACGCCGCCATCCTGTACGTACCTGAAAGCATCCGCGACCTCGCTCCCTGCGGGCGGCGGACAGGTGACGCTCAGCTGGGCGGCAAGCAGCAACACGACAGGCTTCACTATCCAGGGCATCGGCGCGGTGACTCCGCCGACCGGCGGCACGAAGACCGTAACCGTGACGAAGGACACGACCTTCACCGGCGTCGCAACCGGTGCAGGCGGCACGTCCTCTGCACCTTGTACGGCGGTAGTCACGGTGGCATCACCGCCGTCTCCGCCGACCTGTACGCTCAACATTTCTGTGTCATCCATAACGTCTGGCGGCTCCGCCCTGCTGACGTGGTCCAGCACGGGCGCACAATCGGTATCGCTGCAGAACACCACCACCGGCGAATATCTGCCGGGCGTGTTTGCCACAGGCCAGGCGACGGTCACGCCGACCCAGACCACGACCTATCTGTTTACGGCTACCAGCGCCTCTGGCACGAGCGTTACGTGCTCGAAGCCGATCACGGTGAAGCCACCGCAGGCAGGCGCACCCGCTTGTACGTTCCTGCACGCTTCCCCGACCTCGCTCCCTGCGGGCGGCGGCACCGTCACGCTCACGTGGGCAGCGACCAACGTTAGCGCCTTCACCATCGACGGCGTCAATGAATCGCCGGCAAGCGGCAATACGACGACCGTCACTGTCACGGCCGACCATACGTTCACCGGCATCGCAAGCGGCCCAGGCGGCCCTGACGCCGTTTGTACCGCGCACGTGACGGTAGCGTCTCCAGCGCCGTCTTGCGCGCTCCTGACGGCATCCCCGACATCTTTCGTGGATAGCGGGACGCCGACGCTTGCCTGGCAGACAGCTAATGCGAGCTCGTTCACCATCGACCAGGGCATTGGTTCGGTAACCCCGGTCGCCGTCGGCTCCACTTCCGCAAAAACGGCTATCACGACTACCACGACTTACACCGGCACCGCACACGGTGCGGGCGGCCCTGATGCTGTTTGTACGGCGACTGTGACCGTGACGCACGGAGGCGGCGGTGATACGCCGGCATGTACGCTTACCGCAGACGACAGCCAGGTGACGAAGGGAAGCACGACGACGCTCCATTGGACGAGCCATGATGCGACCTCCTTCACCATTGATGACGGCATCGGCAGCGTGACCCCGGTTTCGGCCGGCGCTACCACGACACCTGCGATCAACGATGACATTACCTTCACCGGCACGGCGTCCGGCCCCGACGGCACGAAGACCTGCAGCGTGACGGTCACGGTCCCGACCGAAGGCTGCACCAGCGGCTGCGGCGGAGGCGGCCATCACTCGTCCCATCATCCGAACGTCGTCGTCTCTTCGCTTGAGCAGCCAGGGAATCAGCCGCTGTCGTACGTGTATCTTTCTGAGATCCCGTACACCGGCCTCGACCTCGGTCCGGTCGGCACGTTCCTCTACTGGCTCATGCTGGCGGCATGGAGCGCGGCGCTCGCGTACCTCGTGCTGTTCAAGGCGCTGCCGTTCATCACGCGCCGCGCGCGCCGCTTCGGCGGCAGCGTGAGCGATGCCCTGAACCGCGAGCCGGCGCTGGCATACCAGAGTGCTTCGGCGGCACACGCGCCAGAGGCGCCGCGCGCCCACAGCCCGGGACATCGTGCGGCTCACGCCAGCGTATCGGCGGCGAACGTAGCGGATCGCGGCTACTCGACCTATGACGGATTCCGTTCGTTCGCGCAGGGTGGCGCTCTCTCGATAGACGATATCGTGAAGGGCCTCTCGCGCATGCCGGCCCCGGTTTCCCACACGGAAGCCGAACGGACCGCTATGGAGCGCACGCACACCGAGCCGGTCTATGACCACGTCGAGCCGGTATACCAGCATGTGGAGACGATCGCGGCATCCCCGCGCGTTCCGCAGGCCCAGGCGCACGCGCCGCTCCCGCATGTCCCCGCGTTCCTCGAGTCTCTCGTGAATGCCGAGCGCGATGCGGTCTACGCGACGCTGCGCGACATGGCTCGCATGGGCGATGACACGGAAGCGTTCCTCGCGCAGGTCGCGGTGGCGCTTGACGATGCATTCCGCGCGCGCATCGAAGGCGCCCCGGTCCATGCCGAGGTGAAGCGCATCACGGATCCGGTCGCGACGCCGGTGCTCGAGAAGCTCGCCACGTCCCTCGCTTCGGCTATAGACTCGAGCTACTCGCATGGCATCACGGGTGCGAACCTCGCGGTCACACGCGCGCTGAATGTCGTAGGCGCATAGGCATCTTTTACAAGAAAAAGGCCGCCCCCTAGGGGGCGGCCTTTTTCATTCTCGCGCTCATATATTCGCGCGCTCGCGGATGCGCTCGAGCATGGGATTTAGGAAATCGGCCAAGGGGAGGGTCTGCTTGTCGCCGGTGCGGTTATTCTCGACCGTCACCGTCTTCGCTTCCATCTCAGCGTCTCCCACGACGATGAAGCAGGGGACTTTCGCGAGCTTTGCCGCGCGGATGCGCTTTCCGAGCGAATCATCGGCGGAACGCTCCGCGCGGATACCCGCCGCTCTGAGCGTCTTCAGGATCTCGTCCGCGTACGCGGCATGATTCTCGCCGACCGGCAGAACTACCGTCTGGACGGGCGCCATCCAGAGCGGGAAGGCGCCGGCGTAGTGCTCGATGAGGAATCCAAAGGTGCGTTCGAGGCTGCCGATAGTCGAGCGATGGATCATCACCGGGCGCTTCTTCTGGCCGTCCGCGTCGATATATTCTATCTCGAACTTCTCAGGGAGGAGAAAGTCCATCTGCGCAGTGAAGAGCGTGTCCTCCTTGCCGTTCACGTTCTTGGCCTGCACGTCGAGTTTCGGCCCGTAGAACGCGGCTTCGTCGAGCGCTTCGGTATACGTGAGCCCGAGCTCGTCGAGCGCTTCCTTCATGAGCGCTTCTGCGCGGTTCCACAGCTCGTCGTCCGGATAGTATTTCTCCTTATTGGCCGGATCACGCTTAGAGAAACGGTACGAAACGATATCGAGAAGGCCGAGTCCTTTCATGCCTTCGACTATCATCTGGCATACGCTCTTGAACTCGTCCTTGAGGCCTTCAGGCGTCACGAACAGGTGCCCGTCGGTGAGCTGGAACTTGCGTACGCGGATCATGCCCATGAGCTCTCCGGACTTCTCGTAGCGATTGTAGTCCGCGATTTCCGCATAGCGCACCGGAAGCTCCTTGTAGCTCCAGGGACGCCGCTGGTACATGCGGATGTGGTGCGGGCAGGCCATCGGACGCAAGTAAAACTTGTCGCCGTCCATGTCGATAGGCGCGTACATGTTCTGCGAGTAGTGCTCGAGATGCCCCGACGTGCGATAGAGCTCCTCGCCTCCGAGGTACGGCGTCTCCACATGCTCGTAGCCGTACTTCCGCTCAAGCGAACGTACGAAATCCTCGAGGGCGAACTTCACCGCGGTGCCTTTCGGCGTCCACATCGGCAGGCCGCGACCGACCTTCTCATCTATGATGAACAGGTCGAGCTCGCGACCGAGTTTCTTGTGATCGCGCTTCTTGGCCTCTTCTATCTGCGCTTGGTATGCGTCGAGGTCTTCCTTCGTATCGAACGCGAGGCCATAGATGCGCGTGAGCTGCGCATTGCGTTCGTCGCCGCGCCAGTAGGCGCCCGCGATGCGGTCGAGCACGAAGGAGTCGGGCGCTATGTCGTGCGCGGGGGATTCGCTGTGGCCGCCGCGGCACAAGTCGGTGAAGCCGCCTGCGGTGTAGAGGGTTATCGGCTCGCCCTTGGCGTTGATGTCGCCGATGAGCTCGACCTTGTACGGGTTATCCTTGAAGCGGTCGCGCGCGTCCTTTTCGGACACTTCCGTGCCCTGCATAGCGGTCCAGGACGGAAGGAGCTCGCGCATGGCGTCCGTGAGGGACGCGAGGTCGGCTTCGCCGGGCGCGCCGCCATCCGAGAAATCGAAGTCGTAATAGAAGCCGTTGTCGACCGCCGGACCGATGGTCGGCTTAGCGCTGGGATAGCGTTCCGCGACCGCGGCGGCGAGCAAGTGGGCGAGGGTGTGCCTTTTTTCTTCGAGCGAGGCCATTGGTCGCTAGGATAGCATGAAAAAAGAATCGCGGCGGCCCGAAGGGACCGCCGCGATGCTGGCTACTCAGGCTGCGTGCGACATGGCGTTGTGCCGCCAGTTCGACAGGAAGCCGTAGAAGAACGATACGTCGGAATCCGAGAAATCGACCCGCTCGCGCGTGACGATGCGGCGCAGCATGAAATAGAATTTCTGCGTCGGCCGCAGCCCCTTTTCCGAGCGGGGATGCGAGTGGGCGGATCGCGCCGCGTCGGCGAATCCGGATTTCCGCAGCGCCTTTTCGGCCTGCGGGTTCTTCCGGTCTTCCATCAGCTCCAAGAGCGGCAGGAAGGCGAGGCAGACGAAGTTCACCGGGCCCAGGTATTCAAGCTCCCGGCTCGCTTCATCAAGGCAGGCAAGGACAGAGCGTGCTTCCATCGTCTTATACTCCAAGGTCCGCGCCAAACGTACCACAGGCGCGCCGGCTATCAAAATCAGATCGGCTTGAGGTTCTCGATGGAAAGCGACAGCTCGCCGTTCCGGCTCGATACCGTGCCCTTTATCAGCAGGCATGTGCCGGCGACCACGTCCGCGCCGCGCTCCTTGAAGAGCTTCGGGAATATCACGCCTTCGATGCTGTCGGTCTTGTCCGCGAATCGGACGAAGGCCATCTTGTCGCCTTTTTTCGTAAGGAGCGCGCGCACCTCTTCGACGAGCACCGGCAGTATGAGCGTTAAGCCGGGCTGCGGCTCGTTCTTGATGTCCTTGAGGGTGTAGGTGGCTTTCGCAGACGTGTCTTCGCATGCGTCAAGCGGATGCCCGGAGACATAGATGCCCAGCAGGTCGCGTTCGGCGGCAAGCGATTCGGCAAGCGGCATGGGCGCCGCCGGCACTAAAGCAAGGTCAGGCGGAGCGGCAAATGCGCCCAGCGCTCCGAACAGGGAATCCTGGTCGGCCGGTTTTTGCAGGTCCCGGTGGAACTCAAGCATGCGGTCCAGGTTCGCGAGCAAAGTTCCGCGGCCAGCGGAACTTCCGGAGCCATCGGCGCCGTCCGCGACGAAGCGGTCGAGCGCGCCGGCCTTGATGAGCGATTCGAGCGATTTCTTGTTGAGGTTCTTGGAGCCCACGCGCGCGAGGAAATCCGCGATGGAGGCGAATGGTCCGCGCGCCGCGCGTTCTTCCATGATCGCCTGCGCGATGCCTTCGCCGAAGTTCTTTATCGTGACGAGGCCGAAGCGGATCGTGTCCTTCTTCTCTCCGGCTATGGTGAACTCCGCGCCGCTCTCGTTTATGTCAGGTGGCAGCACGGGAATATTCAGGCGTTTCGCTTCAGCCACGAGTATGGCGATGGAGTCCGTGTCGCCGGCGTCCGCGGTCAGCAGGGCCGCGACATATTCCACCGGGTGATTCGCTTTCATATAGGCCGTCTGGTACGCCACCTTTCCGTAGCTCGCGGCATGCGCCTTGTTGAAGCCGTACGCGGCGAACGGCTCGATGAGCTTCCATATCGCCGCGCCCTTCTCTTTCGTGAGCTTGCCGTGCTCTTCGAATCCCTTCAGCAGCTTCTCCTTCTGCGCTTCCATTTCCGCCGGGATCTTCTTTCCCATCGCCTTGCGCAACGTGTCGGCCTCGAGCCATGAATAGCCGCCGAGCGTGATGGCGGTCAGAAGCACGTCGTCCTGGTACACCAGCAAGCCGTAGGACGCGTCGAGGTAATCCTTCATGCGCGGGTCCATGTACCGGATGAGGTCCGGATTCTTCTTGCGCTCGATGTACTGCGGGATGGTTTCCATCGGGCCCGGGCGATAGAGCGCCACCATGGCGTTGATGTCGTGGATAGTCGTCGGCTTCAGTTCCTTGAGGTAGCGCGTCATGCCCGAACCGTTGAGCTGGAACGTGCCTTCGGTCTCGCCGCGCGCGAGCATCTCAAAGGTCTGCGGGTCGTCGAGTGGGATGTTCTCGATGTCGATCACGATGCCCTTGGTCTCGCGCACGCGATCCATGGCGTCCGAAAGTATCGAAAGGTTCTTGATGCCCAGGAAGTCGTATTTCAGCAAGCCGGCCTCTTCCACGGCGTGCATGTCGTACTGCGTGATGAGCTTGCCGGTCTTGGGGTCGACCTGCAGCGGCGTCCATTCGATGAGCGGGGTGGGGGATATCACCACCCCAGCGGCATGCACGCCCGTGTGGCGCGCGTTGCCTTCTATCCTTTGGGCGAG
>Ga0164242_10008978_pt1 | contig 10826 bp, 6 predicted proteins | sample OricomgcompostMG_FD_108783 | JGI IMG/M metagenome (GOLD analysis project Ga0164242, IMG submission 108783) | Miracle-Growth compost microbial communities from Emeryville, California, USA - Original compost - Miracle growth compost (MG) ... | reverse complement strand
CGGCCGGGCAGCGCCACGTTGACCGCCACCACCATCGTGCCGGCCGCGTAGTTGACGGTGCCGCACAGCGGATCGACCAGCCACTCCCGGTCGCTTCCGGCCGTTCCGCGCCGGCCACCCTCCTCGCCGAGCACTGCGTCGTCCGGACGGGCGGCCCGCAGGACACCGAGGATCGCTTCCTCGGCGGCCACGTCGGCCTCCGTCGCGAAGTCCCCGCCGCCCTTGTCGAACCGCGCCAACCGGCCGCCGTACAGCGTCCGCACCACCTCCGCGCCGGCCAGCGCGGCGGCCACCGCGACCTCTTCGTCGCTCATCCCGGTCGGCTCCGCCTGCGCCGCCCTGCCCGTGCCCTGCTCCCCCTCGGTCATGACGCGCAAGGCTATCGTCCGGGCTGCCGAGCACCGCGTCACGGCCCGGGCTCGAACCCACCGCACCGCGTCACGGCCCGGGCTCGAACCCACCCCGCACCGCGTCACGGCGCCGCCCAGGACGCGGCCGCGCACCCGCACCCCCGGACATCAGCCGAGAGCCGCCGCGGTCGTGTCGGCGACGTGTTGGCGCAGGAAGGCGAGTTCGGCCTTGACGGTCTGCTCGTGCGCGTCCTGGAAGGGGGCGTAGTGGCCGCCGGGGACGGTGACGACCCGGACGTCCGGTATGCGGGCGGCGGCGCGGCGCGCGGCGCGCGGATCCGCCGTCCGGTCGCCCTCGCAGACAACCATCAGGACCGGGCAGCGCACCCGGGGCGCGTACCGGCCCGCGTTGAACAGGGCCACCCCCAGCGCGGAGCGGGCGGCGACCTCCTGCCGCCACTCCGGGTACCGTCCGCCCGCGTTGAGGACGGCGTCGCCCTGCTGCGCGTCCGGCGTGGCCAGCATCGCCAGGGTGCCGCGCGGACCGGCGAGCGGGACCATGAGGGGCGGCCGGCCGAGGAGCCCGCCCACCGCGTCGGCGATCCCCCGGGCGGTCAGCCGCAGCGTCGCCGACGGCGACTGGTGGCCGGAGGGGAGCCGGGACGCAGCGAGGCCCCCGACCGCCGGCGACTGGGCGACCACCGCGGCGACCCGCCGGTCACGGGCGGCGACCGGCAGCAGGAAGCCGGCCGAGGCGGAGAAACCCCACAGGGCGATGCGGTCCGGATCGACCTCCGGCAGGCCGGCGGCGAAGCCGACGGCGGCGTGCCAGTCGGCCAACTGGCGGCGCACCGGCAGCACCTGGCGCGGTGTGCCGCCGCTCGCGCCGAGCCCCCGGTAGTCGAAGGCGAGGACGCTGTACCCGGCCTCCTGGAACCGCCGGGCGAAGCGGTCCGTGCCGGGCTCCTTCGGGACGGCGAAGCCGCCGGCCATGATCAAACAGGCGCCGTTGGCACCCGGGTAATGCCAGGCCGCGCACTCGGTGCGGCCGCTGCTGAAGCGGACTGAACTGCGTTCGGCACGCATCTCTGCCGTCCTTTCCCCGTGATCTGGCTCACTCCCTCCCTTCAAGTGAACCACGCGGTTCACATCGCGTCCATCGCATCCGCCACACCTGTGGACAACCCGCGTCGACCACCTCCCGCGAGGTGGCCCAACCGCGAGGAGGCTCAACCGTGGGGGGGCTCGCCGGGGAAGGGGGCCGCCGGGGAAGACCACCCGGAGAAAGAGGCCGACCGGGAAAGAGGCCGGCCGGGAAGCACTCAGCCGGCCTGCTCCTCCCGCACGAGGGCGCGCCGCAGCGCCTCGAGTCCGGCGTCGATCCGCCGCGGCTCATCGCCGGTCCGCGCCTCGATGAGGAGCCCGCGCAGCGTGGCCAGGACCATCTCCGCGACCTCCGCCTTGCGCCGCTCTTCCCAGCCGGCCGGGCAGAGCGAGACCAGGGCTCCGACGTAGTCGCGGGAGGCGCCGCGGGCCAGGTCGCCGTGGCGCGACGTGTCGTACAGGGCCAGGCCGATCGCCTGGTCCAGGGTCCGCTGCCCCAACTCCTCCCCGGACAGCGCCGGCCACAGCGCGAGCACCCGGTCGGCGAGGGTACGGCCGGAGGGGCCCGCGCCGGCCCGGGCGAGCCCTTCGGCGGCACGCCGGTCCCGCAGTTCGGCCACCGCCTGCCGCAGCAGATCCTCGACGCCGTCGAAGTAGTAGAGCAGCACCTTGTGGGTGGTGCCGGCGGCCCGCGCGGCCCGGCGCAGCGAGAAGTCGACCATGCCGTTGACCGCGAGGTCGTCCACCACCCGGTCCAGCAGTTCCCGGCGGCGCGCCTCGCCTCGCGGCGACCCCGCCGACCTGCGGTACCCGGCCTCGCCGGAGTTCGTACCCGTCACCCGGTCAAGCCTCCCCGATCTCCGGGCCGCCATCCAGTCGCCCCCACCCGCGCCCGCGCCCCGGGAACGGCCGGCCTCACCCGCCGCCGACCCGCGCATACCAAGTCTTTGCTATCCGCCGGATCCGTCGGTACCGCCGCCAGCCGCCGCCCACCTGCGCGGACTGCCTTTCGTATACGAACGGGGCGGGCCGTCACGACACGTTCACCTCCCCGACCTTCCGTCGCGTTCTACGCGCGTGGTGTCATGCCCACGCCGAGACTCTACGGCGTCCGCTCCCCCCGCGGCCGCCGATCCACCGACTCCCAGGAGCCCCCATGCTGAGGAAGGTCCTCGCCCGCGCCGGTGTCGCGCTGACCGCCGGCGCCGCAGCCGTCGCCGTCGCCGCCGTCCCCGCCGAGGCGGCCAGCTACACCGCCTTCGCCTTCTCGCAGAGCGGCACCACGCAGCCCACGATCTACTCCTTCGTCAACTCCGCCACCAGCACGCTCGACATGACGATGTACGAGTTGGAGGACACCACGGCGGTCAACGACCTCATAGCCCTGGAGAAAAAGGGCGTCACCGTCCGCGTGATCCTGGACCGCCAGGAGAAGAGCGCGGACACCGCGGCGTACAACTCCCTGACGGCGGGAGGCGTGGGCGTCGTGTGGTCGTCCACCTCCTTCGTCTACACCCACCAGAAGACGATCACCGTGGACGGCACCGAGTCGCTGATCCTCACCGGCAACCTGACCTCGCAGTACTACACGACGAGCCGCGACTACGGGGTGTTCGACAACGACACCCGCGATGTCGCCTCGATCGAGAAGGTGTTCAACGCCGACTACGCCCACACCTCCATCACCCCGACCGACGGCGACCACCTCCTGTGGTCCCCCACCGACTCCCGCAGCCGCCTGGTGTCGCTGATCGACGGGGCCACGAAGACGCTCGACGTCGAGGAGCTGGAGCTCAGCGACAGCACCGTGGTCAAGGCCATCGTGGCCCGCGCCAAGGCGGGCGTGAGCGTGCGCGTCGTCCTGGAGACGCCGTCGGACTACTCCAGCGAGGTCTCCTCCATCAAGGCGGCAGGCGGCAAGGTGGTCGGCTACTCCGACCCGAACGGCTTCTACATCCACGCGAAGGCGATGGTCGCGGACTACGGCCTGTCCACCCAGGCGGTGGAGGCCGGCTCCATGAACATCAGCAGCAACTCGCTGTCCAACAACCGCGAGTTGGGCCTCATCCTGACCGGCACGGGCGTGGCCCAATCGGTCGCGTCCACGATCGAGACGACGTTCTCCTCCGACTTCAGCGGCGGCACCGCCGCCTGAGCCGCCCGGGACCGCCCGCGCCCTCCCCGGATCGCCGGGGAGGGCGCGGCACCGTCCTTCGGGGCCCTGCCGTCCGGGTCCGCCCGGGGCGAGGGGCACGGCCCGCCCGGGGTCAGCGGGACACGGGGTGGCCGTCGGGTGCGACCAGCGTGCCGTTCACCACGAGCCTGCCGTGACCGGCCGGGGTGACCTTCGCCGACATGGCCGCGGCGAGGTCCAGCCGCTGCCAACTGCCGCTGCCGTCCTCCTCGTCCATGACGTAGCCCGACGGGATCTCGGTGGCGGCGAGCACCGTTCGGCGCTGGGCGTCGGTCAGTCCGGGGAAGGCCGTCAGCAGCAGGTTCTCCGCGCCGGCGGGCACGCTCGCGGCCCGGTCGGTGGCGCCGACCTGTGGGAACCCGTAGGTCAGCCGCTGGTGGTACAGGCTCAGCGCCTGGCCGGTCGGGAGGTAGGGCCGCTGGTCGGCCAGGCACCGGGCGAGCGTGTCGCCCGCTCCGACCTCGCGGCACTTCTGCGCCAGCACGCTGTCCAGTTCGGCCTTGGCCTGCTCCAGCAGCTGCCGGAACTGCGGGTCGGACCAGCGCAGTTGCGCGGTGTCCTCACCGACGATCCGACCGCCCATGATGTCGGTCGGGTAGTGGTAGGCCAGGATGATGCGGTTGTTGGCGTAGTCCGAGGCCCGGGCGAGGATCTGCGGCGCGAGTTGCGGCAGGAGGGTGGCCATGATGATGCCCTGCGTGTACGCGTGGCTGGTGTGGCCGCTGGGGAAGGATCCGTCGCCCGCGAGTCCGGCGTAACCGGACGCGGAGTCCCACTGCTTGACCAGTCCGCCGTCGCCGGTGAAGCCCATCCGCACGAACGGCCGCTTGTACTGGTAGGTGTTCTTGGCCGTCTGGTACCAGTCGGCCGACGACGTCGCGGTGTGCTCGACGCGTCCGCTCAGCAGTGCCTGCGTCTTGGGGAGTTCGCCGTCGCGCAGGGCCTGGGTGTACAGCCGCCCGACGACGCTGCCCAGGCTGCCGGCCATGGTCTGGTACGGGCTGTTGACCGCGTCGACCAGCGCCTCCTGCACCTGCGGATCGGTGGCGTCGGCGGGGCCGTTGTTGATGTCGATCACGGTCCTGTCGTCGAGCGCGGTCAGCTGATCGTAGGTGGTGCCCTTCGGCAGCGGCTCGTTGGCGCCCATGATCGACGGGGTGTTCTCCGCGTCGGTGAACGACCGCAGCACCCAGGTGAAGTAGTCGCCGCCGCCCGGCGGCACCGGCTGCGTGTCGGAGGAGTAGGAGGTGTCGAGCTGGTCGGCGCCGAAGGGCAGCGAGTCGGCGGTCTGCGTCAGTTCGGGCAGCGAGAAGTACGCGTCCGAGCTGGTGCTGTTGCACTGGTGGACCTCCACCGCCAGCGTGTTGACGCCTGCCACCAGGTCGGCGGCCGGCACGGCGAAGGTCTGCCGGACCGGATCGGTGGCGCCCGCGGTGCCGCCGGGCGTCTCGTACTGGAGGTTCTCGGTGATCTTCCCGTCGTTCCAACCCGCCACCCGGTGCCCGTTGACGTAGACGGTGGCGGTGTCGTCGAAGGTCAGCGCGCCGGTCAGGCCGGTGAGGGAGTCCACCGTGGCCCGGTCGAGGGTGAAGGAGGCGCGGAAGAAGTACGCCTCCAGATCCGGGCCGGACGAACCGTCCTTGTGGAGGGCGAGCTGGGTGCTCACCGGGAAGCCGGCGCCCAGGTCGGCGCCGTCGTCCTTGACCCCGAAGGGGCCGGTGGCGGTCTTCCACGGCACGCCTGCCGTGGGCGCGCCGGTCCGGGTCCACGCGGTGCGGTCCGTCGCGCCGGCCGCCGGGTCGACGTCCGGGGTGTCCAGGTAGCTCCATGCCGTCGACGGCGTCACCGCGCGCCGGCCGAGCGCGATGTCGTCCACCCAGCCCGACACCGTGGTACCGGCGGTCGCGGCGGGGTCGTCGTAGTCGAGCAGCACCTCCCGCACGTGCGCGCCGGCCAGCGGGCCCAGGTCGACGGTCACCCGGTTCCAGCTGCCGGGCGTCAACCGCGCCGAGGCGCTGCCCGGCCTGGTGCCGTCCCGCCGTCCGACGCGGGTGGCGGAGAGCCTGCGGGTGTGCCGGCCGTCGGCGTCGGTGTAGACCACGTCCACGGCGACATGGGCGGACGCGCTGTCGGTGGGGTGGACGGCGTAGCTGAGCGTGGCACCGGTGCCGACCGGAACGTCGAGCCCCGAACGCAGCACCACCGCGGAGCGGGCGGTCCCGCCGGCGAGGACCCGGCCGGCGTAGCGCACCGCGGCGGTACCGTCGGCGGCGCCGACGGATTCCGCGTCCTCCACCGAAACTCCCAGGGGCGCGGCGGAGTCACCGGCGGCGCTGCGCAAAGTCCAGTCGGCGAGCTGGAACTTCGTCCGGTCACCGGTCGAACCGTCGCAGGAGGCGGCGCAGTTGCCGGTGACCCTGAGCTGGTAGTAGCGGTAGGAGCCGGGGTGGCGAACCGGGTAGAAGTCGGTCTGATGGCGGGCGGCGAACCGCTGACCGCTCTCGGTGTCGAGCACGGTCCACGACGGGTCCGCCGGATCGGCCGCGACCGCGGCGGAGTTGGTGCCCAGCACGCTCCACGCCGCCGGGTCGCGCGGCGGGGCGTCGTTGGCGGAGGTCATCGAGTAGCCGGTGACGGCGGCGGCCCTGCGCAGCGTGTAGACGGCGTACACCGGGTTGTCCGCGGACGGCTGGCCGCTCCCGTCGGCATACCACTTGGTGGAGCTGTCGTCGTCGGCGAGGTTGGACACGTGCTCGGTGGCGCTGGTGGCGTTGGGGTAGTCGGACGTCACCTTCTGCACGGTGGCATCGACCGCCGTCGTCTCGCCGCGCAGGCCGACCGTCGTGCCGTAGCCGGGGAAGCCGGCCGGCTGCGGGGTGCCGGGCTCGTACGAGGTGGACCAGAAGCCGCCCACGCCGTTACCGGTGTCCGCCGCGGCGGGCGCGGCCCGCGCGTAGGGGGCGCCGAGCGCCGCCATCAGGATGGACGCGGCGGCCACGGCGATCCGCCGGCCGGCCGGACGCGTCGAACGTCTTGGACGCATGAGGTTCTCCGTTCGTCGTCGAACTCGGATCGAGTCAGTCCTCGGCGGCGTTCAGCAGGTCAACGGCGCTGTGCTGGCAGCCGTTGCCCGAGCCGGTGTAGCCGCCGGCCCAGTGCGGGCCGTACTGCGCCAGCGGGTCGCGGTCCTTGGCCTTGACGGTGGCCGCCTGCTGCTTGAGGTAGGCGCTGTACGGGTGGTCGGACAGCTGCTGGTTGAGGATGCCGAGGCCGCGGACGTACTCGCCCTTGAACGAGTCGCCGTTCGAGGTGCAGCCGGTACCGTCCGGCTCGTAGGGCTCGTGCAGGGTGCCGCCGGGGTTGAGGTAGGACGAGGAGGTCGAGGCGTCGGCGAGGGTGCGGGCCGCGTCGAGCACGTTGTCGTCCTTGGTGGCCTGGTACAGCTCGGTGAGGCCGCCGAGGATCACGCCCTGGTTGTACGTCCAGGTGGTGTCGCCGTTGTTGGCGCACGCGTCGGTGAGGCCGTCGTTGATCGTGTGGCCGGAGTTGATCAGCCCGCTGCCCTGGAACCAGCTCCACTCGTCCTTCGCCCGCTGGAGGTAGGTGGTGTCGCCGCTGATCCGGTTGTGCAGGGCCGCGTTGAGCTGGAGGTACAGCTCGTTGCTGATGGCGTTCTTGTACGTGTGGCCGGCCTCCCAGAGCACGCCGCCACCGCAGGTGGAGGTCCACATGGCCGCCATGTGGTCCGCGTCGTCCTTCGCGGTGTCCAGGTAGCGGGTGTCCTTGGTGAGGTCGTAGGCGTCGACCCACGCCAGGCCCCACCAGCCGGTGTCGTCGGCGTAGTCGTCGCGGAAGTCGCCGCTCTCGGCGGACTTGAGCTTGTCGTACGTCGTGGAGACCGCGTACGCATAGCTCGACATGCCGCTGGTGCGGATGTTGTCGATGATCGAGGTCAGCGCGGTCGCCGAGGTCCACCAGCCGGCGAACTTCCCGGTGTCCTTGTGGTAGTCCATCATCAGCGCGGTGGCCGCCGCGGTGCTGTCGCTCCAGGCGTTCCGGTTCACCCGCGCCCACTGCGTGCACACCGTGACGGACGAGCCGTCGGTGCGCCCGCACGCGCGCAGGGCGCCGACGCCGGCGTTGTTCCAGTCGTCGACGTTGTACATCTGGCTGCGCCAACCGGTACTGCCGGACGGGGTCTTGGTGTCGCCGAGCTTGCTGCCGGAGGCCCAGGTGGCGCCGCCGTCGAACGAGCGGTCCAGCCACACCTCGTCCCCGCCGGTGCCGCCGTCGATGGACGCCCAACCCATGACATCGTTGTCAGACAGGTGCAAGGCAATAGTGCGCCCGTTGCTGCCCGCGATGACGGGGATCCGGTCGCTGGTGGCGTAGCTCGGGTCCCGGGCGTCGCAGTAGATGTCGCAGATCGACGAGTTGGCCGCGTGGGCAGCCGGCGCCAGGCCGAGAGCGGAGCCGAGCAGGGCCAGGAGGCCGACCGCTGCGGACGCCAGGCGGCGCACCGACGGACGCGCGACAGTGGGGTGCGGTGATGGGGGCATGCTTCCTCGTCCTTCCGACGGATGGGGGCACGGATCCACCCGCCAGGGAAGCCTATGAAGTAGTGGTCATGTCAAGACTGCGGACGGCCGAACGGCGGGAAACGGCCGAACATTTCACGGTGACTCCCCACGAGCCGGGCGGGCGCGACCGCCCCGACGGAACGCTCCTGCGCCCGGTGACGGGCACCGGGCACCATCGCCGAAGCCCCTGCCCGACGTGCACGGAACCCCCGGCCGACCCCGAGGCAGAGGTGCGGGTGGCGAACCCCCCGCCCAACGCGCACGGACCCCCTGGCCCACCCCGAGGCGGGGATGCGGGTGCCGAACTCCCCGCCCGGCACGCAGTGACCCCGCGGCTGACCCGAGGCAGAGGTGCGGGTGCCGACCACCCGCCCAACCCGGACGAAACCCCCCGCCCCACCCCGAGGCGGGGGTGCGGGTGGCGAAGCCCCCGCCCGGCGCGGACGAAGTCCGCGCACAAAACGACGAGGCGAGGCGCGCCTGCGCTTCTCAGCAGGCACACCTCGCCCCTCGACGAGTGGAGATGGCGGGAATCGAACCCGCGTCCTGTGGTGCGGAAACAGGGCTTCTCCGAGCGCAGTCCGCTGTGCTTTTCTCGGCCCCGGCGGTCACGCGGACAAGCCGCCGACGGGCTCAGCCACTGTGAGGTTTCCCGTTACGCCCCGTGGCCGGGCCTAACGGTTGAGTTCCCTAGCTGATGCCAGGATCCGGGTCGGGAACAGCCCCGGGCTGACACTCCGCGGAGTCTTCGCTAGCTGCGATCAGGCAGCGAGAGCGAAGGCGGAGGAATCGCGCTTGGAATTGGCGATTATTGGTTTCGGCATATGGTTTACGAGATCATTGCCGCTTCCTCGGCTCGCTTCCCCTGCTTCGACATCCCCAGTCGAAACCGATCATCCCCATGTGGTGTTTTCAAGGTGCACACCAGGTGAACCCGGTGGGCGCTGGTGCCCATCGTACGGGATCAACGGCGGGAGCGGCCACCGTATTCCCCTGGTTTCCACCCGCCCGGGCCGCACGGCCCGGGGGATCGGTCCCAGGCCCGGCTCCGGGCGCGGCTCCTAGCCGCGCTGGCGGCGCCGGGCCGCCGAGATCGCCCGATCGGCCTCCCGCCGGTCCTGCTTCTCCCGCAGCGTCTGCCGCTTGTCGTACTCCCTCTTGCCCTTCGCGAGCGCGATCTCGACCTTCACCCGGCCGTCCTTGAAGTACAGGGCGAGCGGCACCACGGTGTTGCCGGTCTCCTGCGACTTCTGGTCCAGCTTGTCGATCTCCGCCCGGTGCAGCAGGAGCTTGCGCTTGCGGCGCGCGGCGTGGTTGGTCCACGTGCCCTGGCTGTACTCAGGGATGTGCACGTTGTAGAGGTACGCCTCGCCCCCGTCGAGCTGCGCGAAGCCGTCGACGAGCGACGCGCGGCCCAGGCGCAGCGACTTCACCTCGGTCCCGGTGAGCACCAGCCCGGCCTCGTAGGTGTCGAGGATGTGGTAGTCGTGTCGCGCCTTCTTGTTCTGCGCGATCATCTTGCGACCCGTCTCTTTAGCCATAGCGCGGCCATTGTCGCACTACGAGGCCGGTCCGAGCCCGGAGAATACGGCGCGGCTGTCGGCCACGGGGTCGTGGCCCGGCGGCACCTGGACGTCGGGGGTGATACCGCGGCCCTCGATGTCCCGCCCGTCGGGAAGCCGGTAGTGGCCGACGGTCAGCTCGGCCACCGAGCCGTCGGACAGGGTGCTGGGCATCTGGACGGCCCCCTTGCCGAAGGTGCGCGAACCCATCACCAGGGCCCGGCCGCGGTCCTGGAGCGCACCGGAGAGCATCTCGGCGGCGCTCATCGTGCCGCCGTCGACCAGCACCACCAGCGGGACCGCGGTGTTGCCCCCGGCCGCCGCGTACAGGGCCTTCTGCCGTCCGTGCACGTCGTACGTGGCGACGAGGCCGCCGTCGAGGAAGACGGAAGCGGTGGCCACCGCCTCGCTGACCAGCCCGCCGGAGTTGCCCCGCAGGTCCAGCACGACGCCGTGGCCGGCGCCGCGCGCGGCCTGCCGCACCTGGCGGGCCACCCCGCGGCTGAAGGCGTCGACGGCTATGACGGTGGGTCCGCCGGGCTGCCGGGTGACGGTGACGGCGTCGGTGGGCAGCGTCGCACGGCGCACGGCGACGTTCCAGGAGCGCTCGCCGCGGCGCACCCCGAGGGTGACGGGGCTGCCGGTGACGCCGTCACCGCGCAGCGCGGCGACGACCTCGGTGACGGGCCGGCCGGCGCAGGGCGCGCCGGCGACGGTGTCGAGGAGGTCGCCGGTGCGCAGGCCGGCTCCGGCGGCGGGGCTGTCCGCCTGCACGCCGGCGATCCGGATGCGGCCGTCGGCGGACCGGCGGACGGAGATGCCGGTGCCGACGTACCTGCCGTCGAGGGCTTCCTGAAGGCCGGCGTACTCGCGGGCGGTGTAGAAGGACGCCCAGCGGTCGTGGTCGCGGTCGGCCAGCGCGTGGGCCGCGGACGCGCTGAGGGTTCCGCTCGCGGTGGGGGTCGCGGCCGGGGTGGGGGCGCCCGTGGCCCTGCCGCCCTCGCTGCGGACCTCCGGGTGCCCGGGCGTGGGCGTG
>Ga0164242_10008977_pt1 | contig 10826 bp, 10 predicted proteins | sample OricomgcompostMG_FD_108783 | JGI IMG/M metagenome (GOLD analysis project Ga0164242, IMG submission 108783) | Miracle-Growth compost microbial communities from Emeryville, California, USA - Original compost - Miracle growth compost (MG) ... | reverse complement strand
GACGAACGACCGTCGTCACGGTCACGGGGACGAAACGGTCAGGGCCGCCCTCGACGCGAGGTCGCCGACCATGTGATCGAGTACTCCTCATCCCTGCAGCAGATCGGCAAGGAGCTCCAGCGAATCCGTAAGGATGCCGGGTTCTCCCTACGGGATCTGGGTAAGCAGGCCGACCTGTCACCAAGCTTCCTGTCCCTTGTGGAACGAGGGGAGTGCTCGCTGTCACTGACATCGTTGTTCGCGATCTCCGAGGCCCTCGGAGTCGAGGCGGGTGACCTGCTGCAGTCCAGTGGCAGCAGGCCGGGGCGACGGCCGCCCTTTCGCATCTGGCGCGGCGAAGGCAGCGAATCGCCCGCGATGGTCCTCGGCGAACGGGACTACACCTTCTTGCATGCGGACCTTGCCACCCGAGAGCTCGAGCCGATGCTGGTACACATCAGCCCGACCAGCACGAAGGCGCCACTGACGACCCACATCGGTGAGGAATTCGTCTACGTCGTGCGCGGCCGCCTGACCTTCTTCATCAACGATGCCGAGGAAGAGCTGACGGCCGGCGAGTCCATCCACTTCACCTCCTCGGCCCCTCACACGATCTGCAACCAGACCACCGAGCAGGTCACCGCGCTGTGGGTGATGACTTCCGACTTCTCGCTGCCGCACGCTCATGGCGTCGACCCCGCCCCGCTCGCCCGGGGCGAACGGGGATGAACATCGACGCAGACGTCGGCGTGGTCGGGGTCGGCACGATGGGAAGCATGACGCTATGGCAGCTTGCGCGTCGCGGGGTGAGCGCCATTGGCCTTGAACAGTTCCGGGTGGGACACGAGCACGGAGCCGGGGTGGGGGAGAGCCGCCAGTACCGCGCCGAGTACCTCGAGGATGAAGTCCGGGACGTCATGGCCCTTGCCACACAGGAATACCGTGCCCTAGAGCATGACAGCGGGCTCGACCTGCTCACCATCGCCGGCGGCCTGACGATCGGCAGCCCCGAGTCCCAGTACGTCAGCGAGCTACTGCAACGGATCCGCGCCACCGGGCAGACACCTAAGATCCTGGGACGCGACGAGATGGCACGCCGCTACCCACAACACACGCTTGCCAAGCACGACGTGGTCGTGTGGAATCCAGGATCGGGGTACGTCCAGCCAGAGCACGCCATTGTGGCAGCATCCGCAGAAGCCCAACGACGCGGAACTACCATCGTGCCCCACTGCCCCGTCACTGGCATCACCTCCCACGCCGGACACGTCGAGGTCCACACGAGTTCACGAGTGTGGCGATTCCGCACGCTCATCGTCACCACGGGTGCGTGGACCTGGCGACTCCTGTCAGGGCTCGTCCCCGGCGCAGACGTGGGACGACTCGTGCTGACATGGTTCCCCGTGCAAGACCGAGACCTGTTCACCGCTGAGCGGTTCCCCACCTTCACCCGTGTCTTCGACGAGGCGATGATCTACGGGATGCCCAGTCTCGCCGACGGATCCGTGCGGGTCGGTATCACCGGGCCGCGAGCCAAGTTCGCGGACCCAGACTCCCTGGAACGCATCGCCACACCCCAGGAGATCGACACCATTACTCGCCTCGTGAGGCGATGGATGCCACATCTTGTCCCGACTGTCATCCGGACAGGGGTACACATGGACGCCTACACTCCAGACGGTCAGCCCGTCATAGGACCCGTAGACGACCACGGCAGAGTCCTGGTCGCAGCGGGATTCTCCGGACGAGGATTCAAGATGGCACCAGTCGTTGGAAAGGTGCTCGCGCAGCTTGCCCTCGACCGCCACCCAAGCACCAACATCGACCATTGGCGCCCGGACAGGTTCAACTACTGTAAGTGGTCTCCCTCGTAAGTTCGTCGGGGGTTCAGCTCGAGGCTGTGGGATTGCCGAGGTAGAGGCCGCAGGTGCAGTCGAGGGCATCTTCTGGGGTGGCAGCGAAGTCTCCGGTAGGTAAGGCGGAGTCTTGGCAGGCGTCCCTGCTGGCGAGGTAGATCGCGAAGCCCCAGCGGGTCGCGGACCCGCCGTAGCGCAGCCGCATCAGCGGCACGCCTTGCTCCCATCGGGCAGCTGTCCGGAGGTCCTGGCGACCCGGGCGCGGATCGTGCTGACCGTCGACGGGCAGCCGAACACGATGATCGGACGAAGGCTGGGGTCGAGATCTGTTGCGGACACAGCCGCTTCGGCGGGAACGGACGTACAGACGGCCACTCCGCGTGTGCGTCGTGTTCGAGCAACGCGAGTAACGATCTCTGCCACGTCATCCTGATGACGGCGCCCTTTTGTTGTCATGTCTGCGCCCTGTCCGATTCCTCCTGCGGTCGGGAGAGGTGTTCGGTCAGGGCACGGCGAAACTGGATGGCGTGCGGAGACTGCCCTCCGGCCCTCCGTTCGACCAGCAGTACATCGCGAACGATGGGTGGGTTCACCCGTCGGATCGTGAAGGTGGGTGAGAACACCGGCGTGTCGGAGTCGCGGACCGGCATGAGCGCGACGCCTGCGCCTTCACGAACCAGCGATGGGATCAGTTCCGCGTGGTCGGTGGTGACGGCAATGAGCGGAACCCTCCCGGAGTCGGCAAGGACCTCGTGCAGCACGGTTGCAAGGGGCGATCCGGGCGGCGTGCACACCCACTCCATGCTCGCGAGGCTGGCGAGGCAGAGCGGCATCTCGGCGAGATCGTCGGTCGTCTCTTCGTGCGGCACGGCAACGCCGAGTTCTACAGTACCCAACCGGATAGTGCTGAGACCGGGTTCATCGGTGCCTTGGGTAGTCAGGCCGAGCTCGCAGGTACCGCTGGACACGAGCGAGTCGACGCCTTCCGCGTTACGCCCGTCGAGGATGTGCAGGCGGACGCCCGGGAAGCGGGTGGAAAATCGGGAGACGACCCCTATGAGTGGCGTCGACGTCAGCACGGGAAGAGCGGCGATCTGCAGTGATCCGGCTTCCAAACGGCTGACGGAGACCACAAGATTCTCGGCGGCAGCCGCGTCCGTGATGAGCTGGCGTGCGGGTTCGAGGATTCGTGAACCGAGCTCGGTGAGGGTGACCCGTCGGCCCGTGCGCACGAACAACTTCTGGCCGAGGTCTGACTCTAGGCCTGCAATCGAGCGGGACACAGCCGACTGCGACAGGTGCGCCACCTGCGCCCCGCCGCCGAACGTTCCATTGTCAGCCACCGCCACGAAGTGACTCAGAGCCTCGACGTCCACGTCAGTGCTCATTCCGTGTCGCCAGTTCGCTCTGCGCGACCGGTCCGAATGACGGTGAACGGTTGGAAAGAAGGTATGCGGAAAAGTTAACAAATCCTTCAAGAAGACTCGTTGGACGCATGGATTGCATCTGGCTAGCGTAACGAACATCACACGGCGAATTGACTGAGGAGGCATGGTGTGGGCGCTCTCGTAGTCTCAGTAGACCGCTCTTGTATCGAGCGGAAAGGTACATCCGCAATCCCTTGGCGGGAGTGCGGTACTCTCACGGGCTTATCGCTCGCACGGCACGCTCGGGTTGGGGAAGCTGTGCGCTTCGCGAAACGGGGTGAGCGCCCGTGCCAGGCGGTGTCGTGATGGAGACCCGCACCGTGGCAGCCGAGCAGAAGACCACTCGACCCGCGCTTCGACGCAGCCGACGCAACGGCCGACTGCGCAGGTTCGGACGGCGCGCAATCGGAATCGTGGTCATTGCAGCGCTCTGGTGCGGGCTGACCTATGGAGGGGTCGTCGCGCCGAACTACCTGCCGTCCCCCTCGGCTTTGTGGTCGCATTTCTTGAGTCTGGCAAGCAACGGGTACCACGGCGTTCCGCTGTACGACCACATCGCGGCGAGCCTGCGACGGACGCTGATCGGGTACCTCATCGCGTTGCTGGCCGGTGTTCCCGTAGGGCTGGTCATGGGTTACTACTCGGCCATGAGCGACGTGCTTGCTCCGGTGTTCTCGTTCCTGCGCCCGATCCCGCCGATCTCGTTCATCCCGTTGGCGGTCCTCTACCTGGGGATCGGTGAGACGTCGAAGATCGTGATCATCTTCGTGGCCGCGTTCTTGTTCGTCGTGCTGAACACCGAGACAGGTGTCCGGTCCGTGCCCCAGGATCTGCTGCGAGTTGGCCAGAACCTGGGCTTGAGCAGAGCCCAGTTGTTCCGGCATGTGATCCTGCCCGGTGCCCTTCCTTCGATCTTGACCGGTGCTCGCGTGGCGTTGTCGATCTCGTGGGCTCTCGTGGTTGCGGCGGAGCTCCTGGCGGCGCAGTCCGGCCTCGGCTACATGATCGTGACGGCCGGTAACTTCTTCGATCTGCCCACCGTGTACGTCGGGATCATCCTCATCGGGATCCTTGGAGTGCTGATGGACAGCGTCGTGCTGATTGTTCAACGCCGAATGCTCCACTGGCAAGGAAAGTGACCACCATGACTGATCGTTCGAGCAGCACGCCCGCATCCGCGACGAGGGCCGGGGAGCCGGAGATCGTCTTCGACGACGTCGACAAGTCGTTCGGTGACGTTATCGCGCTCCAGGGTGTCAGTTTCACTGCGCATCGAGGGGAGACCATCTGCCTCTTGGGCCCGAGCGGTTGCGGCAAGAGCACCTGCCTCATGCTCGCCGCCGGGTTCGAGGAACCGAGTGGCGGGGAGGTGAGAATCGGCGGTCACCGAGTTGGTCGCCCGGGCCCGGATCGATCGGTGGTGTTCCAAACCGCGTCCCTGCTGCCGTGGGCAACGGTGTACAAGAACATCACGCTCGGGCCTCGCAGCCGGCACGAGAAGGGTTACGAGGATCGCGCACGCGCGCTGCTCGAGCTGATGGGACTGACGGATTTCCGTAACAGCTACCCATACCAGCTCTCGGGCGGTATGAAGCAGCGCGCCAGCATCGCCCGAGCACTCATCGGGTCTCCCGAGGCCCTGCTCATGGACGAGCCGTTCGGTGCGCTGGACGCGCAGACCCGGCTGAGCATGCAGGAACTCCTTCAGAGTGTCTCTCAGAAGCTGCGTCCCACGGTCTTGTTCATCACTCATGACGTGGAGGAAGCGATCTTCCTGGGGGACCGGGTGCTGGTGATGTCGAGTCGCCCGGGTCGTGTCATCGACGACTTCAGCGTGGGCCTGCCACGCCCCCGTGACTACGAGATGCTCGCGACTCCCGAGTTCGTGAACCTCAAGCGGCGCGCGCTCCACATGCTGCGGGGGGAGCCTCATGCTGCAGTCTGATCCGCCACCATCCCACGAGACGATCACCGCCGAACGTGTAGCCATCGTGGGGGTGTCTCGAAACGAAGCGAAACTCGGTTTCCGCGCCGCGCGGTACGCCGCGGGATCAACGTTCCAGGGCGACTACGTGTTTGTCGGCCGTGGCAGCGGTGACCTCTTGGGCCGCCCATTGGTCAGCTCGCTCGCGGAGGTTGACCCGCCCGCGGACGTGGTCGTCTCCTGCGTGCCCGCGGCCGCCGTACCAGATCTCGTGGAGCAGGCCAGTGCGCACGGTGCGCACACCGTGATCGTCCTCGGTTCAGGCTTCGCGGAGACCGGCGACGACGGAGCACGCCTGCAGGAAGAGCTCGCAGCGACCGCCGCCCGCCGCGGTATCCGGCTGATCGGGCCGAACTCACTGGGGTTCGTGGACTTTCACACCGGCCTGACAGCGACCTTCGGCCAGGGCCTCGACTACGAGTTGACCCCCGGCCCGCTGGCCATCGTGACGCAGAGCGGCTTTCTGGGGTCAGTGATCATGCTGAGCGCCCAGCGGGGCGGGATCGGCCCGAGCCAGTACATCAGCACCGGAAACGAAGCCGGCTTCGACTTCGCCTCCGCCGTGGAGATGGCCACGGCGGATCCACACACCCGCATGATCGCCGGCTACCTGGAGGGTGGCTGTACCCGCCGACTGCTCCGGTCCGCGGTGCTGGCGCACCAGCGCGGCAAGCCACTGGTGCTCCTGCGCGGCGGACGCACCACCCATGGTCAGCAGGCCGCACGGTCGCACACCGCGGCGATGTCCTCCGACAGCACGGTCGTCGACTCCGCCCTGGAGAAGGTGAACGTCGTACAGGTTGACGACGAGTTCGAGCTGGTCACCTTCAGCCAGGCCGTCCAAGCACTCGACGGCCGGCCAGCACGGCGAGTCGCCGTGGTCACGCTGTCGGGCGGAGTCGGCATCCTGGTGGCAGACCAGCTGGTTGCGGCCGGTGTGGAGCTGCCCCCAATGTCACCCGACACACGGGCAGCGGTCCGGGCGCTGCTGCCCAACTACGCATCCCTCGGGAACCCCATCGACGCCACCGCGAACGTCCTGTCCGACCCCGGGCTGATCGGACGTCTCGCGAGCATCCTCGCCAAAGATGAGACGTTCGACGCCGTCATCGTCGCACTCGGGATGCTCCAGGGGCGCGAAGCCGAGGTGGTCTCTGGCTTCAAAGAAGTCAGCGCCGGCACGGTGATGCTCCTGTGGCCGGTCGCCTCCGCGGAAGCGACCACGCAGAGCCACGAACTTGGCCTACCCCTGTTCGAGACGACCCGGTCGCTGTGCCTGGCGCTCGGCCGCTACGCCCGCTGGGCGGAACGCTCGATTGATCCACACGTGGCCGACGTCCTCCTGCGCGACCAGGGATGCATCCGAGCCCGATCCCAACGAGGCTGCAGCACCTGGGTCTCGGGCCAGCGGTCTCGTGAGTTGCTGTCAGCCACGATCCCGCTTGTGGCACAACGCGAGGTGGCCGACGAGGATGCTGCCCTCGCCGCGGCCGCGGATCTGGGCTATCCGGTTGCCGTCAAGCTGACCGGTGACGGCCTGCTCCACAAGTCTGAGCTCGGCGGCGTGCGACTCGGAGTGACCGACGACCAGGCCCTGGTGCGTGAATTCACCGAGCTGCAAGCGATCGGCGCGACGGTGGGGGACAGCGCCGGCATTGTCATCCAGTCGATGACTGCCCCCGGCATCGAGGTCCTGCTGTCTGTGCGACAGGACGACAGCTTCGGCACGGTCCTCGTCCTGGGCACGGGCGGTACGGCAACCGAGCTGCGGCATGACATCGTCACGCTAGTTGCCCCGTTCTCGCGAGACGAGGTGCGTTCCGCTCTGCTGAGCACCGAGGTTGGCCGGCTCCTCGCCGGCTACCGCGGCTCTGTCCCCCACGACGTGGACGCGGTGGTCGACGTGGCTCTTCGCCTCGCGGCGCTGCAGGAACAACACTCTGAGGTCGACGAGGTCGAGATCAACCCGCTTATCGTGCACATGGAGGGCGAGGGATGCCGTGCCGTGGACTACCTGGTTCGACTCAACTCACTCGTGAAAAACGTCTGAAAGGACTGACAATGAACAACTCTGGGACCTTGTTCGCGATGATCACCCGACGGACAGCCCGGCGACTGGGACTGGTACTGGCGATCAGCTCAGTCGCCATAACGGCTGCCGGATGCAGCGCCTCTGCGAGTGGTGGGAGCTCCACTGACGGCACCAGCAGTACAGGCGGCGGTGGTGGGGGTGGATCCTTCAACGTGGCCTGGCTACCCGGCACGGAGGTCCCCATGTATGCCGCCCGTGCGGTCGGCGCGTTCCAGAAGGAGGGCGTCAACCCCAAATTCATTCGCTTCGAGAACGGCCCGGCGATGAACGCCGCCTTCAAGTCCGAGTCGGTCGACATTGGCTACAGCGGGACACCCGGGTTCCTCGCGGCGCTCACCACGGGCACCAAGATGCGGTGGATCGCCATTGACGGCGACAACGACCACGAGCAAGGACTGGTCGCACGTGCCGGCAGCGGCATCACCTCGGTGAAGGATCTTGCGGGCAAGAAGGTGGCCGCCCCGATCGGGACCACCGCCTGGATGGGGCTGAAGATCTCCCTCCAGGACGCGGGCATGTCTCTCTCCGACATCAAGTTCGTAGATCTGAAGACGAACGCGATGACGGCGGCATTCCAGCGAGGAGACGTCGACGCGATCCACGTATACGCCCCCTGGCTGTACAAGCTGCAGTCCGTCGGCGGAAAGGTCATCGAAACCGACAACACACTGAGCAAACCGGCGGACATCAGCGGGTGGTTCGCTCGCACCGACTGGCTGAACAACAACTCCAAGCAGGCCATCGGATTCCTTCGAGCGCTGCAGGACGGTCTGAAGGCCATGAAGAACAAGCCGGACGTCGTCGCCGCGTACATGTCGAAACAGCTGGGCCTGCCCGAGAGCGTCGTCCGCAAGGAGATGACGAACGGCACGTACCCGACGGCGAAGCAGCAGCTCGCCCCGAACACGGACTATTCGATGACGTCACCGGGCGGTATCCAAAAGGTTATGCAGCGGTACAAGACCACACTAAGCAAGGCCGGCTTGCTCAACGGGACGGTTGACTTGGACGGCGCCGTGACAGACAAGTATTTAAAGACGATCACCCATGGATCGTAAGCATCGCCCAGAGGTCGCGACGACCGCCGACCTGCTGGGGCTCGTCGGCACCAACCTCGGCTGGTCCGAACCGTTCGCCCTGTCACAGAACGAGATCAGCGTGTTTGCCCGGTTGACCCGTGACGAGCAGTGGATCCATCTCGACCCGGACCGGGCGCGTGCGGACGGTCCCTACGGAGGAACGGTCGCGCACGGATTCCTCGTCCTAGACCATGCCCCGTGGGTGCTGCGTCAGCTGCTGAACCTCGACGCGGTGCGCTTCGGCGTCAACTACGGGTTGAACCGGACCCGCTTCCCCTCCCCGGTTCGCACCGATACCGAGCTTCGAGGCACCGCCCGGATCGACTCCGTACAGGAGGTCGGAGACGGAGTCTCCCGCGTAGCCGTGGCGTACGAGTTCCGCTCCGCAGACTCGACAAAGCCGCACTGTGTCGCAGAGATGCTCCACCAATTCTCGTTTTGAAGGATGACTCGACATGCACAGGTCCTGGCAGATCCACCGGCACGGCGCACCGCGCGACGCCCTGGAACTCGTGAGCTCATCGCAGATACCGGTCCCGGCACACGGTGAGGTCGTCATTCGAGTCCAGGTCGCGTCACTGAACTTTCCCGACCTACTGCTGTGCGCAGGCACGTATCACCACAAGCCCGATCTCCCGTTCTCCCCGGGACTTGAAGCCGCGGGCACCGTGGTGAGTACAGCACCCGGGTCCAGGTTCGACGTCGGGCAACGGGTCATCACCGCGCCAATGCGATACGGGTGCTTCGCGGACCACGTGAGGGCACAGGAGGACGAGGTATTCCCCCTGCCGGACACCGTCTCTCTGGAGGTCGGGTCCTGCCTGTTCATGGCCTACCAGACCGCCTGGGTCGGCCTGGTGCGCCGAGGCGCCCTCACCGCAGGCGAGTCCGTGCTCGTCTTGGGAGGCTCCGGCGGGGTGGGTATCGCGACGATCCAGGTCGCGCGCGCACTCGGTGCCCGGGTGATCGCCACGGGCACGACCCCACAGAAGCGGCAGGCCTGCCGCGACGCGGGCGCGGACGTCGTCGTCGATCCTGCCAACGCGGATCTGGTTCAGCAGATCCGTGAATCCTCCGGCGGCGGGGTCAATCTCGTGTTCGACGTGGTGGGAGGCAGGCTCGCGGAGAGCTCGCACCGCTTCATGACGGTCGAGGGACGGCACGTGGTCGCCGGCTTCGCCAGCGGCGATATCCCCACCTTCAAGGGCAACCTGCCGCTCCTCAAGAACCAGTCGATTGTGGGCTTCCGTCTGCAACCCTTCCGGGAGTCGTCGCAGTACGTGAACTCGGTCCACCAGGAGCTGCTGCGTCTGGTGAACTCGGGCGCGATCGATCCCATCGTGAGCTGCACGCTCCGGTTTGACGATCTTCCCAGCGGGCTGGAGCGACTCGGGTCGCGGCAGAACATCGGCAAGATCTGCATCGGCCTCGAGTCCTGAAAGTCATCAAGATGGTCATCGGGCGATACTCATGCTGAGACTGCGGCAGGCGCAGCTCTTCCTGGCCGTCCTGGACACCGGGACGGTCCGCGCTGCCGCGCACCAGTTGGCACTCTCACAGTCGGCGGTCTCCCAAGCCTTGTCCCGCATGGAGCAGGAGATGGGCTCGCCTCTGTTCCTTCGCATCGGACACTCGCTCGTTCCCAGCCCGGCGGGCCGTGCGCTGGCCGGCCCGGCACGCCGACTGTCCCGAGACGCGCTGGTGCTGCGCTCACTGGCGACCGCGGGTCCGGGGGCCACCGGACAACTCGAGATTGCCTGCGAGCCGGCGCTCTCAGTGGAACCCGCCGCGCGCCTCATAGGAGTACTGCGGCGGCGTGCTCCCGGAATTCGGGTATCCATCACCGAGCCCATCAGCGCCACCCACCTTTCCACGCTGGTGCGGGACGGCACCTGCGAGGTGGGGGTCAGCTACCGCGTCCCATCACAGACCGAGCTGGAGTTCCTGCCCCTGGGACAGCACGCCCTATTCCTGGTCCTGCCACCCAGCACTGCGCCCACAGCTAGCAACACCGTAACCTTGCCGGAGATCGAGGGGCTCCGGTTCATCGCCGTGCCGCGTGGACACGCGCAGCGAGACTTCGTGGACGAGCATATGTCCCGGGCTGGTGTACGCACTCACCTGGTCGTCGAGACCGCGCATCGCGACCAGCTCCTTCCGCTCGTGATGGCGGGAGTCGGAGCCACCATCCTGCCGGGACGGCGTGCCCAGGATGCGGCCGGTCGCGGCGCGGTGGTACGCAAGATCTGGCCGCCGCTGGTGCGCAAGTTCGGTCTGGTGTATCGACGAACGCACCACTCATCGGAGCTCGAGTTCCTGATCGACACGGTCCGCGACGGGGCGTTCACCGCCAGCATCGGAGACCTCTGATGGCCTGGCAGATGGTCCTGGCCGCATCGCTGGCCGAGG
>Ga0164242_10008976_pt1 | contig 10827 bp, 8 predicted proteins | sample OricomgcompostMG_FD_108783 | JGI IMG/M metagenome (GOLD analysis project Ga0164242, IMG submission 108783) | Miracle-Growth compost microbial communities from Emeryville, California, USA - Original compost - Miracle growth compost (MG) ... | reverse complement strand
GGCTTCGTTCTTCGCCGTATAAGGCTGCATCGCCGTCGGCCCGTGGACTATCGGCGCGCGCGGGCCATCGTCAGGCAGCTCGCGCGCGAAGCCGACGTGGTCCACACGCACGCGCTGCCAGGCCTGCTGCCGTTCCTCGTCGGCCGGCCCGGAGGCGGCGCACCATGGGTGCACACCGAGCACTGGTCGGGCGTCACGTCGCCGGCGACGCTGACGCCCGTCGAGCGAATGCTGCGGGGTGTCCTCATGCGCAAGCTCGCCGAGCCGGACGCAGTGATCGCCCAGTGCGAGCGGCTCGCGGGGACCATCGCGCGTGTGCGCACCGGTCGCGTTGACCTGGTGCCCTGCATCGTGGACGACCCGGAGCGAGTGGTTGCGCCGCCGCGCGATCCCGGACTCTTGCGACTCGTGGGCGTCGGTGGTCTCGTCGCGCGTAAGGGGCCGTTGGTTGCGCTCGGTGCCGTGAAGGAATTGCTTGCTCGCGGCACCGCGGCCGAGCTCACCTGGGTTGGAGACGGCCCGCTGCGCAGCGAGATGCTGGCGCGCGCCGAAGATCTCGGCATCCCCGACCGACTGCGGCTGACCGGCACGCTGTCGCCCGCGGGCGTGAGTGCTCAGCTTGACGCGGCCGATGTCTTCGTGCTTCCCACCCTCGGGGACAACTTCTGCGTGGTGGTTGCGGAGGCACTTGTTCACGGCCGGCCCATCGTCTCGGGCTCGGACACCGGGGCGGTCGACTACTCTGACGCGCGCGTCAGCGAGTTCGTAGCCGAGCACACGCCATCGGCTTTCGCGGATGCGATCCGCCGCGTTGCCGTCAAGACCGAGGAGTTGAGCGCCCATGACATCGCCGGCACCGTTCGCGGCGCCTTCAGCTCGCAACTGGTCGCACGTCGGCTGACCGAGGTCTACCGGGCGGTTGCGCGGGCCTGATCGACCGTCGGTCTGCTCAGGTCGCGACGATCGCGCGTAGCGCTTCGATCCGTGGCGCGAGTTGGCGCGCTCGCTCATACTGCGCACCCCAATTCTGGGCCGCCTCGCGCTCGGGCCCGGTCTGTGCAACTGCAAGCTCGGCGGTCGCTCGAAGCGCATCCGCGATGTCGTCTGGGTCGAGCGAGGTGGTCGGAACCCAGGCGGGGGAGCCGCGCAGCACGTCGCTCGCCGCGTTGCCCGGGTCGTGCACCGACACGACCGGAAGGCCGGTCGCGGCATACTCGAACACCTTGCCGCTCGTGACGTATTTGCCCGTACCGAGGGCGAGCACAAGCGCATCAAACCCCTGGTAGGCATCCGCAATCTCCGCCTTGCTCACGGGGCCCTCGTAGCTGACGCCGTCGGCGCCCGCAGCTTCGATGAGCCTCTGGGCCTCACGGTCGGCCTCGCCGAAGTGCCCCAGGTAGCCGCGCAGCACAAGCCGCGCATCCGTCAGTGCGCCGCCAGTCGATCGCGCAACTCGCCACGCCTTTAGAAGCTGCCTGAGCGGCACATGCGATGTGATGGTCCCGATGTAACCGAACACGAGCGGTTCGGTGCCCGGCCCATGGTCGCGCACCGGCACGGTGAGCTCGGGCCCGTAGCGGTCGAAGCCATTGGCGACGACACGCATCTTGCCCTCGGCTTCGGGGTAGCGCTCGACGTGCCAGCGCCGGATCGGCTCGTTGACGAACCAGACCTCATGCGCTCCAGCGATGAGCCGGCGCTCCCAGCGCGCGACCGCCGGCGTCGCAGTGATGAGTTTCTTGCCGGTGAACACGTCGAGCTGCCAGGCATCCCGATAGTCGAGAACGTACGGCACGCCCGCCACCTTCTTCAGGTGCCAGCCCGAGACGAAGTCGACGTGCGGGTTGCCGGTGCCGATCGCGAGGTCGACGGGCATTCGCGCATGGACGCGCCGTGCGGCCGCTTCGAGGGCCGGCCGCCACCGCCCGTAATTCGGCTCGGGGAAGTGCCGGAAGTCGCGCGCGAAGTCAAGGAGCCGCCAGTACTCCGGCCACCGTGCGCGACTGCGTGACCAGCGGGTGAGGTCGTTCTGAAAGGCGGGGACCGCGGGGTCGATGCGCTCGACCCGGATGCCGGGGTGAAGCTGCTCCTCGAGGGCGAGGTCGACTCCGGTGCTCGTGATGAACAGCTCGCGAGGAACCGTCAGCACGGTCACCGCCCAGCCGGCCTCGGCGAATGCGTTGACTGTGGCGACCGCCCGGTAGACCCCGCCAGCACGGCTAGGTGGGAAGCTCCAGGCCGTGTACAGCATGTGCGGCTGGCGGCGCGTCATGCCTGCGCCGCTTCAGCGATGGCGGCGCGGGCGGCTGGGTACCCGTAGACGGCGGCGACGTCATGGCCCGCGCGCCGGGCTTCGCGCGCCCAGCGCCATGCCGCGTAGACGGCGTCCCGGTCGGCCGCAACGATCACTCGCGCTGTGCGCGCGGAAGCCGACACCGCATCAGCGTGGGATGCCGCCAGCCAAAACCAGCGCCCCTCGTCAAAGCTGGTGAGCCGCAATGCACTGCGGGCGATTGGATTGCGGGAGGCGGGCGACGACAAGAAACGCTCGCGAAGCCTCGCCGCCACGCCGTTGCGGGCGGGCACGGCCAGCACGGTCATGGTTGTAGTGGTTGGCGCCTGCGAGTCCCAGCACACTGCGGTCAGCCTCGCAGCGCCCGTCAGTTCCCCGAGCGCGGAGGGATCGAGGTTGCCGTGGGGCGCGACGACGAGGATGTCCATGGCGTCAGCCCACCCTTAGCCGGGGGGCGACGCCAAGAGCGCGGGACCAGACACCGACCAGGCGGTCGGCTTCATTGGCCCAGGTCAATTCGGACGCGGCGCGTGCCGCGGCTGCCCGGAAGCCGTCGCTTCGTGCGATGACACCTTCGATGCGAGCGGCAAGCTCGGTTGCTGCAGCGTCCACCGACACCGTCTCACCGACGCCATAGCGCTCGATGAGTGCCGCCGCATCGACGAGCCGGGTCGAGACGACGGGGACCCCGGCGTGGATCGACTCGAAGAGCTTGTTCGGAAGGGAGTATGCGTACGACAGGCATGTGGGTCGGGTGAGCACCAGTGAGACGTCGGCGTCTGCGAGGGTCGCACTGACGTCCTCGGACGGCACTGCCCCAATGAAGTGGACGCGTTCCTTCAGGTGATTGCGGTCGACCACTTGCCGCAGGCTCTCCTCGAACTCTGCATGGTGGCTGTAGCCGAGAAGGACGAAGTGCGTGTCGCGTGGGAGGATCGCAGTCGCCGCGATGGCGTTTTCAATGCCCCGATTAGCGCTGATTCCGCCGCAGTAGACGATCACCTTGTCTGAATGCTGCAGGCCCGCGAGCTCTCGCAGCCGACCCGCTGAACGCGCAGGAAGCGTGCCGTTGAACGGCGGGATGTTCCGAACCAGCTCTGGTGCGACCCTGAGGCGATAGTGCTTCTTGAGCCACCTGGCGATGCTCGGCGACACGGTGATGACGCGCGCGGCGCGGCGCGCCCAGTGGCGCTCGTTCAGCGACTCCCTGAGCCTCACGCGCAGAGCAGCCGTCGGCCTGTTTCGCCTGGTCCACAACTCATGCGAGTCGTAGACGAAAGGCACGCCGAGCGTCTTCGCCGCCCGGCCAGCTGCGCTCAGCGTGTTCGCGTCGTGGGCGTGGATCAGGTCAGGACCCCACGCTGCAAGAAGGGGCTGGACGCCCCAGCTGTAGTAATCGGCCCGTGCGGTATGCCGGTTGATCTGCTGATCCGCCCAGCTGGCGAGGCGAGCGAGAGTCCCCCCGGACCGCGCGCCACGTCGAGTCAGGAAGTCGCGGAAGACGCTGAACTTGCGCACCTCGTAACGCTCGATCTCGACTCCGTTGGGGCGTGTCTCGAGCCCGGCGGGGAACCGAAGCTCCGCGCCCCCGATCCCGAAGATTCGCACGTCCGCCCCCGCCTGAACGGCCGTCTCGGCCGTCTTAAGCACCCGGGTGTCATGGTAGGTGTCGCCGACGACGAGGAAAGCGATCCGAGGGCGCCGACCGGTCGCAGATGGCATTTCAAGAGTGCATAGTCCACGCATGCGTCACACAGCCTCGGCGACGCGGTTCCGTTCTCGCGCGGTAACGCCCAGCGCTTGAGACCAAACCGCGATCAGCCTGCCGGCCTCGTTCTCCCACGTCAGCTTGGATGCTGCGCGCACGGCTGCAGCATGGAACTCACTGTTGCGCGCGATGACGTCTTCCATACGGGCAGCGAGCTCGGAGGCCCCGGCATCCACTGCCACTGTCTCGCCGACCTCGTATTCGTCGATGAGCGCCGCGGCGTCGATGAGCCGCGTCGAGAGGACCGGGATGCCCGCGTGAATGGATTCGAAGAGCTTGTTCGGCAGCGAGTACGCGTACGAGAGGCAGGTGGGCTGGGTGAGAACGAGTGAGACATCTGCATCGGCGAGCGCTGCGCTGACTTCGGCAGAGGGAACCGACCCTATGAAGTGGACGCGCTCGCCCACGCCATTCGCTTCAACCAGTTCGAGTAGCTTCGCCTGGAAGGTCTCGTTGCCGTAGCCGAGAAGCACGAAGTGAGTGTCTCTAGGAAGAGCAGCTGTCGCTTCGATCGCCTGCTCGATGCCTCGGTTGGTCGTAATCCCGCCGCAGTAGACCACGACCTTATCGGTGTACTGCAGTCCGGCGAGCTCGCGGAGCCGCCCTCCTTCACGGGAAGGTAGATGCCCGTCGAACGGCGGGATATTCCGCACCAGTTCCGGGAGCTCGTGGAGGCGATATCGCTTCTTTAGCCACTGCGCGATGCTGGGAGAGACAGTGATGACGCGAGCAGCGCGACGCGCCCAATAGCGCTCGCTCCTGGCCTCCTTACGCCGCAACGATTCCGAGACAGACACCCTGTTCCTGTGCGTCCATAGTTCGTGCGAGTCGTACACGAAGGGCACGCCGAGCTTCTTCGCCGAGCGTCCAGCGGGATACAGGGTGTTCGCATCGTGGGCGTGGATCAAGTCCGGGGCCCACGCGATGATCTGTGCCTGAATGCCGTGGCGGTAGGAGGCCGGAACGGCCCACCGGTTCAGCCGCTTAACCAGCGGGTTGGCAAACAGGAAAGCCGAGCGCTTCGCCGCGCGCCACTTTCCCCTGGACAGCAGATAAACCCCGCGCCTGGCCCTGCGATACTTCCGTCTGACAAGTCGACTGGTGGGAACGACAAGTCGGTTCCTGATGAGCCGGACTCGCCGGGCAAACGGGCCGCCGCGTCGCGCGACGGCCGCTCCGACCGCGGCATCCGTCGGAGGGCACTGAGCCGCCAACAGTTCATCCTCAAGAGCGATGGAGTCGGGCGGCACTGTTTCCAGTTCTGGTTCCACCTGCGGTAACGCTGCCGGGCTGACGACCGGCGCTAGCGGCCTTCCACGCACGGTCCGCCACCAGAGCCGGCCCTGCGTCCAGACGTCCTTCGCACTACCCAGGCCGAGCAGTTGGAAGCGCTCGATCTCGACGCCATTGGGACGAACCTCTAGCCCGGCGGGGAATCGGCGGCCCTTGCCGCCTATGGCAAAGATTCGAACCTCAGCGCCCGCCTGAACGGCCGTCTCGGCCGTTTTGAGCACACGGGTATCGCCATACGTGTCGTTGAAGACCAGGTACGCGATTCGTAGCGGCCGTCCGTTGCGGGGCGGCAGTTCAAGAGTAGTCAGTGGAGTCATATCTCGATTTCGTGCTGTTCAAAAGCCGTTTTGCGGGTAGCGCGCGTCGATCCTGCCCGAGCTCGCGACGACCGCGGCGGTCGCTTGTGCCGCGGAATGCAGCGATGCGATCGAGTCGGTGCGCTCGCCGAGTCGACGTCTAGATTCAGCATCGGGGACGTCGGCCAGTGCTGCTGAGAGTTTCTCCGCGACATCCGCGGCGTCGAAAGCGGCCACGGTCCCAAGAGATTCGCGGCGAACAATGCTGGCCGCGTCGCCTTCTCCGGCGAACAGCACCGGGGTGCCGCACGCCGCTGACGCGAAGAGCTTGGTGGGGATCGCGAAGTCGTATCCGATCTCCGGCTTGATGCTTGCGAGACCGACGCGCGCCGACCGTAGCCAGCGAGCGGCCACCTCAGGCGGCACGGCGTCGGAGAAGGATACGGAATCCGAGACGCCGAGGTTCTTGGCAAGCTCTTGTAGCTCGGCGCGCGCGGTGCCTTGGCCCAGAAAGACGAGCTGAGCGTCCGGCACGTTCTCGCGGACGCTCGCCCAGGCACGAACAAAGACGTCCGCTCCCTGCCACTCCGACATCGTGCCCGCGTAGACCGCGGTAGGAACGAGGGGGGCGACGGGACCCTGCGGCGTGAACACCGACGTGTCTACACCGTTACGCATTACTATCGGGGATGCGTCGGGTGCCACCTTGCGCACGCGCTCTGCGACGCCCTCCGAAACAGCGAGGACTCGGGTCGCCCCTCCAAGAGCGAGCCGCTCAACGCAGCGAAGCGCCGCGGTCACGAGGCGAGGCGTTCCCGCGGCCGTCGCTGCATCCGACCAGATGTCGGCCGCGTAGTACACGTAGGGCACGCGGCGGATGGCCGCTGCGATACGAGTAACGAGACCCGTGGTGGGCGGCGGCTCGGATACGATGACCGCGGGCCGTCGGCCGGTGAGCAAGCGGAAGAACAGCGGGATGTCGAAGCTCAGGTACTGGAAGTAGCCGCGCACATAGCCGTCGGCGCCGCGTAGCACGGGCGCGCGGCGCACGGTCACGCTTCGGCGGCGGGCGTCAGACGTGCGCGCCGCGCCGCGGAGAGCGGGCGGCGCCTCGGCCGTCAGCACCTTGACCGCGTGCCCGCCGTCGGCCAGCGCCTGCGCGAGGGCATCGAGGCGGAAGGCCGCCGCAGCGGACTCCGGTGCGTAGATGCGGCTGGCGATGGTGACGCGCATGAGAGCTAGAAGGTGACCGCTCGGTCGCTCGCCGCGGACTCCAGGAGTCCCTCAACCACCTCAAGGGTGCGCAGGCCCTGGAGCATGGTGACGGTCTCCTGTCGGGTGCCGAGCACCGCGTCGCGGAATGCCTCGTGCTCGACGCGCAGCGGCTCGCGCTTGAGGAACGCATAGCGGGTGATGTTGCCCTCGCTGACGCCGCGGAAGCTCGACACGGACTCCCACTCGAGGGGGAACGTGCCGTTTGCGAAAAAGGTCAGGTCGCCGCTCGAGGTGTCCGCGATGAAGGCGCCGCGCTCACCGGTCACGACCGTCACTCGCTCCTTCATCGGGCTGAGCCAATTGACGAGGTGGTTCACGACGATGCCGTTCTCGAGACGGCCGGTCGCGATGATCATGTCCTCGTGCTCGCGGCCGCTCTTGTGCGTCGTGTGCGCGTAGATGGACGCATAGCCGCTCTGTGCGACCCAGGCCGTCAGGTCAATGTCGTGCGAACCGAGATCTTTTGCGACGCCGACGTCGGCGATGCGCGCCGGGAACGGGCCCTGACGTCGCGTCGCGATCTGGTAGACGTCGCCGAGCTCGCCGGCCTCAATGCGCCGCCGCATCTCCTGCACGGCGGGGTTGAACCGCTCGATGTGCCCGACAGCGCCGATCAAGCCGCGGGCGCCGAACGCCTCCGCCATCGTGCGGCCCTCCGCGGCCGACTGCGCGATCGGCTTCTCGACGAGAGTGTGCACGCCGGCATCCGCCAGTTTCATCACCGCGTCGAAGTGGAAGCGCGTGGGGATGGCGACCACCGCGATGTCGATGCCGGCCTCGATCATCGCCTCGACATCGGGCAGCACTTCGAGCTCACCCGCGACCCCGTGCGGGTCGCCCGCCGGGTCGGCGATGGCGACGAGCTCGACGCCATCGACCTCGCGGAGCACACGGGCGTGGTGGCGCCCCATGGCGCCGACGCCGAGCAGCCCGGCGCGCAGCGAATCCGCCATCACACACCCGCCTTCACAAGGGAGTTCACCGCGGTGACGATGCGTTCGAGGTCGCCCTCGCTGAGCGACGGGTGGACGGGCAGCGAGAGCACCTGCTGCGCGGCCAGCTCGGTCTGCGGCAGGTCCTCGGGGCGCGCGAACGACGGCAGCCGGTGGTTCGGAATCGGGTAGTAGACGCCGGAGCCGATGCCGAACTCGTCCTTCAACGCGGCCTGGAAGCCGTCGCGGTCCTCCAGCACGCGGATCGTGTACTGGTGGTAGACGTGCACAGCGCCCGGTGCCACGGGGGGAATCACGACACCCTCGAGGTGCGCGTCGAGGAAGGCCGCGTTGCGCTGGCGCTGCTCGGTCCAGCCGAGCACCTTGCGCAGCTGCACGCGCCCGATCGCTGCGTGGATGTTCGTCATGCGCGCGTTGAAGCCGACGAGCTCGTTGGCGTACTGCCGTTCCATGCCCTGGTTGCGCAGCAGACGCGCGGTGCGGGCGAGGCTCGCGTCGCCTGTCGTGATCATGCCGCCCTCGCCGGACGTCATGTTCTTCGTCGGGTAGAGGCTGAAGGCTCCGAACGCGCCGAAGGTACCGACCTTCTGGCCATTCAGCGACGCGGCATGCGCCTGCGCGGCGTCCTCGAAAATCATGAGGCCGTGCTTCTCGGCGAGTGCGCCGAGCGCCGTCATGTTCGCCGGGTGGCCGTAGAGGTGCACGGGCATGATGCCCTTGGTGCGCGTCGTGATGACGGACGCCACGGCATCGGGGCTGAGGCAGAAGTGGTCGGGCTCGATGTCAGCGAAAACGGGCGTCGCGCCGGTGAGCGCGACTGAGTTGGCGGTAGCGGCGAAGGTGAACGACGGAACGATCACCTCGTCGCCGGGGCCGATGCCCGCGGCGAGAAGACCGAGGTGGAGCGCCGAGGTACCGGAGTTGACCGCGATGGATTCGCGGCCGTCGAGCAGTGCCTCCGCGAACTCCTGCTCGAAGTCGGCGACCTCCTGTCCCTGGGCCAGCATGCCCGTCGTCAGGACGGCGTCCACGGCCGCTCGCTCTTCGTCGCCGATGATCGGCTTCGCTGCCGGGATGAACTCGAGCTCGGAACTCACGATTCGGATGCCTCCATTAGGGTTTCGTCGATTTCGACATAACGTTCGCCGGTCTTCGGGCAGCGCCAAGCGCCGTCTCCGGCCTGCTGCAGCGGAATGCCCGCCTTGCCTACCCACCGGATGCGCCGGGCCGGAACGCCTGCGACCAAAGCGAAATCGGGCACGTCGCGCGTAACGACAGCACCAGCCGCGACGGTTGCCCAGCGGCCGATTTTGACCGGTGCAATGCACAGTGCGCGGGCGCCGACAGAGGCGCCCTCTTCGATCATTACACCGACGGCCTCCCAATCGTCAGCTCCCTTTAGGGTGCCATCGGGCTCAACCGCGCGCGGGTACTGGTCATTGGTCAGAACGGCGGCGGGGCCGATGAACACGCCGTCGGCGATGACCGCCGGTTCATAGACGAGCGCATAGTTCTGCACCTTGCAATTGTCACCCATGCGAACGCCCGTGCCGATGTATGCACCCCGGCCGACGATGCAGTTCTCGCCGAGCACCGCGTCTTCCCGGACCTGCGCGAGATGCCAGATCTTGCTGCCTTCGCCTATCTGTGCGGATTCGGAGACATCGGCTGAAGGCGCAATCATCACGCCAAGAATCCTAAGGTGTGAAAAAACTTCCGGAATTCACTGGGGCTCTGTGAACGGCTGCTCGCCCGCCTGGCGTCGCGTCCGCCACGTCGACTCGAAGAGAGCGGTCGGCTCCGTCGCGGGTTCGGGCTCGCTCACCCCAAGGCCGTCTTCGATGACCAGGGTGGGCTGCTCGTCCGATTCGCCGAACACTTCGTCGAGCGTGAGCACGGGCCCAACCGGTGCGACGGCCTCCATGGGCTCGGTGGCGTCGGTCACGCGTTCGGTGTCGGCGGCCGGCGCGGCGATGCGCTCCCGGGGAGCGTGTGGAACACCGAAGAACAACGCGACGGCCGCCGCCGCGGTGAACGCAAGCGTGCCGAGGATCCAGAAGTGCTGCGGATCCGGAAGCCAGCTGTAGTTCCACCACCAGTTACGGTGCGAGTCGAGGTTGAAGAAGACGTCGTTGGGCGAGGCCGCGACGTAGCGCTTCAGCACGCCGTAGAGCGCCGCGCCGTCGGCGACGCCAAGAGCCGCGATGAGCGCTCCCATCCCCATGAAGCTCATCGTGAGCTTGCGGCGACCGACCGCGAAGACCGCGACGCCCGCGAGCACGACGATGCCGGGGTAGAGGTAGCGGGGCTGCAGGTAGGAGCCGACGGTGAGGTGTGACTTCTGCAGGAACCACAGCGGCACGAGCGTGATCACGGTGATGATCCCGAGGAGTGCCGCCGCCTTGCGGATGCCGGAATCGCGCATGCCCCAGAACACGGCTCCGCCGAACGCGAGCAGGCCGCAGGCGGCCACCGCGTACGGCAGCGGGGCGTCGAACCAGCCGAGGGAGCCGAGCGAGCCGCCCCCGAAAGCGCCCATCCACAGATTCGGCAGATTGAGCAGGTTCTGGAAGAAGAGCCCAGCGCCGACGTTGATCGCCTCCTTGCCGGCATCCGCCCCCGCATTCGCGGAACCGCTCACGCCGTGGATCACCGTGAGCAGCTGGCGCGCGTCGCGCGCGAACAGATACGAAACGGCCGCGGCGATGAACGGCAGCGGGAAGACCAAGGACCACAAGAAGGACTTGGTCCGGCGGATCGAGAGCACAGTGCCTGCAATCACCGCGAGGCCGACATACACGGCACCATCACCGCGCGTTCCAGCCGCCATGAGCACGCCGGCCAGCGCGGTCAGCGGGATGCGGGCGATCACCGGCGCAAAGAGCAGCGCCGACGCCAGGAGCGCCAGTGAATGGATGATGGAGACCAGCCGAGTCTGCCCGCCCGATT
>Ga0164242_10008975_pt1 | contig 10827 bp, 9 predicted proteins | sample OricomgcompostMG_FD_108783 | JGI IMG/M metagenome (GOLD analysis project Ga0164242, IMG submission 108783) | Miracle-Growth compost microbial communities from Emeryville, California, USA - Original compost - Miracle growth compost (MG) ... | reverse complement strand
CGAGGAGCTCGAGCGGCTCGACGTCCGCGGGCTGCTGCGGCTCTTCCTCCAGCGCGACGACGTCGCGGACGCGCTGCAGTGGGTGTCCACGGCAGCGATCGGCGAGAACCTGTCGTACGAGACCGAGCTCCAGCTGCCCGACGGCAGCACCCGCGTGCTCATGGTGCGCGCCGAGGTGGCGGCGCACGGGCTGAGCGGCGGACGGGTGGTCCGCGGCTCGCTGCAGGACGTCACCTGGCTGCGCGAGCTGCAGCAGCAGATGGTCGAGGCCGAGGCGGCGCGCCAGGCCGCCGAGCGCGAGCGGGCCATCGCCGACGAGCTGCAGCACAGCCTGCTGCCCGACGTCGCGGCGCATGCCGCCTCGCTCGAGGTCTCCACGTTCTACCGGCCCGGCGAGGCCGGCACGAAGGTCGGCGGCGACTGGTACGACGTCATCGACATCGGCCGCGGACGCACGGCCTTCGTCGTCGGCGACGTCATGGGCCACGGCATCCGCGCCGCCAGCGTGATGGGCCAGGTGAAGGCGGCCGTGCGGGCGTTCGCCCGGCTCGACCTGCCGCCGGCCGAGATGGTCGAGAACCTCGACGGCATCGTCCAGGATCTCGTGCCGGGAGGCATCGTCACCTTCGTCTACAGCGTCCACGACGCCGCCACGAGCACGTTGTCCTACACCAACGCCGGCAACCTGCCGCCGCTCGCGGTGGCGCCGGACGGCTCGATCACGCGCCTCGAGGTGGGCGGCCCGCCGCTCGGCACCGGCTTCTGGGGCGTCGAGACACGGCAGGTCTCGCTGCCGCCGGGCAGCGTGCTCGCGCTCTACACCGACGGCCTGGTGGAGCGCCGCGACGCCGAGCTCGACGACCGGATCGCCGAGCTCGAGCGGGCCCTGCTCGCCCATCGCGGCCGGCCGGTCGCCGAGATCCCCCAGGCGCTCGTCGACGACCTCGTGGCGGACGCCTCCGACGACATCGCACTGGCCGTCATGAAGGTGCACGAGCCCGACCTCGACCTGTTGCAGCTGCCGCTCGGCGGCGAGCTCACCGAGGTCGGCCGGGCGCGGCACGAGGTGGCCCGGCAGATCCGCGCGTGGGGCGGTCCGGACGACGCCGTCACCGTGCTGCAGCTCGTCACCAGCGAGCTGGTCACCAACGCGCTCGTGCACGGGCTCGCCCCGTACGAGCTGCGCCTGCACCGCACGGCCGGCGAGATCGTCGTCGAGGTGGGCGACGCCAGCAGGACCCGCCCCGCCATCCGCGACCCCGACGAGCGTGGCGGGCGCGGCCTGTCGATCATCGCCGTGCTGGCCGACCGGTGGGGTGTGCGACCTTCACCCGACGGCAAGGCGGTCTGGGCCGCGCGACGCGTCGACTGGTGACACAATCTCGGCCATGAGCGAGATGCACCGCGGCGACGACTTCACCGGCTACGAGCACAACCGTTACCAGGAGTACCTGCACACGCTGGCCCACATCTCCCTGTGGCTGATCATCGTGATCGGCGTGGCCTGCGGCGTCTTCGGCATCATCTGGGGCGCCACCCACTGACGGTCAGTGCGGCTGCGCCTGCGTGCGGGCGATGAGGTCGTCGACGACGCCCTCGACGCTGCCGCTGCGCTCGTAGGCAGCGCGTTGCCGCGTGGCTCCGCCACCACGCAGCACCCGCTCGACGCCGTCCTGCACGCGCTCGAGCTCCCCGGCCCTCTCCAGCGACGGACGCACGTAGGCGACGAGCGCGGCCAGCACGTCGCGAGCCGGCGCGAGGTCGCGCTGCAGCGGATGCACCAGCGTGCCGGCGAGCCCCCAGCGACCCGCCCGCCAGCTGCACGCCCGCAGGATCTCGGCGCGCCACGGCTCGTGCGGCTTGTCCGCGGCCCACTCCTCGGCGGCGGTCTCGACCAGGCCGCGCACGAGCGACGCGGCGAGCACGGCGTCGTCGACGTCGGCGCAGACGTCGAGGACCCTCACCTCCACCGTCGGCTGCTTCGTCGACAGGCGGGCGTCGTAGTAGAGCATGCCGTCGTCGCGGGCGGCGCCGGTCATCTGCAGCATCCGCGACGTCTCGGCGTAGCGCTCGACCGATCCGAACGCCTCGGTGGAGCCCGCGCTCGGCCACCGCGTCCACGCCTGGCTGCGCCACGACGCGTAGCCCGTGTCGCGGGCCGCCCAGTAGGGCGAGTTGGCGCTAACGGCGAGCAGCACCGGCAGCCACGGCACGATCCGGTCGATGACGCCGACGCCCTCCTCGGCCGACTCGATCGCCACGTGCACGTGGCATCCGCACGTCGTGCCGGTACGGGCGGTCTCGCCGAAGTAGTCGACCATGTCGCGATAGCGGTCGTCGTCCGAGACGTGCGGCTCGCCGCCGATCGGCGCGGTGCCTGAGGCCACGACCGCCAGTCCGACCTCCCCGGCCACCTCGGCCGCTTCACGCCGCCAGGCGACGAGCTGCTTCTCGATCGCGTCGAGCGACGTCTCGGGCTCGGTGCGGGTCTCGATCTGGTGGCGGAAGAGCTCCTTGTCGAGCCCGTCGCCACGCTCGCGGTCCTTCTTCAGCACCTCGGCGGCGCGAGCGGTCGTCGCACGGGTCTCGGGATCGACGAGGAGCAGCTCCTCCTCGACGCCCACGGTCCGGGGAGCATCCATGCTCTCCCTTTACCCGAGGAACTGCGCCAGATGCCTCCGTGCGGCGTCGGAGGAGAACAGCTCGGCCGAGAGCGCCACCATCTCCTCGACGTGCGCGTCGAGGTAGGCGAGGGCGTCGGCGTTGACCAGTCGCTTGGTGGCCGCGGCGCCCTGCGGGTCGGCCTGGCCGAGGTCGGCGAGCACGCCGGCGACGGCGGCGTCCAGCTCGGCAGCGGGCACCGCCGCGGTGATCAGGCCGCTCGCGACCGCCTCGGCGGCGTCGAACGAGGCAGCGGTGAGGAAGGTGCGCGAGACCGCCCGCGGGGTCATCCGCGGCAGCACCACGAGCGAGATGACGGCCGGCGCGAGGCCGAGCCGCGCCTCGGTGAACGCGTAGGTGACGTGGTCGGCGGCCACCGCGACGTCGCAGGCCGCCACGAGCCCCAGCCCGCCGGCGCGGGCCGCGCCGTGCACCTTCGCGACGACGGGCTTCGGCAGCGCGACGATCGCGCGCAGCACCGTGGCGAGCTCCCGCGCCGACTTGTCCATGCCGTCGCGGTAGGCCTCCTTGAGGTCGGCGCCCGCGCAGAACGCCTTGCCGTCGGCCGCGAGCAGCACGGCGCCGACGTCGTCCTGGGCGGCGCGCTCGAGGGCGGCGAGCAGCTCGGCCAGCAGCTGCGAGGACAGCGCGTTGCGGTTGTGGTCGGAGTCGAGCGTGACGGCGGCGTGGGCGCCGGACTCGGTCTCGACTCGCTCGTACCGAACCAGTGCGTCGCTCATCGTCCCCTCCTGTGGTGGATGACGGTTAACCGACGTTAACCTAGCCGCATGAGCTTCGACCTGTCACCCGAGCACGAGGGCTTCCGCCGCGTCGTCCGCGACTTCGCCGAGAAGGAGATCGCGCCGCATGCCGCCACCTGGGACAAGGAGCACCACTTCCCCGTCGACGTCGTGCAGAAGATGGGCGAGCTCGGCCTCTTCGGGCTGACCAGCGCCGAGGAGTTCGGCGGCGCGGGTGATGACGGCGACTTCACCAGCCTCTGCGTCGCGATCGAGGAGATCGGCCGCGTCGACCAGTCGCTCGGCATCACGCTCGAGGCCGGCGTCGGGCTGGGCATCAACCCGCTGCAGACCTACGGCACCCAGGAGCAGAAGGAGCGCTGGCTGCCCGACCTCGTCGCCGGCCGCGCGCTGGCCGGCTTCGGCCTCACCGAGCCGGGCTCCGGCTCCGACGCCGGCGCGATGCGCACCCGCGCCGAGCTCCACGACGGTGAATGGGTGGTCAACGGCGCCAAGCAGTTCATCACCAACTCGGGCAGCTCGATCACCTCGCTGGTCAACGTCGCCTGCGTGACCGGCCGCCGCGACGACGGCCGCCCGGAGCTCTCGACGATCACGGTGCCGACGGGCACGCCCGGCTTCGTCGCCGAGCCCGGCTACGACAAGCTCGGCTGGCACGCCTCCGACACCCACGCGCTGACGTTCACCGACGTCCACGTGCCCGAGGAGAACCTGCTCGGCGAGCGCGGCCGCGGCTACGCGCAGTTCCTAGCGACGCTGGACGACGGCCGCGTGGCCATCGCCGCCCTGGCGGTCGGCCTCATCCAGGCGTGCCTCGACCTGAGCCTCGAGTACGCCGGCCAGCGCACCACCACCGGCGGCGTCACGATCGGCGCCAAGCAGGGCGTCGCGTTCCAGATCGCCGACCTCGAGACGATGCTGCAGGCCTCGCGGCTGCTCACCTACAAGGCCGCTGCGATGAAGGACGCCGGCGCGCCGGTCGCCGCGTTCAAGCGGGCCGCGTCGGTCGCGAAGCTGTACGCCACCGAGTCGGCCGTCACGGCCACCCGCATCGCCACCCAGGTCTTCGGCGGCTACGGCTTCATGGAGGAGTACCCGGTGGCCCGCTTCTACCGCGACGCCAAGATCCTCGAGATCGGCGAGGGCACCTCCGAGGTGCAGCGGATGCTCATCGCCCGCAGCCTGGGGCTACCAGTCGAGTAGGGCGGCCCGCGCCATCCGGGTCAGCAGGGCCCGCATCTCGGGCGCCTTGATGCGGGCACTGTGCGGCGTGGAGTTGATCAGGCCGAAGGCAGCCTGGACGGCCGCGCGCCCCTGGGCCGGCGTGAGGTCGTCGCGCAGCTGGCGCAGGGTCGCCACCCAGAGATCGATGTAGGCGAGCTGGCGGTCGCGCACCTGCCGGCGCGAGTCGGCGTCGAGGTTGGCCCACTCCCGCTCCTGGACGACGATCAGCTCCGGGCTGCTGAGGGCGAACTCGACGTGCCAGTCGATGAGGGCGTCGAGCGCCGCGCGGGGCGTCGTCGCCGCGTCGTACCGGGCCCGCCCCTCGTCGAGCAGCCGGTCTGAGATCTGCGTCAGCGCCTCGCTGAGCAGGGCGTCCTTGCTGTCGAAGTGCTTGTAGAGCGCCGGGCCGGAGATGCCGCACGCGGCGCCGATGTCGTGCACCGAGACGCCGTGGAACCCGCGCTCGGCGAAGAGCCGCGCGGCGGTGCTCACGATCTGCTGGCGCCGGGTCACCGGCCCATCGTAGGGCAGCAGTTAACAATCGTTAACCAGGCGACTAGAGTCGGCGGCATGCCTGTGACCACCGGCCCGACGATGCGCGAGCTCGCCGACGAGCTGCGCGAGCGCCTCACCCTGGTGCGCCGAGGCGGCTCCGAGTCCGCACGCCAGAAGCACCTCGACCGCGGCAAGCTGCTCGTCCGCGACCGCGTCGACCGCCTGCTCGACCCGGGCTCGCCGTTCCTCGAGATCGCGCCGCTCGCCGCCTGGGAGATGTACGGCGGCGAGGTTCCCTCGGCGTCCATCGTCACCGGCATAGGGCGTGTGGCCGGGCGCGAGGTGGTGGTCGTCGCGAACGACGCCACCGTCAAGGGCGGCACCTACTACCCGATGACGGTCAAGAAGCACCTGCGCGCGCAGACGATCGCCCAGCAGAACCGGCTCCCCTGCGTCTACCTCGTCGACTCGGGCGGCGCGTTCCTGCCGATGCAGGACGAGGTCTTCCCGGACCGCGAGCACTTCGGCCGGATCTTCTTCAACCAGGCGCAGCTCTCGGCCGCCGGCATCCCGCAGATCGCCTCGGTGATGGGCTCGTGCACCGCGGGCGGCGCGTACGTGCCGGCGATGAGCGACGAGACCGTCATCGTCCGCAACCAGGGCACGATCTTCCTGGGCGGCCCCCCGCTGGTGAAGGCCGCCACCGGCGAGGTCGTCACGGCGGAGGAGCTCGGCGGCGGCGACGTGCACGCGCGGCAGTCGGGCGTCGTCGACCACCTGGCCGAGAACGACGACCACGCGCTCCAGATCGTCCGCTCCATCGTCGGCACGCTGCAGCCGGTCGAGCCGTCGCTCTCTCGTCAGCCGGTGGAGGAGCCGGCGGAGGACCCCGCCGGCCTGTACGACGTCGTCCCGAGCGACCTGCGCACGCCCTACGACGTCCGCGAGGTCATCCGGCGCATCGCCGACGGCTCCCGGTTCCACGAGTTCAAGGCGCTCTACGGCGAGACGCTGGTGTGCGGCTTCGCGCACATCTGGGGCTACCCGGTCGGCATCGTCGCCAACAACGGCATCCTCTTCTCGGAGTCGGCGCTCAAGGGCGCGCACTTCATCGAGCTGTGCAACCAGCGCGGCATCCCGCTGGTCTTCCTGCAGAACATCTCCGGGTTCATGGTCGGCCGGGAGTACGAGAACGGCGGCATCGCCAAGGACGGCGCGAAGCTCGTCACGGCCGTGTCGTGCTCGGTGGTGCCGAAGCTCACCGTCGTCATCGGCGGCTCGTTCGGCGCCGGCAACTACGGCATGTGCGGCCGCGCCTACGACCCGCGGTTCCTGTGGATGTGGCCGAACGCCCGCATCTCGGTGATGGGCGGCGAGCAGGCCGCGTCCGTCCTCGCCACCGTGCGGGGCTTCGACTCCGCGGAGGAAGAGGAGGCGTTCAAGGCGCCGATCCGCGAGCAGTACGAGGCGCAGGGCTCGCCCTACTACTCCACCGCCCGCCTCTGGGACGACGGCATCATCGACCCCGCCGACACCCGCCGCGTGCTCGGCCTCGGCCTCGCTGCCGCCGCCAACGCGCCTATCGAGACGCCGTCCTACGGCGTCTTCCGGATGTGATGACGATGTTCTCGACCCTCCTCATCGCCAACCGCGGCGAGATCGCGCGCCGCATCATGCGCACCGCCCGCGCGATGGGCATCCGCACGGTGGCGGTCTACACCGAGGCCGACCGGCTGGCTCCGCATGTCCGCGAGGCCGACGTCGCCGTGCCGGTCGAGTCGTACCTCTCCGTCGCCGGCCTGGTCGACGCCGCGCGCGCCACCGGCGCGGACGCGGTGCATCCCGGCTACGGCTTCCTCTCCGAGCGCGCGGAGTTCGCCCGAGCCGTCAGCGAGGCGGGCCTGACGTTCGTCGGGCCGAGCGGCGACGTCATCGAGCAGATGGGCCGCAAGGACGCCGCCCGCGAGATCGCGATCGCCGCCGGCGTGCCCGTGGTGCCGCAGGGTGACACCTCGACCCTCCCGGTGCTGGTCAAGGCGGCCTCCGGCGGGGGCGGCAAGGGCATGCGCATCGTCCGCTCCGCCGAGGAGCTCGACGCCGCCATCGAGGCCGCGAAGCGCGAGGCGCTCTCGGCGTTCGGCGACGACACCCTGCTCATCGAGCGGTACGTCGAGCACGGCCGTCACGTCGAGGTGCAGGTGCTCGCCGACCATCACGGCCACGTCGTCCACCTCTTCGAGCGCGACTGCTCGGCACAGCGGCGTCACCAGAAGGTGATCGAGGAGGCGCCCGCGCCCGGCCTGTCCCCCGCGGCCCGCTCGGTGCTGCTCGACTCGGCCGTCGCACTGGCCCGGGAGGTCGGCTACACCAACGCCGGCACGGTCGAGTTCCTCGTCGCCGGCGACGACGTGTACTTCCTCGAGATGAACACCCGCCTCCAGGTCGAGCACCCGGTCACCGAGCTCATCACCGGGCTCGACCTCGTCGAGCTGCAGCTGCGCATCGCCGCCGGCGAGCCGCTGCCGTTCGCCCAGGACGATGTCCGCTGCGCCGGCCACGCGTTCGAGGCGCGCATCTACGCCGAGGACGCGTTCGGCGGCTTCCTCCCCCAGGCGGGCACCGCCACCGAGGTGTGGTGGCCGCGGGACGCCCGCGTCGACGAGGCGCTCGAGAGCGGCCAGGTGGTCACGACGGCGTACGACCCGATGCTCGGCAAGGTCATCGTCCATGCCGACGACCGCGAGGACGCCCGGCGCAAGCTCGTCGCCGCCCTCGACGACACCGCGATCTTCGGCCTCACCACCAACACCGGGTTCCTGCGTGCCCTCGCGGCGTCCGACGCCTTCCGCGGCAACGAGATCGACACCGCATGGCTCGACGCGCACGCCGCGTCGGTGCCGATGCCGAGCCGCGACGTCGCTCTCGCCGTCGCCGCCCGGGCAGCCGTCCCCGTGGAGACCGGCGGGTGGTCGGGCTCCGCGACGCGCCAGACGCCCCGTGACCCGTCGGGGTCGCCTTCGCCGTTCGGCGTCGGCGACGGGTGGCGGCTGGCCGGCGAACGGGCCCCCGTCGTCGTCATGCTCGACGGCGAGTGGGTGGCACCGTCCGGAGACGTCCCGGGCGCCCGCACGCGGGTCACGCCGTCGGTCGTGGAGGTCGCCTACCAGGGCCAGACGTTCCGCTTCGAGCGCCCCGACCCGTTCCGCCGCGCCGCGGCGGCGAGCCTCAGCGACGGCGCGGTGCTCGCGCCCATGCCCGGCACGGTGCTCGCGGTGAAGGTCGCCGTCGGCGACCGCGTCGAGGAGGGCGCGCCGCTGGGCGCGATGGAGGCGATGAAGATGGAGCTCGCGCTGACCGCGCCGGTGGCCGGCACGGTCACCTCGGTCGGCGCCGCGGCCGGCGACCAGGTGCCGCTCAAGCACCCGCTCTTCCTGATCGAGGCAGACTCGTCTCATGCGTAGTCCCCAGGTCGTCCCGGACGCCACGCTGCCGAAGCGCGTCACGATCTACGAGGTCGGCGCGCGCGACGGCCTGCAGAACGAGAAGGCGGTCGTGCCGGTCGAGGTGAAGGTGGAGTTCATCCGCCGCCTCGTCGACGCGGGCCTGCCGATCGTCGAGGCGACGTCGTTCGTGCACCCCACGTGGGTGCCGCAACTGGCCGACGCCGCGTCCGTCATGGAGGCGTTGGGCGAGACCGGCCGCTCGATGCCGGTGCTGGTGCCGAACGAGCGCGGCCTCGACCGCGCCCTCGAGCTCGGCCTGCGGCATATCGCGATCTTCGGCTCGGCCACCGAGACGTTCGCCAACAAGAACCTCAACCGCTCGCTCGACGCCCAGTACGAGATGTTCGAGCCGGTCGTGAAGCGCGCCCGCGACGCGGGCCTCGACGTCCGCGCGTACGTCAGCATGTGCTTCGGCGACCCGTGGGAGGGCGACGTGCCGATCGAGCAGGTCGTCGGCGTCGGCAAGCGGCTCTTCGAGCTCGGGGCCTCGCAGCTCTCGATCGGCGACACGATCGGCGTCGGCACCACGGGCCACGTCACCGCACTGCTCGACGCCTTCAACGCCGCCGGCCTCGGCGACGACGTCCTCGCCCTGCACTTCCACGACACCTACGGACAGGCGCTCGCGAACGTCCGTGCCGCGCTCGAGCACGGCGTCACGACCTTCGACGCCAGCGCGGGCGGCCTCGGCGGCTGCCCCTACGCGGAGGTCGCCACCGGCAACCTCGCCACCGAGGACCTCGTCTGGATGCTCGACGGCCTCGGCATCGACCACGGCGTCGACCTCGAGAAGCTCGTGGCCACCTCGCTCTGGATGGCCGCGAAGATCGGCAAGCCATCGGTCAGCCGCGTCGTCAACGCCCTGGCCGGGTGAGACCGATGACGCGCTGGGCTCTCGTCGTGCTCGTCCTGCTGACGGCTGCCGTCGGCCTGCCCGCGCAGGCAGCCCCCGGCCACACGATCGTCGAGGTTCCCGTCGTCGACGCGCCGTGGGACTACCAGATCGGCGGCGCCCGGCCGCCCGCCGACGGCGTCACCATCGTCGACCGCGACCGGAAGGCGCAGCCGGTCACCGGCGACTACAACATCTGCTACGTCAACGCGTACCAGACCCAGGGCGACGAGGTCCGCTTCTGGCGCCGGCACCCCGCGCACTGGAAGCTCGTGCTCAAGACCGCCGCGGGCAAGCCGGTCGTCGACTCGGCCTGGGGCGAGTTCCTGCTCGACACCCGCACCCCGGCCAAGCGGCATGCGCTCATCGCCATCGTCGGCCGCTGGATCGACGGCTGCGCGACCTCCGGCTTCGACGCCGTCGAGCTCGACAACCTCGACTCCTGGAACCGCAGCAAGCACCTCATCACCCGCGCCGACAACAAGGCGTTCGCCCGGCTGCTCGCCGCCCGCGCCCACCACGACGGCCTCGCCGCCGCGCAGAAGAACTGGGCGGAGCTGCGCGCCACCGGCCCGCGCCTCGGGTTCGACTTCGCGATCGCCGAGGAGTGCGGACGCTGGCACGAGTGCGGCTCGTACGCGAAGCCGTACAGCAACCGCGTCTTCGACGTGGAGTACCGCAAGAAGGACTTCCGCGCCGCGTGCCAGGCCTGGGGCGACCGGATCTCGATCGTGCTGCGCGACCTCGAGGTCACCCCGTCCGGCCCCGACCGCCGCTGCTAGACGCGGCGCAGCTCCAGCACCTCGTGCTGGAGGGCGTGCTGCTCGCGGGCGGCCCGGCAGGTGAGGTGGACGGCGTCGGACTTCGTGGTGCGCACCCGGACGGCGTAGCGGCCACCGCCCAGCTCGAGCGTCGCGGTCGTGACGTCCCCCTCGGCCATCCGCTCCACCAGGCGCGGCGGCTGCGGCGTCGTGAGGCCCAGGTGACGCCGGAGCGCGATCTCGGCGGCCTGCACCGGCATCGGGAAGCCCGTGCGGCCACGCAGATGGTCGAGCTCGAGCTCGCCGCGCATCCGGGCCCGCGCGACCGCCACCGCCGACTCGGGGTCGAGGCGGCCGTAGTACAGCCCGTCCGGAGCCAGCAGCAGGTTGGCCGCGAACCGGTCGCCGCCCACGTGTGAGACCTCCCAGGTCTCCTCCGGGAAGGTCGCGGCCAGCGCCGCCGCGACCGGACGTCCTCGCTCGGCACAGCAGGCGTCGTGGCGTCCGTGCGCGCAGACGGCGAAGAGCGG
>Ga0164242_10008974_pt1 | contig 10827 bp, 14 predicted proteins | sample OricomgcompostMG_FD_108783 | JGI IMG/M metagenome (GOLD analysis project Ga0164242, IMG submission 108783) | Miracle-Growth compost microbial communities from Emeryville, California, USA - Original compost - Miracle growth compost (MG) ... | reverse complement strand
TGAGCCTTACCAGAAGAAGTCGCGGTAAACCCGCACGACCCGGCCGCTGCGCGTGTCGATCAGCAGCACATCGTCATAGTGCCGCACATAGCGATAGAAGCGATAGCGGGGCGGGGGCAGGCGATAGCGGCCCCAGTCGCTGACGTAATAGCTCGGCCCCCAATAGCCGCGCGGCATGATCGCGCCGATGCTGAAGCTGCGGTAGGCGAACGGCGCGCGCCAGGCGCCGCGGCGATAATAGTCGCGGTGCGAATTGCGCCAGCGCCGCCAATCCTCGTGCGCATCGCGCCGATCGTGCCGCCATTCGCGGTGATGGCGGCGTTCGTGATGGCTCTGCGCTTGCGCCGCCGCCGGGGTCAGCATCGCCGCGACCAGCGCGCCGGTGAGCAAAAAGGTCTTCATGGCTCATCTCCTTCCAACATGGGGAGAGCTAGCGGCGGCGGCCTGAACCCGGCGCGAATCGCTCAGTCATCGGGGAGAAGGGTTTCGCCATCCGCCGACAGGCGATACCGTGCGGCCCTTGGCAGTGGAGGAGGGGGTATGGACTACGTCAGGGTCGCCAGCGCAAAGGACGTCGCGCCGGGCCGGATCATCCCGGCGGAAGCGGCCGGGCGCAAGCTTCTGGTCGCGAACGTCGCCGGCCAGTATTACGCGGCGTCCCGCAAGTGCCCGCACCTCGGCTTCAACTTGTGCCGTGGCTCGCTCGACGGCGCGGCCGTGGTCTGCCCGCTGCACAAGGCCAAGTTCGACCTTGCCACCGGCGCGATCGAACGCGATCCGAAGCTGCTGTTCCTCAACATGAAGGCCAAGGGCGAGCTTGCCGTCTATCCGGTGCGGATCGAGGGCGAGGATATCCTGGTCGGCATCTAGCGGAACGCTTGTGCCGCCAGCCCGTTAAGGGGAGGGATCGGGCAAAGAGAAGGACAGCGCCATGCTTCTTCGAACCATAGCAGCCCTTGCCGCCGCCGGTCTGGTCGCTTCGGCGGCCCCGGCCAAGGAACGCGCTCCCGCCGCGGCCGCCCACCAGTGTTTCCAGCTTTCCGCCGTCAGCGGTTACACGCACGCGCGGAGCGATCGCCTCTATGTCCATACCGGGCCGGGCGAGACCTATCTGTTCCGGACGATGGGGCCTTGTCCCGATCTCGGCTGGTCCGAAGCCATCGCGCTCGATCCGGCGACCGCGGGGCCGATCTGCACCGGCATCGACGTCGATCTCATCGTCCCCAGCCGGATCGGGCCGCAGCGCTGCCCCGTGTCGATGATCCGCAAGCTGGCACCGGGCGAGAAGGAACAGCGCTGACGCCGCCCGGCCCTGCCGTTTTCAGTCCTGCCGTCTTCAGCTCAGCCTTCGGGTCGCTTGCCGAAAAGCGCGCGAAGCTCGTCCTTGGCGTTTTCGAGAACCTGCTTCTGGCTGGGGTCCAGATCCTTGCCCGCGCGGTTGATGTAAAAGGTCAGCATCGACATCGCGGACCGGAACGGGGACGCCTTGCGGCGATGGCTCGCCTCGGCGGATTTCTTGAGCGATGCGGCGATCGCCTTGGGATCGGAACGGGTGAAGACGTCGCGGTCGAGGTCCAGCGCATTGGAATGGCGCGTCACGTCCTGCGACCAGTTCCCCTTGGCCATGGCGATCTCCTAATGCCGCTTGAAGTATTGCACCTCGCGTTCGTGCTTCTCGGCTGCGTCCCGGCTGTCGAACGTGCCGAGGTTCCGGCGCTTGCCGGTGTCCGGATCTTTCTTGCGCGAATAGAGCCGGTACTGGCCGGACTTGAGCTTGCGGATCATGCCGCGACAACGCGCGGACAAGGCCGAGCGTTCCAGCGCCGTAACGCCCCCGATTTCTTCCGCCGGCGCGTTACCGCTGGAAGCTGCTATATGACTGGCCAGTCCGTTGGCGTTGCTCGACTTTTTCCCGATAATTGGCTATAAGGTCAATGGTTTGATCGCCGATCAGGCATTTCCGATCGTATCGGTTTGCAACAATCCTTCCTGCGCTTGAATCGGTGCATGCAGCGACAATTTTCAGTTTGTCAGTTCAGGCATCGCTGCCAGGCATTCAATTCTGTCAAAATAATCGCGCCAGACGGTGATGAGGCCCTGATCGTCGACCTCAAAATATCCGCAGGCACGCACCGATGTCCAGTTCATGCCGGCGTAATGGAAACGATCCAGCCTTTCCGTAAAGACGGTGTGATCGGTGGCCGCTATGTTGACTATCTGCCAGTCCAACTCGTCGGCAGCGAGGAAGGCATCGAATAGTTCGAGCGATGCGGTGCGGCCGTGGGCTGCGGGTGGCAGGCTGATTCCTTCGCAAATCGCGTCCGGGTGAAGGGCCTCTGCCAGCGCGGAACGGTCCCTTCGGTTCCATGCCGCGATGAATTCCCGCACGCTTGCGATTGGATCCATCCTGTTCTCCATCGGTCAAATCAATACGGCGATTTTGCCGAAGTGGCGGCCTTCGAGCTGATAGCGAAAGGCTGCGCCAAGATCGGCGAGCGGGAATTCGCTGTCGATGATCGGCCGGATACCACCTCGCTCGACGAAGTCGACGAGTTCACGAAGTGCGCTGACGCTGCCCACCGCCATCCCGTCGACGCGGATGTGCCGCATGACGATGTCGCGCAGCGGTAGCTCGGGTGGGAGATTGGACGTCGAGCCGACGACCATTACTCGCCCTGCCATGCGGCAGGCATCGACCGACTGCACGAAAGTCGACTGTCCCCCGATTTCGAGCACGAGGTCTGCGCCGCGTCCGCCCGTCAGATCCTTGACGATTGCACCCCATGCGGGCGTGTGGCGGTAATTGATGCCATGGTCCGCACCGAGTGCGCGCAAGCGATCGAGTTTCCCGTCGGTTGAGGATATCACGATCGCCGTGAGCCCGAGCGCCTTGGCCAGCTGCAGTGCATAGACCGACAAGCCGCCCGATCCGGGTAACAGCACGGTCGCGCCGGGTTCGAGCTGCCCTTCGATCCGCAGGGCACGCCAGGCGGTCAGGCCGGCGCAGGGCAGCGTCGCGGCTTCCGCGAAGCTCCAGCCCAGCGGCATCCGCACGAGCGACGCCGCCGGCACGACGACTGCTTCGGCGGCAAACCCATCTATCGTTTCCCCCGAGATGGCGGCCGTATTGGCATCGGTCGGGACGCCGTCGATCCAGTGGGGGAAGAACGCTCCCATCACCCGTTCACCGATTGCCCAGTCCGCCACACCCGCACCCAGGGCGATCACTTCGCCGGCACCGTCCGACAACGGGATGCGTCCGGCGGGCTGTGGGATGTGACCTGCGACTACGAGGTAGTCGTGGTAGTTGAGCGAGCTGGCGTGCACCCGCAGGGCCACCTCGCCCGGCCCAGGCTGGGGAGCGGTTTCACGGCCGAGGCCGAGCGTCTCGAGCACAGGCTGCTCCGGCAGGCGGAGACTTCGTATGGTGTCGTTCATATCGCGCCGCCGTCCGTGGAACCGCGCGTGACGAGGGTTGCCATTCCGTCCAGATGGCTCTGCCCCTGCAGCAGGCGCGTGAAGTGGGGCATGCCGGTGTGGGCGATGCCGCCGCCATCGACGACAAGGTTGTGTCCGTTGACGTAACTGGCGTCCTCCGACGCGAGGAAAGCGATGGCGGCGGCTACTTCGGAGGCATCGGCCGGGCGGCCCAACGGCAATGCGTCGCGCCAGGCGGCCATCACCTCGGCATTGCCGTGCAGCCCGGCCGCGAGCGGCGTGACCGTCAGCCCCGGACTCACGACATTGCAGCGGACCAGCGGAGCGTGATCGAGTGCCATCGACCGCGTCAGGTTGATTACCGCGGCCTTAGCGGCATTATAGGCAGCGAAACCATAGTCGCCAGCCATGCCTGCCACCGAAGCGACATTGACGATGCAGCCGCGCGACCGTTCGAGATGGGGCATCGCGGTGCGGCTGGCCCACATCACCGCCTCGACATCGATCGCCATGACCTCGCGCCAGTGCTCGATATCGATGTCGGTGATGCGCCCGAAGGAGCCGATCCCGGCGTTGTTGACCAGTATGTCGATCCCGCCGAAATGGGCGGCGGCCGTGGCGATCATCGCCTCGATCCGGGCGCTGTCGATCATGTCGACGGTGTGACCGACGATCCTTTCGCTGGAGAGTTCTTCGACCAGGGTCCCAATCGCCTCGCTGCGGATGTCGGCGACCAGGACATGGGCACCCTCGGCGTGGAGCCGGCGCACGGTGGCCTCGCCGATGCCCGAGGCGCCGCCGGTAACGATCGCGCGCTTGCCTGTGAACCGAGTGCTCATCGCGCCGTGTACCCGCCGTCGACGGTCAGCAGCGCCCCGTTGACGAAGGCCGACCGGTCGCTGAGCAACCAGCAGGCTGCCTCGGCCACGTCTTCGGGCTTGCCGAAACGGCCGATCGAATGGCGCTCCGCCATCGGCGGGATCTGCGCCTCGAACGCGGGATTGGCGAAGAGCCGCTCTTCGACCATCGGTGTCAGGATCAGGCCGGGCAACAGGGCGTTGACGCGGACCCTGGTGTAGCGCGCCTCGCAGGCCGCGGCGCGGGTCAGGCCGACGACCCCGTGCTTCGCCGCGACGTAGTCCGCCGCATAGGGCGCGCCGATGATTCCGTCGCCCGACGACATGTTGACGATCGCACCGCCATGCTCGGCCATCGCTCTGGTTTCGTGCTTCATGCAGAGGAAGACGCCCGTGAGATTGATCGCGACCATCCGCGACCACTCGGTCATGTCGAGGTCGGGGACGAGGCGGTTGGCCATCTCGATCCCGGCATTGTTGAATGCGCCGTCGAGCCGGCCAAAGGTCTGGACGATGCTCGCAATCGTTTCTGCAATCGATGTCTCGTCAGCGACATCGCAGTGCCAGGCGCGCGCCAGGCCACCCTCGGCCTCGATCGAAGCCAGCGTCCCGGCATTGGCCGCATCGTCGATGTCGAGGAGGCAGGTCGCGGCACCCTCGGCGGCGAACAGGCGGGCTGCGGAGCGGCCGATGCCCGACCCCGAGCCGGTGACGAGAACGACCTTGCCGGCCAGCAACGGCGTCGCGGCTGGCATCGATGCCGGGCTTTCGCTCGTCATGCGGGGACGTAGATCGTCTGGGGCACGGTGAATTCCAACAGCCCCTCGGTGCCGTTCTCTGCGCCCAGACCCGACTGCTTGTGGCCCGCGAAGGCCGCGAAGGGCGTCAGACCCTGCGCCGAATTGATCCAGACCGTCCCGGTCTCAAGCCGTGCGGCCACTTCGGCCGCGGCCGCTATGTCCGATGACCAGACCGATCCGCCGAGGCCGTATTCGCAGGCATTGGCCCGCGCGACCGCCTCGTCGACATCGCGGTACTTGAGCAGCGGCAGGATCGGACCGAATGCCTCCTCCTGCACCACGCGGGCCTCCTCGGGCGGGTTGTCGACCAAGGTCACCGGGACGAAATAGCCTGGTCCTTCGGCCTCATGCCCGCCGGTGAGGAATGTGTGGCCCGCCGCGCGCGTGTCGGCGAGGAGTTGGCGGACGCGCTCGAACTGCTGGCGGTTCTGCACCGGGCCCAGCCGGCTCGCCGGGTCTGCACCGTCGCCGGTCGGCATGCGCGATGCGACCGCGGCGAGCGCAGCGGCAACCTGGTCGTAGATCGCCTCGTGGACATAGACCCGCTTGGCGGCGACGCAGACCTGGCCGTTGTTGGCGAAGGCCGCCCAGAACAGCGGTTCGGCGATGGCGTCGACGTCGGCGTCGGGCAGGACGATCGCGGCGTCGTTGCCGCCGAGTTCGAGCGTCAGCCGCTTCAGGTTGACGGCGGCGCTCGCCATCACCTTGCGGCCGGTCGCGGTCGAGCCGGTGAAGCTGATCTTGTCGATGCCGGGATGCGCCGACATCAGCGGGCCGAGCGCGTCGCAGCCGCTGATGACGTTGAGTACGCCCGGCGGGAGCAGGGGGCGCAGCAGCTCGCCCAGGCGCAGCGTCGTCAGCGGCGTATAGGGCGAAGGCTTGAGCACCAGCGTGTTGCCTGTCAGCAGCGCAGGCCCGATCTTCCAGATCGCGAGCAGGACCGGGAAGTTCCACGGGACGATTCCGCCGACGACGCCGAGCGGAACGTGGCGGGTGACGGCGCGCTGGCCGGGCATCGCATCCGATATGCTCTCGGGGATCGGCTGATCGGCGACGACGCCGATCCACCAGGCCGCGGCGCCGATTTCTGCCGCGGCATCGGCGTGGGGCTTGCCCTGCTCGGCGGTCAGCAGGCGTTTGAGCTCTTCGAGATTTTCCCCCAGCGCCGCGGCGATCCGGCGCAGCGCCTCGCGGCGCTCGTCGAGCGGCGTCGCACGCCACGCGGGGAACGCCCGCCGCGCGGCGGCGACCGCCTGGTCGAGCTGGGCAGCCGTGCAGTCGGGCGCGTGGCCGATGACCGCTTCGGTGGCGGGGTTGAGGACATCGATCCAGCCGGCTGCGGCCGCCGCCATGCCGTCGATCGTCGCGGATGGTCCAGCCAGCTCGGTCGTGGTCATTGCACCGGCTCGCGCAGGAGTTGGAGGGCATCGTGGTCGAGCACGTGAGCGACGTGACGATCGAGCATCGTCAGGAACATCCGGTCGCCGCGCTCGGTACGCTGGACCAGCATGGCCGCGCCGACCGCGACATTGATCCCGGCAAACGTGAAATGGCGGAAATCGGCCTCGAATTCGCCGTGGGAATAATCGGAGACGCCGCAGCGGCGCAGTTCTTCGAGATAGGCGGCGATCAGGCGCGGCTCGACTTCGCGTCGCTCGGCCGGCGTATAGGCGCCGCCGATCAGGTAGGCGACGTCGACGGCGTTGCTGCCCAGCGCGACCGATTGCCAGTCGACCACCGTCAGGCGGTTCGGCGCGATCAGCATGTTGTCGGGCCGGAAGTCGTTGTGCGTGACGCAGCGCGGGCGAGGCCGCGGACGGCTGTAAGCGTCGTAGCCTTCGGCGAGCGCATCGCAGACCCGGCGCTGGTCGCTGGTCAGATGGTCGCCGTAGCGATCGCGGAAAGCGGGCCATGTCGACCGGAACACCTCGGGCGCGTAGAACGGCTGTGCGAGCGGCCCGGAATCGAGCCAGGCAAGGTCCACGCCTTCGCCTTGGTCCCAGAAGGAGGCGTGCAGCCGCGCCGCCTCGCGCACGGCGCATAGCGCATTCTCTTGCGACAGGCCGGCGAACTGATCGCCCGGGACGGCGGGGGCGAGGTCTTCGAGCAGCAGGGCGAAGGCCCCCGTCTCGCTCATCTCGGCGCCGTAGTAGGCAGGCGTGGCGATGCCGACGCGCGGGGCAAGCTCGTGGTAGAAGCGGACCTCGCGTTCATAGAGCGACCAGTTCTCGGCGACCTTGAGGCTGGTCGGGTTCGCCGATGAGAACTTGCCGACAAGCGTTGCAGGGCCCTGCCTGCCAGTCGGATTGTAACGCAGCGTGATGCGCGCGGTCTCGCCGATCTGGCCCGTGCCGATGCCGCGGATGTCGAAGCCGGCGATGTCGACGGCGTGGCCGGCGCGGCGCAGCATCGCTTCGAGCCAGGGCACGTCGATGGCATCGGGGCGGGGGACCGCGCCCGGACGCAGCAGTTCGGCTGGTACGATCGAAAGCCCCACGTCCATTCCTCTCGCAGTCGTTCCTATCGGTGTTCCGAAAAGGATGGCGGCGAGGACGGGTGCTGTCCAATTGGCCTTTCGGTGCGAGCGATAGGGGATGCCGATGGATGGCGCCGGCAAGCGTTATGGCAATCGCTACGTCTTCCTGTTCCGCTTCGACGGCGATGCGGTGTGTGAATGCAGCGACAGCGCGCATGTCCTCGCCACGTTCGAGCTGCCCGCGGGCTAGTGGAGCGAAGCGGCCTCTCCGCTGCCGACCGGCGCGGCGAAGGGCAAACCGTCGCGGTTGGCCTGCCAGCGCCTGGTGAATTCGAAGAACCGCCGCGCCGCCTTGTTGGCAGCCACGCCCAGCACCAGCGCATATTCGAGCGCGAGATGCATGTCCGCGACGGGACGGTGGACGAGGCCCGGCGAAGGCGGGAACCAGCCGATGCCGATCGCGCAGGTTCCCTGGCGCAGCGCGTAGCGCTCAATCGCCAGCGCATTGCCTTCCGACGGCACGAGCGGCACCGCGCCGTGCGCCAGCAGGAAGCTGCCGAGCGGATTGACCAGCGCTTCGCCGTGCTCGGCGCTGAGCATGGCGATGCGCTTCCCGGCGAGAGCGTCGGCCGGGATCACGTCGAGCGCGGCCAGGTCGGATCCTTCGGGCACGAGCAGGCCGATCTCGCGCCGGCACAATACGACCCGTTCGAGCACGTCGGGATACTGCACCTCGTTCGCGATCGCGCCGTTGGGCACGTCGACCATGTATTGCGCGGGCGTCATCGGCGTGGAAATTCCCAGCAGCAGCGCCGCGTCGAGCCGTTCGCGCAGAAGGTCGCGCACCTGGTCGGATTGCAGCCGGTTGTCGATCGTATAGCGCATGTCGGGCCGTGCGGCGATGAAGGCATCGAGAAGCGTGATACGCTCGGCGAAATCCATCGTGTACATTGCCGCGCCGAGGCGAAAATGCGTGATCGTGGCGTGCTGCATCACTTCGGCTTCCTGCCGCACGGCTTCGGCCTGGATCAGCAGCGTTTCGACCAGCGGCAGCAGCCGCTCACCCTGCTCGCTCAGCGCGACGTGGCGCGAGTTGCGGTGGAACAGTACGAAGCCCAGGATCTGCTCGAGTTCCTTGATCTGGCCGGACACCGTCGGCTGGGTCAGGTTGAGTCGCTCCGCCGCCCGCGTGATCGAGCATTCGCTGGCGACGGCCGCGAAACTGCGCAGCAATTTGAGGTCCAGATGGTTCATGCGCCTATCCCGTTGGGCTCTGATGGCCTTGCCCCGGCTATAGCAGATCAATCGGAATGGTCTATCGGTCAGCTCCGAAATCCGATTGGACTGTAAAGGGGCCCTTCCTTATCTCAGATGAGGAGAGGAGAGACGATGTGTCCATAGGACTCATGGAAAATATAGATGATTTAATTGTCAATCCTGAAACTTATGCTGATGAAGAATTGTATCATCGGGTTTTTTTGCAATTACGAGAAAGTGATCCGGTCCACTGGTCCGTTCCGAAGCGATTTCGTCCGTTCTGGGCAATTACGCGCTATGCGGATGTCGCCAAGGTGGAACTCGACGCCGCGAACTTCCTTAACGCGCCGCGACAGTTTCTGGTGACGATCGACGACGAGAAGATGCTGCAGGACACCACGGGCAGCGCCAACTTCGCGCGCAACCTCGTGGCCATGGACAACCCGGATCACCGTGCCTACCGCGCACTGACTGCCGACTGGTTCCTGCCCAGGAGCGTGCGCGCGCTCGAGGGGAAGATCGGTGAGTTGGCGCGCGAGACCGTGGACAAGATGGCGGCGATGGGCGGCCGCTGCGATTTCGCCAAGGACATCGCCGCCTGGTATCCGCTGCGCACGATCATGATCGTTCTCGGCGTCCCGCGCGAGGACGAGCCGCTGATGCTGGAGCTTTCGCAGAAGGTCTTCGGCAGCACCGACGCCGATAGCGGCGGCGGAGAGGGAATGACTTCGATGCTGGAGGCGTTCGGCGCCTTCAACGACTATTTCGGCAAGATCACCGCCGACCGGCGCAGCAATCCGCGCAACGATGTCGCCACGATCCTGGCCAGCGCCACAATCGACGGTGCGCCGATTGGCGAGGCCGAGCGCAACGCCTACTATCTGATCGTCGCTGCGGCGGGTCACGACACGACGAGTTCGGCGATCTCGGGCGGGCTGCTGGCCTTGCTGCGCCATCCCGAGGAAATGGCGAAGCTGCGCGCCGATCCCGCGCTGTTGCCCCGCGCGGTCGACGAGTTCATCCGCTGGACCTCGCCGGTGAAGCACTTCTTCCGTACCGCCGCCGTCGACTGCGAGATCGGCGGCAGGGCTATCCGCGCCGGCGACAGCCTGATGATGTGCTATCCTTCTGCAAACCGCGACGCCGATGTCTTCGAGGATCCCTTCGCCTTCCGCGTGGACCGGTCGGCCAACCGCCATATGGCCTTCGGCTTCGGTCCGCACGTCTGCCTGGGCCAGCATCTCGCCAAGCTGGAGATACGGATCCTCTTCGCCGAGCTTTTGTCGCGGATCGACGAGATCGCGCTCGACGGCGATCCGGCCTGGGTCCAGGCGAATTTCGTATCGGGCCTGAAGCGCCTGCCGATCCGCTATTCGGTACGAGGCTGAAACGATCATGCATCCCAGCGTCATCGCCCGGACCGCGCCCGACAAGCCCGCCGTGATCATGGCCGGATCGGACGAGATCCTGACTTATGCCCAACTCGATGCGCGGTCGAACCAGGGGGCGCAGCTCTTTCGTGGACTGGGGCTGGAGCGGGGCGACGGCATCGCGCTGCTGATGGACAACAGCGCGTGGTTCTTCGAGGTCGTGTGGGCCGCGCAGCGGGCAGGGCTCTATTACACATGCATCTCGACCCAGCTGGTCGCGGCGGAAATCGGCTTCATCCTCGCGGACAGCGGCTCGAAGATCCTGATCGCGGACCCGGCCCTGGCGCAGGCAGCCGCCGCCGAGGCGGGCAGGTGCGGTGTCGAGCTTTTCACCCTGGGCCAGGCAGGCCTGGAGAACGCACGCGACTTCCTGGCCGAGCGCGCGCTGCGGCCGGCCTCTCCGATCGCCGACGAAAGCCCCGGCAACGACATGCTCTATTCGTCGGGCACGACGGGACGGCCCAAGGGCATCAAGCCGCCCCTGCCCGAGGGGCCGCTGGCGATGACGAACCCGCTGACCGAGCTGGGCCGTACCGTCTATGGCATGGATGCGGACACGGTGTTTCTAT
>Ga0164242_10008973_pt1 | contig 10828 bp, 10 predicted proteins | sample OricomgcompostMG_FD_108783 | JGI IMG/M metagenome (GOLD analysis project Ga0164242, IMG submission 108783) | Miracle-Growth compost microbial communities from Emeryville, California, USA - Original compost - Miracle growth compost (MG) ... | reverse complement strand
CGCTCGATCGACGTCGTCGTCGACCGGGATCACCTCGAGCCCGGACGGACCAGCCTCGACGGGCCGCGCGCGCCGTGCCCGATAGTGGTCGACCGCGATGTTGCGCGCCACGGTGAAAAGCCACGGCCGGACGGCGTCGGGCGTGCGCTCGAGTGCCTCGGGGTGCCGCCACGCGCGGAACAACGTCTCCTGCACGACGTCCTCGGCTCGTTGCCGATCGCCACCCGACAGCCGCAGCGCGTATCCGAGCAACGGCCGGGCGTGCTGCTCGTACAGCGCGCGGATGAACTCCTCGTCTGTCGTACGGGCAGCGTCGGGGCGGTCCGTCGTGCGGGCAGCGTCGGAGCGGGCAACGTGGGAGCGGCCCTTGTCGGCGCGCCGGGATTCGGCCACACCCTGGATACGCAGCCATCCGCCGCGCGGTTCACCCGGCATGCCGCTGCTACACCGGCGGCCGTGGGTCGTACTGGATCTGCCGCCTGACCTCGCGAGCCCGCTGGGTCGAGTGCAGCCGGTCGATCAGGTGCAAGGCCATGTCGATACCGGCCGAGACCCCTGCGGCCGTGATCACACCACCGTCGTCGACGAAGCGGTCGTCAGGCCGCACCTCGATGCTCGGATCGAGCGTGGCCAGCAGGTCGAGGCTTGCCCAATGCGTGGTCGCCGGCCGGTCGCGCAACAATCCCGCGGCGGCGTACACGAGCGCGCCGGTACACACGCTCGTCATCAACACGCCGGACGCCGCCAAGCCGCGCAACCGGTCATGCACCGGATCTCCCGGCCCGAGGTTGCGCCGGGTGCCCTCGCCGCCGGGGTAGACCAGGACGTCGATCTCGCCGAGGCCGGCCCATGTGGTGTGCGGGAGCACACGTAAACCCTTGGCGCCGGTCACCGGTTCCGGCGTCTCGGCGACGGCGCGCACCTGCACGTTGTCGTCCGGGAAATCGTGGGCCCAGGCGGCCAGAACCTCGTACGGCCCGGCAAAGTCCAGCTCTTCCACACCGTCGAAAACCGCGATCGCGATGCGCATCCCCCGATCGTGCCACGCCCGAAGAAAGTCGATTGCGGTGCTGAAGGAATCCACCCGATCAACCGATCTTGTGGTGAGGAGGCGATTGCCCATGGGTGCCGGGATTGTCGGAACGCTTGGTCTGATCTACCTCGGCTTCACCGTGCTGTTCGTCGCGGCGTGCGTCTCGATCGTGCGCAAGGCGGGCTACTCAGGCTGGTGGGTGGCCGCGGGAGCGGTGCCGCTCGTCAACGTCGTCATGCTGTTCGCCTTCGCGTTCGCCGACTGGCCGGCGCTGCGCGACCTTCGCCGCGCCCAAAGCGCGCCGCTCGCCGCGGGCCATCCCAGCTTCGGCAACGCCACTAACGCCACTAACGCCGCCATTGCCGCCGCTCCGGTTCAGACCGCGAGCGGGCACCCCGGTTTCGTCGTCCCAGCTCAACCGGAGCCGGTGTATGCGGCACAACCGGTCTACGCGCCGGCAGCAGAACCTGCCCACACGCCGCCCGCCTACACGCCACCCCCCGGGTATCCGCCGGTGGAGCAACCGGCGCCTTCGGCACCGCCGCCGCGATTCCCCGGATACCAGCAGCCGAACATCTTGCCCGAGCGCTAAACGGCGTTCCTGTCGGAGTCGTCTTTGCCTGAACGGATTTGCTCGTTCGAGAAGCAAACTGCCCACCCAGACGTGCGCGATGTCTCGTATCGAAGATTGCGGCCGGACGACGACGCACGGCACCGTCCTCTCGCCTGAGAGGATCGCCGGCATGCCTACCCTCACCGCACGAGGCGTCAAAGTCGCCTTCGGCTCCCACGAAGTCCTGCACGGGGTCGACGTCACGATCGCCGAAGGCGAGCGCGTGGGGCTAGTCGGGCCGAACGGCGCCGGCAAGTCGACACTGCTGCGAGTGCTGGCCGGCGACCTGAGCCCCGATGCGGGCAACGTGAATGCCACCGGCACAGTCGGCTTCCTGCCCCAAGAGCCTGACCGGCGCGATGGCGAGACCCTGCATGCCTACCTCGGACGCCGCGCCGGCGTCGCCGCTGCCGAGACTGCCATGCAGGACGCCGCCGACGCGCTGAGTTCAGGAGCAGCGGCCGCGGCCGAGACGTACGACGCAGCACTGCAACGCTGGCTCGATCTCGGCGGCGCCGATTTCGACGCGCGGGCGCTCGACGTCGTCACCGGCCTCGGGCTCGACGCGGCAGCGCTCGGTGCCCGGACCACCGGGCTTTCGGGCGGTCAGATGGCGCGCGGCTCGCTGGCCGCCGTCTTGTTGAGCCGCTACGACATCTTGCTGCTCGACGAGCCCACCAACGATCTCGATCTCGACGGGCTCGCCCGCCTCGAGGCGTTCGTGCTGTCTCGCCGCGGCGGCCTCGCGGTGGTGAGCCACGACCGCGAGTTCCTCGCCCGCACGATCACCGGCGTGCTCGACATCGACCCGCATAACTTGGTTTCCCGGCAGTTCTCCGGTGGGTGGGACGCCTACCTCGAGGAGCGCGCGGTGGCCCGCCGGCACGCCCGCGAGCAGTACGACGACTACGCCGACAAACGCGGCGAATTGCGCGACCGCGTGCAGGCGGCGCGCGAACAGTCGGTGCGCGGGGCCTTGCGCGCCAAGCGAAGGGCTCCCGACAACGACCGCAGCGTGAAAGCGTGGCGAATCGAGGCGGCGACGTCGGGCGCATCGAAAGTGCGCTCCCTCGAAACCAGACTGACCAGGCTGGACGCCGAAGCAGTGGCCGAGCCCCGCAAGGAATGGGAACTTCGGCTCGAACTCCCCAGCGCCCCGCGCTCTGGTGACGTGGTCGCCACCTTGAACCGGGCCGTCGTCCGCCTCGGCTCTTTCACCCTCGGGCCGGTCGATCTCGACGTCCGCTGGGCCGACCGCATCGCTGTCGTCGGAGCCAACGGCGGCGGAAAAACCACACTGTTGCAGGCACTTTTGGGTCGGCTGCCACTCGACTCGGGCACCGGAAGCGTCGGACCAGGTGTGGTCGTCGGCGAACTCGACCAGGTGCGCCGCGAGTTCTCCGGGAACGCCTCGATCGTCGACGTGCTGCGCGCGGCAACCACGCTGCTACCCGACGAAACCCGCACGCTGCTGGCAAAATTCGGGCTCAAGGCGGCACACGTCGAACGCCCGGCAGGGTCGCTGTCACCCGGCGAACGCACCCGCGCCGGCCTCGCATTGCTCATGGCACGCCAGACCAACTGCCTCGTCCTCGACGAGCCGACGAACCATCTCGACGTCCCGGCAATCGAACAACTGGAGCAGGCGATCACCGGCTACACCGGAACGCTGTTGCTGGTGAGCCACGATCGCCGGCTGCTGCAGGCGGTGCCGACCGACCGTACGGTCGAAGTCGCTGCGGGACGCGTCACCGAGCAGTAGGCCGTGTCCGAGTCCGGGTTCTTGGCCGGCGCGGGGTAGTCGACCGCAGCCGCGCCGCTGGCCAGCGTCCCAGGTACCGTGGAGTTCGTGCTTCGTGCGGCATTTCGATGGCGTTGGCTACCCCGCCATGTGCTGATGCTGATCCTGGTCGCCGCGCTCAGCCTGCTCGGGCGCTGGCAGTGGGACGTCTCGCAGTCTCAACGTGGTGGCCTGCAGAATCTGCTCTACGCGTTCCAGTGGTGGTTCATGGCGGGCATGGTGATCTACGGCTGGGCCAGGTTGTTGCACGACGCCGCCCACCCCAAGGCCGAGGCTCCCGAACGAAACGAACCGCTCGGCACCGACGAGACTCCCGGTGCGTCCTCCCAGGGGCTTTCCGGTGACGAACCGTGGACCTACCGGATGGCGACGTCCGACCTGATCGACGCGCAGCTCGCGACCGCAGACGACGACGCCAAGGCCGGCGAGACCGACGAAGAGCTCGCCGAGTACAACCAGTACCTTGCGTTCTTGAACGCAAGGGCCGAACGCACGCAATAGCCCCGCGACCACCCGAGCCTGACGAAAAGAGTGCCCGTATCGTGCCTTCGCTGTTGAAGACCCCGCTCGGCCGCTACCGATTGCTGGCCTACTTTGTCGGCACGCTGCTCATCGTGCTGTTCTTCGTCGGAATCCCGTTGCAGGTCTGGGCCGACAATGACGCCGTCGTCAAATACGTCGGTACGTTCCACGGGTTCTTGTATCTCGTCTACCTGGTGGCCTGCCTCGAACTCGTGCTGCGCTACCGGCTGCACGTGGTGCGATTCTTACTGATGGCGGCCGCAGGGTTCGTGCCGTTCCTGTCGTTCGTGATGGAGCGGAAGACGACGGCCTTCCTGCAGGCGCGTGAGATCGCCGCACAAGCCAGGGCTACCAGCATGTCGGCGTCCGAGTAGCGAGGCGTCGTGCCGCGTACCCGGCTTTATCGCAACGGCGTTCTCGAACGTGAGAATCTCGCTGTCAGCGAGATCTCCGAGGTCCTCGACGGGCCGGGCGTCGTCGTCTGGCTCGATCTTTGTACGGCGGACGGCGAGGGGCTGGAGGCGATCGAAGAAGAATTCGGCCTGCATGCCCTGGCGATCGAGGACGCGTCACAGGGCCGGCAGCGCCCGAAGGTCGACCATTACGCGACGCACCTGTTCGTCAACGCCTACGAAGTGGCATTCGACGAGACGACCACCGAATTGGTGAGCCACGAGGTTTCGATGTTCGTGTTACCCAACGCGCTGATCACGGTGCGCAAGGATCGCGAGTTCGACATCGCCGAGGTCGTCTCCCGGTGGGACAACAGCCCCGACCTCGCGAAAGAAGGCGTCGGTTTTTTGCTGTACGGCGTGCTCGACCACATCGTCGACGGGCACTTCACCGCGGTGCAAGATCTCGACGAGAAGATCGATGCACTCGAAGACGAACTGTTCGACGACAGTCACGACCACATCCGAGACGTGCAGCGCAAGTCGTTCGCGTTGCGCAAGAACCTCCTGCTGTTACGGCGATTCGTGCTTCCGATGCGGGAGGTGGTGAACGGTCTCATGCGGCGCGACCTGAAGGTCGTCACCGAGCCGCTGATGCCGTATTACCAGGATGTCTACGACCACGTGCTGCGTGCTACCGAATGGACCGAATCGCTGCGCGACATGGTGAGCACGATCCTCGAGACCAACCTCACCATCCAGGGCAACCGGATGAACCTCATCATGAAGAAGGTCACCAGCTGGGCTGCGATCATCGCGGTGCCCACGGCCGTGACCGGCTTTTACGGCCAAAACCTGCCTTATCCAGGCTTCAACCACCAGTCGGGTTTCATCGTCTCCTCCGTGCTGATCGCCGGCGGTGCCGCACTGCTGTATTGGATCTTCCGCCGCAAGGACTGGCTGTAGGACAGCGAATTCAACCGGTGGCTCAACCGGCCGTGACGAAGTCGATGAGTTCCTCCACCCGGCCAAGCAGGGCCGGCTCGAGTTCGGCGTAGCTCGTGACCGAACCAAGAATCCGACGCCACGCCGCGGCGATGTCGGCCGGGGTCTCGTGCGGCCAGCCGAGAGCCGCACAAACCCCTGATTTCCACGAGGTGGCGCGATCGATCACGGGCCAGTCGTCGATGCCGAGAGCCTGCGGCCGGACGGCCTGCCAGACGTCGACGTACGGATGGCCGACCACGAGTACGTGCGGGGAGGAGACGCCGGCCGCGATGCGAGATTCCTTCGACCCGGCCACCAGGTGGTCGACGAGCACGCCCAGTCGCCGCTCGTGATTCGGTGCGAACGCGCGCACGATTTCCTGCAGGTGATCGATGCCCTCGAGATACTCGACGACGACACCTTCGATGCGCAGGGCGTCGCCCCACACTTTCTCGACAAGTTCCGCGTCGTGCCGGCCTTCGACGTAGATGCGGCTGCCGCGCGCGACGCGGGCTTTCACGCCCTGCACCGCAACTGATCCTGATGCCGTCCTGGCCGGCCGGGCGGGCCCTGTCACTCGCGGTCGCACCAGCGTGACGCGTACACCGTCGAGCAGGAATCCCCCTGGCGTAAGGGGAAACACCCGCACCTTGCCGAAGCGGTCTTCGAGCCGGACGACGTCCTTCTCGCATTCGACGACCGCGCCACAGAACTCACCGGCCTCGTCTTCGACGACCAAGCCGCGCTCGGCCTCGATCACGTCGGGCTCGACGCGCTTCTTCGACCCAGCCGCAAGGACGTCGTGTTCGTAACGGTTCACGACGGCGTGACCTCACGGAAGATATTGACCGCACGCGAGATTACCAACGCGACCGTGACCAGCGAAATTGCCGACTGGAGAAGGAAAAGTGCCTTCGCCCAACGCGAGAGCGGCATCGTGTCGGTCGGGCTGAACGCGGTGGCGTTCGTGAACGACACGTAGAGATAGTCGAAGAAGTTCGGCTCCCACTCGGCCGGCGCCACCTCGGGCTGTTGCATCTGCGGAAACAGCAGGTCGGGATGCCGGCGCACCGCGTGAGCCCGCTGTACCGGGCCACCACGGTCGAATTCCCAGTACCACAGGCCGAAAACCACAATGTTGGTCAGCCAGATGTCGACGCCTTCGAGCAGCAAGCGTGAGCCACTGGTGCCTGTGCCGGTGACGATCTCGTGCACCAAAAGACCTGCCGAGATGGCATTACCCGCGCTAATCAAAGCGAGCAGCGCCAGGGTGGCGACGTGCAGCCCGGCAGAATGCCTGACGAGCGGGCCGGGGTTGGCCACCAGCAACGCGATGAGCAGCAGGCCTTCGGCGATCGGCAGCGCGTAGTGCGGGTTCGTCGTCAGATGGTGCGGCAGCGCGACCTGCAGTGCGATCGCGACGACGACCGCCAATGCCATCTGCCAGCGATGTTCGCCTGCGGTTGGCCGCAACCAGGCCGGAAGCAACTCCTCTTCGCGCTGATGCGCGGCTCTCGCCTGCGCGACCAGATGCCGCTCGAACGCGGTGAGCCGCCCCACCGGCGGAAGTGGCCCCACCGGCTCCGGCGCCGCGTTCGGATCGAGCGGGGACGGCGGCAACTCGTCGTCGTCGTCCGGCACCGAATCCTCCCGAAAGCCGTGACTCCCGACAGCGTCGAGACAGCGAAACCAGCCGGTGTTACCAGCTGTGAACAGTACCGTCGAGCAGGCGGTTCACCGGGAGCGGCGCGGGGCGGTACGGGTATTTCGCGGCCAGCTTCTCGTCGATCTCGACGTCGAGTCCCGGTGCCTCACCCGGCAGCAGGTAACCGGCCTCGAACCGGTAGCCGTGCGGGAAGACCTCGTCGGTCGCCTCGGTGTGGTGCATGTACTCCTGTAGGCCGAAGTTGGGGATCGAGATGTCGAGCTGAAGCGCGGCCGACACACACACCGGGGACAGATCCGTCGCGCCATGCGAGCCGCTGCGGACGCCGTAAAGCTCCGCCAGGTTGAAGATTCGCCGCAGGTGCGTGATCCCGCCGGCGTGCACGACGGTGGCCCGGACGAAGTCGATGAGCCGCTCGGTGATGAGCTGCTGGCAATCCCAGATCGTGTTGAAGATCTCGCCGACCGCGATCGGCGTCGTGGTGTGCGCCTTGATGACACGGAAGGCGTCCTGCGACTCGGCGGGGGTGGGGTCTTCGAGCCAGTAGAGCTCGTATTCTTCGATGCGCTTGCCGAATCGGGCCGCCTCGGTGGGAGTGAGCCGGTGGTGTGCGTCGTGCAACAGGTGGAAGTCGAATCCGTGCTTGTCGCGAATCGCGGCGAAGACGCCGGGCACGTGGCGTAGGTAACGCTCGGTCGACCAGCTCGCCTCGGTGGGCGCGATACCAGCCGAGGCAGGCTCGTAGACGAATTTCTCCTTGCTGACGCCGTAGGTCACCGGAATGCCGGGAATCCCGACCTGCGCGCGAACTGCCTTGTAACCCTGCTCCAGGTAGTAGGCAATCTCGTCGTTCACCTCGGCGGCGTCGGCCCCGTTGGCATGGCCGTACACCGTGACGCCATCACGCGCCCGCCCACCGAGCAACTCGTAGACCGGCAGGCCGGCCACCTTGCCCTTGATGTCCCACAGTGCCGTGTCGACGGCGGCGATCGCCGTCATGGTGACCGGCCCGCGCCGCCAGTAAGCGCCCTTGTAGAGGTAATGCCAGGTGTCTTCGATCTGCGCCGCGCTGCGGCCGATCAGCTGCGGACACACATGATCTTGCAGATAACTGGCCACGGAAAGCTCTCGGCCATTCAACGTCGCGTCGCCGAGACCGGTGGCGCCATCCGCCGTCGTGATCTTCAACGTGACGAAGTTGCGGCCCGGGCAGGTGACGATGACGCGCGCGTCGACGATGCGCGACCCGTCTTTCGGCGGAATCGCATCTGGGGTCGGTGAAGTCATCTGCACACCGTATTCCGAGACTCACAGCGCGCTTCACCGAGTCGGCGGTTTGGGGAACCACGGCTAGTGCTGGTCGTCGCCGGTTTCGCGCTGGAAGATCGGCCGGCCAGTCAGTGTCTTGCGAGTCGTGGTGACGATCGCGGGCCGGCCACTCGCTACTTGAGCCAGAGCAGTGGCATCCCGCCCACCGCAAACCCTTTCGCAGTAAGGCTTTTGCGGTCGATCAATACCCAGGAACTGACCGCACCGCCACCGGGTGGGTACGCGGCGCAAGCGATCCGCTGCTCGTCCGGAGACCATGCGCACGCACCGAGTGCGCCGGCGCCGGCCGGCCCGGCCACCCGTTGCGGCGTGCCGCCCGGCGTCCAGACGTCGATGGCGTTCTTCGTGCTGAACACCAGTGCGTTGCCGGACGGCGACCACCAAGCCAGCCCGTTCTGGACGTCGGGCGAGCGGGCAATCAATGTCCCGTTACGGGCGAAGACCAGAGTGCCTTCCTCTTGCAGACTGCTCGGGTCTTGGACCTCGACGGCAAGCTTGTTGCCAGTCGGATCGGGGACGACGCTGAGGCTCAACGCCGGATTGCCTTGCAGTGCAAGGTCTTTGGTGATCTGCGCGGCGGTGACGACGGTGGTCGGCAGGCCGCCTGCAACGTGATGCTCGATTGCCGAATCGACGGGCGCCTGTGCCGCCGGCGGCACAGCCGATCTGTCCGCGGGCACGGTGACGAACGCGGCCGGTTGCTGGGGATCACCCGCGAAGTTGTTGCCGGTACCGAGATCGCGTGGATCGGTACCGTCGGCCGACACGATCATCACCTTGTTGCTCTGGGTCGCGGCGTCGAAAGACGCGCTGTAGACGACGTCCGCGCTACCGTCGGCGAACGGCGCCGGGGCGCCGATGCCGAGACCCTGGCCGGGCACCGAAAGCGGACCGTACAGTGCGGTCGAATGCGTTACCGGCCGGCCGTTCTCGAGCGTCACGGTGTCACCGGATTCGGTGACGAGCAGCTTGTGGTCCGGCGAGACGTAGGCGCCGGTTCCGCCCACGAAACCCAATGAGGCGAACGGCTGCGGCCTCGTGCCGTCGGGCTGCACAAGCGCAAACTCCCCAGAACTCGTCCGGACCAAAATCGAACCGGCACTCGAGGAGCCACCGGCGACCGCTCGGTCGATCGCCCACCCGCCGATGCAGCCACCCACGACGACGACGGCAAGCACCGCGACGACGGCCGGACGCCGCAACCCACGCGTTCCACGCGACGGAACCTCGTCGTCGATCCGCGTGAACGTCGGCACGTGACGCAATCTCCCCCACCGCACTACCCGAGCGCAAGCAGGCGGCCCGCGGCCTTTCAGTCCCTCCCCGGTGGATGATGGTGCGGCGGCTCCGTGACCCTACTCGTGATCGCTTCTGTGACAGGTCCTTTGACCGGGAAGGCATCGATGCCGGCAAGCACGCGAGTGGCGTGGATAGATGTGGCGGCCGGTGTGGCCGGAGACATGCTGCTGGCCGCTCTTCTCGACGTGGGCGCTGCCCTCCCGGCCGTCCAGGCGGCCGTCGATGCGGTTCTGCCGGGGGCGGTGACGCTGTCGACCGCGCCCGTCGTACGGGCCGGGTTGCGCGCGGCGAAGTTGTCGGTGAACGTGGCCGTGCCACAACAGCCGCACCGTCGATGGCGAGACCTACGGGCCACCCTCGAGCAGGCGCAGTTGGCCGAACCGGTCCGGCGCGACGCGCTCGCGGTGTTCGCGAAGTTGGCTCACGCCGAGGGCCGGGTGCACGGCGTCGACCCCGGCGACATCCATTTCCACGAGGTCGGCGCGGTTGATTCTGTCGCGGACATCGTCGGCGTCTGCGCAGCCATCGGCGACCTCGGGATCGGCCAGTTGTCAGCCGGCCCGATTGCGCTCGGCTCCGGCGAAGTCCTTACTGAGCATGGGGTTTTAGCGGTGCCCGTACCCGCTGTGCTCGAGCTGGCGAAGGGGTGGATCGTTGCCGGCGGCGGAGATGGCGAGCTTGCGACGCCGACCGGTGCCGCCTTGGTGACGACATTGGCCGGGCAAAGCCCGTCGATGCCGCCGATGCGGGTCGATGCGGTCGGGGTCGGCGCGGGCACTCGCGACCCCGCGGGCCGGGCGAACGTCGTGCGGGTGGTGGTCGGCGAGCCGGTGGCCGGCCAGTCGCCTATCCCGTTGGCGCACGAGGTGGTCATCGAGGCCAACGTCGACGATCTCGACCCGCGGGTGTGGCCCTCGGTGCTTGCCGCGTTGATGGCGGCCGGTGCCGCCGACGCGTGGCTGACACCGGTCCTGATGAAGAAAGGCCGGCCAGCGCACACCCTCCATGCCTTGACGACCGAGCACCTGGTCGACGACGTAAGGAGCGCCGTCTTCGCGAATACCAGCACGATCGGCGTCCGCCAGATCGCCGTGGCGAAGGTCGCGCTGCCGCGAACCTGGCTACCAGTCGATGTCGGCGGCGTGGCCGTGCGGGTCAAAATTGCCTACCAGGACGGTAAAATCGT
>Ga0164242_10008972_pt1 | contig 10828 bp, 8 predicted proteins | sample OricomgcompostMG_FD_108783 | JGI IMG/M metagenome (GOLD analysis project Ga0164242, IMG submission 108783) | Miracle-Growth compost microbial communities from Emeryville, California, USA - Original compost - Miracle growth compost (MG) ... | reverse complement strand
CGCCCTTTTAAGGCGTTGGTCCTGGGTTCGAGCCCCAGCGCTCTCACCATAAACTCCCCCAAATAAACTTATATTGATGAGGTGGATATACGTTAGGGAAGCCTTCAGCGCAACCGGTATATCCTATGTTTCCTGCGATAGAACCCACGCCTAAAATGGAGATGTGGCTCTCGCATCTTCAACGTCGGCACAACGAACATTCAGGTCCATTCCAAGGCGCCGCTTTGGCAATGCTCGATCTCCGCTCGGCATGTGGCATTTGTTGTCTCTCGATGCCCCGAGCGTAGCCTCGCTGTGGGTCTGGTTTATTGTCAGCGCGAATCACATTCGACTTCCGCTCTCTTCCATTGCGGCAATGTTTATCGCCGTCTGGATGCTGTATGTCGCGGACCGGCTTTTGGATGCGCGGCTGCTCGACAGCCACACCGAACCGGAACAGCACCTGGAGGCCAGGCACTTCTTTCATCATCGCCATCGCACCGGTTTTCTTTCAGGAATTTTGGTCGCATCCGCGACACTTGCGCCGCTTCTGCTGCGGTTATCGGCTGACGCTGTGCATCTGTACCTCATCCTCGGCGGCCTGCTCTTTGGATATTTCATACTGATTCATGCCACTCGCAGCGCTCACCGTTTTCCGAAAGAGATTGCCGTCGGCATCTTTTTTGCCGCTGCGATCTTCATCCCGACAGTTGCCCGCCAACCGGAGCTACGTCTTGCCCTGCTTCCGTCCGCGCTTCTCTTCGCGAGCCTTTGCAGTCTCAATTGCCTCTTTATTTATGCGTGGGAACATGACCCTGAGTTCTCCGTTCATACAGACCATCCCGCGCACGCCATTACTCGCTTTGCGCTCGCTCATCTGTCTCTCTTTGCGGTGATCGTAACTATAACGGGGGTCTTGCTCGCGGTCCTTGATCGTCTCGCACCGTGGCCGATTCCTCTGGCCATTGCATTTTCGGCGGGCGTTCTGCTTTTGCTGCATCACGGATGCCAATGGTTTTCGGCTTTAATCCTACGGGCCGCTGAGGATCTTGCCCTACTCACGCCCATTCTTCTCTTCCCTTTCCTCCGATCATGACCGGTGAACCCAACTTCAACCGCATAGCCAGGCCCTATCGCTGGCTGGAATACCTGACCTTGGGACGCGCTCTGGAGCGCTGCCGTTCGCATTTTCTTCCAAAACTCGTGCAGCGAAAGAACGCGCTAGTCCTGGGCGACGGAGATGGCCGTTTCCTCGCCGCTCTGATGGTTGCCAATAGAAATCTCCAAGCGACCGCAGTAGATAGCAGCGCTAGTATGCTTCATCTGCTGCGCAAACGGTGCGGAGCCAGTGCATCTGATGCATCTACGCGGCTGCGAACCCAACAGGCCAATGCTCTTGCCTTTGCCTCTACCGGCCCTTACGACCTCGTGGCAACGAATTTTTTTCTCGATTGTCTCAGCCAGAGCGATCTTGAAGCGCTCATTCTTCGTGTCGTCCCGACCCTCACGCCTGGAGCACTCTGGCTCATCTCCGACTTTCGCATTCCGCACGGCCCTATGCGCCTTCCCGCGCGTATTATCGTGCGCTTTCTGTATCTCGCATTCCGGATTCTTACCGGCCTGCACACCACTCGCCTGCCCGATTACGCTACATCTCTTATCAGGGCCGGGTTGACCCGGATTGAATGCCATCACTCTCTGGCTGGCCTGCTGACAACCGAGCTTTGGCAGCTTCAAAAATAATTCAGATTCAGGGTGCCAGTTGCTCCAATTGTTGAAGCTATGCGTTAGGCTGGACTGCGAGAGAACGCACCCTATGAAGATTCGTTTCTGGACCAGGTTTCTTGCACCCACCACAATTGTTATTCTGGCCGTTTCCATGGCACATAGCCAGCCAGTATCCTCTGATGTCGCCTTCGTGAATAATCTGATGCCACAACCGGCCAGTGTGACGGCGGGTTCTGGAAGTTTCGCGCTCACACCTGCATTTCATGCCAGCACACCGGATTTCAATGATGCCAGACTTGATGCCGCCATTCGGCGAGCGATTCAACAGATGAGGCAGAAGACAGGGCTTCCGATACCTCTCTATTCCGAAGCGGCCGTAACCAGGTCGCAACTGGTCGTTGCAGTACAGGGTGCGGGAGAAAAGGTGCAGTCGGTAGACGAAGATGAGTCTTACACGCTCGCTGTCACTTCCAACGGAGCGCATATCGATGCCGCTACCGTAGTGGGGGCCATGCGCGGCCTGGAAACCCTGGTTCAGCTTGTGCAACCCTCGGGAAATGAATATGTGCTCCCCTCTGTCTCTATACGTGATTCGCCGCGTTTTGCATGGCGCGGCCTGATGATCGACTGCGGCCGTCATTTTGAACCGATGGATGTGCTCAAGCGCACACTGGACGGAATGGCTGCGGTCAAGCTGAATGTGTTTCATTGGCATCTCACTGAAGATCAAGGTTTTCGAATCGAGAGCAAGCTTTATCCGCGGCTCACAAAAATTGGGTCCGATGGGCTGTTTTACACACAAGAGGATGCAAGAGAACTCGTTCGTTATGCCCGTGAGCGCGGCATTCGGGTGGTGCCCGAATTTGAGATGCCCGGCCATAGCACGGCATGGCAGGTTGCCTATCCGAAGCTGGCCAGCGGTGTCGCTCCGACCGCAATCCGCAGGGAATTTGGAATCGCTCCCTTTGCCCTGGATCCCACTCGCGAGGAAACCTATCAGTTCATCGCCCGATTTCTCGGAGAGATGGCCACGATTTTTCCCGACCCCTACATGCACATCGGAGGCGATGAGACGCCAGCTCCAGACTGGAAGACGAATCCCCGCATCCAGGCGTTTATGCGCGCGCACCACCTCAAGGATTCTGCCGCTCTACAGGCCTACTTCAACAGGCGAGTATTGAAGATTCTTACCGGGCTCCACAAACATATGGTCGGATGGGATGAAGTGCTCAATCCTGCGCTCCCCAAGGATGTTGTTATTCAGTCCTGGCGCGGCGAAGCTTCTCTGACGCAGGGTGCAGAGCAAGGATATCAGGGCGTGCTTTCCGCTCCTTATTATCTCGATGGGATGAAATCTGCCGCTACGCATTACCTTGCGGACCCGCTTCCTTCCAGTTCTCCTCTCACGCCGGAACAACGCAAACTCGTTCTTGGCGGGGAGGTGTGCATGTGGGGTGAGCAACTTGATGAGCGCACGATAGACTCTCGCATATGGCCGAGAACAGCGGCGATCGCAGAACGGTTTTGGTCTCCGGAACGCGTTACCGATGTAGACGATATGTATCGCCGGCTGAATGCTGTTTCTCTCCAGTTGGAAGATCTGGGACTTCATCATTTGACCCAGGAGGACGCGAGCCTTCGCGAACTCGCCGGAACGCAGAACATCGATCAGCTTCGCACCTTCGCCTCCATATTTGAACCGGTCAGCTTTGGCGAACGGTTCCATCAACAAAAGACCTCACAACTCACCGTTCTCAATCGCTTCGTCGACGCAATCCGTCCCGATCCGCCTTCTCGCTACCAGATCGAGCGGCTTACTAAGGATTTTCTCCGATCACCACAGACCGATAGCGTTGGCAAAGCAGCCCTGAACCGCTGGTTTGAAATGATGGCCAACTCAGTCCCAACGGTAGAGCAACAGATGCAGCAATCACCACGACTTGCCGAGATACATACGCGCGCAGAGCAACTTCAAGGACTTGCACAAGCTGGAAAGGAAGCCGTCCACTTTCTCTCTTCGGATACAAAGGCGCCAACCGGCTGGAAAAAGAGCAGACTGGCCGAAATTGAGGAAGCGAAGAAGCCGTACGGCATTGTGCGTTTCACTTTCATTGATCCGCTTAGTTCGTTAGTCAATGCGGTAGAGGAATAATTCCGTGCGTCGGCCACACCGTTTTATGAAAATACTTTGCACTGAAGACCGACAGGTATATGCCGGTGTAGACTCAAACCGGCGAATGCATGATCAGGTAAACGTTCAAAAGCTGGGCTAAGAACCCGCTTTCCAGCGTCCATTTCGGTATTGGTTCGTCCTACTGAATGGCATCTCAATCTCGTTTCGATCTCAACTGACGGAGTTCATGTGATTTCAAGAAGATCTTTTCTAGGCGGAGTCTCTGCCGTCTGTGCAGTTAGCGCTACCGGAACCACCGCTTTTGGCAGAATGATTTCCCGGCCCGCGTCCTCCAGAGCGCTGAACGACGCCGCTTCCCTTGTGGATATCACGATTGGAACTGGCGGACATGGACATTGCTTTCCGGGCGCGGTTGTTCCCTTCGGCGCTGTCCAGCTTAGTCCCGACACCTACAACGACGGCTGGGACTGGTGCTCCGGGTATCACATGTCCGATACCTCCATCATGGGGTTCAGCCACACGCATCTGAGCGGGACAGGCTGCGGCGACCTGCTTGATTTTCTCGTTATGCCTGGGACCGGCGAATCGAAGCTCGTACCAGGTTCCCGAGAGAATCCCGACGAGGGCTATCGCTCGCGATTCGACCATAAAGATGAACATGCAGAACCTGGTTTTTATTCCGTTCTGCTCAAGGACTACGGCATCCATGCGGAGTTGACCGCAACGGAACGCACAGGTCTGCATCGCTACACCTTTCCCAACGGGGCTGGCGCTCCGAAGACTGGGCACATGATCGTGGACCTAGTTCATGGATATCAGGCCAAGGGTCAGCCTACTGTCCTCTCCGCATCGCTCACAAGTCCCGCTCCAGATATGCTCGCGGGCGGGCGTTCTACCAATGCCTGGGGAGATGGCCGTGAGGTTTACTTCACCATGCAGTTCTCGCAACGGCCTACGCGGATAGTTTTCTATAAAGATGACGCGGAGGTTTCCACCGGCACTCAGCCGCTTACAGGAAAGTCACTTAAATGTGTTCTTTTCTTCGATCTGGCACATAATCCTGTTGTCCTGGTGAAGACCGGCATCTCCGGTATAAGTGCAGATTCCGCCGCCGCGAATCTGAAGGCAGAGCTGCCGGGATGGGATTTCGAAAGAGTTCGTCGCGATGCACGGGAAAAATGGAACCGGCAACTCTCCCGCATTCAGGTCGCCAGCACGAATGAGGCGCATAAGCGGATCTTTTACGCAGGACTCTATCACGCCTCCATCGGGCCTGCCCTCTTCGATGATGTCGACGGCCGCTATCGGGGTATGGATAAGAAGGTCCACCAGATTGACCGAGGGCACCATAACTACACGACCTTCTCTCTTTGGGATACCTTCCGCGCAGCCCATCCGTTGTACACGCTCATGAACCCAGAATTGGTGCCGGATTTTGCCAATGCTCTTATCCTGATGGCCGAGCAGAGTCCTGCGGGAATGCCGGTATGGCCTCTCCAAGGCACCGAGACGGGCACCATGACCGGCTATCACTCCGCCGCCGTCATTGCAGAAGCCTGTAATAAGGGCATCTCCGGGATTGATTACGAGCGCGCCTACAAATGCATGATGAAGCGCGCCATGGTGGACGACTATCGTGGTCTGGGCTACTACCGTTCGATGCACTACATCCCCTGCGACCTGGAAGGAGAGTCGGTAAGCAAGGCATTTGAGTACTGCTATGACGATTGGGCGATTGCTCACGTCGCAAAGAAGCTCGGCCACGCAGACGATGCGAAGATGCTCGCCGACCGATCACTTAATTACAAGAATTATTACGACCGTAAGATCAATTTTGCACGGCCCAAGCTTTCCAATGGTGAGTGGGCCCCGAACTTCAGCCCAATTGAGATGGGCACGTCCAAGAAATGGCGGGACTTCACTGAATCCAATTCATGGCAGACTACCTTCGGAGTCCAGCACGATCCTGCCGGTCTTATTGAGATCATGGGAGGACAAAAGGCATTTCTGGCTAAACTCGACGAGTTGTTCGATCAGCCCACCACGTTGCCGCCGGATGCGCCGCCGGACATTGCCGGGCTGGTCGGCCAATACGCGCAAGGGAATGAGCCGTCGCATCACATCGCCTATCTATATGCATACGCGGGCCAACCGCACAAGACCCAGCAGCGCGTCCGCATGTTGATGGAAAAAATGTACGCTCCACTTCCCGACGGCCTACAGGGCAACGAGGACGTAGGCCAGATGTCGGCCTGGTACATTCTGAGCTCAATGGGCTTCTATCCTGTCGATCCTGTGAGCGGAAATTATATCTTCGGCAGTCCTCTCTTCGATAAGGTCACACTTGAACTCGGGAAGGGCAAGCAGCTTGAGATCGTGGCCCACCGCAGCGCTCCGACAGACCAATATATCCAGTCCGTCACCTTCAACGGCAAACCATATGCACGTTCGTGGTTTAACCATCGCGATGTCGTCAATGGAGCCAAGATCGTCTTCGAAATGGGCAGCGAACCTAACCTCAAATTCGGCGTCCAGCCTGAGGATGTTCCACCGTCGCTTGTGCTCGAAAGCGCCTAATGGTTCGCCCCGAGCAAGATCTTAATTCTGAGCCGCATCTGGAGCGCTTCTCGCCGTAGGATGCGGCTCAGCTTTCTGCTGCCGACGCAGAACGGCGCGCGTGGTATAGCGCGCCTTCCAGCGGATCGACTGTTCCTGCGGTAAATTCGAGTTGAGAATATTTTGTCAGCAGGGCTCTTTGCATCGCCTCGGATACTTCAGCGACGTGCGCCAGGATTGAGCCGGTGGAAGCAATCTTCAATCCCATTTCGATTCCAGGCTCTGCCTTTGCAAGCCTGCGGACGACATGTATTACAAGCTCAGCCAGTTCTTCCCCACCTCTCTGCAGAATCTCCTGCGCTATTCTGTCGTTTTCGGAGGCCGCCTGTCCCACCACGGGCATCAGAGCGGCAAAAGAGAAACCCGGCGCATTCGCTACAGCCACGAGATCGTCCTTCGTCCGAAGTCCCAGATGGTCGAGTACACGACGGAGCAAAGGGGGATCCTCGCCGGCGTCTATCGCATGAAACACGTCACGTAGAGCTTGTTGGCAGAGCACAGTGCCCGAACCTTCGTCCGAAAGTGCCGGTCCCCATCCTCCGGCGCTTGTCGTCCATCCGCTACTGCTGCGGCCAATAACGATTGATCCGGTTCCTGCAATGACGATAACGCCCGGTTGCCCTGGAAATGCGGCGTCGAGCGTAATTACTTCGTCTCCTACGAGCGTAAGCGTACCGCTCACAGAACTTGCCATCTGCTCACGGAGCCAGTCTCTTACTGCAGCAACGGTAATGCCGGAGGTTCCAATACACGACGCGGTCACATCGTGAAGCGGCACGCCACTCTCTATCGATACAAACTGTAACGCCTCCCGTAGATGCCTGGCAGCGTCTGCCTTGTCCACGCGAAGAATCTTAGCGCTCCCGGCCCGGGAGCGGCCTAGAATTCTATGTTCATCCGCCAATGCACAAGCAGTTTTCGTACCTCCAATATCCAGGCCGAGAAAATACTTCATGGTCAGTTATGCCTCCCCGTCTGCGGCATCGCGTCACAAGGACTACGCCTGCAGTCAATTATCCGCGGCATTCGTATTTTGTGGATGCAGGAAGCCTGCAAACCCTCATAAAGCAAAATCACCAGATTTCCACTCATTCTACGTGTCGACGTGCCATCGTGAAGTACGCTCCCGTGTTTCAGCAGAGAGTGAAATTTGCCCTGCTTCCCTGCTCCCGGTACATTGGGCTTAACCATGCAAAATATATTCGATCTTTTCCGCCTCGATAACAAAGTAGCCCTCATTACCGGAGCCGCCAGTGGTCTCGGTGCGGCAATCGCCACCGCGCTCACCCAGGCAGGAGCCAGCGTGGCCGTCCATGGCAATCGCCGGGCTGCCGATGAAACCGCTGCGGCTATTAATTCTGCCGGAGGTCACGCAGAGGCTTTTCAGGCCGATCTCTCCAGCACCAGCGCATCTGAGGCTCTCTATACGCAGGTAAAGCAGAAGTTTGGTCAAGTCGATATTCTGGTTAATAACGCCGGGACTATTCATCGAAATGCCGCAGAAGATACGCTGCTTGAGGATTGGCAGCAAGTGCTGCAGGTCAACCTGACCAGTGTTTTTCAGTTGTCGCAGTTCGCCGCCCGAGATATGATCTCCCGCAGCGCGCCAGGCAAGATCATCAATATCGCGTCGCTGCTCAGTTTTCAGGGCGGCATCCGCGTTCCTGCCTATGCTGCCAGTAAAGGTGGAGTGGCACAACTTACCAAGGCTCTTGCCAACGAATGGGCACCCAAAGGAATTCAGGTTAATGCGATTGCGCCTGGGTATTTCGCTACTTCAAATACCGAGCCATTGCGGGCTGACGAAGTCCGCAGCCGCCAGATACTTGAGCGCATTCCTGCCGCACGCTGGGGAGAACCGCAGGATCTCGCTGGCGCCGCGCTGTTTCTAAGCTCCAGGGCGAGCGACTACGTGACCGGAACCGTCATTACCGTAGATGGTGGATGGATGGGCCGATAGGACATCGCGTGCGCGCCACCGTGGCACTGTACTCGCCAAGGTGGCGCGTTCTGGCCTTATCTATCGATTTCAGGTAACTCAACCCCGCCGCGCTCACTTGAGATATAAGCTGCTTCCACCGTCCGCATCGTGTCGATTGCATCTTCGACGCCGGTCGGCAGAATCTCCGTTTCCCCCTGCACATAAGCCTGAAGCGATCCCATCGACCCCATAAATGCGTCGGGAAACCAGTTCCCGCTGACCGGTCCCTCGCTCCATCCGGCATCGCCGCGGACTATATACTCCAGATTATCCGGGAGCCCGACCGGATAATTTAGATTTACTCCCATCCGAGCGCGCATCGCGCCTTGCAGCCCTTCCCACTGAACAAAACTCCTCTGCATCCTGGGATCGAAATCGTGACTGTGGTTGGTCGCGATAAATACGCGCGTCTCGTCGCCGTAGTCAAACGTAATCACGCTCTTAGTCGCCGCGAGTTGTGCTGTACGAGGGCTTTTCACCGTCTTTGCGTAAATTCCACGTGGGTTTCCAAACCAGCTCCGCACCAGATCAACATAGTGGATGGAATGGTAGAGAATCTCCAGCCGGGGGGCTGTATTCAGGAAGCTCCAGAGCTCCCAGGGCATGTGGCAACTCACCGTGACTTCCATATCGTGCAGTGCGCCCAGCGCACCAGTCTCATAGAGAGCCTTTGCCGCCAGCATGTTCGGAGCCCACCGCAGTTGAAAATTCACCGCTGCCGTCAGCCCCTTGTTCCGGCATATCTTCAGAATTTCGGTGGCTTCAGCCAGTGTCTCTCCCATTGGTTTCTGCATCAGCACAGCCGCTCCATTGGGCAGTTGGGGTAGTACCGATATTTGCGAAGGCGCAGGAACTGCGCAATCGAATACTGAGTTTTTTGGCGCATAGGCGACTGCCTCTGCAATGGTCCCCGCCACAAATGGAATCTCGAATTTCCGGGCCAGAGCCTCAGCCTTTTCGCGGTCTCTATCCACCACTGCAACCACGGGAAATCCAGCCTTGCGGTAGGCCGGAAGGTGAGCGTCGTGTGCAATTCCACCCGCGCCGACCAGCACGATCGGCCTTGCCACCTTTGGTCTGGGAGCCGTAACTTCCCGCATCCGCTTCTGCAAATCCATCGATCCTCCGTTCACTAATATAAAGTTCATTCTATTGTTAATGACCCATTGGGTCATGAATCCCGAAACGTCCTCTTGCAATCCTCTCGCCGCCCACCGTACCTTGGAACGAGCATGTCGTCTACCCTCGAGCTCGCGCTTGCATCCTGTCTCCTGCTTGGCCTACGCCACGGCTTCGATTACGACCACCTGGCCGCCATCTCTGACATCGCAAGTGTTCAGCGCAACTGGCGTGAGGGCATGAAGCTCGGACTGCTTTATGCCTTGGGTCATGCGTTTACGGTAGCGATTCTGGGCTCCGCCGTTATTTTCCTGCACCTGTCATTGCCTGCGCACCTGGACGGGATCAGCGAGCGTTTCGTTGGCGCCACACTGATCGTTCTGGCCTTATATGTTCTCATTACGTTTCTGCGCCGAAGATCGGGTCCTGAGCATCATCATCCCATCCCCCGTAGCCGCATTGCCCTGCTCATCTCGGGAGCGCGCTACGCCGGCTGGCAAATCCGCCGCCGTTTTAGCCCCACTATTCCACAACCCGAGCCATTCTCGTTCCAGTACAACCAAAGCTCTGTTTTCATTGTCGGCATTATTCATGGTCTGGGCGCCGAAACTCCCTCGCAGCTCCTTTTATTTCTGTTAGCAGCGAATCTTGGCGGGACCAGCAGAGGCTTCATCGGCCTGCTTAGCTTTATTGCAGGCCTATTACTGATGAATACTCTCATGACTGCCTCCGCATCAGGCATCTTTGCCGGTTCTGCCAATCGGCCGCGGGTCCAAACCGTTGTTACTTCGCTCACTGCAGCTTACAGCTTTATCATAGGTGCCATCTTCCTCTTCGGCGTCTCCGACCGGCTTCCACCCCTTTTTCATTAACGACAACCTTATGAACCCACCTTCGATCTACGCGTCCTACCCCAGCCTTGTCGATCAGGTCGTCCTTGTCACTGGCGGAGCTTCGGGCATCGGAGCGGCTACGGTCGAGCAGTTCGCCCTTCAGGGCGCTCGCGTAGCCTTTCTCGATGTAGCAGACGAATCCGCACTCGCTCTGATCGATGACCTCGCGGCACGCTGTCCGCATGCTCCCCATTTTCAGCATTGCGATGTTACAGATATTGGCGATCTTCAATCGGCGATTGCAGACATCAGTTCACATGTAGGCGCTCCCCAGGTGCTTATCAATAATGCAGCCAATGATGCCCGCCATCGTTTCGAAGATGTAACGCCGGAGTTCTGGGATGAAGGCATGGCGGTGAATCTTCGTCACCAATTTTT
>Ga0164242_10008971_pt1 | contig 10829 bp, 12 predicted proteins | sample OricomgcompostMG_FD_108783 | JGI IMG/M metagenome (GOLD analysis project Ga0164242, IMG submission 108783) | Miracle-Growth compost microbial communities from Emeryville, California, USA - Original compost - Miracle growth compost (MG) ... | reverse complement strand
GCGGGCGCGACCGCGACTGGCGGACCAAAATCCAGGCCGGCCGGGGCGAACTCCATATCGACCGGGCGAAATATCCGGCAATCGTTGCGCGGCAGGGCGACCGGGTGAAGGCACTTTCGCGGCCGGGCGAGCCGTGGTTCGAAGTGCTCGGCGTGGACGATCGCGGCCAGTCGCGGCTGGTATTGCAACTCGGAGAGGTGTGATGCTCGCCCGTCTCGCCTTCCGTATTACGGCCATCGAGGCCTTGAAGGGCAAGACCTTCGTCGGCGGCAATGTGCTTGACAGCCATATCGGCGCGCTCGACGTGGCCACCGACGAAATGCTGCGCACGGACCAGCAAAAACCCTTCATCGCCGCCTATGTCGACGAAAGCCGGATCGAGGAACGGCTCGACGTGCGCGCGCTGCATCGGTGTGGCAACACCGATCTCACCATCGAGACCGGGATCGCCATGACGATGACGGAAACCGATCCGGAGACCGGCGAAAGCCAGATCGTCGGGCTCGGCATTCCGGCGACCGATCCGGCGATGGAGTTCTATCTCGACTGCGTTGACCGGCAGATCGTCAACGCGCTCTCCGATCCGCGCGACGAATGGGCGGAAATCTGGCGCGGCCTCACCAGCGGCGTCACGAAGATCGTGCGCAAGCGCACCTCCGATGCGACCGGCACGCGGATCGCCGCGCACCAGACCGTCATCTCGGCCGACCTTTTGGCGGACCCCGTCTTCGGCGAGCCGGTCGCCCAGACTTCCATCTGGGCGAAGCTTTTCCAGAAGATGGAGGCGGCCGGGCACCCTTACCTCGCCACCATGCAGGATCTGGTTGGGCAGCCGGACGGCGTCCTTAACCACGAGGCGCAAAGGCGGCGGTTCGGCATGACGCTCGCCGAGGCGCGGGCGCTGATGGACATCGCGGTCGAGCCGGCGGAGGCGACGGAGCCGGACCTGCAATCGGCCACGTCCGAATTTTCGGAGCAATAGAAGTGGGCTTCAGCTTCCTTGGCCGCATCGTCGAACTCGAGCGCAAGGTCGCAGAGCTCGACCGGCGCGGGCGCAACCGCAAGCGCACCGGCACGGTCAGCGCGGTCGATACGGCCAAGGGTTTGGCGCGGGTGAAACTGTCGGACGGGGAGAAGGGGCCTTACCTCTCGCCCTGGGTGCCGTGGAAAGAGGTCGCGGCGGGCGGGATCAAGACGCATATCCCGCCGACGGTCGGCCAGCAGGTCGACATCGTTTCGGAAAGTGGCGACCTGACCGACGGCGTCATCGACTTCTCTTCGCCGAGCGACGCCAATCCGCGGCCTTCGGCGGCGGCCGACATGGTCGTCACCAAGGGCGGCGTCACGATCACGGTCAAGGACGATGCGGTGACCATCGAGGCCGAGAACATCACCTATTCGGCGTCGAGCGGGAAGCTCGCCTGAATGCCGCTCGTCGTCCGGCTCGGCGACACCGGGACGCATGGCGGATCGGTCGTCACCTCGGCGGCGAAATGGACCTGCGAGGGGCCGCTGATCGCTAGGCTGGGCGATATCTACGATTGCCCGCTGCACGGGCCGAACCCGATCGTCGAGGGCTCGGCGAAATGGCAATGCGAGGGCGCGCCGGTCGCGCGCCACGGCGACGCCACGCAATGCGGCGCGACGCTGGTTTCCGGCGCGGCCAAATGGCTGTGCGAATAGAAGGAGCGAGAACATGAAGGTCATCGTCAACGTCTCCGGCTTTTTCGGCGGAACGTGGTTCGAGGCGAATAAGGATGCGCAAGACATGCCGGACGGCGTCGCCCGGCAGTTCCTGCCGCCCCATGGCGACCAGCTTTCGCTGCCCGCGAAGAAGGCTGCAAAACCTGAACCGAAGCCCGAGCCGAAGGCCGATCCGAAGAAGGCCGGCTGAGAATGGCTGCTTCGGGGCCGGGGACCGGCTTCGACCGCGATGCCGGCTCGATCCTGACCGGCTTCGACCATGTGCGCCAGTCGATCGGCGTGATCCTGACGACGCCGATCGGCAGCCGTGTCATGCGCCGGGATTTCGGGTCGGAGCTTTTCGACCTGATCGACCGCCCGATGACGGACCAGGTTATCCTCGCCGCCTATTCGGCCGTCGTCATGGCAATCGCCAAATGGGAGCCTCGCTTTGCCGTCACGGGCTGTCGCCTCACCAGCGCCGCCGCCGACGGTTCGCTCGCGCTGGAGATCGACGGCGTCTGGTATCCGCGCGGCCATCTGGGCGACTTCACGCCGGCGAATGACGGCCAGCATGTCAGCATTCCGATCGCGAGGGCAGCATGAGCCGCTTCGTTGCGCCGGACCTCTCCGAACTCGGCGACGTGCCGCAGGTCGTTCCGGTCGATTTCGAGACGATCAAGGCCGGCCGCGACGCCTATCTCATCGCGGCGCTGGCGAAATTCGGCATCGACTACGACGTGACGAGCCTCGAAACGGATCCTCTGGTCATCGCCTATTCGGAGGGCGGCGGCTATCAGGAGATGCTTTTCCGCCAGCGCGTCAACGAGGCGATCCGCGGTCTTTCGCTGGCGACGGCCATCGGCGGCGACCTCGACCATATCGGCGGCACCTATGCTGGCATCGCCCGGCTCGTCTATCCGAACGCCGAAGACGACCAGCCGGCGAATTCGCAATGGGACGCGGCGCTCGGCAAATGGGTCGAGACGGATGCCGTGTTCCGCGCCCGCATCGTGCTCGCCTTCGAGGCGTTTTCGACCGCCGGGCCGGAGGGCGCCTACGTCTTCCACGCGCTCGAACTTGACGGCACCCGCGATATTGCCGACGCCGTCGTCTATTCGGAGGAAGACGACGCGACCTACAGCGCCGGCGCGGGCGTGCTTTATACCGACGCTTATTCGATGGGGCTGATTTCCTCGGCCTTTGACGGGCGCGACAATGGCGATCCGGTCAAGGCGCCGGAAATCCTGATCGTGGTGCTGCCGACGCTTTCCTACGGCGCGGCGGACCAGGACCTGCTCGACCGGGTGTTCACCGCCTGCACGGCGGAGGACGTTCGGCCGATCGGCGACAATGTCCGCATCGAGGCGGCGACGGTCACGGCCTACGATATCGAGGTGACGCTGACCTATGCGCCCGGCGCCGACGCTTCGGCCATGGCGGCGGCGGCAAAAACACGGCTGGAAGCCTATGCCGCCGACCGTCGCCGGATCGGCCTCGCCGTCCAGCGCGAAGTGATCGGAGGCCGCGCCGCCGTCGACAACAACGTGACCGTCACCGTGACCAGCCCGGCGGCCGATATCGAGCCGGGGCCGAAGGGCGTCGGACAGGTCGGCACGGTCACGGTCAATGTCGAGCAGGTCGAAGGGTCGTGGGAGTGATGACGCCGGCTGAAGCCGTGGAGGCGGTCGCGCCGATCGCGGGAGCCATCCTGCCGAAGACCGCTTCGGCAATCGAGAGGGCGGTGCTTGCCGCCGAACTGGCGCGCATCGCCATGGTCGATCCGACCGTCATCGTCACGATCTGGAACCCGGCGACGTGCCCGGACGTGCTGCTGCCATGGCTGGCGCAGGGCGTCTCGGCCGATGTGTGGTCGAACGACTGGGACGAGGCGACCAAGCGCGCCGTCATCGCCGCCTCGCCGATGGTGCACCGGCTGAAGGGCACGCTCGGCGCGGTCCGCCGCGCGCTTGCCGCCTTCGACCTCGATACCCGCGTCATCGAATGGTGGGAGGAAGATGCCCGCCGAGGCACCTTCCGGGTCGAGGTCGTCTATCGCGACGGCGCTCCGGTCTTCGACCTGGCGACGCAGAGCTACGCGATCCAGTCGGTCGACGGGGCGAAGCCGAAATCCAGGGTCTTCACCACGCGCGCCGTGCTTCGCGCGCGCGGCTCCGCCTATATCGGGGCGATTTCGCAGGCCGCGCTCGGCGCGACCGCGCACCCCTTCGTCTTCGGCGTGCCGACGCTCCGCGCCACGAACTATCTCGGCGCGACGGCGGCGTCGCTCCTGTCCGCAACCGCTCACCGCAAGGCTGCTTGATCCATGGTACAGACCTCGTTCGCCCTGATGACCAATCTCGGTCTGTCCAAGGAGGCCGCCGCGCTCGCCAACGGCACGACGATCACGGTCACGCATATCGCCATCGGCGATGGCGCGACCGTGCCGTCGGGCGGCGAGACCGAGCTTTACAACGAGGTGGCGCGCAAGACGATTTCCGGCCACGGCACGGTCGTGGGAGCGACGAACGTCGCCTATTTCGATTGCTTCCTCGCCGCCGCCGACGGTCCCTATACGATCCGCGAGGCCGGCCTTTACGACGATGACGACGAGCTGATCGCGATCGCCCATTACGATCCGCCGATCAACAAGCCGACGCCCTCGAGCGGACAGACGGTAGAGGGGACGGTGCGGCTGGAAGTCGCCTTTTCCGACGTGGCCAATGTGACAATCGAGGTCGACCCATCCTTGCAGGTGCCGCTGCAGCGCATCACGCGGCTGCCCTGGGTGCCGGTGCTTTCTCTTTCGCTTTCAACGCCGCCGGCCTCCCCGTCGGCCGGCGACACCTATCTGATCGCCGCCGACGCGACCGGCGCATGGGCCGGACAGGACGGCAAGCTTGCCGAATACGGCGTCGCCGGTTGGGCGATCATGGAGCCTCCGAACGGCCACGGCGTCGGCATGACGGACGGCAGCGTCTATATCCGGATCGACGGCGCCTATGTGCCGCTGGTCGCGACGGAAACCTTCAAGGGCCTTGTCGAACTCGCCACGGTCGCGGAGGCCATCGCGGGCACCGACACCGGGCGTGCCGTCACGCCGGCCGGCTTGCTAGCCGGCATACGGAGGCAGAATGTCGTCTATTTCCGCGGCAGCCAAGGCAATACAAGCTGCCCGAACGGCGTGGCGACGCTGACGACGGGTTTCGACAATATCGGCCAACATTTGGGTGATACGACCTACCTGAGCGGGGTCTTCACCATCGGCGCGGAAGATGCCGGCAAGTGGCTGTTCTGGGGCGGCGCGACCGCTTTCAACGTCCAGCGTCTGCAGACAGCAATCATGCGCAATGGCGCGGCCGCATCGGTCGGCGACGACCGGGACACTGTCGACGTCACCATCACGACAGGGAACATAAACCTGATCGACCTCGCAGCCGGCGACACCATTCAATTGCAGGCCTTGCAGCTCAACAGCACGGCTGTGGCGCAGGTCATTCAGGGATTTCTGATGGGCATCAGGATCGGGAAATAGCGTCATGGCAAAAACAGAAGAAGAGCTGGCCGCCGACCTCGCTGCGGCGAAGGCTGCGCAGTTCGCCGGCATGACGGCGATCGAACTCGATATCGACCAGGTCTCGCGCGTCGCGTCGCAGGTCGATATCGGGCCGGATAGCGGCGCGGTCTATGAGGCCGGCAAGCTTTATGTGCCGGCCGCTCTCGCCTCCGCTGTCTCGGCGGCCGATCCCGACGACGACAAGCCGCGACTGCTGTCCTACGCCGCCGCCAGGCGCTTCGTCATCGAGACCGGCGGCGTCACGGTCAATGGCGCGGAGATCGACACCAGCCGGGACAGCCAGGCGATGATCACCGGCGCTTACGCCTATTCGCAGGCGAACCCTTCCGAGGCCATCAAGTTCAAGGCGGCGTCCGGCTGGGTGACGCTCGACGCGGCCACACTTGCCGCCATAGCCACGGCCGTCGGCGCGCATGTGCAGGCCTGCTTCGCCACGGAGGCGTCGGTCGCCGCCGATATCGACGCCGGTACCATCACGACGCCAGCCGAAATTGATGCGGCTGACTGGCCGGCCTGACCGCCACCACCTGAAAATTCAACCGGCCGAGAGGCCATTCAGAAAGGAGAGCCGCTATGGCTTCTGTGTCCTTCCACCATGGCACGCGCACCTTCCAGTCGGCGGAGACGCCGGTCCTGGTCCGCACGGCGCAGACGGCCGTCATCGGCCTGATCGGCACGGCCGGCGATGCCGACGCGACCAAATTCCCGCTCAACAAGCCGGTGCAGATATTGCGGCCGCAGGATGCGGACGGCCTCGGCGCGTCCGGCACGCTGGCCGACGCGATCGACTCGATCTTCGACCAGGTCGGCTGCCCGATCATCCTCGTCCGCGTGACCGAGGGCGAAGAAGCGGCCGACACCTGGGCGAACCTCGTCGGCAGCCAGACGAGTTTCACCGGCGTCCATGCATTTCGGCGCGCCCGATCGGACGGGCTCTACAAGCCGAAGCTTCTGATCGCGCCGGGCTTCACGCAGACGGCGCCAGCCGACGGCGTCTCTTCCATTGCGATGACGGCGGGCGGCCACGGCTACGATCAGGACAGCGTCACGGTCACCATCTCCGGCGGCGACGGCGCGAAGGCGGCGGCGACGGTTGAGGACGGCGTCATCACGGCGATCGCCGTCACGGCCGGCGGCTCGGGCTATGTCGACGGCGAAACGCCGGTGACGATCTCCGGCGGCGCCGGCACCGGCGCGGTGGCGGTCGCGACAGTCGCCAGTGGAGCCGTCACGGCGATTTCGATCACGAAGGGTGGGTCGGGTTATGCTTCGCCGACGGTCACCATCGGCGGCGCAGGCAGCGGCGCGACCGCCACGGCCACGGCCTCGGACGGCGTCATCACCGGCGTCACCATCACCAGCCCCGGATACGGCTTCACTTCGCCGACCGTCGCTTTCAGTGGCGGCAGCGGCACCGGAGCGACGGCGACCGCGACGAAGGGATCGGTCGTCAACCCGGTCGTCGCCGAGCTCATGGGCGTCGCGGAAGCGTTGCGCGCGATCGCCTATGTCGACGGGCCGGATACGACGGATCAGGCCGCGGTGCAGTATCGCGGCGGGATCAATTCCGGCCGCGTCTTTGTCTGCGATCCGAAGGTGCTCAAATTCGACACGGCAACCGCCGCCAACGTCGCCCGGCCTTCCTCGCCGATCTGGGCGGCGCAGCAGGCGAAGATGGATTTGGAGCAGGGCTTCTGGTGGCCGGGCTCCAACGTCCCGTTCTCCGGCATCGTCGGTGTCAACCGTCCGATCGAATACGGCGCGCAGTCGGACTATCTCAACGAGAGCCGGGTGAACACCATCGTCAACATCGACAATACGGGCCATCGGCTGTGGGGAACATGGACCTGCGACAGCGATACGCTCTGGCAGTTCGTCAATGTGCGGCGTACGGCCGACGTCATCAACGATGCGCTGGAGGCTGCCTATCTGGAGTTCATCGACCGGCCCTTCACGAAGGCGAACCTCAAATTCATGATCGAGGCGGGCCGGGCATTCCTGCGCACGATGGAACTGGAGGGAGCGATCCTTCCGGGTCACGATGTCTGGCTGCTCGACAGCAACACGAACGTGGATCTGGCGCAAGGCGTCGTCAAGCTCGGCTGCAAGTTCGAGCCGCCGGCGCCGGTCACCGACCTCCGCATCACCAGTTACCGCAACATCGCCTCCTACACGCTGCTGCTTAACCAGGTGGCGCAGGAGATCGGCAGTGGAGCGGTTTAGGTTAGTTTTTTATCTCACGCCGCGCACCGGGCGCTTCGCGCCCTGCGGCTCCGGCGGGCGCGCCACAAGGCGCGACGCCCGGTCGGGCTTGCGGCCTGACGGCCGTTGCGGGCTCGGCCTTTAGGCCGTTTCGTCAACCTCAAACTGAAAGGCGACCATCATGCCGTCCAACTCCGACATGCCGCGCTATATCCTGCGCGATTGCACCATCTTCGCCGACCGCGTGTCCAAGATCGGGCAGGCGAGCGAGATCACGCTGCCGGTCCCGACCGAGAAGGTCGAGGAAATGCGCAATTCCGGCATGGTCATGCCGATCGACATTCCTATGGGCTACGAGAAGATGGAGGCGTCGTTCAAGCTGACGGCCTTCGATCCGCAGGTCATCCAGCTTTTCGGGCTCGCCGTCGGGCAGGAGCGCGAATTCATGGCGACCGGCGCGCTGGCGCACGAGGACGGCACCATCGTCAACGCCACCGCCTATATACGCGGCCGGCTGGTCAAGAACGACCATGGCACGTGGAAGACGGGCGAGGTCGGCGAGAACGATTTCTCGATCTCGCTGCGCTATTACAAGCTCGAGGTCGACGGGCAGGTGCTGCTAGAGGCGACGCCGTTCGACGTGTCGATCGGCGGGGTCAGCCAGACGAACGCCATCCGCAGCGCGTTGCTGGCTTAGTTTTCGCTCACGCGCCGTACCGGCGGCTTTGCCACCTGGCGCTGCGCGGGCGCGCCCGAACGCGGGCGGGCTCCGGTCGGAGCCTCGGCCTTCGGCCGGTGTGGTTTCATCATGACAGACAGGAAGTGATCCCGATGGACAAGAAGACCGTTACCGTGCCGCTCGACGCGGCGGTGGAGTATGACGGCAAGAGATATGCGAGCCTGACGTTTCGCAAGATGAAGGCCAAGGATCTTGTTGCCGGCGACCTTGTGTCGGGTGAGGCGCGCAAGTCCTTCGCCATCTTCGCCTCGATGGCGGACGTGCCGATCCAGGTGATCGAAGAACTCGAAATGGACGATTTCGAGAAGCTCGCGGAAGCGGTGACACCCTTGATGGGAAAAACGGCGGCGGCGGCCGCAACAGCGCAGGCGAAGGCGGCGGCCGTTCTGCAATAGAGGCGGTGGCGGCGGTGGCCCGCCACCTGCACACCCCTGTCGGCGAGGTCGAGGAAATGGACTGGGATCGGTTCCTGGCCTACTCGGCCGCGCTTCGCTCTATCCTGAAATTCGAAGCCGGAAAGTGAACCGCCGTGGCCGTGCTGACTTCCAAGCTGATCGTCTCGCTGGTCGACCGCGTGACGGCGCCGTCTCGCGCCGTCTCGGCCGCGATCGGCCGGCTGAACGCCATGCAGGAGGCGAACAACGCCAGGCTGACGGCGATGCGCGGGCGCATGTATGCGGCGGCCGGGGCGGGCTACGTGCTCTATCGGGGCTTGCGCGCACCGCTCGACGCCGCGACCGAGTTCGGCGCCAAGATGGAAGACATCCGCCAGAAGATCGGCGCGGCTTCGGATGCCATGCCGAAGATCGGCGCGGCCGTGCGCACCGTGGCGCGCCAGACGACACAGTCGGCGCAGCAGATGGCCGAAGGGATGGACATCCTCGTCGGCATGGGCGCCAACGCCGACGATGCGCTCGGCCTCCTGCCGGCGATCGGGCGCGCGGCGACGGCCTACAAGGCGTCCATTGCCGACCTGTCGCAGGCCGGCTATGCGGCGCTCTCCAACCTGAAGGTGCCGGCCAACCAATTCGCCCAGGCGCTCGACGCCATGGCGCAGGCCGGCAAGGACGGGGCCTTTGAACTGAAGGACATGGCGCAGTATTTCCCGTCGCTCGGCGCGGCCTATCAGGGCCTTGGGCAGAAGGGAGTCTCGGCCGTGGCCGACCTCGCCGCCGCCATGCAGGTGGTGCGCAAGGGGACGGGCGACAGCGCCTCGGCCGCGACGAACCTCGAGAACATCCTGCAGAAGCTCTATGCGCCGCGCACGATGAAGGCGTTCGCCAAGATGGGCGTCGACCTGCGCCAAGAGATGGCGAAGGCGGCGAAGGCCGGCATGACGCCGATCGAGGCGATCGCGGAGATCACGCAAAAGACGCTGAAGGGCGACCTTTCGAAGCTCGGCGACCTGTTTCAGGACGCGCAGGTGCAGAAGGGCCTGCGCCCGCTCATCCAGAATATGGAGGAGTACCGGAAGATCCGCGCCGATGCGATGAAGGCGCAGGGCGTGGTGGAGGCCGATTACGAGAAGCGCATCCAGACCGCCGCCTTCACGACCGAGCGCTGGTCGATCGCGATCTCCAACCTCAGCCTGTCGATCGGCAACGCGCTCCTGCCGGCGCTGACCACGCTGGTCAACAAGCTTACCCCGATCATCGACAAGATCGCGGCGTGGACGGAGAAGCATCCGGCGCTCACCCGCGCCATCATCACCACGGCGGCGGCGCTGACCGGCTTGCGCGTCGCGGTCTTCGCGTTGCAATTCTCGCTTTTGTGGATGAAGGGCGGCGCGCTGATCGCCGCGAAGGCCGGGCTGCAGGGTCTTGCCGGTGCGGCGCGGCTTGCTGCCTTCCCCTTCACGCTTCTGGCGACCGGCTTGCGGTCGCTGCGCACCGCACTGGTCGGCTATACGGCCGCCGCCGCGGTGGCCGGGCAGGGGACCGCGCTCACCATGATGGCGCGCGGGATGCTGGGGCTCCTCAATCCGCTGCGCCTGGTGACGGTCGCATTCCGTGTGCTGAAATTCGCCCTGATCGGGACGGGGATCGGCGCGATCGTCGTGGCGATCGCGGCGGCCGGGACGTGGATTTACAAAAACTGGTCGGGCATCGCCGAGATGTTCCGCGCTTTCGGCGCAGCCTTCATGCAGGCGATCCAGCCGATCATGCCGGCGTTGCAGCCCGTCATCGACGGGCTTTCCTGGCTGTGGGACACGGTCTCCGGCCTGCTCGGCCCGGTCGGCGATCTTGGCGGCGGATGGGCGGCGGCGGGCGCGGCGGCCGGCAAGTTCGCCGCCGATGTCGTCATCGCGCTGACAGAGTTGCCCGGCAAGGTCGCGACCTACATCGGCCAGATGGTCGAGCGGCTGAAAGCGTTCGGTTCCGACATGCTCGCGGCGGGCCGCGTGCTGATGGCCAGCCTGCTCGAAGGCGTCAAGGCCGGGGCGAAGGCCGTCATCGACTATGTCGCCGACATCGGATCGCGGATCAAGAGCGCCGTGACGGGCGCGGCTTCCGGTGCATGGGGCCGCGTCAAGGGTTTCCTCGGCGGGGCCGGTCAGCCGGCCGTTGCCGGAGCGAGGGCGGCCGGCGGGCCTGTTCGCGCCGGCAGCACCTATCTCGTCGGCGAGCG
>Ga0164242_10008970_pt1 | contig 10831 bp, 9 predicted proteins | sample OricomgcompostMG_FD_108783 | JGI IMG/M metagenome (GOLD analysis project Ga0164242, IMG submission 108783) | Miracle-Growth compost microbial communities from Emeryville, California, USA - Original compost - Miracle growth compost (MG) ... | reverse complement strand
GCCTGCATCGCCTCATCGACCTCGGTGCAACGCAAGACCGAATCCCCCAACCGGCCGTCGTGATGGTGGTGGGGCAGCCATTTGAGCCAATCCCACTCATCGCCTGCCGCGAGCGTGAGTATCCGCACGTGATCGGGGCCGTGCCACACCAGTAACTGACACAGCAGCGCACGGACCAATGCGGTGGCGCCGGCGCCGCGCACCGAAAGGTGCCGATGGTCGGTGAGCGCAACGGTCACCGGCATGTTGTCGAGATCAAACCGACTGTGCAGCAATCGGTCCAAAGCACCGGCGGTCACCGGATCGCACGATTCTCCGGGTTCCGAGGACGCCACCGTCAACCGGTCGTGCACCGCCACCGTTCCGATACCGAGGCGCACCACGGCGAAATCGGGGTCGCCGGGGCAGCGTTGCCACATCGATTCGGTTCCGATCAGCTGCCACAACGTATCCGGCGCCGGATGCGCGCGGTGGGCCTGTTCGTACCGGTCGGTGTTCGCGCGGTCGACGCAGTCGGCCATCGCACTGAGGTAGCGCAGGTACTCGCGGCGGTCGGCGTCGACCTCGGCGTGCCGCCGGTGACCGCGAGATCCGATCAGCATGCTGCCCAGTACCGATACCGTCATCATCGCCGGGAACAGCAGGAACATCGGGTTGCGCGCACCGGCATTACCGGAGCGGAAGTAGAACGTCATCATCCCGACCATCGCCACCATCATCAGCACCGGCACCACGCGCGCCATCGGTTGCGGTGGCGCCGCGGACGGTAGCGCCGGTGGACGCCGCACCTCGATATCGCCGGCGGTCGGGAATGACGCGGGATCGCGCGGCATGCGATTGAACCTCATCGATTATTCAGACGCACCAGCCGGCCATCTGGTTCCACCCAATTTGGCGTCGGGGCGGTTGCACGCCGGCCCCTAAGGTGAGAACGGGGGTGATGTCATGTCGGGGTCGTTATGCCGATTGTCGGTTCAGCCCGGTGCGGGCGACCCGGTGGATCTGACGTTGTCATGCACGGCGCCGCTCGCGGCATTGCTACCGGACATCGTGGCGCTGACTCGGGTCGAGCCCGGTGGCTGGCGGCTGTCCCGGACCGATGGCCGCGATCTGGACGAGTCGAATTCACTGCGGCAGAACATGATCGAGGACGGTGATCTGCTGATCCTCAGCCGCGACGAGTTGCCGCCGCTGCCGCCCCGACCATTCGACGCGTTCGAGCTGGCCGCCGCCACCGACGCACCGTCGATCGGTGCACCGTCTGCGATACCGCGGCTCGCATTTGTGTGGGCGGTGGTCGTGACCTGCACTGTGACCTGTGCGCGCGGCGGGTTCCTCGGTGGCTCGATGAGCGCCGCACTGGCCTGCGCCGGATGTCTGGCCGCCATCCGTCCGACGCGACGCGCAGAACCGGCTTCAGTGATGACATTATGCTGTGCAGCAATAGTTTTCGGCGCTGCCGCGGGCTTTCTCGCGGTACCGTCAAGCCCGTCCGCGCCGAACGTGATGCTGGCCACGGTCGCTGCATCCGCAGTGGCCTGGCTGGTGGTGCGACTGCACGCCGAGGCCCTGGTCCTCGGCGCCGGCACCGTCAGTCTGTGCGCGCCACTGGTTCTGACCGCGGTACCGGCGATCGTCCGGTCGTTGCCGGCCGAAGCGCTGGGAGCCGGGATATCGGCGCTGGCACTGACCACGCTGTCGTTCGCACCACGCCTGGCCGTGCTGATCGCCGGCCTGGCACCGGATACGACTGAGGTGGAGCGTACCCGGCGGGCCCACCGGATGGTGACGGGCGTGATCCTGGGGTCCTCGGTGGCGGTCGCGCTCGGGGCGGCCCTGTTGGCCGTCGACGGTCAGCATCGCGGTGCACCGGTACTGGGCTTGCTGTTGGCCGCGGCAATGGCGCTACGGGCGAGCAGCTACCCCGACCCCACGCGGCAATGGGCCGTTTCCATCGGTGGACTACTTTGCGCGACATCAGCTTTCCTGTGTGCTCTGCGCGCATTCCCGCACTCGGCACCGTGGGTGTCGCTGGCCATACTGGCCGCAGCGTTCACGGCCCTTCATACCGGATCGCCGACGGCGGCCGTGCACCGCGCACTGACACGAGTGGAACTGGTGACATCGGTGGCGGTGGTGCCCACCGCGCTGTGGGTGGCCGGTGTCTACAGCCTGGCCCTTGGCCGATGACGCGGGTTGTTCGGGTGGCCGGGGCGACGGCGCTGCTGTACCTGTCGGCTCCGATCCCGTCGAGCGTCGCGGTAGCTCCCCCGCCGGTCGATCATGCCTATCTCCCGGCGCCGGCGGCGCCCGCCCCGCCCGGGCCGACCGAGCAGAGCGCCCGCTGCTCCGCGACTGATGCCGCGAAAACCTCTGTATCAGGCCAGTTGTCGGCGCTGAATCTGGCGGCAGTGTGGCCGTTGTCGCGTGGCGCCGGTCAGACCGTCGCGGTCATCGATACCGGCGTGGCCCGCCACCGGTTGCTGCCACACCTCATTGCCGGCGGCGATTTCGTGGCAGGTTCCGATGGCACTGAGGACTGCGACGGTCACGGGACCGCGGTGGCCGGCATCATCGGGGCCGCCGCTGCCGGCGAATTCAGTGGCGTGGCACCGGATGCCGCGATTCTGGCGATCAGGCAATCCAGCAACAAGTTCCGGTTACGATCCGATACGACGACCACCGGGCTCGGCGATGTCGACACCCTGGCCCGCGCGATTCGCTCCGCGGCCGACGCGGGCGCCACCGTCATCAACGTCTCGTCGGTGGCCTGCCAACCGGCGACCGACCCGCCCGATGACCGCGCACTCGGTGCAGCCCTGGCCTATGCGGTCGATGTACGCAACGCCGTAGTGGTCACCGCCGCGGGCAATGTCGGCGGTTCCTGCACCACCCAAAATCCGTTCGGAACGGCCGGGCGTCCCGGCACACCTGACTGGGACACGATCGAATCTGTGGTCAGCCCGGCCTGGTACGACGACTATGTGCTGACGGTCGGTTCGGTCGACACCGCTGGTGCCCCATCGGATTTCAGCCTGGCCGGCCCCTGGGTCGACGTTGTGGCTCCCGGTGAGAACGTCGTCACTCTGGGTCTGGGTTCCGATGGCCTGACCGACGGCCGCACCGATGCCGCCGACCGGCGTCCGCTGGCGGGTACCAGCTACGCGGCGCCGGTCGTCAGTGGTGTGGTGGCGCTGGTGCGTTCGCGGCTGCCACAAATGACCGCCCGACAGGTGATGGCGCGGATCAGGGACACCGCGCGGCATCCGGCCGAGGGATGGAATGCGCGGGTGGGGTTCGGTGTGGTCGATGCGCTGGCGGCAGTCAGCGCCGACGGTGCCGCCGTGGCGACGTCGGTCACTCCGCCATCGCGGGTACGCCCCACACCGCCCACCCAGGACGCTCAGGCAGGACGAATTGCGTTTGCGGGCAGTGCTATCTGCGTCGCTCTGGTGCTGCTGACGGCCGGGGCACTGCGGCTACGGGTGCGCCGATAGCCCGTCGCGCTGCAGTTCGGCCGCCGAGATATCGAGTTCGGGTCCGCGCGGTAGCTGGGCCAGCACCGGCCACGGGGCACTGACCGGTGGACCGGTCAACCCCAGATACCCGGCGGCATGTTCGTCGCGAATGCCATGCAGCACACCGGAATCGGTGATCAGATAGAGCGCAGCTCCGATGGTGTCACCGGTGACGCCCGATGCCCGCACGAAGCAGCTCTGGCCACTGGGCAGCACGATCGAATCCACCTGTGGGCCGACACCATCGGCCTGCGCCAGCCGTAGCGCGCCCGCCGGTGTCGGTGCGGCGGTCAGCACCATCGATGTGGTGTCGGAATCGTCGCTGCGCCACCGCACACAGATGCCGGGTGCGGAGTGCTCACCGATCGGTGTGCGGGCCCGATCCGGAAAAGTGGACACGGCAAGGTCATTGACCACCGGCACGGCCGCGACCGCTTCGGGTGAAGCAGTCTGGATGTCGCCGCCACCGTATTCGAATCGGATCAAGTCCGCAACGACCTCACCGACACGTTGCAAGCCGCGAGGCAGGCCCACGTAGTACTCGGTCGACCCGACGCGGACCACCCGCACCACCTGACCGATCCGCACTCCCGCCGGACCGGCCCGGCCGACATCCGCGATCACCGGTGCTGTGATGGTCGGCGCCTCCGGCAGCAGATCCAGTACCGTGCGGGAAACAGGCTGAGCAACGACGCCATCGAGGCGTAATGCGCGCACCGCAGCGACATCGCGCAGGTCGACCTCGGCACGCTTGCCGTCATAAAGCAGATAGCTGATGGCCACGTTCTCTCCCGCCGGCGTCGCCAGGACCGGCGCGGCAGCGGTCTGGCCTGGCATGCGCTCAGGGCGGCCCACGAAGACCGTCGTCTGATCGGTGTCGCACACCAGCCAGGTATCGGGGTGGGCAGTCGCGCCCAGCTGGGAAGGTGCACCCGGAATCCCCAGTGCCGGGCCACGATCGGCGGCGGCGATCGCGGCCGCCGAGACCGGCACCGGGTTCGCCGGGGTGCGCGCGATGAGCCGGGCCGAGGCCAGGTTGAACACCGGATGCAACCGGTGCTCGACCCGCACGTACAACGCTCCGGTGTCGCGCGCCATGACGATCGGTGCATCGCCGGCCGACTCCGGCGGGATGACCAATGCCAGTACTGCGCAGCACACCACGGCAATCGCACTCACCGCCCAGCCGATCAGTAATGAAACCGATTGTGCCCGAACGGGTTCGTCCACCATGGTAGTGTCGCGGCGCACCAGCGCATGGATCAGCCGGCGCGTCTGGAACCGCCGGGTGCTGGCCGCCAGCCAGGCATCTGCGTCGCCGAACATGTATCTCCCCCGGCAAGCAGCCTAACCGCGCCGCCGAGGACACCCCGACACCAATTCTCCCCGGCAATTTCGGCACGTTCTGTATCGCTGAGCGATACAAAACACGCCCAAATCGCTATGAGACGTCGACCCAATCGAGGGTGCGCTGCACCGCCTTTCGCCATCCGGCATAGCCCACGGCCCGCTTGTCCTCATCCCAGGACGGCGCCCACCGTTTGTCCTCCTGCCAATTGGCCCGCAGCTCATCGGGATCCGACCAGAACCCGACACCCAGGCCCGCCGCATATGCCGCGCCCAGTGCCGTGGTCTCGGCGACCACCGGCTTGACCACCTCGACGCCCAGCACATCGGCCTGGATCTGCATGCACAGCTGGTTGGCGGTGATACCGCCATCCACCTTCAGTACCTCCAGGTGCACCCCGGAATCGGCCTCCATGGCGTCGACGACATCGCGACTCTGGTAGCAGATCGCCTCCAAGGTGGCGCGGGCCAGATGGGCGTTGGTGTTGAACCTGGACATACCGACTATCGCGCCGCGGGCATCCGAACGCCAGTACGGCGCAAACAAACCCGAAAAGGCCGGTACGAAGTACATGCCGCCGTTGTCCTGCACCTGGCGGGCCAACGCCTCGCTGTCCGCCGCGCCGCCGATGATGCCCAACTGATCGCGCAGCCACTGCACGGCCGAACCGGTCACCGCAATCGAGCCCTCAAGGGCGTAAACAGGTTTCGCATCCCCGAACCGGTAGCACACCGTGGTCAGCAACCCGTGTTCGGAACGCACGATCTTCTCGCCGGTGTTGAGTAGCAGGAAATTGCCGGTGCCATAGGTGTTCTTGGCCTCGCCGGCCGACAGGCACACCTGCCCGACCATCGCGGCCTGCTGATCACCGAGGATGCCGGTGACCGGCACCGCGCCGCCCAGCGGTCCGTCCGTCGCGGTCAGCCCGTACGGTTCGGACACCGACGACGACGCGATCGTCGGCAGCATCTGACGCGGAATTCCGAAGAACGACAACAACTCGTCGTCCCAGTCCAGGGTCTCCAGGTTCATCAGCATGGTACGGCTGGCATTGGTGACGTCGGTGACGTGCGCCCCGCCACGGACCCCACCGGTCAGGTTCCACAGCACCCAGGTGTCGCAGGTGCCGAAAATGGCGTCGCCGCGCTCGGCCGCCGCGCGGACCCCGTCGACGTTCTCCAGGATCCACGCGATCTTGCCGCCGGAGAAGTAGGTGGCCGGCGGCAGACCGGCCTTGCGGCGGATCACCTCGCCGTGCCCGTCACGCTCCAGCGCGGTGGCAATCCGATCGGTGCGGGTGTCCTGCCACACGATGGCGTGGTAATACGGGCGGCCGGTGTGCTTGTCCCACACCATCGTTGTCTCACGCTGGTTGGTGATGCCCAGGGCCACCAGATCGCCGGCCGACAGCCGGGTCTTGTTCAGGGCCGTCTGCAGCACCGAGCCGGTGCGTTCGGCGATCTCGACCGGATTGTGTTCGACCCAGCCGGCCCGCGGCAGGATCTGCTCGTGCTCGAGTTGGTGCCGGCCAACCTCGCGACCGGAATGGTCGAAGATCATGGCGCGGGTACTGGTGGTGCCCTGGTCGATGGCGGCGACGAATTCGGCCATTCAGCGCACCGAACTATCGACGGCGGCACACGCGAACACGGTCATGGTCGAATTCTCCTGACGTCTGAGCAGATGTGTCGACGATCACGTTAGAGCGTGCGGCGGCCGGATCGCACCGGTTGCCACCAGCCCGATGCCTAGCAAACGAATTGGCAGGAGCTTAAGGCGGTGTGTGAAAATGGCCCGCGTGACCTTGCTTCGCCTGTCGGCCCGCGCGGCCGCGCTCGCCGCCACCCTGATGTCCGGATCGGCGCTGATCGCTGCCGCGCCCGCGGTGGCCCAGGACGTACCGTGCCCCAACATCGAGGTGGTGTTCGCCCGGGGCACCAGCGAGGATCCCGGTATCGGTCGGGTCGGCGATGCGCTGATCCAGGCGCTGCAGCCGCTGGTCGGCAACCGCACCATCGGTTCCTACGGCGTCGACTATCCGGCGTCGTACGACTTTCTGACCGCGCAGGACGGCGCCACCGACGCGGAGAACCACATCGCCATGATGGCGCAGCAGTGCCCGAACACCCGCATCGTGCTGGGCGGTTACTCCCAGGGCGCCGCGGTGGTCGACATGCTCTCCGGAATCCCGCCACTGGGGAACAAGGTCGGCGAGGTCGGTTCGGCCCCGCCGCTTCCGAACGCGCTGGCTCGTAATGTGGCCGCCGCGGCGGTGTTCGGAAATCCCAGCGCCAAGTTCAGCATCCCGTTGAACTCCGAAGGGCTGTTTGCCAACCGGTCGATCGATCTGTGCTCGGACGGCGACCCGATCTGCTCGCACGGTCATAACCCGTTCGCCCACACTCATTACGAGACATCAGAATTCGTTCCGGAGGCCGCCGCCTTCGTTGCCAAGTTCGTCTGACGCCGAAGGACGGTAGCATTAGTTATGCGCTCTAACCGTTTTTCCCGGCTGTTGGCCGGTTCGGCCGTCGCCGCCACCGCACTCATTGTGGCCTCCGTCACCCCGCTCGCCGCACCCGGTGCGCTGGGCGCCCTGGGCATGGCATCCGCCGCCAACTGCCCGGACATCGAAGTGACCTTCGCTCGCGGTACCGGAGAGCCCGCGGGCCTCGGACGTGTCGGCGGTGCGTTCGTCAATCAGCTGCGACAGAAGGTCGGTGGCCGCTCGGTCGGCAGCTACGGCGTCAACTACCCGGCGACCTACGACTTCCTGGCCGCTGCCGACGGCGCCAACGACGCCAGCGGTCACATCCAGTGGATGGCCGACAACTGCCCCGACACCCGACAGGTCCTCGGTGGCTACTCGCAGGGTGCCGCGGTGATGGATGTGATCGGCGCGGTCCCGGTGCCCGGCGTCGGCTTCAACAACCCGTTGCCACCCAACGCGGCCGGCCACGTGGCGGCCATCGCGGTCTTCGGCAACCCGTCGGCCAAACTCGGCCTGCCGTTGACCTCCAGCCCGGTGTGGGGCGGCAAGGTGATCGATATCTGCATCCCGGGTGACCCGATCTGCCAGACCGACGGTGAGAACATGGCGGCGCACAGCAACTATGCCGGCGGCGCAACCAATGACGCCGCCAACTTCGTCGCCGGGCTGCTGTAGCAGCCTTCCCGGTGTCGCACTCACCACATATCCGGCGAGTGCGTCAATACGTTGGGCTAGCATCGAATTCGTGACCCGCCGAATGTTCGCCGCAGTCGGCGTGGTGTTGATTTCCATGCTGCTCTCCACCTCGGTGACCCTGCCCGCGGCCGTCCTGCCGACAGCCGCGGCGGCAAGTTGCCCGCCGGTGGAGGTGATATTCGCCCGGGGCCGCAATGAGCCGCCCGGCCCCGGCTACGTCGGCGATGCGTTCGTGAAGTCACTGCGCGCCAAGACCCGCAAGACCGTCGGGATGTACGCGGTGAACTACCCCGCCGACACCCAGATCGATCTGGGTGCGGCCGATATGAGCCGGCACGTCCAGTACATGGCGGCCAACTGTCCCAAAACCCGACTGGTGCTCGGCGGCTACTCATTGGGTGCGGCGGCCACCGATCTGGTTCTGGCACTGCCCTTTTCCGCGTTCGGCTTCACCAACCCGTTGCCGCCCGGCGCAGACACGCACATCGCGGCGGTCGCCCTGTTCGGCAACGGCAGCCAGTGGGCCGGCCCGATCGCCGCCTTCAATCCGATCTACACCGGCCGCACCATCGAGATGTGCCACGCCGCCGATCCCATCTGCAACCCCAGCAAGCCCTCGACCTGGCAGGCCGACTTCAACGACCACCTGCAGCCGGGATACATCAATTCCGGAATGGTCGATCAGGCGGCCGCCTTCGCCGCCGCCCGCATCTGACCCGCACCCAACCCCCCCGCCGAACCGTACGTTTGGGCCGGAAAGTGCGAGTAAAAGCGGCCCAAACGTCGATCTCGACGCAGAACTTCGTCGCCGGATCGTTGCACGCCCGCCGCCTATTCTCGACGACGCCGTCAATACCATCAGATGCGTGATTGGCCGTCGGATGTTGGCCGCGCTGATCACCGCCCTGACTGCCATGGTCACACCGATGGCGGCGGCACCGACTATGATCGGCGCCGTGAATGCCGCGATGTGCCCGCCGGCCGAGGTGGTGTTCGCCCGCGGTCGGAACGAGCCCCCGGGTCCCGGACAGGTCGGCGCTGCGTTCGTCAACGCACTGCGCTACCTCCGCGGGCCGAATATCAGCCTGTACCCGGTGAATTACCCCGCCGACACCCAGGTCGACCAGGGGGCCAATGACATGAGCCGGCACGTGCAGTGGATGGCCCGCAACTGCCCGGGCACCCGGATCGTGTTGGGCGGCTATTCGTTGGGGGCCGCCGCCACAGATCTGGTTCTGGCCGTGCCGATTTCGGCGTTCACCTTCAACAGTCCACTGCCGCCGGGAACCGATCGGCACATCGCGGCGGTGGCGTTGTTCGGCAACGGCGCCAACTGGGCCGCGCCGATCACCGCCCTGAACCCGACCTATCAGAACCGCACCATCGACCTGTGCCACACCGCTGACCCGGTGTGCAATCCCAGCAGCCCATATCACTGGCGATCCGAATGGCAGGATCATCTGGCACCGGGCTACATCCAGTCCGGCATGGTGGCCCAGGCGGCCAAGTTCGTCTCCGCGCGCCTGTAGCGCCACCGAGATCGACGTTTTGGCCGCTTTTACTCACACAAAACGGCCCAAATGTACGGTTGGGCGAAAAGTTAGAGGGTGCGCAGGTCGCGGGTGACAGCGATCCGGGCAGCCAGCTGATCATCGGGCGGGTAATCAACCGCCACCAGTGTCAGGCCCCGCGCGGGCGCGGCAGCGAACTCGCTGGAGCGCCGATCGGCTGCCAAAAGTCCTGCAATCCAAGATGATTCGCGTCGGCCCTCGCCGACGGCCAGCAGTGCCCCGACAACCGACCGCACCATGTTCCAGCAGAACGCGTCGGCGGTGACGTACGCGGTCACTTGATCACCGGTGCGCTCCCAGGACAATCGCTGCAGATCACGGATGGTGGTCGCGCCTTCACGGAATCGACAGAACGCGGCAAAGTCCTGCAGCCCCAACAGCTCCTGTGAGGCCGCGTTCATCGCCGAAAGATCCAGCGGACGCGGCCACGGCGTCACGAACCGGGTCAGCGCGGGGTCAACCCCATACGGCGCCAACGAGATCCGGTATTCGTAGTGCCGGCGCAGCGCCGAGAATCGGGCATCGAAGCCGGGGGCGGCACGCTGGATCTGTCGCACCCGCACATCGGGCGGCAAGAACCGCGCCAGTCGGCGCACCAGCGGCAGGAACTCAGGATCATCGGGGCGCGGAGTGCGCGGGTAGGCAAAACCCAAGGCGTCCACCGGGATATCGACGTGGGCCACCTGACCTGTGGCGTGCACGCCGGTGTCGGTCCGTCCGGCCGCGACCAACCGCACCGGGGCCCGGAACACCGTGGACAACGTCTCTTCGATGACGCCGGCGACGGTGCGTTGCCCGGTCTGCGGCGCCCAGCCGGCGAATTCGGTTCCGTCGTAGGCAATATCGAGCCGCAAACGAGTCTCTGGGCGAACGGAGCGAGGGGGGAAAACAACATGCCCGCCACCGGAGTCGGTGGCGGGCATGTCCATGTCGTGCTTACTCGGCAGCGTCGGCCTCGGCCTCGGCGGTCTGAGCGTCGGCGATGCCTTCGTCAGCAGCCTCAACCTCGGCGACCGGGGTCTCGTCCTCGGCAGGAGCCTCGGCAGCGGCAGCCTCGGCGGCCTTGGCCTGCGCGGCCGCGGCCCGACGGGCACGGTCGGCCTCCGAGACGACGGTGCGCTCCCGGACCAGCTCGATGACCGCCATCGGGGCGTTGTCGCCCTTACGGTTCTCGACCTTGATGATCCGGGTGTAGCCACCCTCGCGG
>Ga0164242_10008967_pt1 | contig 10831 bp, 8 predicted proteins | sample OricomgcompostMG_FD_108783 | JGI IMG/M metagenome (GOLD analysis project Ga0164242, IMG submission 108783) | Miracle-Growth compost microbial communities from Emeryville, California, USA - Original compost - Miracle growth compost (MG) ... | reverse complement strand
CTTCGACGGGCGCTTCGGCCTGGCCTCCGCGAAGCCGGCCAAGCTGCGCACGATGGAGGACTTCCCCAACGACGACCTCGACCGCGCGATCTGCGACGGCGACCTGCTGCTGCAGCTCGAGGCCGACGACACCGACGTGGTCACGCACGCCGTGCGCGAGATCCTGCGGGCGACGCGCGCGCAGATGCAGCTGCGCTGGAAGCACGACGGCTTCGCGTCGCCGCCCCGTCCGAGCGGCACGCCGCGCAACCTGATGGGCTTCAAGGACGGCACGGCGAACCCGCTGACCGGCGACAAGAAGGCGATGGACCAGCTCGTCTGGGTGCACGGCGGGGCGAACGGCGAGCCCGCGTGGGCCGAGGGCGGCAGCTACGTCGCGGTGCGCGTCATCCGCATGCTCGTCGAGTTCTGGGACCGCATCGGCCTCGACGAGCAGCAGCAGATCTTCGGCCGCTTCCGCGCGAGCGGGGCGCCGCTGACCGGCTCCAAGGAGTTCGACGACCCGCGCTACGAGCTCGACTCGACGGGCTCGGTGATCCAGTTCGACGCGCACATCCGGCTCGCGAACCCGCGCACGCCTGAGACGGCCGACCAGAAGATGCTGCGCCGCGCGCACAACTACGACCAGGGCATCGACAGCAACGGCAACCTCGACCAGGGGCTGCTGTTCACCGCGTACAACCAGGACCTCGAGCGCCAGTTCGTCACGGTGCAGAAGCGGCTCGCCGACGAGCCCCTCGTCGACTACGTCTCGCCCGTCGGGGGCGGCTACTTCTTCGCGCTGCCCGGGGCGAGGAACGGCTCCGACTGGCTCGGAAAGGGATTGTTCACGTGATGCGGATGTCTGCGGCATCCGCACCGCCACGCATCGCGTCGAACGCGAGACTCGGCGCACCCCGCGCCGGGCACTAGAAGAGGAAGAAGCAATCGTGTTCCAGAAAGCACGTTTGAAGCGCTTCGGCATCGCCGGCGGCGCTCTGGCCCTGGCGGCCGGCTTCGCCGCGGCCACCGCCTTCGCGGTCGCGCCGGCCGAGGCGAAGCCCGTCAAGGACAACTCCGCCCACACCGCCACGCCCATCAAGCACGTCGTCGTGATCTACGGCGAGAACGTGTCGTTCGACCACTACTTCGGCACCTACCCGAAGGCGGCGAACACCGACGGCACGAAGTTCACCGCGGCCAGGAACACGCCGAAGGTCAACGGACTGACCCCGGCGCTGCTGAACGACAACCCCAACGCGTACGACCCCGCGCGCCTCACGCCCTCCGAGGCCGTGACCTGCGACCAGAACCACTCGTACAAGCCCGAGCAGCTCGCCGTCAACGGCGGCGCCATGGACAAGTTCGTCGAGAACGTGTCCAAGGACACCTGCACCGGCGCCTTCGGCGAGCCCGGCCTCGCGATGGACTACTACGACGGCAACACCGTCACCGGCATGTGGAACTACGCGCAGAACTACGCGATCAGCGACAACAGCTGGGACGGCACCTTCGGCCCCTCGACCCCCGGCGCGCTCAACCTGATCTCGGGTCAGACCGCGAACGCCACGTCGTACCTGCCGACCAGCACGACCAAGCCCGTCAAGACCGCGACCCCCGACGCCTACTCGGTCGTCGACCCGAACGCCGCCGGCGTCGGCACGATCATCAACGACCCCGACCCCGTCTACGACGACTGCGCCGACAACAGCCACGCGTCGACCAACGCGCTCGCGGGCCTCTCGGGCAAGAACGTCGGCGACCTGCTGAACCAGGCCGGCGTCACCTGGGGCTGGTTCCAGGGCGGCTTCACGCCGAACGTCTCGGCCAAGGACAGCGCGACCGGCTTCGCCCAGTGCACCACGACGCACACGAACGTCGCGGGCTCGTCGTCGATCGACTACTCACCGCACCACAACCCGTTCGCGTACTACAAGTCGACGTCGAACCCCCACCACCTCGCGCCGTCGTCGGTCGCGGCCGTCGGCCACACCGACCAGGCGAACCACCAGTACGACATGAGCTACTTCTACAAGGCGCTCGCCGCAGGCGACCTGCCCGCGGTGTCGTACCTCAAGGCGCCCGAGTACCAGGACGGCCACGCCGCCTACTCCGACCCGATCGACGAGCAGAAGTTCGACGTCGACGTCATCAACGCCCTGCAGAAGTCGGCCGACTGGGCCTCGACCGCGGTCGTCATCTCGTACGACGACTCGGACGGCTGGTACGACCACGTCGCCCCGAAGATCACCAACAGCTCGAACAGCGCGGCGAACGACTCGACCGTCTGCACCGCCGCGGCCGCCAAGGGTGTCAAGGCGCTCGGCGGCTACGCCGACCGCTGCGGCCCCAGCCAGCGCCTGCCGCTGCTCGTGATCTCGCCCTACACGAAGGCGAACACGGTCGACCACACGCTGACGAGCCAGCCCTCCGTCCTCAAGTTCGTCGAGGACAACTGGAAGCTCGGCCGCATCGGCGACGGCTCCTTCGACAAGTCGGTCAACTCGATCTCGAGCCTGTTCGACTTCGCCCACCCGCAGAAGCGCGCCGTCCTGCTCGACGACGCGACGGGCGCGGTGTCGAAGGTGCTGCCGATCAGCAGCCACCCCTCGCACCCCTCGCACCCGTCCAAGCCGTCGCACCCGTCGAAGCCCGGCAAGGGCCACGGCAAGCCGGGCAAGCACAAGTAGCGCGCGCCGACCGCCGAACCAGAAAGGGCCCCCGCGATCCGGGGGCCCTTTTCCGTGTGCGGATGCCTTCGTGTGCGGATGTCGGCGAGCTACGGGGCCGGGTCTCCATTCGGCCTGGCGGCCTCAGTCGACCAGCGGGGGCGCTGCAGGCGGGGCCTGGTCGAGCGGGGCGCTGCTGGGCGGCTACGCCCCCAGGGCGGCGTCGACGATCTGCTTCGCCTCGGCCTGCACCTGCTTCAGGTGCTCGGCGCCCTTGAAGGACTCGGCGTAGATCTTGTAGACGTCCTCGGTGCCGGAGGGGCGCGCCGCGAACCAGGCGTTCTCGGTGACGACCTTCACGCCGCCGACGGCCGCGCCGTTGCCGGGCGCCTCCGACAGCTTGGCGATGATCGGCTCGCCCGCGAGCTCGGTGGCCGCGATGGCCTCGCCCGAGAGCTTGCCGAGGCGGGCCTTCTGCTCCTTCGTGGCGGCCGCGTCGACGCGCTCGTAGACCGGGTCGCCGAACTCCTCGGTCAGCTCGCGGTAGAGCTGCGAGGGCGACTTGCCGGTGACGGCGATGATCTCGCTCGCGAGCAGCGCGAGCAGGATGCCGTCCTTGTCGGTCGTCCAGGCGGTGCCGTCCTTGCGCAGGAACGAGGCGCCGGCGCTCTCCTCGCCGCCGAAGCCGACCGAGCCGTCGACGAGGCCGGGCACGAACCACTTGAAGCCGACCGGCACCTCCCAGAGGCGGCGGCCGAGGGACTCGGCGACCTTGTCGATGATGGTGGAGCTGACCAGGGTCTTGCCGATCGCGGCATCCGCACGCCACTCGGGGCGGTGCGAGTAGAGGTAGTCGATCGCGACGGCCAGGTAGTGGTTCGGGTTCATCAGGCCGCCGTCGGGCGTCACGATGCCGTGGCGGTCGGCGTCCGCGTCGTTGCCCGTGACGACCTGGAACTCGTCCTTGTGCTCGAGCACCGAGGCCATAACGTTCTTCGACGACGGGTCCATGCGGATCTTCTCGTCCCAGTCGAGCGTCATGAACGACCACTTCGGGTCGACGCGCGGGTTGACGACGGTGAGGTCGAGGCCGTACTTCTCGGCGATCAGCGCCCAGTAGGCGACGGATGCCCCGCCGAGCGGGTCCGCGCCGATGCGCACGCCGGCCTTCTTGATGGCGTCGATGTCGATGATGTTCACGAGGTCGGCCACGTACTCCTCGCGGAAGTCGTAGCCCTCGACCGCGCTCGGCTCGGCGCGCTCGATGCCCTTCAGACCGCCCTCGATGAGCTCGTTGGCGCGGTTCGCGATCCAGCCGGTGGCGTCGCTGTCGGCGGGGCCGCCGTGCGGCGGGTTGTACTTGAAGCCGCCGTCGCGCGGCGGGTTGTGGCTCGGCGTGATGACGATGCCGTCGGCGAGCGGCCTGCTCGGGTCGGCCTCGTGGTTCTCGCGGTTGTACTTGATGATCGCGTGGCTCACCGCGGGCGTCGGCACGTAGCCGTCGTGCGCGTCCGTGAACACCTCGACCTGGTTGCCGACGAGCACCTCGAGCGCCGTCGTGAGCGCGGGGCCCGAGAGCACGTGCGTGTCGGCGCCGATGAACAGCGGGCCGTGGATGCCCTGGCTCTCGCGGTAGTCGACGATGGCCTGCGTGCACGCGGCGATGTGGTCCTCGTTGAACGCGGTGTCGAGGGACGAGCCGCGGTGGCCCGAGGTGCCGAAGACCACGCGCTGCGCCGGGATCGACGCGTCCGGCTTCAGCTCGTAGTAGGCCCGGACGACGGCTCCGTCGTCGATCAGGTCGGATTCCAGCGCGTACGTCCCTGCACGTGAAGTCATGCGCCCATCCTGTCAGCGCTCGGTTTCCGCCGAAACCGCCGGTTCGGCGCGGAAGCGGATTCCAGAACCGAATGTCCATTGGAATCTAGATTCCATTTACTTGGCGGGCCACGCGATGTTGGATTCGCCGACCTAGCTTCGGCGACGTGACGCAGACGCAGAAGGTCGATGCCGCCGCTCGGGACGTGCTCGAGCGGGCCCGCGCGATGATGTTCGAGTTCTCGGGCGCCGAGCGCCGCGTGGCCGAGACGGTGCTGCGCGACCCCGAGTCGGTGCTCGCGATGGGCGCGGCGCGCCTCGCCTTCGTCTCGGCCAGCTCGGTCGGCACCGTCGTGCGGTTCTGCCACAGCCTCGGCACGGGCGGCTTCCAGGACTTCAAGATCCAGCTGGCGACCGCGCTCGGGGCATCCGCACCCAGCAGCCGCATCATCGCCCTGCCCAAGCCCAAGGACGCCGCCGCCGACGTGCTGCGCCGCACCCTGACCAGCCTCAGCCGGGCCGTCGACGCGCTCGACTCGAGCGTCGTCGAGCGGGCGGGCTCGGTGCTCGGCACGGCCGACCGCATCCACATCTTCGGCTCGGGCCCCTCGCTGCTCATCCCCGCCTCGCTCGGCGCCTGGCTGAGCCGCGCGGGCTTCCACTGCTCGTACCCCGCCGACTTCGACACGCAGGCCGCCATCTCGGCGCGCCTCACCGAGCGCGACGTGTGCGTCGCCGTGAGCCACTCGGGCACGACCGACCTCACGCTGCGCGCCGCGCGGCTGGCGGCGGATGCCGGGGCCGCGGTCGTCGGCCTGACGAGCTTCTCGGGCTCCCCGCTCGCCGAGCTCGCGGACGTCGCCCTCGTCGCCGGCGCACCCGCCGACCCGTACCGCACCGCCGACATGGCCAGCCGCACTGTGCACCTCGCGGTCGTGCAGGCCATGATCGCCGGCCTCGTCGACCACCCCGGCGTGAAGCCCGACGACGGGCCGACGCAGTGGTTCGCGCAGACGCCGGAGCACGGGGCATCCGCATGACGGCCGCCCCGGCGCAGCCCGGGCCTCCCACCACCACAGACTTCCCACCACCAGAGAAGAGGTCAGAGATGACTCACGAGTCCCCCGGAGCGCGCCTGCTCTCCGAGCTCAACCAGGCGGACGCGGCCGAGGTGATCGCCCTCGCGGGCGCCTGCCTGCAGGACGACCCCGACGTCACCGTCACGCGGCCGCCGACCGTCGGCGTCGTCGTGACCCAGGCGCGCGACACCGTCGCGGAGGAGCGCTTCATCGTCGGCGACGTCATGGTCGCGCAGGCCGAGGTGCAGCGCCGCGGGCAGTACGGCTGGTCGATGCGCCTCGGCGGCGACCGCCTCGCCGCGCTGTCCGGCGCGATCCTCGCGGCCGAGTGGCTCGCCGAGGGCCCGCGCGCCGCCGAGATCGAGCTGCTCGCCGACCGCACCGAGGAGCTGCGCCGCCTCGACCGCGAGGCCGAGTGGGAGCGCCTGACCCCGTCCATCGTCGAGTTCGAGGAGATCCCGTGAGCGACGCCGCCCCCACCGCCGAGGCCGCTGCCGCGGCATCCGCACCCGCCTTCCCGCCCGTCGCCGCCCCGGCGTCGTGGCCCATGCTGCAGGAGCTCGCACCGGACACCGCGCAGCGCGCGTTCCGCGAGATCATGGAGGCCTTCTCGCGCCCCGGCACGATCCGCCGGCTGCCCGCCGGCATCGTGCCCGCGCCGGTGCCCGCCGTCCTCGCGCCGCTGCTCACGCTCGCCGACATCATGACGCCGGTCGCCGCGCTGTCGTCGTCGGCGCAGCCCGTGCAGGGCGCGCTCGCGATCGCCGCGCGCCTCACGGTCGCCCCCGTCGCGACCCCGGCGACGACGCGCTTCGCGCTCGCCTTCGACGAGTCGCCCGAGCTCGCCGAGCTGAACACCGGCTCGCACTGGTCGCCCGAGACGGGCGCGATGCTGTTCCAGCGCGTGACCTCGCTCGCCGCTGCGGATGCCGGAGCCGCCGGCTCGCTGCTGCTCACGGGCCCCGGCATCCCGCCGTTCGCCCCGGTCTCGATCGTGGCCGGCGGCCTCTCGGCAGAGTTCTTCGCGACCCTCGCCGAGCTCAACTCCGACTACCCGTCGGGCGTCGACGTGCTGCTCGTGACCGACGACGGGGCGATCGCCGCCCTCGCGCGCACGACCGTCGTCGAGGCATCCGCACTCGCCGCACTCGCCGCGCCCGCGGCCGACCAGAAGGCCGAGGTCGCCTGATGTCCTACGCCGGAACCAACAAGGGCGGCACCGAGGCGATCGTCGCCGCCGAGCGCCTCGTGCTCGAGCGCCGCGCCCAGCTCGACTCGGGCCTGACCGCCGAGTCCGTCGTCAACTCGTTCCCGCTCGCGATCGACCGCATCATGGGCGAGGGCGGGCTGTGGGACGAGTCGACCGCCGCCGCCGCGTTCCTGCAGGCGAACGGCGACATCACCGAGGCCGTGCACCTGATCCGCGCGCACCGCTCGACGCTGCCGCGCCTCGCGTTCAGCGACCCCCTGAACCCGCGCGAGCTGCAGCTGCTGCGCCGCGTCGTCTCGACCCAGCGGCAGCCCGACGGGCCCATCCTGCTCGGCGAGACCGTCGACTACACGGCGCGCATCCTGCACGACGGCGCCGAGCCGCCGCTGCCGGTCGTCGACTCGGTCGAGGCCGGCGACCTCAGCGACGAGCAGCTCGCCGAGCGCGCCGGGCTCGAGATCGCGCACCCCGCCGACGAGCCGTTCCGCCGCTTCCGCGACTACCTCTACGACATGGGCGTGCTCGCCGACCGCGCGCTGCCCGCCGACGAGGAGCCGTTCGACATCCAGATGGTCGCCCCGCAGCTGCCCGCGACGCGCTCGGCCTGGCTGTCGATGATGGCGCAGGCCGACACCGGCGCGCTCATCAACATCTGGTACCAGGGCGTGCTCGGGCCCTCGGGCTACCCCTCCGAGTCGGTGACGCTCGGCGAGGTGCGCCACGGCCGCCTGCCCGTGCGCGTCGCGCACCCGCACACGGGCGAGCTCGTCGAGATCGGCCGCATCCGCGTGTCCGAGACCGAGGCCGTCTCGCACCTCGGCGAGAACCGCGGCGAGGATCCGACGACCTACGACATCGGCTACGCCATGGCCCTCGGCCACAACGAGCGCAAGGCGATCGCGGCGGCGTGCATGGACATCGTCGCCTGGCGCTTCCGCGGCACCGAGACGGGCAAGCAGATCGAGCAGGTGCTGCTGCACACGACCGACGGCCTCGCCGCCTCGGGCTTCCTCGAGCACCTCAAGCTGCCCCACTTCGTCACGTTCCAGTCGGGGCTCGACGCCACCATGGCGACGCGCGCCGAGGCGGAGGCGCTGCTGAGGCGGCTCGCCGAGGGCGGCGAGGAGCCGGCCGATGCGGATGCCGCGGCCGAGGCATCCGCAGCAGCCGCCGCCCACGCGGGCCACGGCCACGACGGCCACGACGGCCACGAGCACTGAACCCCAGGAGACAGAACATGAGCATCATCGACAACACGCTCACGGGCTCCGACACGTCGGCGCTCGAGGCCCTGCTGCCCGGCGACCCCTACGAGGGCCGGCCCGTCGTCATGGACGAGCAGGCGAAGCGCGAGGTGCGCCGCGCCGTGCTCTCGGGCATCTGCGTGCCCGGCTACATCGTGCCCTTCGGCTCGCGCGAGATGCCCGTCGCGCGCGGCTGGGGCTCGGGCGGCCTGCAGGTCACGCTCGCGATCGGCGGCAGGTCCGACCTCGTCAAGGTCATCGACCAGGGCGACGAGGAAGGCGTCAACGCCGTCAACCTGCGCCGCCTGATCGTCGGCACGCTCGGCAGCAAGGCGACCGCCGACACGGACGACGCGACGATCGTGCAGTCGCGCCACCGCGTGCCCGAGGAGTGGATGCCGGGCGGCAGCACCCTCGTGCTGCAGGTGCCGCAGTCCGAGCCGCTGCGCGCCGTCGAGAAGTCCGTCTACGAGTGCAAGCGCCGTCACGCCGAGGGCGACTACGCCAAGATGTGGGTCGCGCTGTACGAGCGCCTGTCGCTCACCGGCATCATGGGCGCCGGCGCCGGCCACCCCGTCATGGTGCACGACCGCTACCTCATGGCGCCGAGCCCGATCCCGCGGTGGGACATCCCGCGCCTGCACCAGTCCGACCAGCTGACGATCCTCAGCCACGGCCGCGACAAGAAGATCTACGCGGTGCCGCCGTACACCAAGGTCGAGCCGCTGACCTTCGACGACGTGCCCTTCGAGGTCGAGCACACCGAGGGCGTCGCGTGCGCCAAGTGCGGCTCGACCGAGTCGTTCATGGTCGAGACGAAGACGCACGAGTTCATCTGCTCGGATGTGCAGTTCTGCCTCAAGGTGCGTGCCGGCGTCGTCGACGCGGCCCGGCACGACGCGCTCGTGCCGCGCCACTACTACCCGGACCCCTCGAAGCGCGTGCGCGCCGCCGCACCGGTCGACCCGTCGCTGCGACCCGCCGCGCCCTCGGGCGTCACCGCGCCCGGCACGGACTGGTCGCTCAAGGTCGAGGGCCTCGGCAAGGTCTTCCCGGGGCGCCGCGCGTCCTCCGAGGTCGTGGCCGCCGCCGACATCTCCTTCGACGTCGCCCCGGGCGAGGCCCTCGGCGTCATCGGCGAGTCGGGCTCGGGCAAGTCGACGGTGATGCGCGTCATCATCGGCGACGAGCTCGAGGCGACCGGCGGCGTCTACGTCGGCGCGGTCGGCGAGGGCCGCACCAACCTGCTCTCGCTCACGGCGCCGCAGCGCCGCCGACTGCGCACCAACATCATGAGCGTCGTCTACCAGAACCCGGCTCTCGGCCTCGACATGAACATCTCGGCCGGCGGCAACATCGCCGATGCGCTCATCGCCGCAGGGTGGCGCTCGTACCACCAGATCCGCCGCCGCGCGGCCGAGCTGCTCGAGCGCGTCGAGGTGCCGCTCTCGCGCGTGGACGACGTCGTCGGGCAGTTCTCGGGCGGCATGCAGCAGCGCGTCCAGATCGCGAAGGCCCTCGCGACTGACCCGCAGGTGCTGCTGCTCGACGAGCCGACCACGGGTCTCGATGCCTCGGTCGCGGCGGGCGTGCTCGACCTGCTGCGCGAGCTGCTCGCCGAGCGCGAGCTCGCGGTGGTCGTCGTCAGCCACGACTTCTCGGTCATCGACGCCCTCACCGACCGCGCGGTCGTCATGAAGCAGGGCCGGATCGTCGAGGCGGGTCTGACCGACCAGCTGTTCGCGAACCCGCACCACCCGTACACCCAGCAGCTCGTCGCCGCGGCGCGCAGCTAGGCCCAGAGGAGAGAACCGATGGAAGACCAGAACACCGGCGCTCCCGGCATCCGCACCCCTGTGCTCGAGGTCACGGACCTGAGCATGTCGTTCACGCTGCACGCGATCAACCGCAGCGTCCCCTCACTCGACAAGGTTTCGTTCACGCTCTACGAAGGCGAGCACCTCGCGCTCGCCGGGTCGAGCGGCGCGGGAAAGTCCTCGCTGCTGCGCTGCGTGGTGCGCAACTACCTGCCCGACTCGGGCACCGTGCTGCTGCACGACGGCGACAGGGTCACCGACCTGACGGCCCTCGACGATCGCAGCATGGCGCGCCTGCGCGGCCGCGACTTCGGCTACGTGTCGCAGTTCCTCAACGCGCCGCCGCGCCAGGGGCCGCTGCGCCTCGTCACGAACGCCGCGCTGCGCCGCGGGCTGTCGGCGGCGGATGCCGGCGACGCCGCCGCCGAGTCGCTGCTCAAGCTCGGCATCGAGGAGCGGCTCTGGGATGTCGACTGCTCGGTGCTGTCGGGCGGCGAGCGCCAGCGCGTGAACCTCGCAGCCGGCACCGTCAGTCCGCCGCGCCTGCTGCTGCTCGACGAGCCGGTGTCGGCGCTCGACCCCGCGAACCGGGCGCTCGCGCTCGACGTGATCGAGAGCCTGCACCACCAGGACGTGTCCGTGCTCGCGATCTACCACGACATGGGGATCATCCGGCGCGTGGCCGACCGCGTGCTGCTGATGGAGAACGGGGTCATCGCGGCCGACGGCAGCCCCGACGAGGTGCTCTCGGCGGGCCATGCGGTGCTCGACGAGGTCTACGCGTGAGCGACGCGATGGCCGGCGGGCCCGCAGGTGGGCGGTGCGCGGTGCGCGGTGCACGATGCGCAGCGCGCGTCGGACGAAGCGGTGAATGAAGCGATGAATGAAGAGGAACGGACGGAGACAGGAATGACCGACATGAGCGACGTGAACGCATCCGACCCGGTGGCCGAGCTGCAGCATCCGCGCGCCTGGCGGCTCGGCGCCGCGCCCGCGAGCTACGTGATCTCGAACG
>Ga0164242_10008966_pt1 | contig 10831 bp, 9 predicted proteins | sample OricomgcompostMG_FD_108783 | JGI IMG/M metagenome (GOLD analysis project Ga0164242, IMG submission 108783) | Miracle-Growth compost microbial communities from Emeryville, California, USA - Original compost - Miracle growth compost (MG) ... | reverse complement strand
GCCCGGCGGACGGGCGAAAATTTCCAGCCCCGCTTCCAGCGGATCTTCCGATTCCGTGAAGGTGAGCTTGGCTTCGCCGCCCTCGAACAGCCTAGTGAAAAGGCTCTGGAAGTTGGCGTTGACCTTCTCGAAGGATTCCAGAAGCCGCTCGCGCCCTTCCTTGTTGAGGCTGGCGATGCCGCGGCGCAGGCGCTCGATGGCGCCGGTGAGATCGTCGCGGTCGGCCACCAGCGTGGTCATGCGGGTCTCCTGCTCGGCCGCTTCCTCTTCTGCCCGCAGATTGACGCCGCCAAGCTGCTCGCGCTCCTGCTTCAGCTTCTCGACACGCTTTTCGGCCTGTTCCAGCGGCGGCAGTTCCTCGCCGTCGGCGATCTCGGCGCGTTCGCGCAAGTCCTCGGGCGCCGCTTCGATCTCGTCATGGATGCGGGCCTTGAGTTCCTCGATACGGGTCAGCGCGCCTTCCTGCACCGCCTGGGCGCGGGCGCGTTCCTCGCGGGCGCTGGACAGCGCGGCGTCGGCGGCCTTGGCGGCCTTGTCGGCATCCGCCAGCACATTCTCGGCTTCCTGGCGGGCGTCACTGGCCGTGTTGCGCGCGGTTTCGGCTTCGCTGATGGCGGACAGCAGGGCGCCGCGTTTTTCACCGATCTCGGCGGGCACGCGCTCGGCCGCTTCCAACTGCCGGCCCAGTTCCTCGTGGCGGCGCGACAGTTCGGTGAGCTGCGTCGCCGCGGCGGCGCGCCGGCTTTGCCAGCGTGCCTTGTCCTGCGCGATGACGCCAAGGCGGTGGGCGCGCGCATTCTGCTCGCGGCGCAGCGTCTCCAGTGCGGCCCGCGCCTCGCTGGACTGGGTGCGGGCCTCGGCGGTGTGCTCGCGGGCCTGGGTGGCGCGCGCGTTCAAATCGCTGCCGTCGCCCAGTTCGGCCAGGCCGGCCTCGGCCTCGGCGCGATTGTGCTCGGCGGTTTCGACCGACTCGGTGAGGCGGCGGATTTCCGCTTCCAGCGACGCCAGTTGGCTGGCGCGCTCGGCGGCGGCGCGGGCGGCCTTGGTGGCGCCGTCCTGGGCGGCGATCAGCGCCTGCTCGGCGCTGCGTTCCTCGGTTTCGGCGGCGCGCACGGCGTCGCGGGCGGCGGCGGCGGCTTCGCGCGCGGCGGTGTAGGCCGCGTGCCGGTCGGCGCGAACCGCCTTGGCGGTTTCGATCTCCGCTTCCAGCGCGGTGAGGCGGTTGCGCTGCGCCAGCCGCACGGCCGCGGGCGAGGGCGCCTCGGCCGAAGCGACATAGCCGTCCCAGCGCCAGAGGTCGCCGCGCGCCGAAACCAGCCGCTGGCCGGGCTTCAGGGTCTTTTGCAGCGCCGCGCCCTGGTCGGGGAAGACCAGGCCGGTCATGGCCAGGCGGCGGCCCAGCGCGCCGGGCGCGCGCACGAATGCGGTGAGGGGTTTGGTGCCCTCCGGCAGCGGCACCTCGGCGTCGAAGCCGCCCAGGTCGCGCCAATGGTGCGGCGAGGAATCGTCCAGCGGCGCTTGCAGATCGTCGCCCAGCGCGGCGGCGAGGGCGGCTTCATAGCCCGCCTGCACCGTCACGGCGTCGATCAGCGGCGGGAACAGGCCTTCGCCTTCCGGGTGCAGCAGATCGCCCAGCGCCTTGGCCTCGGCAGCAAGGCGGTTGACCTCGCGCTCGGCGATATCCAGCGGCTCGCGGGCGGCGCTTTCGCCGGTTTCGGTCTCGGCGCGGGCGGCGCGGGCGGCGTCGGCCCGGGCGCGCATGTCCTCGCGCGCGGCGCGGGCCGCTTCGGTGGCGGCTTCGGCGGCGTGGACATCGGGCGCGTCCTTGGCGCTTTCCAGCGCGCGGTCGAGCCGTTCCTGGGCATTGGAAAGCTGCTGCGCGGCGGTTTCGGCCAGGCCGGCGGCGACGTCACGGCCACGGGTGAAGCTGGCTTTGCGGGCGTTCCATTCCGCCAGCTCGCCGGTGATGCGTTCCAGTGCCGCCTCGGCTTCGCGCAGGGCTTCGCGCAGTTCGGCTTCGCGCTGCGCGGCGGCTTCAGTCTCCGCGCCGGCCCGCTCGCCCGCTTCCGTCAGGGTCAGGGCCTCGGTCTCCAGCGCGGCCAGCGCCGCCTCGGCGTCCTTGTCCAGCGCGGTCTCGCGTTCGATGTCGCTTTCGCCCTGGGAAAGAAGCTGCCGCAGGCGCTGCGCCGCTTCGCGGGCGCGCGCTTCCTCGGCCTCAAGCTGGTCGCGCTGCGCGATCAGGCGGTGATGGGCGGCGGCGCGTTCGGCCTCGGCCTGGCGCAGCGGCGGCAGCACGGCGGCGGCGTCGGCCTGCACCGCCGAAGCCTGGGCGGCCGTCTCGGTGGCGGCGGCGACGGCGGCGGCGGCAATGGCCAGTTCCTCGGCCGCCACGGCGGCGCGCGCCTCGGCGGCGGTCCAGCGCAGGTAATGCGCCAGGGCTTCGGCCTTGCGGATATGGCCGGAAAGGTTGCGATAGCGGGACGCCTGGCGCGCCTGGCGCTTCAGGCTGGCAAGCTGGCCCTCGACCTCGCTGATGACGTCGTTGAGACGGCCCAGGTTGGTTTCCGCTGCTTTGAGCCGCAGCTCGGCTTCATGGCGGCGCTGGTGCAGGCCGCCGATGCCGGCGGCTTCTTCCAGGATGGCGCGCCGCGCCAGCGGCTTCTGCGAGATCAGCAGGCCGATCTGGCCCTGGCGCACGAAGGCGGTCGAGCCGGCGCCGGACGAGGCATCGGCGAAGAAAATCTGCACGTCGCGCTGGCGCACGTCGCGGCCGTTGATGCGATAGACGCTGCCGGCCTCGCGCTCGATGCGGCGCGAGACCTCGATCGTGTCATAGTCGTTGTACGGGGCCGAGGCGGTGCGGTCCTTGTTGTCGATGAAGATGGTGACTTCGGCGACGTTGCGGGCCGGCCGGCCGGCGCTGCCGGAGAAGATCACATCGTCCATCTCGCTGCCGCGCACAGAGGTGGGGCGCGTCTCGCCCATCACCCAGCGCATGGCGTCGAACAGGTTGGACTTGCCGCAGCCGTTCGGCCCGATCACGGCGGAAAGGCCGGGCTCGATGAAAAGCTCCGTCGGTTCGACGAAGGACTTGAAACCGGAAAGCCGTAAACGGGTGAACTTCAACTCAGATGCGCCGCCTTAACGCTGGTGATGCGCCGGCTCACGTCTTGGCTGCGAGCGCGGCGTCGATGGTCTTGGACATGTCCGAGATCGGCAGGTTGCCCGATCCGATGCTGGTGCCGTTGAGGATGAAGGTGGGCGTGCCCGTCACATTGTAGCGGGACTCGGCATCGGCCGTTTGCTTGTTGATGCGGTCGTCTTCCGCCTTGTTGTCGATGCATTTGTCCACCTGGTCGGCGCTCAGGCCGGCCATGCGGCCCAACCGCACCAGACCGCCATGAACGTCAACCACTCCGAATTCAACGTCCCATAGAGATTGATTCCGCCAAAGCAGGTCAATGAACGAGAAATACTTATCCTCAGGCAGACAACGGGCGATTTTCTCGGCCGCGCCATCGTCCGGGCGTATGGGGAACTGGCGGAAGACATAGAACACCTTGCCGGTGTCGATGTATTTGGTCTTGAGGATGGGGAAGTTGTCGGCATTCCAGGCGGCGCAGACCGGGCAACTGGAGGCGCCATATTCGATCAGCACCGCCTTGGCGTGGCGGTTGCCCATGGTGCGGTCGCTGGGAAGGATCTCGTAGCCGGCGTTCGCGGCCGTGCCTCCGCTTGTGGATAAGTTGCTGCCGAAGGTCAGCCAGGCGGCCAGGCCGCCGGCCAGAAGGACGAAGGCGACGAGCAGGATCAGCAATTGCTTCTTGGTCACGGGCAGGGGCTCCGGCGGCCGGTTTCGCCCCGTTTGTGGCAGAGTCCGGCCCTCGGGTTCAACCCGGATCGTCCGGGCAGGCTAGCGCGCCGCCTGGTCCAGCTTTTTCGCCAGTTCGTCATAGGGCAGGGCGCCGGATTCCAGCGCCGTGCCGTTGATGACGAAAGTGGGCGTGCCGGTCAGGCCATAGCGGCGGACGGCTTCCTGCCCGGTGGCGTTGATGCGGGCATTGTCGGCGGTCGAATCCATGCATTTGCCGATCTGGTCCGCCTTCAGGCCCATCTCCTGGCCCAGCTTCACCAATTGCGCCCGTCCGTCCTGTACGCCGAACTCATAGTCCCATTTCGGCTGGCTGCGGAAAATCGCATCCGCCATGGCGAAGTATTTCTCGCGCGGGGCGCAGCGCGCCAGCTTCTCGGCCAAGCCGTCCTGCGGCCCGCGGGCGAAGAGGCGGAAGACGTAACGCACCTTGCCGGTGTCGATATAATTCTTCTTCAACTGCGGAAAGACCAGCTCGTTGAAGGCGGCGCAATGCGGGCAGGTGAAGGCGGCATATTCGATCAGCGTCACCTTGGCGTTGGCGTTGCCCAGCACGCGGTCGGCGGGCTTGATCTCGAAATCCATCTTCGCCGACGCCGCCGCGCCGGTGAAGGCCAGAAGCGCCAGCGCGCCCAGGAGCATCCGTTTCATCTACTTTCCTTCCAGCATGGGGTCGATCACCTGGGCCAGGTCGTCGACGGTCTGTGGCACCGATCCGAATATCTGTCCATTGATGACGATGGTCGGTGTGCCGCTGATCTGATAGCGCCGCGCCCCGTCGGCCGCGACCGCGTTGATGGTCCCGTCCAGCGCGGTGCTGCTCATGCAGGACTGGGCTTTTTGCGAGTCGAGATTGGCGGCCCGCGCCATCTTCAGCAATCCGGCGTCGGTCTTGGGCTGGTGCGCCGCATCGATTTGAGGACCGTGTTCGCCCATCTGTTCGGGGCCCCATTCGTCCTGGCGGCGATAGAGCAGATCGACGAAATCGAAATAACGCCCCTTGGGCAGGCAACGCGCGATCTTTTCGGCCTTGCCGTCGGCGGGATCGAGGGGAAAGAGGCGATAGACATAGAAGACCTTGCCGGTATCGATATAACGCGTCTTGAAGTCCGGCATGACATGGGTGGCGACGAAGGCGCAGGTCGGGCAGGTCAGCGCCGCATATTCGATCAGCGTCACCTTGGCCTTGGGATTGCCCATGGTGTGGGCCTCCTGTGCCGTGATCGCTTCGGCGGGCGGCGGGGCGGAGACCGGATCGGCCGGCGTATAGGACAGGTACCATTCGGTGCCGGCGAACAGCAGCACCAACACGGCAATGATGCCGACAAGCAGCCAGCGCCAGTTCTTCATTCCCCGCTCCCCGTTTTCCTCAATTCTTGCCGCTTTCGCGCCAGCGCGCCAGCGCGATCAGGGCGGCCTTGAGCGCATCGGGTCCGCGCCAGGCATTGGCGGGATCGGTGCCGGCGGTGTCGGCGGCGGGCCGGCGCGGGATGGGCGCGGGGCGGGGCAATGGAAGGGCGCCCTGGACGAATTTCAGCCGCGCCACGGCGGGGCGCCCGAGATACTGGTTGATGCGGCCGGTGAGCGCGCGCGTCTCATGGCCCAGGAACAGCGCGGCGCCGGGCAGGGCCTTGAGCGTGAGCGTGCCGCCGCGCGGGCCGTCGCTGAAGCGCAGCGGCTGGCAGAGCCGCGCCACCTCCGCGCCTGCGATTTCGCGCCAGCGCAGCACCAGCGCCGGATCGGTGAAGCCCATGCGCAGGAAGGCCGGCGAGGCTGCGGCGCGGGCCTCGCCGCCCACGGCCGCGGCACGGCCGCGGCGGGATGGTTGCGTTTCTTCCGGCGGCGTTGTCATGGTCGCAGTATGCCTTCGCGCAAGCCGCCACAGAAGCCCGATCCTGCTGCCCGGCTGCTGGCCTGGTACGATGTCCATCGCCGCGTCCTGCCCTGGCGGGCGCCGAAAGGGAAAAAGGCCGATCCCTACCGCGTCTGGCTGAGCGAGATCATGCTGCAACAGACCACGGTGCAAGCCGTGGCAGCCTATTACCGCAAGTTCCTGGCGCGCTGGCCCACCGTGCAGGACCTGGCGGCGGCCCCGGAGGACGAGGTCCTCGCGGCCTGGGCCGGCCTGGGCTACTACGCCCGCGCCCGCAACCTCCATGCCGCCGCGAAGATGGTGACGGGAGGGATGCAAGGCGTCTTTCCCGATACGGCGGAGGGGTTGCGGGCCTTGCCGGGTGTCGGCGCCTATACCGCGGGCGCCATCGCCGCCATCGCCCATGACGAGCGCCAGGCGGCGATGGACGCCAACGCCGAGCGCGTGATCGCCCGCCTGTTTGCGGTCGAAACGCCGATGCCGAAAGCGAAAGCCGAACTGCACCGGTTGGCCATGGCGCTGGTGCCGGCGCGGGCGGGCGATTTCGCGCAAGCCCTGATGGACCTGGGCAGCGCCATTTGCACGCCCAAGCGCCCGGCCTGCCCGAATTGTCCCTTGGCGGACGATTGCCGGGCCCGCAAGCGCGGTATCCAGGAGCGGCTGCCGGTCAAGGCGCCCAGGATGGCGCGGCCGCTCAAGCGTGGCGCCGCCTTCGTGGTGACGGACAGGCAGGGCGCGGTGCTGCTGGTGAAGCGGCCGGACAAGGGGCTGCTGGCCGCGATGCTGGAGCCGCCGCTGGGACCCTGGGGCGCGGAATTTCCCGCGCCGGCGGCGGCCCGGAAACAGGCGCCGTTCGCGGCGGCGTGGAAGAAACGCGGCGGCATCGTGCGCCACGGCTTCACCCATTTCGAGCTGGAAATCGAAGTCTATGCGGCCACGGTTTCAAGGCGCCCAAAGACGGTGGGCGAATGGGTGGCGCGCGAACGCTTGAGCGCGGTGGCGCTGCCCACGGTGATGCGCAAGATCGTGGCGCATGCCTTGGATGAAGGCGGGCCGCTCTTTCAGACCAGTTCCGCCCGCAGGCGCTGACGCAGCAGGTCGATGGGCGCCAGGCCGCCGCCCGGCAACTCGAACTGCCAGAAGGTCCAGCCGTTGCAGGCATCCAGGCCCTGCACATGGGCGCCGATGCGGTGGATGGAGCCGCTGGCGTCGGCGCAGACCAGCGTGCCATCGGCGCGGACCTTGGCGCTGGTCTTCTTGCGGCCCTGGCCATGCAGCACCGTGCCCGGCGGCAGCAGGCCGCGTTCCACCACCCAGCCGAAGGGGATGCGCGGCTCGGCGCGCTTGGAGCCGGTGACTTTCAAGGCCTCCGGATCGGCGGCGCGGATATCGGCGATGCGGGCGCGGGCGATGCCGGCATATTTCTCTTCGCGCTCGATGCCGATGAAATGGCGGCCCAGCCGCCTGGCGACGGCGCCGGTGGTGCCGGACCCGAAGAAAGGATCGAGCACGACATCGCCTTCCTTCGTCGAGGACAGCAGGACGCGATGAAGCAGCGCTTCCGGCTTCTGCGTGGAATGGGCTTTCTGCCCATCTGCCCCTTTAAGACGCTCGTTGCCGGAGCAGATGGGCAGCGTCCAGTCGGAACGCATCTGCAACTCGTCGTTCAGCGCCTTCATCGCTTCATAGTTGAACGTGTATTTCTGCTCGGGAGTCTTGCTCGCCCAGATCAGGGTCTCGTGCGCATTGGTGAAGCGGCGGCCCTTGAAGTTGGGCATGGGGTTGGTCTTGCGCCAGACCACGTCGTTGAGAATCCAGAAGCCCAGATCCTGCAGGATCGCGCCGACGCGGTAGATGTTGTGATAGGAACCGATCACCCACAGCGTGCCGGTGTCCTTCAGCACATGCCGGGCGGCGCAAAGCCAGTCGCGGCTGAAGCGGTCATAGGCCGCGAAGCTGTCGAACTGGTCCCAATGATCGTCAACGGCATCGACCTTGGATTGGTCCGGCCGGTGCAGTTCGCCTTTCAATTGCATGTTGTAGGGCGGGTCGGCGAACACCAGGTCGGCGCAGCCGGCAGGCAGAGCCCGCATCTTCTCGATGCAGTCGCCGACAAGGACCTGGTCCAGTTTCAACGCGCTCATGTGCCCCGCTCAATTCATCAACAGCGGGTTTCACAGTGATTCGCCGCGAATCGTGCGTCAAGAGTCTTGCGGAATCAAAGTCTTATGGATTTGAGTCCCGGATTCATCCCCATACAAGATGTGGTGGATGGGGGCGAAAGACCGGCGATGGTGAATCGTTACGCCGCAGGTCCGCAGGCCCGCCAGATGGTCGGGCGTGCCATAGCCCTTGTTGCTGGCCCAGTTGTACCCGGGATGTTCGGCGTGCAGCGCCACCATTCCACGATCGCGAATCACCTTGGCGACGATCGAGGCGGCGGCGATGGAGAGGGAAATGCCGTCTCCCCCCACCAGGGTTTCGCAGGGACAGGGCAGGGCGGGCGCATCGTTGCCGTCCACCAGGGCGATGGCGGCCTGAACCGGAAGCGCCCGCACCGCCCGGGCCATGGCCAGATGCGTGGCCTGGCGGATGTTCATTAGGTCGATCTCGCCGACGCTGGCTTCGCCCACACCCACCGCGACGGCCATTTCCAGGATGCGCGGATAAAGTGTTTCCCGCATTTCATGTGTCAATTGCTTGGAATCGTTGAGGCCTTTTGGAATCTTGCCATGCCGCAGGATTACGGCCGCCGCCACCACGGGACCGGCAAGCGGTCCACGCCCGGCTTCGTCCACGCCGCAGACCGGGCCCGGCTGGGCCTGCATCAGGCGTTTCTCGTGACGATAGTGCGGCATCTTATGGTATTGTCTATGGCAGCCGGGCCCCGAGTCACAATCGGGCGGGCGCATCGTTGCCTGTGGATGGTTGCCGGAAAAAGGGTGGCGACCTGTTGCACCGGCGCACCTTGCAGCGCCCGGAGAAGCTGGCTAAGCTATTGGCCATAAACAACTTGGGGAGATACCATGCAGTTGAAGTCTTTCGTTGGCGCTGTCACGGCCGCCGCGTTCCTGTCCACGTCCGCCTTCGCGGCGGACATCGCTCCTAGCGCGCCGCTGCCGGCCGGCAAGCCCGCTGGCGCCAAGGAAGCTGCTCTTCTGGGCGAATATGCGCCGATCTATGTCGCGGTGGCGATCGCGGTGTTCGTGGCCCTGGCCGCGTCCGGCACCTTCAACGACGACAACGCGACCCCCACCACCCAGGGCTTCCAGGGCAACAACGCCGGCGGTAGCGGCCACTAAGCGCACCGTTCATACGGTCTGAACACGAAAGCAGGCAGGGTTCGGCCCTGCCTGCTTTTTCTGCTTTGGGACGCCGCTTGGACCGGAGCCGGCGCCTGCCGTCCCCTCAGAACAGGGCCATCTGGTCGCCGGCCTGTTGCGGCCGCCGGAACTGGCCCACATCGAGGGGCGTTCCGGGGCGGTTGAGCCCCAGCCGCTTCACCGCCAGATGGAAACGGCGCGCCATCATTTCGGCATAGGGGCCGGTGCCGCGCATGCGGGTGTTCCAGGCCGCGTCATAATCCTTGCCGCCGCGCATCTGGCGCACCAGCGTCATCACATGACGCGCCCGGTCCGGGGCGTTGGCCTCCAGCCATTCGCGGAAGAGGTCCTTGATCTCCAGCGGCAGCCGCAGCAGCACATAGCCGGCCGAGCGCGCGCCCGCCGCGGCTGCGGCGTTCAGCACCGCCTCCATCTCATGGTCGTTCAGGGCGGGGATCGCGGGCGCGAACATCACGCCGGCGGGAATGCCCGCCGCCGCCAACCCCTCGATGGCCTGCAACCGCCGCGTGGGGGTGCCGGCGCGCGGCTCCATCGCCCGTGCCAGCCGGCGGTCCAGCGTCGTCACCGACAGCGCCGCCTTGGCCAGCCCCATCCGCGCCATCTCCGACAGGATATCGAGATCGCGCAGGATCAGCGGCGACTTGGTGACGATGGCCACGGGATGACGGAAGTCGCGCAGCACTTCCAGGATCGAGCGGGTGATGCGCAATTTCTTTTCCAGCGGCTGATAGGGATCGGTGTTGGTGCCCATGGCGATGACGCGCGGCACATAGCCGGGCGCGCGCAACTCCTTCGCCAGCAGCGCGGCGGCGTTGGGCTTGGCGAAAAGGCGGGATTCGAAATCCGCGCCCGGCGATAGCCCGAGATAGGCGTGGCTGGGCCGCGCGAAACAATAGATGCAGCCATGCTCGCAGCCCCGATAGGGATTGATCGACTGGTCGAAGGAGATATCGGGCGACTTGTTGCGGGCGATGATGGTGCGCGTGGCGTCATGGATCACTTCGGTACGCAGCGGCGGAGGGGCGCCGTCGTCGCTGCGCCAGCCGTCATCCCAACCGTCGTCGGTGCCGCCGTTTGGGATACCGGTATTTTTGTTGGTCGCACGGCCGGATGCTTTCGCTGCGCTCGGCTGGCCGATGCTCCTATCCCAACCGTCATCGACCAGGACCCGCCGGGTCTTTTCATACCGCCCCGAGGCGTTGGAGACGGCGCCGCGCCCGCGGAGCCGGGCGGGATCGATGGTCGCGTTAAGGACTGTGGTCATGGGGTAGGACTTTATACCCCAATAAGAACAAAGCAAGTACAAACTGGCGCTGCCATGTGAAATCCAGGACGCCGCCCAGCCAAAGAAAAACGCCGCCGGTTCGTCACCGGCGGCGCCTTTTTTCCCTGGGATGCCTGGATCAGCGCGCGTGCGCCGGCAACAGGATGCCGCGGCCGTGCAGGTGGCCGTGGTGCAGGTCGTCCATGGCCTGGTTGAAGTCTTCCAGCGCATAGGTCTTGGTATGCAGCTTCACCTTGCCCTGGGCCGTCAGCGTCATCAGTTCGGCCAGGTCGTTGTAGGTGCCGACCAGATTGCCGACGAAATTGATCTCGGTCGAGATCAGATCGATCGCCGGCACGTCGATGGTGCCGCCATAGCCGATGACGAAGTAGCTGCCGGCGCGGCGCAGCATGGCGATGCCGTCCGCGATGGCGGTTCCTTCACCGACAAAGTCGAGCACCGCCTCGCAGCCGAAGCCG
>Ga0164242_10008965_pt1 | contig 10832 bp, 11 predicted proteins | sample OricomgcompostMG_FD_108783 | JGI IMG/M metagenome (GOLD analysis project Ga0164242, IMG submission 108783) | Miracle-Growth compost microbial communities from Emeryville, California, USA - Original compost - Miracle growth compost (MG) ... | reverse complement strand
GGCCGCGAGGCCTACGGGGCCGAGGTGGCGCTCGATGTGATGTGGATGCAGCAGCGCTTCCGCTTCGATCCCGAGCTGCTCTCCGCGTTCGTGAAGGTGATGGCCAGCCAGCCGGTCAAGCTCATGGACGGCAAGCAGGGCAAGACGGTGGAGCTGGGCGGCTGATCCAGGTTTGACAGGCCGGAGCGCCGTTCCTATAAGTCCGACCCCGCCTACCTCCGCCTCCCAAGGACTCGCCTTGGCCCAGGATCTCGACCTCTCGAAGATGGACCGCCGCCTGGTGGACCGCCTGGTTCGCCGCGGTGAGCTCGGCGAGAAGGAGCTCGACAAGTTCCTCAAGAGCCTCCCGGATCTGGCCGACGAGGCCGCGCAGGTCGAGGCCAAGCTCGAGCCGCTCGAAGCGAAGGTCTGAACCCCAGCCCATGATTCGCCCGGCCCTCGTCCGCCGTCGGGGCGTTCCCCGTCGGGGAGGCTTCGCGCTTGCGGGCCTGCTCGCGCTGGCGTTGTTCGTGCCGCGCACCGCCCGCGCCGGCGCGCCCGATCCGCGGCGCAGCCTGGTGGTCGCCGCGGTGGAGCGGGCCAAGGGCGCGGTGGTCAACGTGGCCACCGAGCAGTACGTGCGCTCGCGCGTGCCCGGCCCGGCCGGAACCCTCTTCGACCAGTTCTTCCGCGACTTCTACGAATCGCCGCGCGCGCCGCAGAAGCTCGCGGTGAACAGCCTCGGCTCGGGCGTCATCTTCGATTCGCGCGGGGATGTGCTCACCAACTTCCACGTCATTGCCCGCGGCGCACGGATCATGGTGGGCCTGGCCGACGGCCGGCAGCTCCAGGCCGAGGTGGTGGGCACCGATCCCGAGTCGGACGTGGCGGTGCTGCGGGTGAACGCGCCCAACCTGCCCGCCGCGGTGCTGGGCACCTCCAAGGACCTGATGGAGGGCGAGACGGCCATCGCCATCGGCAACCCCTTCGGGCTCTCGCACACCGTGACCACCGGGGTGGTGAGCGCGCTGCACCGCTCGGTGCGCGCCGAGGGCCGCAGCTTCTACGACTTCATCCAGACCGACGCCGCCATCAACCCGGGCAACTCCGGCGGGCCGCTGCTCAACATCAACGGCGAGGTGGTGGGCATCAACACCGCGATCTACGCCGAGGGCCACGGCATCGGCTTCGCCATCCCCGTCGACCGCGCGCGGCTGCTGGCCGAGGAGATCCTGGGGCACGGCCAGGTGCGTGAGAGCTGGCTCGGGCTCTCGGTGAAGGCGGCCGGCGACGATGCCGGCGGCGTGACGGTGAGCGACGTCGAGCCCGGCTCGCCGGCGTCGAAGGCTGGCGTTCGGCCGGGCGACCGGGTGCTGACCTTCAACGGCACCCAGGTCCTTGAGGCGGATGAGTTCCGCTACCTGCTCCGCGGGATCCCGGTGGGCAACGCGGCCGAGTTGAAGGTCGGTCGCGGGCCTTCGCAGGTGGCCCTGGCGATGACCACCGCCGAGTACCCGGTGGCCGCGGTGACCGACCTGCTCGAGCGGCGGCTGGGCCTGCAGATCTCCGAGGTGGCGCTGGCCCGCGAACGCGGCGGCGCGCGCGGGCTGGTCATTCGCGCCATCCGGGCCGGCTCACCGGCGGCGCAGGTCGGCCTTCAGACCGGCGACCGCGTGCGGGCGGTGAACTCCCTGGAGGTTGGCACCCTCGACGATTTCCGCCGCGCGGTGCGCCGCGCCCGCCACGGCGGCAGCGCCATCCTGCTCATCCAGCGCGGCCGCTCGCTCGAGCAGGTCGAGTTCCCGCTCTGAACCGTCGCTTCGCACCGAGGGTCGCCATGGCCGAGAAGCCGCCCGACACCACCGCCGTTCCCCTGGGCCAACCGCAGGCGCCCGATCCGCACGAGCTGCCGGTCACCTTCGGCACCTTCGTCATCTCGCTGGCCTCGAGCGCGGCGTTTGCGCTCGGTGAGGCGCCGCACCCGGAGTCGGGCGAGCTCCAGCGCGACCTGCCGCTCGCCAAGCAGACCATCGACCTGCTGGCGATGCTCCAGGAGAAGACCCGCGGAAACCTCGACGCCGAGGAGGCCCAGCTGATCGAGGCGGTGCTCTACGACCTGCGCATGCGGTACGTGCAGGCGAACCGGTCCAGCCGCTGAGGTCGCGAGGCAGACCGGCGCGGGTCGGGGCCGACCTGCGCGAGTAAGCGCGCGTGGCGCCGGCGCATTCGAGCCCCCCGCGCTCCTGGCCCCGCTTCTCGGGGTGAGGCCCGACCCACAGCGCGCGCTCGACGCGCCCCGCAACCTGCCGCGAACCGGGCGCTTCGGCGACGCCCATGTCAGGCACGGCGCTTGTACTGAGCTGCCCCGATTCCGGGAGGCTTCATGTCGAGCGCGCTTCAGCAGCATCTGCCCATGGTCCGCCGCGTCGCGCGCGGGGTTTTGCGCCGCGTGCCGCGCAGCGTGCAGCTCGATGATCTGGTCAGCGCCGGCGCCGAGGGGCTGGTGGAGGCGGAGCGGCGGTTCGATCCCTCGCGCGGCGTGCCCTTCGAGGCCTACGCCGAGCTCCGGGTCCGCGGCGCGGTGCTCGACGAGCTTCGCCGGCACGACTTCGTCCCCCACACCCTGCGGCGCCGCCAGCGCGCGCTGGAGAACGCGCGGGCCCAGGCAGCGCGGGCGGGCGTCTCCACCACCGACGAGGCGGTCTGCAAGCGGCTCGGCGTCGACGCGGCCGCGCTGCCGCGCTGGCTGTACGAGGGCGCGATGCGGCGGGCACCCGAGGAGCTGGCGATGGAGCTCGAGGATGGCGCGCCCCGCGCCGACGAGTCGCTCTTCGCCCGGGAGCGGCTGGTGCCGTTGAAGTCGGCGGTGGCGGCGCTGCCCGAGCGGCTGCAGCTCGTGCTCTCGCTGTACTACGTCGAGGAGATCACCCTGAAGGAGATTGGCCAGGTGCTCGGGGTAACCGAGTCGCGGGTCTGCCAGCTCCACACCGAGGCGGTGAAGCGGCTGCGCGCGGCGCTGGAAGCATCGGAGGACGGCGGCGAGCTCGATTCGCGGCTGGCCGCGTGAGCCGGGCCGCTCAATCGATGGGCGGCAGCGGCGCCTTGAGCAGGAACTCGAGCAGCCAGCCGAAGATGAGGTAGGCCACGGCCAGCCCGCCGAGCGCGTAGAGCATCAGCTTGGTTCGCGGTTTGAGGCCCTGGGGCGGCGGCGTCCAGACCGAGGCGCTGCGGGCATCTTCGATGACCCCGGCGGTATTCACCGCGTAGCTGTTGGCGGTGCGCCAGGCGGCCACCGCATCCTCGGCGCGCTCGGGGGTGAGCTCGCCGCCGAGCTGTGGATCGTTGAGCGCGAGCGAGTGCTTGGCGCCAAGCCGGGCGCCGAGCAGCACCGCGGCCCGGAAGTCGGCCTCGGGCGCGCCGAAGGGCACGTCGAGGTCGACGCCCTGGAGCGTGCCATCGTGCCAGGCCAGCTTCGCGCCCACCCGCGCGCCGCCGCATGCGAACGAGAGCGCGCCCTCCGCGCCCATCGCGCCCGCATCCTTGAGCGAGCTGGCCAGCGCGCTCGGATCCGGCAGGCTGGCCTCCGGATCTCGCCGGCGAAGGTAGAGCTCGTAGCCCATGCGCAGAGGGTAGCACCGCGCCGACGGACGGCGAGCGGGCGAGCGCTTCAGCTCGGCTTCGGGCCCACGTACCGCGAGGCGGGGCGGATGAGCCTTCCGGTCGCCCGCTGCTCGTCGAAGTGGGCGCTCCAGCCGAGGACCCGTCCCACCGCGAACGCCGGGCTGAAGAGGCTCCGGGGCAGGCCGACCGAGTCCAGCAGCACCGCGGTGTAGAACTCCACGTTGGCGTGCAGCGGGCGGTCGGGGTGGCGGGCGCGGAGCACGCCCACGGCCGCGCGCTCCACCGCGCGCGCCAGGCTGAGCCTCCCGCTGGAGGCGCCGGCCTGCTCCAGCCGCTCGATGGCCTTCTCCAGCACCGCCGCCCGCGGATCGCGCACCCGGTAGATCCGGTGGCCCATGCCCATGATCCGGCGTCCGGCGCCGAGCTCGGCCTCGAGCCAGCGCTCGGCGTTCTTTGGCGAGCTCACCGCGTCGAGCATGTCGAGCACCGGCCCGGGCGCACCGCCGTGCAGCGGCCCCTTGAGCGCGCCCAGCGCGGCGACGAGAGCGCTCACCCGATCCGAGCCGGTGGAGGCCACCACCCGCGCGGCGAAGGTCGAGGCGTTCATCCCGTGGTCGCAGACCGTGACCCAGTACGCCTCCAGCGCCTGCACCTCGGCGGCGCTCGGCTCCCGGTCGCGCACCAGCCGCAGAAAGTCGCTCGCGGTCGCGCGGGCCGGGTCGGGCGGCTGCGGCGAGAGCCCGGCCGCGCGGCGCGCCCAGGTCGCGGCGAAGAGCGAGACCGCGCCGACCACCCGCATCGATTCGGAGAGGCCGCCCTGGGCGCCGGGTTGAACGTGGGCCAGCGCGGTGCGGAGCGCGTCCATTCCGTCGGACAGCTCCAGCGCGTCGCCGAGGCGCGGCAGCAGCGCGAAGGCCTGCGCGCGGGCCTGACCGAGCGCCGCCCGGGTCCGCTCGCGTCCGGTGGCGTCGGGGAGCGCGCCCGATTCGAGGAGCGCGAAGGCATCTTCGTAGGTGGCCGCGAGCCCGAGGTGCTCCACGTCGTGCCCGGCGATGGTGAGCCTGCCGCGCTCGCCGTCGACGTCGGAGAGGCGGGTCTCCGCGGCCACCACGCCCTCCAGGCCAGAGCTCTGCGGGCGATTCGAATCGAGGTTCATGGAAGTGCTCCCGGGTTGGTCGAACCCATGGCTAACGCGGCGATGAGGTTGATCAACGTGGATTCGTGAATCCACATCGGTGCCCGCGCGGGCTAGGGTGGGGCATGCGCAAATCGGAAACCGTTCCTGCCGGTGACGCGGCGGCCGCCGCGCTGGTCTCGGCAAAGGAGGCGGTGCGGCTGCTCGGGGTGAAGCGCGAGACGCTCTACGCCTACGCCAGCCGCGGGCTGGTGCGCAGCGTCCCGGGCGAGCGCGGGCGGGCCAAGCAGTACTGGAAGAGCGATCTCGAGCGGCTGCGGGCGCGGCACGACGCGCGCTCCGGCCACGGCGCGGTCGCCGCGGGCGCGCTGCGCTGGGGCGAGCCGGTGCTCCAGACCACCATCAGCGCCATCGGGCCGCGCGGGCCGCACTACGCCGGGCACGACGCGGTGGAGTTGGCCGACCGCGGCGTGGGCTTCGAGCGAACGGCCGAGCTGCTCTGGACCCGGCAACTCCCGGAGGACGAGGTGCGCTGGCCGAGGGTGGATGCCGGCGCGCCGCGGCCGCTGCTGGAGGCGCTGATCCCCAGGGACACGCCGGTGCCGACCGCGCTGATGGCCATGGTCGCGGCCATCGCCGCGCGCGACCTCGACCGCTTCGGCGCGCGGCCCGAGGCCGAGCTCGTCCGCGGCCGTGCGCTCATCCGCCGGCTGGTGGTGGCGGTGGCGCTCGCACGCGACCCGCGCTCCGTCTCGCGGGTGTTGGACGCGCCGAGCACCGCGGTCGCGCTGGCCTTCGCCCTGGGAATCGCGCCGAGCGCGGCCAACCGGGCGCTGCTCGAGCGCGCGCTGGTGCTCTGGGCCGACCACGAGCTCAACGCCTCCACTTTCACCGCGCGGGTAGCGGCCTCGGCGGGCGCGGACCTCTACGCCTGCGTCGGCGCGGCGCTGGCCACCCACTCGGGAACCCGGCACGGCGGCGCGCTCGCGCGGGTGGAGGCGCTGGTCGATTCGATCGGCCGGCCGGACCGCGCGCTCGCGGCGATTCGCGAGCGGCTGCAGCGCGGCGAGGCCATCGAAGGCTTCGGACATCTGCTCTATCCCCAGGGTGATCCCCGCGCGGAAAATCTGCTCGCCGCGGTCGCGAAGCAGGCGCCGCGCAACCCGGGCGTGCGCACCGTGCTTTCGCTGGCGGAGGCGATGCGGCCGCGCGGACAGCACCCGAGCTTCGACCTCGCCACTGTGGCCGCGGCCCGCGCGCTCGGGGTCGGTCGCGGGCACGCGGTGGCCATCTTCGCCATCGGTCGCAGCGCAGGCTGGATTGCCCACGCGCTCGAGCAGCGAACGCAGGCGTTCCTGGTGCGGCCAAGGGCGCGGTACGTGGGTCCAGGCGCTGCGCCAGGGCCGGGCTAGTCACCAGGACGCTCGGTGCTGCCTTCCAATTGGGGCGTGCTCTTTACTCGGCGCGCAGGCCTCGCCTATATCGCGGCCGCGCCGAATGACGGCGCAGCGCAAAGCGCGACACAAGGGGAAGAAACAGCATGGCGACCGGTACCGTGAAGTGGTTCAACGACACCAAGGGCTTCGGCTTCATCACCCAGGACGGCGGCGGCGAGGACGTGTTCTGCCACCACACCTCGATCCAGATGGACGGGTTCCGCACCCTGGCCGAGGGTCAGAAGGTGGAGTTCGAAGTGGCCAAGGGCCCCAAGGGCCTGCAGGCGGCCAACGTGCGCGCGGCGGTCTGAACCAGTCCGCGCCGGGGAATCTTCGAGGGCCTGGCGCCGAGCGCCGGGCCTTCGCTGCGTCTGGGCTTCAGCGTTCGCTGGATGCGATCGATCGCGGACCCTGCGCGCGCACCCGCGCCGCAGCGCGGACCCGCACCAACTCCGCCACCACCGCCACCGCGATCTCCTCGGGAGACTGCGCGCCGATCGAGAGGCCCATGGGCATCTGGATGCGCGCCAGCGCGGGCTCGCCGACGCCGCGCTGGGCCAGCCGCTCGCGAAGGCGGATCGCCTTGCGCGCGCTGCCGATGCAACCGAGGTAGGCCATTGGCCGGTCGGCGAGCGCGAGCAGCACCTGCTCGTCGAGCGCGTGGTCGTGGGTGGCCACTGCGCAGAGGTCGCTCGCGGAGATGTCCAGGTGCTTGGCCGCGTAGGCGGGATCCTGGACGAGCCGCTCGGCGCGCGGGAAGCGCTCGGCGGTGAGCCAATCGTCGCGGTCGTCGACCACCGCCACCCGCAGGCCGATCTCACTCGCCGCGGCGGCGATGGCCCGGTTCACGTGTCCGGCGCCGAAGAGCCAGAGCGTGGCCGCGGGGTCGTGGCGCTCGAGGAAGACCGACATCCGCCCGCCGCAGCACATCCCGAGATCGCGGGTGAGGTGGGTCTCGATGAGCCGGGTGGCGCCGGGATCGCTGGCCTGGAGCAGCGCCGCCGCCGCGTCGAGCACCTGCTTCTCGATGGCGCCGCCGCCCACCGTGCCGAGCAGGGTGCCGTCGTCGAGCAGGGCGAGCTTGGCGCCGGGCTTCTGCGGCGAGGAGCCGGCCGACTCGACCACCGTGGCCAGCACGTAGCGGCGGCCCTGCTGCGCGACCGCGGCGAGCTTGGCGTAGAGATCCTCGGGACCCATGCCCCGAAGGCTAGCGCGGTTCGCCGGCTGCCCCAATTCGCCGCGCCGTCCGCCCGCCAGGCCGGTTACTCTGCGTCGGTGTCGATACTGAGCCAACTGGGTTTGGGCACCGGCGAGCTTTTGCTCGTCGCGGTGACCGTGGCCCTCATCTTCATTCCCAGCGTGGTCCCGAAGGTGGGAAACGCGCTCGGGCGCGCCCTCGATCGCGCGCGCGGCAAGACGCCGGAGCCCTGAGGTGCGCGGCGTCGACCTCGCGGTGCGGCCCTATCCGCGCGGCGGCGTCCGGCCGCTGGTCTACGCGCACCGCGGCGCCTCGGCCCAGGCGCCGGAGAACACGTTGGAAGCCTTCGCGCTCGCCGCGTCCGAGGGCGCCGATGGCATCGAGCTCGACGTCATGTGCTGCGGCTCGGGCGAGGTGGTGGTGGTGCACGACGCCTGGCTGGAGCGGCTCGCCGATGAGCCGGTGTGCGTGCTCACGACCCCGCTCGCCAAGCTGCGCAAGGTGAACGTGGCGCGGCACTTTGCCGCTTGGCCGCGCGCCGAGCGCATCCCCACGCTCGACGAGGTGCTCGAGGCGGCGCCTTCCCTGCGGGTGAACATCGAGTTGAAAGAGGATCGGCTCGATGACCGCGGGCTGGCGCACAAGGTCGCCGCCGCGGTGCGCGCCCACCGCGCCGTGGAGCGGGTGGTGATCTCCAGCTTCAACGCGCTCGAGCTCGTCCGGATGCGCGCTTTCGCCCCGCGGTTCCCGCTCGGCTACCTCTTCGAGGCAGAGCAGCCGGCCGCCGCGCGCTCGGGCCTGTTCGCGCCGCTGCTTGGTGCGCAGGCGGTCCATCCCGAGCACACGCTGCTCTCGGCGGCCCGGGTTCGCGCCTGGCATGCGGCGGGGTTCGCCGTGGCCACCTGGACCGTCGACGACCCCGACCGCGCGCGACAGCTCGCGGCCTTCGGCGTCGACGCGCTCATCACCAACCGGCCGCGCCGCATTCGCGAGGCGCTTGGCCTGACCTGACTCAGCTCGGCTCGGTGGTGCCGGCCTGGTCGTCGTCGTCGTCGAGCGCGGCCTCTTCCGAGGGCCGCATCACCTCGTACTGCTTGAGCAGCCGCCGGAAGTTGGAGCGATCCATCCCCGCCGCGCGGGCCGCGCTGGAGATGTTCCGGCCGGTCTGCTCGAGCAGGCCGTTGAGGTAGCGGCGCTCGAAGGCGCGGACCGCGAGCTTCTTGGCCTGGGCGTAGGGCAGGTGCGAGAGCGAGGTGGTGTCGACCTCGGCCACCCGCCGGTCCTGGGTGACGGTCGCCGGCAGGTCATCCAGCGTGATCGAATCGCCCTGGCCGAGGATCACCGCGCGCTCGATCACGTTCTCCAGCTCGCGCACGTTGCCCACCCAGCGGTGACCCTGCAAAAGCTCCAGCGCCGCCGGCTCGATGCGCGCCATCTGCGGTTTGTTCTGCTTGGCCGCGTGCTTTTTGAGGAAGTGGTAGGCCAGCAGCGGCACGTCGGCGACGCGGTCGCGCAGCGGCGGCAAGGCGATGGCTATGACGTTGAGCCGGTAGAAGAGGTCCTCGCGGAACTTGCCGTTGGCCTTGGCCACCGCCAGGTCGACGTTGGTGGCGGCGATGATCCGCACGTCGACCTTCACGTTCTCGTGGCTGCCCACCGGCTTGATCTCGCCCTCCTGGATCGCGCGGAGCAGCCGGACCTGGGTGGAGGGCGGCATGTCGCCAATCTCGTCGAGGAAGAGCGTGCCGCCGTCGGCCGCCTCGAAGAGCCCCTTCTTGTCCTTCATCGCGCCGGTGAACGCGCCGCGGACGTGCCCGAAGAGCTCGCTCTCCAGCAGCGTCTCGGTGAGCGCCGAGCAGTTCACCGCCACGAACGGCCGGCTCTTGCGCGGGCTGCGCTCGTGGATCGCGCGGGCCACCAGCTCCTTGCCGGTGCCGCTCTCGCCCTGCACCAGCACCGTGGCCGAGGAGGCGGAGATGCTCTCGATGAGCTTGAAGACCGAACGCAGCGGCGCGCTCTGCCCGATGAGCCCTTCGAAAGGCGTGCGGGTGTGCAGCATGCCCTGCAGGCTTCGGTTCTGATCGACGAGAGCCTTGCGCTCGGCTGCCTTCTGCACCGTGAGCGCCACGTGCTCGATGTTGTCGAAGGGCTTGGTCAGGTAGTCGTAGGCGCCGCCTTTCACCGCTTCCACCGCGCTCTGCACGGTGGCGAAGCCGGTCATGATGATGATCTCCACCTCGGGCCGGCGCTGCTTGACCGCGCGGAGCAGATCGAGCCCGGAGAGGTTGGGCATGTTGATGTCGAACATGGCCACGTCGACGCCCGGCTCGAGTGCCGCGGCCAGGCCCTCCACCGGATCCTCGATGGTCACCACCTCGAAGCCCTGATCGCCGAGCACCCGGGAGACGGCGCGAAGCACCACCGCCTCATCGTCGACCACCAGCACCCGGCCCTTCTTCTTGGGCAGGTCGGCGGGCTCGGCGTGGACCGCGGGCTTCTCCAGGCTCATGGCGACTCCAGATTCGAAACGTGAAGGTTGAAGATGTTTCCGCTCGGCTCGGCGCTGACGTCCACCCGCCCATGGTGCTCGCCCACCACCCGATAGACCAGCCCCAACCCGCTGCCGTCGGCGGCGGGATCGGAGAGCTGCTCGATCTCGGCGCGCGAGAGCGGGGGCGCGGAGTCGCGAAGGCTCCAGCAGGCGCCGCCCGGCTCGGCGAGGAGCGCGAGGTCGAGCTTGCCGCCCGACCCGGCCAGCGCGGTAAGGCGGTGGTGCAGCAGGTCCATCAGGGCCTGGCCGAGCGCGGCCGCATCCGCCAGCAGGATGGGGAGCTCGGCGGGAGGCTCGGCAACGGAGAGCTCGGTGCGCCCCCGCTGCTTCATCTGCGGGCGGAAGAGCAGCACCGTGTCCGCGGTCACCCGCCGCAGATCGACCGGCTGCCGCTGCGCCTCGCCGCCACTCCCCGCGAACCGCTGCAGGCTCTCGACGATCTTCTTGCAGCGCACCGCGCTGTCCTCGATGAGCTGCAGCGCCTCGAGGTCCTCGGGGCTGCGGCCGGGCTCCTTGCGCAGGATCTGCGAGAAGGCCAGCACGCCGGAGAGCGGGTTGTTGATCTCGTGGGCCACGCCGCCCGCCAGCCGGCCCACCGCGGCGAGCCGCTCGGTGCGGCGCTGCCAATCCGCGCTGCGGCGCTCGTCGGTGACATCGCGGTAGCTCACCAGCACCAGCGACTCCGGATCCGGCCAGGGGTGGACCGAGATCACCAGCAGCCGGCCATTCAAGCTCAGCTCGCGCACCAGCTTGCCGCCCGTCGCGAGGACCTGCGGCAGCGGACAACCAGCACACGGCTCGGCGTGGCCGAACGCAGCGCGGTGGCACGCCTGCTCCACCACCGCCTCGGCGGAAAGCCCGGCCTGGTCCGCCCAGGCGCGGTTGGCGCGCCGCACGCGCTGGTTGGCGTCG
>Ga0164242_10008964_pt1 | contig 10832 bp, 12 predicted proteins | sample OricomgcompostMG_FD_108783 | JGI IMG/M metagenome (GOLD analysis project Ga0164242, IMG submission 108783) | Miracle-Growth compost microbial communities from Emeryville, California, USA - Original compost - Miracle growth compost (MG) ... | reverse complement strand
GAGTCACCATCGGTATCCCCCTTCACCTTCCTTCGCATCTCGGCTTGACCACGTCTCCTAGTTCAGGTATAGCAAACTTCTTAACCCGCCCCCCTCTTTCAGCCGGTGCCCATCATAGCAGATCCCTCGACACCCAGAAAAGACAATGTGTGACTACGAAGAGTTCCTGTTCGCATGTGGCTGCTCGACCTTCCGACTCAAATCCTACTGCCACTTCGCCCGCAACGACCCGAACCATCAGTGCTTCGGCGTGAAGAAGCTCCGGGATACCTGGACCAGGCCAGCGACTGCGAGGCCTGCTCGCAGCGGAAAACAAACGATCAATGGGCAAGGTCCCAGGGCTTTGGCGGCGGTGCCTATGCCTCCACCGGTTCTTCCGCCGCTGGTGAGTTGCCCCCCCCCAAAACTGTTTTCTCGTGCCTGTCGATCTCTTTTTTGTTTTTGTTTTGGAATAGGGCCTGACTTTACCACGATAGATGCTAGTACATGCTCCTCTTTACACACTCAGTCGCGGCGGAAACGCTGAAGTGTGCCACCTCGGGTTATGCAGCAAAGTGGCTGTTTGACACTGGCCATAAAATGTTTGGAGAGCTGGGTGCCCGACAGTTCTACCTTCCGCTATAAGGGGGTTTGGTCTCTGTTCCTTTGTGCTACCACCGGCGTTGACCTGGAGGGTTTTCGGGTATGTGAAGGAGGTCGAGACTAAATTGTGGACACGGACGTGCTAAGATGGAATTTTTCATGAGCCGTTCATCTAAGACCGCTTTTAAGGAACCCAACCATTCTGTCCCTCTTCGTAGCCGGTGCCTCCTACGTCTTATTCGGTTGTGGGGACCATCTTGTCTAGGTAATCACCACGGCATTAGGTAGCATGAGAACTTCTCGATGCGCTCCTGCGTTGCAAACCCCAGTGTCATATAGACGACACTCACACCGCTCACCGCACTTTTCTTCCTCTAGCGCCAAGGCTACGAAGAAGATAGGCTATATGGGAAACACAAGCGTCACGAACGCCGTTATCCAAACCTTATTGGAATAAATCAGCCCACCACTGTGCTACCCATGACCATATCAACACTATCATAGCTTCGTAGGAGAGGCCGCCACGCCACACCGTAACACAACCTAGACTAGTAGATGTCCACCGGCCCTGTACATATTTAACTGCCCTCCGAAAGGAAGTTGGGATGCGGAGAAGAATGGTGACCCCTTCCAACCCCGCTTGGCCGGATTTGTGAGGCCGATCCAATCCGGACGACGAGGTTCCTGCATCTCTGTAACCGGTTTGGAAGTGAGTGCAACACAGTCATCGGGTCAAACCTTACGGTGGGTAAGGGGGGAATGTGGGCACCTGGAGACCAATATTCGTGAGACACTTTGTTCAAGCCTCAGAGGAAAGTTGGGGGGGAGGGGGGAGGACTGATGCGGCGGCGCCCGGAGGTGACACGACGCATGAGCCATTTGCCACATCTTTCTGAGAATGTTTACGTTTGGGTAGTAGCTATTGCTTCTCTCTCTCTCTACTTCCGAGCTGCTCGTTACGACTGAATCGCGTCATACATGTAGGCAAGTTGGCCTCCCCTCCCATACTCTCAACAATCTCCCCCCTACCGCCTCGGGACGTCACGCCTCCCATCGACAACTGCGTGGGTACACAAGATATCATCACACACCACTACCCACCGTTAGGTACACGGGCATCTGAAAATGACCGGGTTTGCAAAATTCAGAAAACGAAACAGTAAAAGGTAGAAAAGGCTATTGCCGAGTCGGTCGTTCGCTATCAACAAGTGAAAAAAAAAAAACCCACACAAAAAGGGGAGATCATTGATTTCAACACCTGGTCGACGAAGCCCCTGACTGTCAGGAAATCACAAAAAAATACGCCGATCCTATGCCTTTCTCTTCCTTTCCTGCTATCAGAATACATGGCACATTATATATAAGCACGGAAAAAAAAGGAGAAAAACGTAAAATGATGCTCGGTGTAGAGGTAGTCTATTAAAGACAAAGTGTAAAAATAGGCGATGGCCGAGTCCAGGTAAAAGGGGTATTTATTTTATTGGCGTCAGATTGCGAAAAAGAGCTCCAGGAGTGGTGGCTGCGGGATGCCTCGAGTCCAGCGTTACACTTAAAGTGGTTGCGTAGTAACAACTAGCAAACCATTCGCGGATCAGGCGCTTTGGGGAAGCCGGGTATCTTTCTCGTCCCCGAGGGGGAACCCCCTCGATCTCGCGCTCTCAACCTTTTGCAAACCCATCTTCTCGACGAGGCCTGCGACGCCGCTGTCGGAGCCATCATAGACGATACCTAAGCCGTTTGTGGCATCCTTCCTCCTCCCCCCGGCTACATCTTCTTCCTCCTCCGGCTCAACTAGCCCGTTCTGGCCGGCCTCCTCCTCGCCCTCGTCGAGGTTCATGAGGTTGGGGGGCCGGTGGCGCATGGCGCGGGCACGGGCGAGCGAGATGGTCTTCTGCTGGTACGTCGTCGTGATGGCCTGCGTGTCGTCCCGGTCGATGGTCGCCTTCATCAGGGCCGCCATCCAGAGCCTCCCTTGCTTGATGTTGGGCACCGCGAAGTAGTGGACCGTGGGCTTGGTGAAGTTGACGGCCCTTGAGAGCCCTGCGCGCGGGGGAACAAGCTTGAAGATGAAGATCGAGTCCGACTCTATCGTCGGATCGGCCTTGGCCTGCGTGGCAGCGAGCGTGGGGACGTTGCTGCCGACCGGCATTGTCGGCGTGTTGGAGGCACCCGTTAGGGTGGCGTGCAGGCCGGTGAGCTTCTCGTTATCTGCTGGTAGCACGCGGTGGAAAGAAATATCGATCAATCCCTTCTCTTGATCGTCATCTTCCGAGTAATAGTAGGCAAGCCGCCTACCCTTGAGGACGAAGAGTCGGGGCTTCCATGTGGTCATCAGATTTGAGCTCTTCTTCTTCATCCACCCGCTGTAATCGGCATCCATAATTGCCTCCCTAGGGGAGGTCTTCAAAAGTCCCCGGAGATATGCGCTCGTCTCCTTCTTGTTCTTCCTCCGAGCGCCATTCTTATTTGCCGCCGTCATCGCGCCGGGACTCTTGGAATCATTGGGGGAATCCATCTCAAAGCTTAGCCCGGCCGATGGCGTGGTAGATCCGGTTCTGGACGGCGAATCTGCTGCCGACGGGTCCTTGAAGCCCGAATCGGTAGATGAGGCAAGCTTTGAGCGCTCGCTCCCCGTGACTGCGTCTGAAATAGCCCTCAGGCCAAATCCACCCTTAATGCCGGACCTCGTGTACCAGTCGGCGTGCATGGCTTGGCGGTTCAGCGGCGAAACTGGAGAAATCGGGGAAGAGCGCACGGTATCTTGGGCGGAACTGTCAAGGATCGTAACGGTGGGCGAAGGATAGTCCTTTGCGGGGGGGATCGGCCGTATCGACTCTGTGGTGGCGGAGGAAGCGGTGCGTCGGTGGATACTTGCAGCCAAACCGTAATATTTCTGAGCTGCACTCGCAGCCCCAGGATTCGGATCGCGCACCGAGTCCACACTACCGAACCTCGAGTGCCTTGAAAGTGCGGTGGCCGTCCGAACCCTCTGCTCTTCAGCGTAACTGGACTTTCGCGAATGCCGGGTCTCGCTATCTCGCTTCCTCAACACGTTGCGTCGTTTCGAGTCGGCGTCGGTGCCGGAGAAGTAGCCGCGTTCAATATCGACGGCGGAATCCTGAGGCGCGAGCCCCGAAGTCGCTGCGGGGTTCTGAGGAACACCCGCCGAAGAGAGAGGGCGTGTGGATGTCGTCGCACTCCGAAGGGTCCAGTTACGGTCGAATGATGGCTGCTTCTTATGGGCGACCACTGGCGGAAGGGCGACCTGGGGGACCTGGGGGGTTTGAGTGGGCTGAGTGGGTTGAGACGGGAAACTCCCACCGGACACTAGTTTCGGGGCTACGGTTGTGTCTAGGGTCGTCCCCGTCATGCGGTAGTCGGTGGATGAGTGACGCCGGGAGTGGTGCAGGTCTCTGACGGATGCGGCGGAGGGACGCTTTTCGTGGAAAAGTTTCGTCGGGCTATCCACGAGCGGTGACACCGGAGAAATGGGTAGCGTTGGTTCCATCCTCGGTGTCTGTGTCAGCGATACGCGTCTCGTCTGCATCGATGGTGGCCGGTCGTCAACCGGAGGGAGTCTCTGGACGGAGTTCGTCAGGGTGCTCGTCCTGCTCCTGATTCGGCCCGCCGCATCAGAACCGGCGTCGCTCCCATATGTCTGTGTTGTCCTCCGGGTGGATATTCCCATTCCGTTCACCTCATCCTGCAGCGACTTGATCTTCTGCCAAGTCTTAAGCCGACGACCCACCGACCCTAGGTCGAAGGCCTTTATGAAGAGTGAGCTCTGGTCCATGCCTAGGAGCACTTCACCCGAGATTTCCTGATCCCGGAAGACCTCGCAATGGTGCTTTTCAACCCCGGACGTAAACAAATACTCGGCGACGTCGTCGGCGGACCAAGCCGCAACTTCGGCACGCGAGTGGGTGCCTTCCTCCTCCTCGTCCGTCTCCTCCCCCTGGATGTAAGACATGCGGTGGTCCATATGTGAGCTGTACTCGCTTTCGGAATCGTTGCCCCCTGACCGTAGGGTGTCGTTTAGCCGGGGGGAATTGAAATCCGTGATGTGCTCGTCGATGACGTTGAGGGTTTCGTGCAAGACATGGCTGTCTTGGCCTGTGCTTGGGCGCCCACTGCTATTGAAGCTGGATAAACCGAGGATCGGCGTTTTGCTCGGGACACCTGGAGGTGGAGGGCTTGTAGTGGTGATCGGCGTGAACGACGCTAGAGGTAGAGTAACGGGTGGTGACTCGGGGGGCGCCGAAGACACGGTGGGCGGTGGGGTAGGCTCGCGAACTTCGCTTGGAGGGCTCGAGGGGGGCTCGGCTTTCTGTTCGCTCGCTGCTTCGGTCACGGTAGCGAGACTCTGTCTCGGGGTCGAGTTGTTGTTATTTGGGGCGGGCGAAGAGGAGGAGGTGGTGGTCTGAGGCGCCGGGCGGGTGTAAACTGGGGGTTTGTTAGTCGCGAGAAGCGGACGAGTGGGATCCGTTTTGCTAGCTGGACCAACCTTCTGGGAAGAGGCCGCTATTGCCATTGACCAGATGCTTGCCCAAGAACCATCCGTCGCCAAATTCGTCGTCTCTCTCGATCAACTCGACGCGGTCTCCCTTGACTAGACTTAATTCGTCGGAGCTCCGGGCAATGAAGTCATCTATAAGAGGAACGTCCCTGTTAGCAAATGGCGTGTATTGCCCTCGCGCCCGATGTTCATCAAGGAGAATGCAGGAGGGAGGTGCCAATCGCATCCTAGGGTTGACAGCCGCATAACCCGGCGTCGTCACACGGGGAATGGAGCATAAGCTGGACTCACGGATGACTACAAGCAAGTCGCCTGCATCAGGCCGGTACGATGGTGGCGCGGCCATCTTTCGCGCCGGGAATGGCAGCGGCGTTGAAGGGCGCAAGAAACGAAGGGATCAAGAGCAGCCCATTAAAGATTATTCTGGTCGGGCCCGACGGGTTTTCCGCGAGTTGGCCAAACGGGGGGAAGAGAGAGGAGGGTGGATTTGATCGGTGGGGGAGGCGGGTTTTCTGCCGCAGGATGATAGGAGGAGGGCGATATGGACAAACGGAGAAATCGTCAAAGGGAGTCGTCGGGAAAAGGTCCACGTTTTCCAATGGGTGAGAGGGGCGTGTGTTGTGTGGCGGTCCGGGACACGAGACAGACTCGCTTGGGCTGGACAAGGCGGATCCGCGTACAGACCTAGAGACTAGGTAGGTGTTGTCGTTGTCGTCGTGGTCGTTGTTTTATTGGGAAGATGGAAAATAACAATGAAGGTTGTTCGATCGGTAACGGCGTTCCCAAGTTTTTTTTTCTTCCCATTAGGTTCGCGGAAGCATCAGCCTCTATGGTCCGGCAAAACCCATCACAATGGACGGCGCTGATTTACGGGAATAGCGCAGGACTATTTTCCCAGGGAGTCAGGGACAGCCCGTCAGGCACTGCGGGGCCTTGTTGTTGGCGTGCAGAACGGCCTGTGATTGGGCGGCGCAGTTTTACAGGCCGAAAACGAGCGTGGAGTGGCGCTATTGGCAGAGTGTCGATCCAAAAGAAGGGGAGGGAGGCGTGGGAAGCCGGGATGGGTTTCGGGGTGGTCACTTTCTTGGTAGACAGGGAAGACAGAGCAAAAAAAAAAAATGAAGAAAAAAGAGGAGCCAGCGGCAAGCGTCAAGCGGCAAGACTGCGAGTCATGATGGATGGCAAAAGCGCTGGGGGCAATGTCTCGGGCTCTCCTTCCCCATTCTGTTCAGCTTTTCCCCTGGTACGTTCCTTCCTTCCTCATGGTGTATCCGGTGTATTATTCCGAAGTGCAAGCCGGATCAACAACGTAAAGGAGGTCAGCTAATAATATCATGGTTCGTGGCGAATACCCCACAAACAAGACAAAGCAATACCGCATTCACATCCATTGCAGCACGGTTTTCGGAAACAGAACCCTGAAAAGCCACGGCGCAGGGAAGCCCGGCAGTGCATCTGATCGCTCGCTTAAACTGCTAGACTTGGCTGATGTACGCTGCAACGTGCAACCCGACCGTCGCTTCATTCAGTAGCACAAGAAGGCCACACCCAATTATCGCACCACCGGCTTACTCGTACTAGACCTGCCTTCCGGACAACGAACATGTGGAGAGACGGACTGGTAGGTACGGATCGTATGTACATGTCGAGGCAAAGAAGGTTGCTCTCTTCGTGGTACTTATCCGCGCGCGTTGGACAGATGGGATCTGCGTTAGCTCGCATGCCGCCGGCTGCCGCTCCACACTAAGCAGGTTTTACACAACACATGGAAAGTGCAGCACCTTTTCTGCGCCTGTAGCGTATGCGATTTACAGGACGAGAGGACACAATAGGAGAAACAGATCGACAGATCAACAAGGTGCCTCGCCCGCCTCTCCCGTGTTTCCCTGCTGCCATGCCAGGACCTTGCGCATATCCGTCCGGATTCTGTGGAGCATCAGATGAATCGGAAGAGCTGACTGAAACTAGGGGGGTTTGTCTATCTCATCTCGGGTCTCAGTTTCCTTTTCCTTTCTCTATTCAACAGATCCGTTTAGCTCGACCGGCATCTACAAACGACGGCGAGTGGATAGTGGACCCTCTCCGGGCATGCTGACATGGCATCATTTAAGGTTAAAAAATGTCTGGGATAATGAGAGAAGCCAAACATTTCAGCTGCGTACCGTACATATACAACAGGAGCTTACGGATACTCCACAGGCACATGGTTTACTCGCCCTTGGCTGCCTTTGAAGCGTAACTCTCGCTCGGCTGTCAGCGGAGCTCCACAATCAAGCCTCCCCCACGCACGACCTCGAGCCTCGGCACGTTGAACGCCCCACGAGCTCGATTATGGTCATGGATATCAATCAACAGCTGAAGCATTTGGCACTGCATTCCAAATGAACACAACATTGAACTTTTTATCTTAATCTCAGTGTGAACAAAACTGCCTTGTCGAATCGGCACATCCTTTATATTTGTAACTTTTTGTACCATAAATCGTATACCATATAGGTATACTTACTCGACCCTCCGCCATGGCTCAGCTCCAGCAGTACTCGACCCTCGAGCACTTCCGCGTCACCAGTCCGGCCCCCTTCGTCGCCCACATCGAGATCAACCGGCCGGCCAAGCTCAACGCCTTCTTCGAGCCCATGTGGCTCGAGATGGGCCGCGCCTTCCGCCAGCTCTCCGCCGACCCGGACGTCCGCGCCGTCGTCCTCTCCGGCGCCGGCGACCGCGCCTTCACCGCCGGCCTCGACGTCCAGGCCGCGAGTCAGAACCCCGCCCTGACCGGCGGCGGCGGCTCGGACCCCGCCCGCGGGGCGGCGTATATTCGGAGACACGTCGCCGAGTTCCAGGAGTGCGTGAGCGCGCTTGAGAAGTGCGAGAAACGTAAGGCCTGCTGTCCATCCTGACCCCAGTCAGGGGGCGAGGCGAGGGTGAGAGGCAAACTGATTTACAATTTCCTTTTTCTTTTTTCCACTGGAGGAGGAGAAAGTCATAGGCTAATATATGAGAGCAGCTGTCATATCCGTACTACACGGCATCTCCTATGGCCTCGCTATCGACCTGTCCACCAGTGCCGATGTAAGGATATGCGCAAAAGACACCCGGTTTTCAGTCAAAGAAGTCGACATTGGCCTGGCCGCCGACATCGGGACGCTCGCCAGACTGCCAAAGGTCGTCGGCAACTCCTCATGGGTCAAGGAAGTCTGTCTCTCGGCCCGCGAGTTCGGCGCCGACGAGGCGCTCGCCGTCGGCTTCGTTAGCCAGGTCCACGCCTCCAAGGAGGCCGCCCTGAATGCGGCCCTCAGGCTAGCGGGCCTGATCGCATCCAAGAGCCCTGTCGCTGTACAGGGCACGAAGGAGCTGTTGAATCATGCACGAGATAACACCGTTGAGCAGAGTACGTTTCTACCCTAGGGCCGCCTCCACAACCTCCCTATCTAGTCCGTGCCAAGCTAATGTTAGCAAAAAGACCTGAGATACACTGGCGTCTGGAACTCTGCGGCGCTGCAATCCGACGATATCAAGGCGGCACTTCTTTCCGGCCTGAATAAGACAAAACCCAGGTTTGAGAAGCTGTGAAGGGGATCGGAGCCCCTTTCGATAGCCTAGGACCTTTGCTGGGATAGGTTGCATGTGCATCGACCCCTTATTCTTTACCCAAGGCACAACGTATATAGTCACGATACCCTGTCCTGTAGGCTAGCTCGTATGATAGAGCATATTCAGAAGAATAATAGAGTCCAGCGGTAGTCGCCGCAACGGTATTAACGCCGAGAAACCCATCCATTCCGGTAATGCCAATAAATGCCGCGCCTGTGTCCGCCTCGTTTTGTGATGCCTCGAACTAAGCTGCTCAGTCCGAGTCGGCGAGGGGCTCTTCTGGTCGGTAGGTCTCCTTAAGTCGCTGCGTAAGAGGTTAGTAAACCCGCTCGGGGGCGCAGCAGCGGGCCCGTTGGGGACACCCACATCCTCCAGCTTCTGCTTGAGTAGCTGCACCATGTTCTCCTTGACTACCAGTCGCTGCTCGTCGAGGTCTTCGATGATGAAATCGTGGTTCTCGCTGTCGAGGTGGACGATGATGGATTTGATCGCGGGCTCGCACTCGACGAGGACACCTTGGCAGCGAAGGGTGTTAGTACGGGATCTGCTACTGCTACCGGAGGAGTTGCTCCATACCTCTGATGGCCCTTGGCATCTTGTCTGTTGACGGCCGAGTTCAAAACGCCGCTTTGTTGGCGGGGAAATTCAGCGAGTTCGAGGAATGTGTTTTCTTGAACGAGCGGCGAGGGTACGAAGGCAGAGGACGTTGGACTGACCCTGCGCCCTTGCAGCGCACCGAAAAGCCGATGACAGGGAGATAGGAACAAAGACGGTGCTAGAAGCTTGGAATTTTGTTCTGGAACTTTATTTGAGGCTCCGGGATTTAAGTTAAGTTGCCAAGGACCTAGAGCTTCGGGCAGCACGGTGGTTAAGGCGGTACCAAGTGGAGCAGGTACCCATATCCTACGTAATGGGGTTTACGGTTTACCTTCCTGCACGTGTAAGCTCCTACGCCATAGAGTTCGCGTTGCACACCTCCAGCCATGTGTTGCATACGTAAGGCGAGAAGGGTCTGATGATGAATGCAATGCAAGGGTTGCAGCGGGTTAGGACCCTGAAAGTATCCGTAGAATAATACACAGGATCAAAAGCTTGCCGTATCTATCAGTGGAGAGGCCATTAGAACACGACAAAGGTAATGGCACTTGACCCAAACCTCAATCTTGGTACTTTCTTCGAAGGTATCTGTCTGCGTGGGGAAGTGGGGTCCGGACCAATCATTGCAAAACACTGTCAAGCCACAGCTGAGAGACCGCCGAAAGACCCGAACTGGATGTGGCCCGGAACAACCGATGAATCCAAATCCAATTCTGTCTCTCATGCACATGCGAGGTGATCTACCTCTCCCAATCTCCCCCCTCCGAGAGGGGCCCTATTATCTTCACATCTTTGAGCCATGGCCGTGGTTTCCATCACCGTGCCTACCATCTAATCAAACATCCCCAACCTCAAATTGTCCGATTGACATAAGACTCAACCCACACACAACTCGCACGACGTAACCCCCATTCTAGGCGAAACACCACGCATCCCACAACCCGCCCACAGAGACACCAAACCTTCACTCCGCCGCCTCGGCGGCTCCCATCTCCCAAGAAAAAAAAAGCCACACACCCCCAATCTTCAACCCCCCGGAAGAAGATCAGCACAGGCAAGACGATGGCCATCGGATCCACCCTACCCTCTCTAGCCGACAAGCCCTGGGCCCCAATCGCCATCCCCCTCGGCGTCGTCGCCGGCCTCGCCGTCATCGCCGTCGGCGTCCACTACCTCCTCCGCAGGCGCTACAAGTCCCGCCTCGCCGTCTCCTCCGACCCCCGCGTCCGCCAGGCCCTCGAGCGCGACCTGCAAGAAGCCTGGGTCCGCGGCGCGACCGCAAACGACCGCACAAGACAGCAACAGTCTCCCACATCCCCGAACCGCAACAACCATCCCCGGTCCCAACAGCAACAGCAGCAGCAGCGAGGCGGCGGCGCCAGATGGGTCCGCCCTGCGACGACCCGCTGGGCCTGGGCGCGCGACATGATGCAGGCCCGCGCCGAGGAGGGCCTCAACGAGCTGGGCGAGGCGCCGCCGCCGTACGACGGGCGGGCGAAGCGCGACAAGCTCCTCGACGAGGGCGACGGCGACGTCGAGCGCG
>Ga0164242_10008963_pt1 | contig 10832 bp, 5 predicted proteins | sample OricomgcompostMG_FD_108783 | JGI IMG/M metagenome (GOLD analysis project Ga0164242, IMG submission 108783) | Miracle-Growth compost microbial communities from Emeryville, California, USA - Original compost - Miracle growth compost (MG) ... | reverse complement strand
GAAGCTGAAGTTGACCACGTTCCCCAAACGGCCTCCATTGAAGAGCTGGAGTTTGAGCCGCGCCATCATTACCTTAATAATGGCTACGGCTGGAAATCATGGCTCTTCACCGTGGATCATAAGCGCATCGCCATTTTATATATGGTGTCCATCACCGTCTTTTTCTTTTTAGGCGGCTTGGCGGCATTGATGATGCGCTTGAATTTGATGACTCCCTACAGTCAGTTCATCAAGCCGGAAACCTATAACCGCATGTTCACCATGCACGGCATCGTGATGGTGTTCTTCTTTCTCGTGCCATCCATCCCGGCGACATTAGGCAACTTCGTGCTGCCTATGATGCTGGGCGCCAAAGACTTGGCATTTCCCAAAATCAATCTGTTGTCTTGGTACCTTTATATCATCGGTGGCCTCATCGCATTATACGCGTTAACTATGGGGGGCGTAGATACAGGCTGGACATTCTATGAACCGTATAGTTCCATGTATTCCAATGGTTATGTGGTGCTGGCTATCCTTGGAATTTTCCTGGCGGGTTTTTCTTCCATTCTCACCGGATTGAATTTCATTATCACCACCCACAAAATGCGAGCGCCGGGCCTCACCTGGTTCCGCATGCCGATTTTTGTCTGGTCCATGTATGCCACCAGCGTTATTCAGGTGTTGGGAACGCCCGTGTTGGCCATTACGATGGTTTTGGTTGCGGCAGAACGCATTTTACACGTTGGTATTTTTGATCCGAAGATGGGAGGAGATCCGATCCTCTTCCAGCACATGTTCTGGTTCTATTCGCATCCAGCGGTATATATCATGGTGTTGCCGGGAATGGCCGTAATCAGCGAATTGGTAACGTGTTTTGCGAGGAAGCCTATCTTCGGATATAAGATGGTGGCCTTTTCCAGCATTGCTATCGCCGTTATCAGCTTTCTGGTGTGGGGACATCACCTTTTCACCTCCGGCCAGTCGCCCTATGCCGGAATTCTTTTCTCGGCACTCAGCTTTTGTGTAGCTATCCCTTCTGCAATTAAGGTGTTTAACTGGACGGCCACATTATACAAAGGCTCTATCAGATTGGACGCTCCGATGCTTTATACCCTGGGATTCATCGGATTATTTGTTGTTGGTGGCCTCACGGGTGTATACCTTGCGGCAATTGCCATTGATGTTCATTTGACGGACACCTATTTTGTGATTGCACACTTCCATTACATTATGGTGGGGGCTTCGGTTTCCGCTTTCTTGGGCGGCATCCATTATTGGTGGCCAAAGATGACCGGTAAGCTATACCCGGAAGGCTGGGCGCGCGTTGCCGCTATGTTGCTCTTCATTGGATTTAATCTGACGTTCTTCCCGCAGTTCATTTTAGGTTATCAGGGAATGCCACGCCGTTATGCGATGTACGCGCCTGAATTCCAGACATTGAATATATTTTCAACAGCGGGCGCAACTATCCTGGCGTTAGGATATCTGTTGCCCTTCTTCTACCTGCTATGGTCGTTGAAGAAGGGAAAACCTGCCGGGCCTAATCCATGGGGCGCTACAGGTTTGGAATGGCAAACGACTTCGCCACCGCCCACGTTTAACTTTGACGTAGTGCCGATTGTTCGGATTGCGCCATATGCGTACAATCCGGCGGCGGACGAGTTGGAAGATAAACGTATTGAATTTGAAGAGGCAAGAAAAAAATACGAAGAAAATCGTGAACTGATGGAATCAGGCACGAAAGACCATAACGGAAATGGGCATGGTAACGGCAATGGCAATGGCCATTCCGGTAATGCTCAGGATTCCATAAAAGGGCATGAGGAGAATCAACGTGACCGCTGAATCGAATAGCTTGACATTAGATAAATCGCCTGTGCATGGCGGAGAAACCGATCCGCCGATCGACGATGCCGGGCATCTGCTGCTCCATCATCATTTTGATGACATGGCACAGCAGCGGGAGTGCAACACGTTGATGATGTGGTGTTTCCTGGCCACAGAAATCATGATGTTTGGTGGCCTTTTCTGCGCCTATGCCGTTTATCGGTGGTCGTTTCCCCACGCCTGGGCAATCGGCAGCCATCACATTAAATGGTTCATGGGATCGGTTAACACCGCTGTCTTGCTGGTGAGCAGCCTGACTATGGCGATGGCCGTGCATTCCGCGGCGCTGCGCAATAAAAAGCGATTGATCATGTATCTGGCTTTGACGCTGGTTTTGGGCGTGGCTTTTATTGGCGTCAAGGGCGTCGAATGGACGCAGGATTATTACGAAGGTCTGGCGCCCGGCGTGCAATGGAATTATTACGACACCACCGTTCATCCTGATCACGCCAAGGATGTAGAAGAGCTGGCCAAACAAGGCGTCAGCCCTAATGCCGTTAAGATGTTCATGGTGTTCTACTTTTTCATGACCGGCTTGCACGGTTTCCACATGTTGGTCGGAATTATCCTTGTGTCCATTTTGTTGATAATGGCAATTAAAGGAAGATTCACCGAAGGCAATGATCAACCAGTAGAAATAAGCGGCCTGTATTGGCACTTAATTGACATCATCTGGATATTCCTGTTTCCATTGCTATATTTGGTCAGCGGCATTAAAGGGTCAGGGCCACTTTGGTAGCAACGATTCCTGGAATTCCGTAACTAAGAGATGTGGCTCGATATAAAATAACGAAATAGAACGTGTAAGTAAGTCAGAACAAGTTGAGGAAAGAAATAATGCAAACAAAGCAAGATTCAGAATTGGAAGTCATTGAGTCGCACCATATAATTCCCGTTCATGTCTACATCAAAGTTTTTGTAGCTTTAATGGTGTTGCTAATCGTGACAGTGTTGGCGGCCATGGAAGATTTCAGTATCCGCTTGCACTGGGGGCCAGCCAATGTTGTTATCGCAATGGCCATTGCTGTTGCCAAGGCTTTGCTGGTTGTGCTCTTTTTTATGCACGTCAAATTCAGCAGCCGTCTCACGCAGTTTTTTGCCGCCTTTGCCTTTATATTTTTGGGCGTTATGTTTTTCTTTACCTTCAGCGATTACTTCTCTCGCAATTGGATTCCTCAGGTTTCCGCATTCAATATTGCCGGGCGCTAAGAAGACACCTAAAAGTACTTTTACAGGCTGGAGCCGTTTTGGCTCCAGCCTGTTTCTCTGTTTCCGCCACAAGCATCTAAAAGTACTTTTAAGTGCTTTCTTGGATTAATTTTCAGGATTCAAAATCTGTGAAATCTTCCGGGTGCATTTCAAAACGCCGTATCCGGATCGCCGTAAGTGGCGATTAAATTCTTTAGATAAATTTCCGGCCGATAAATGTGGTGAATTTCGGTGCCATAGAGCACATGCGATCGCGCCGTCACATCCAGTGCTTTGAACGTCAAGGGATAATGCACGGTGTAATCCCCGCGCGAGCCGTCCGCTTTCACGCAGCGCCATTGGCTGGTGCGCGGCCAGTGATAACCTTCGCCCGGATAATTGCCGGGAAGGGGAAGGCTCATATAATGCCATCCCGCGAAGTTGATAACGCTGTCGCCCCATACGTCATTGGAATTCCAATCACTGACACCGGCGCTGACATTTGCCGAGTTTTGTAACTTTTCAAATTCATCTTCGGAAAGCCAGTCTGCCAGCCAGGGATTGGGCGCGCCTTTTTGTTCCGCGCCGAGAGAAATCCAACGTTGCCCGGCCGCATCTTCCAACTCTAAAATAATACGTCCCCAACCGGCATTTCCGTTGACCATTAAACCGATGTGCGTCGGCGCGCCGTCAATGGCGACGGGGTGTTTTAATGCCAATTGCGTGTATTGCGGAATCCACCAATTTTGCCGTCCATCCGTTCCATGATAACCGGTATTCACAAATTTCGGATTGACTTCCAACACATCTGCCTCGCCATCATAGGATGGCAAATCGCGAATCGCGAAATCTCCCGCCAGTCGCGGCTGCATGAAATTGTAGGCGTCCAATTCTGCGTTATCTGCATTGACGACATTCCATTGCGATGCGTCATTTAAGGCATTGATGGAAAAGTACTTTTGTTGGGGCATTTTGTCTTGAACAGGACCGCGCGTTGCAATTCGAATTGGTAAAGCAGATTCCACAAATACAGGATCGCGGCGAGCAATAATTTCAGGGTTGTTATTCCAATCCCGCGCGGTTAAGGTTTTTGAATTCCCCATCAAATCTGTTAATATTACCGAGGCCGAATTGAAGGCAGTCGCTCCAGGAACGATTGCAATCTTATAATCTGTATTTGGCGTCCAAATACAAGTGACGTATTTTCCATCTTTCCGTTTAAATTCAAAGGCATAAACCGCATCGGAACCAGTTGGAATCATTCGCGAAAATGTCGCGCCATCCAACATCTGCGTCATCGTCGCCACCGCCACATACAACGGTTTCGGCGACAAATTGGGTTTACCAAACATCAATCCCGTGCCGCCCCAGTTACTGAAATAATAGGAGTTTCCCGGATCGGCGATGCCTTCAAAACGAATCGCCGGAATCTTCCAGGCCAACGAATGCATCACATTGCGCACCACGTAATTTGCCTGTCCGCTCAACGTCATGTTGCCAGGATTGCTGGCCGGATAGGTGATTTCATAACATTGCCCCAGCGGTTTATCTTTATATCCGTAATCGTCCAACAATTTTCGTTCCATCCACAGCGAGGCGTTATTGGCCACAAAATCCAGCGGCTGGCTTTCGGGCAGGCGCTGAAACGCGGCGGATTCATTGCCCAAAACATCGAACATATTTTTGGGATAATGATGGCGTAGAAATTCTTCCATCAATTGCGGACTGCCGTTGCCCAGATAAATTTTGATATGCGGAAACGCGGCGCGGATTTTTCGCGTGGCGGCTTCCGCGACTTTCCACATGATGTCAAATTTCTTTTGTTCATCGGCGTTTAACTGATAATGTTTTCCGGTGAATAAATCCGGCGTGCGCGTCACATGATTTCCCGAAATGCTATCTTCGTGATAAATCAACCAGCGCTGCGGCACATAGCCCTCCGCTTTGTATTTTTCAATTTCATCATCCAGTTTTGCGAGGCCGGTTTTCAAATCCAGATTTCCCTCTTTATCGAGATACGTCCGCAAATGCAAACTGGGATCGTTGCCTTTGATAATGCCATATTTATTGCGTTCTTCTTGGGGAAAACTAAACATGCCATAACGCAAACCGGCCTTGACATATAAGGGCCCAACGACATCCGCGTCGTTGGGTGTATAATGCGCGCCACCGAAATCCCAAGTGCCGAAGGGGCTTGTGGCGCGGTGTTTGCGGGTGTCTTTTGGCAACAATGCAAACGTCGTATGTTTCTCCAAAAGTACTTTTCCGTTATCTTCCACTGTCACATTCAGCGCATAATAACCCCGCAAAGACACCGGCAATTTTAACGTGCCGCGAAAGGTGGGCAAAAGTACCTTTGTGATGGGCGGAAACTCCATCTTGTTTCCATAATAATCCACCGCGCTGGCTTTGATCGTGACATCTTTGAGGCGGCTATTGTCGAGCTGTTCCAACCGCAGCCAGAAAGACGGCGTTTGCGGTTCGTTAAAAACGTTGCCGGTTTGCGTGCCCTGCATGAAAAAATGCAACGGCGCGCGTTCAAAAGTCATTCCATAAATATGCACGCCGGAAGGCAAACCCAGCGGCATATATTGAAACCGCGCCGCATCCGGCATCGCCACTGCCAACCGCAATTTCTTCGTGATCTCTACATCCAGCGCGCGATGATCCGAAAATTCCTGCGCGAAGGCGCCGTTGATGGAAAGACGCAGGAGAAAGATATTCCCCGTTGGCGACGAAAGTACTTTTACGACATTATCTCCGCGCCTTTCATTTTCGCGCGGAACGGTAAATGCATAATCATGATAGGTAACCTGCGTGGCGCGATCTTTAATGCCAATCCGCAACGTCAATGTATTGGAAAACGCGGGATCATTTTCGCAGGACGCCAACACATACACCGCGCTGTAATCATCCACCGGAATTTGCACCACCGGCATCGCGTCCGTTGGTTCTTTGGGTTTTGTGTCATAGGTGGAATAAAAACTCAGCGGATCTTTTTGCCAATCCGGCCAGCCGGCGTTCTTGAGAAAGAGATTGTTGCTGCCGCTATTATCCGCGATGTTAAAGGGAATTTTATTGAAATCAATTTTCGCCGAAGGCGGATTAAAAGTACTTTTGTCATTGGCAAGTGGATTCAGATTGACTGGAACGTATTGACTATCCGGCGCAACGGCATTGACGCGCTCGACCATTTGCGCGTGTGCGATTCCCATTCCCATAAATCCACTTCCAATAAATAACGCGGCGCACAGTTTGATTTTTGTGTTCATCAGTTTGGCGGTTTCCTTTTGTGAGAAATAAAAGTACTTTTAGTCTGCGACTAATTTGTCAGCATTATTCTACTTTGCCCGCAGCATTTTGCATCATCTTTTTTGGCCGATATGGAGTAGTATTGGCCGATTATTTTTGCAGATACTTTCGGAAAAAATCCGCCGATTTATTCGCGCCCCAATGATGGCCGCCGCCGTGTAGATCGAGATGCAAATTCTCGGCGGCATTTGCGGTCTGATAAATTTTCTCCACGCCGCGAAAACATTCCATCGCCGATTCCAACCGGAAACATTCATCGCGCGCGCCAATATCAATCAGCAACGGGCGCGGCGCCATCAAACCTTGCAGATCCGGCAGATCCACCAAATCATAAAGTCCGGGCGTAATTTGCATGCCGCAATAGTTGACATCGCGAAACCCAAAATGCGCGAAGAGATCGCTGTATACAATAATTTCCGTGGCCTTGATGCGTTCTTCGCACAGCGAAATCCACAGCGACATCGTGCCGCCGCCGGAACCGCCCATGACACCCAGCGCGTTTGTATCGATTCCCGGCAGCGTCGCCGCGAAATCAATGGCGGCTTTGGCGTGCGATATATTGATCGACAAGTTCGTCATGCCGAGCATGGTGGAATGCAAATAATAGACATTGCACCAATCGCGATTGCCGTTTGCGGAATTATGGTTGGGTTTTCGAGAATCATTGAGATCGCCCAGCCCCAGCCAGTCGATTCCGAAAGTCACGAAACCCTGTTTTGCCAGATGATGCCCGTAAGCGCCCGGCGGCACCGGCGCGTCCGGCTCGTTGCCTGGCATGGCATTTCCCATTTTACTCTTGCGCCCATTGTCTCGGTCGTGACCTACGCAAACAAGAATCGCGGGACGCTTTTCGCCGGCTGGCAAATCGCCGGGAAAATTCACATCCATCATCGCGCAGAGCCACGGATTGACATCGATTTGCCAACGTTGCTTGCGCAAACCGTCGTGCATCCATTCCGCCACGAAATGCGGATTCGGTTCGCAGCGCGGCGGAAATTTTCCCAATGTGGAAAGTACTTTTGACAAGGTTTCGTCTTTCCATTGTTGAAAGTACTTTTGGTCATCGCCCCGGAACTGATATTGGGGATGATGCACTTTCGCCATTTCCGCGAACATTTTTTGAGGACTGAAATTTCTGGGGTTCATGATAATAATTGATCTTAGCAAAATAGGACTTACGCAGGAATTGTATTTTTCCTACCGCGACCGTAAGGGAACGGACATAAGACCCGCTTGCTGACGCGCGCGGTAGGGAATAATGCGTCAGTCTCGCAAAAGTACTTTTGTTGGGTAATAGCATCATGGCCCGCGAAGAAGAAACTATAAATGCAGAACCGCTCAATGCAATTGCAACAACATTACTTGTTGAGGATTGAGCGTAATGTTCAAGATATTCTGCTGCGATGAAAGTACTTTTCCGCTAATTAATTCCGTAATATTTTTTGGCGGATCGATGGCATTTTCCATTTTGATTATTGTGTGTTGCGGTTTATCCGACGTATTCATCGCCGTCAAATATAAATGTGGCGCGTCTTCTTGCACGTATTTATCTCCGGGCACGCTGCCAAAACGTTCTAATCGTATTTGCGAATTATCGCTGCGCGCCAACGTCACTGGTTGCCAGCCGGCAGCGGATAGTTTTTGGATCAAGGGAATATATTTTTTGAAAAGCGGGCGGTCGCGATTATACCACGCAGGGTTTTCCCAATACGGATGCGTGGACGCGTCGGCGCTGAAAAAGCCAGGGAAAATCCCATAGAATAAAGAACGCTGAAAGTACTTTTCGGCATATGGGCCAAAGGCTTCCATGTTGGTATTTTGCAATAAGCAATAGGCTTTTTGTCCGGACAGGGTTCGCCATAAATTCATTGTCTGATCGTTTGGCGGCGAGAATTTATTGTTGTGCAGCCAGTTGGTTTCCGTTCCCAACGCATCGAACCACGGCGTCAAAAAACAGATGCGGTGCGGCGTGCTGTTGGCGAAAAGATATTTCCCCATCGCTTTTAAATCATGATGCATCTGGCGCGCCAATTCATAAATCATTAATTCTTTATAAACGCCGGGCTGATATGTTTCCGTATCAAAAGTGAGCGGCGTGGTCGCTGCCGCAAAATGCGCGCGATCAAAATCCAGGTCAGTCGTGACATACGCTTCGGTGGAATCCAGATATTCGCCGTCCAATTCGCCAAACGGTTCTTTGCTGGCGTACTGTGCCTTTCGCGCATCGTTCCAAACCAGTTTCGCGCCCGTGCTGGCGCCGCTCAAACCGGGCAAAGTATTCAAATTCCACACCGCGCCGTCCGTCCAGGGCGCGTCGATAAAACGCAGCGCCAAGGTGCCGTCAGCGCGGCGCATTCCCGAATTCAAAAGCGCTTCGCTGCGTCCACTGCTTTTTTCTTTTTTTTCAATATAACTTTGCGCCTGCGCCAACGCCGTGGGATAATCATGCGCCACTGTTTTCTGCATCGCCATCCACCAGGTGGTCGGTTCGCTATAACGAAAGGTGAGAATATTGTTGGCGTCATCCCAAGCGATATTTTTATCGTAGCCCGCTTCTCGAAAACGAAAACCAAAATCCTGCCAGCCCTGCACATTTTGAATTTTGGAAAACGGCATCCACAATCCTTGCTCTTTTGCAGCGCCGCGAACCTCGAATAGATTGGGAAACAGCGTATACATTTTTGCCACAGCAGCGCGATATCCCCAATTGCCATCAAAGGAATAAATATCAAACTGGAAAGGCGCGCGCGGCATTTCCTGTGTCATGCCGATGTCATAAACGATATATAAAAATTTTAAAGTAGCGTTGTAAGCCACGCGAAATTGCGCCGCCTGATTCATGTCCAGGCAAATGGCAATTCCCTGATCGCCATGCCACAGCGCCGCCAGCGGATACCGCGACATTTTGCCATTCGCGCCGACGCCAATAGAAACGTTGTTGCTGTATTCCTTGCCAGTAACGATGGTGCGCGAATGACTAATGTCATCGCCCCATTGCCAGCCGATGGCGTCCAGGGGAATCGCATAAACCAAAGACACAGCGCGGTCGCGGCCGCTTTGATCCTGTAATTGGCCACTAATGGTAATCGCGTTAAAAGTACTTTTAATAGCCTTTTGCACACTTAATTGCAACGGCGCAAATTTATTTTGCTCCAATGAATAATAGCCTGTTCCATTAGCCACATCGCGCGCAAGAAAACCCGACAGTGCGGGAATAGCCTTCAACGGTTTTTCCTTTAATGTGAAGTCGCGTGCCGCGCCATCGCTATTGATTTTCAATGACATTCCGTCAGAAGTGGAAACGGAATGAATGCCATTTTCAGATGAGTGCATCTGAAAATTTGTCACCGTATTTCCATCGAAACGTATGGCATTTTTATCCGCTGGAAACTGTTTCAATGATAGATCCTTAAACCACACCTGTCCCGTGTGTGCGCCACGAAATAGCGCATGAAACATCAATGATTTGATCGGCTTATCAGGCACAAATGAATACTGCAAATGTTGCCAATCGTGCGTTCCCACGGCGAACGATTTTATGATTCCATATTGGGGAGTGCCGTCCTGATATAGCGCGTCGATGTAAAGCGAGTAATCCGAATCAGGGGAGCCACTGACATTTTCCGCTTTGCTGCTGCCGCTGATGATAATGGTTTGCGGCTGCGTCTGGTTTAGTGTTACCTGCTGGCTAATTCCCATATCAGGGGAGCCTGTGCCGCGCTTTATGGTGATAGTATTTCCACTATTTTTACCGGCGTTTGGCGCAATCGTATAGCCGCTTTCCCACGGTTGCCAATCTCGCAATTTGCCGTCTTTCGATTGCGACCAATCCGCATTTTTTAATAAGTTGGGAAGCGAGGCATCATCTTCATTATCCAGCACTTGCAAAACTGCCTGGGATGATGGCGCGTGTAAAGTCAATGGACGCGGCGGTTGTATCTTAATGGGAGGAATTGTGGAATCCGGCCACGCGCAAGTTATACAGGATAACGTTGCCACAACGATTAAAATGTTTTTCATTTAATCTCCTTAGTGTCTGTGGCAAGTATATGACTTACGCATATTCTTTACCGCGCGCGTGAGCAAGCGGGTTTGTGCGCCTTAGCCCGCTTGCTCACGCGCGCGGTAATGAAGTAAGTGCAGGTAAGTACAAAAGTACTTTTACCTCAATCCACCGCGACGCTTTGCAACAATTCGCCCACTACCTGTTCCGTGAAACCGCGATTCTGCCGTGCTTCGGGAAGCGGAATAATGCGGTGCGCGATGACAGCGCTGGCGACGGCTTTTACGTCGTCGGGCGTGACGTATTCGCGTTGGCGGATCAGCGCATGCGCCTGCGCGGCTCTGGCCAATGCCAGTGATCCGCGCGGGCTGAGGCCGAGCATCAATTGCGGATGTTCGCGCGTGGCGTTTGCCAGCCGCAGGATGTAATCATAAATGGCGTCATCCACCAAAACGCGGCG
>Ga0164242_10008962_pt1 | contig 10832 bp, 12 predicted proteins | sample OricomgcompostMG_FD_108783 | JGI IMG/M metagenome (GOLD analysis project Ga0164242, IMG submission 108783) | Miracle-Growth compost microbial communities from Emeryville, California, USA - Original compost - Miracle growth compost (MG) ... | reverse complement strand
GAGATCTACGCACTGCGCGGTGTCGTGCGCCCAGGGAACTCGGGTGGGCCGCTACTGGATGCTGCTGGAAAGGTCGTCGGCGTCGTCTTCGCCAGGTCGATGACCGACGCTGACACCGGATACGCCCTCACACTCGACGAGATCCAGCCGGTGCTCGCGCAAGCCGGAGCCACCGCAGCGGTCGGCGCGGGAGCGTGCACCTCCGACTGACCGTGTTGCGCGATCGAGTTGCGCTGCGGTTGTATAAGCACAGCTGTATAGCGCGCGAACGCATCGAGCGGGTGCGCAAAACTTCATGAGGGCGGGTGCAGGCGGATGAGGGTTCCACTCACGCTTCGAAGGGGCCAGCAGCAGGTACCGCCGCGTGCGTCATCGCGTTCGTTGCAGGCGGCCCACCCGACGCGCCGCGGGGCGATGCTTGTCAGCGCCGGGCTGCAGCATCCGTTCGCCGTCGGACTGGTCGGAACCCTCGGCGTGCTGGCCGCCATTGTCATTGGGTTGATCGTCACATCGCTCGCGACGGTGCTGACCTACGTCGGCCTCGCACTGTTCATCGCGCTTGGCCTCGATCCGGTCGTGCGACGGCTGCAGTCGCGCCGCGTCTCGCGGCCCATCGGCGTCGGCATCGTGTTCGTGGCGATTCTGATCCTGGTGGTCGTTGGCCTGATCTTCCTGGTGCCGCCGCTGGTCAACCAGCTGGTGGCGCTCGTGCACTTTGCGCCGTCGGCGCTGCACAACATCGAGGATCAGCCCTGGTACATAGCGTTGAACAAGAACGTTGGCGAGTCGATCGATTTGGATGCGATCGCGAACTGGATGCGTGACGCGACGCAGAATCCGAAGGTGTGGGCTGCGATCACGGGCGGCATCCTCAAATTCGGCGTCGGAGTGATCGGCGGTTCCGTCGGAGTTGTGACAGTGCTGATCCTGAGCATTTTCTTTCTCGCTTCGCTGCCCGCCATGAAGGAGGGCATGTACTCGCTTGTGTCGAAGCGATCGCGACCCGGTTTCGTGGATCTGTCCGAGCAGATCGTCGTCAGCATCGGTGGCTACGTCAGCGGGATGGTGATTCTCGCAGCGATCAACGCCGGGCTAGGGCTGATCGCCATGCTGATCTTCGGGGTTCCGTTCGCGGCCATCCTGGCCGTGCTCATCTTCTTCATCACGCTGATCCCGTTGATCGGGTCGGTGCTCGCGACCATCATGGTCACCATCGTCGCCTTATTCGATTCGCCGAGCACCGCTATCGCCATTGCGATCTACTATCTGATCTATATGCAGGTAGAGGCATATATTCTGACGCCGCGCATCATGAACAAGACCGTGTCCGTGCCTGGTTCGCTTGTGGTGATCGGCGCGTTGGCCGGCGGCACTCTGCTTGGAATCATCGGCGCGCTCGTCGCGATCCCCGTGACGGCGGCGATCCTTCTGATCGTCAAGAAAGTGGTCATCCCTCGGCAGGAACGCGTTATCTGAATCGGGGCTGCCGCTTCTCGCTCGCGATGCGGCCATACCATTGAGCGGCTCAGCGAATCAGACGCCCAGAATTCACGACTACAGTTTCTCAGTATGGAACTGCGTCAACTCGAACACTTCCTCGCCGTCGCCGAGGAACGCCACTTCACCCGTGCTGCGGACGTGCTGCGGATCTCGCAGTCTGGGCTGTCGGCATCCATTCGGGCGCTCGAGACCGAGCTTGGAACAACCCTGTTTACGCGCAGTACCCGTCGCGTCGAACTGACGCAGGCGGGGGTGGCACTGATGGAGGAGTCGATCCGCACGCTGGCGAGCGCGTCGGCGGCGCGGGATGCTGTTGCGGCGATCCGTGACGTGCTCGGCGGCACGCTCACCGTTGGCACCGAGGAGTGCCTCGGTGTCGTGAATCTGCCGCAGCAATTGGCCGGCTTCCGTGAACAGCATCCGGGTGTCAGCATCCGTCTGGGGTTCGCCGGATCCGCACAACTACTCGAGGACCTCGCATCCGGACGCATCGACCTTGCCCTGCTTGCGGTGTGCACGCCGACGCCTCAGGGAGTGCGGCTCGCCCCGCTGTCCACGGAACCGTTCGTGGTGCTCTGCAGCCCACGGCACAGGCTCGCTGCGGAAGAGACCGTGCGGATCGCGGATCTGGCCGGCGAGTCGTTCGTCGGGTTCCAGGATGACTGGGCAGCGCGCGTGCTCGCTAATCGGGCGTTTGCGGCAGAGGGACTCGATCATTCGGTCGAACTCGAGGTCAACGACGTGCACACGCTGCTGGACCTCGTCGAATACGATCTCGGCGTTGCCGTCGTGCCAGCGCACTTCGCGCACAAGCGCCCCGATCGGCTTGTGGCCGTGCCGATGTCAGGGAGCGCACTCGACTGGACGGTCGCGATCGCCATGCCGGAACGACCCAGCCCGGCAGCGCGCGCCCTGCTCGCCCAGCTCGAGGCCCGTCCGGGTCAGGTCGGTCCCATTGAGCCGGTATCGACACAGGGTATCGTCGCAGTATGAGCGATCATCGAACATATCCCGCGAAGACCGGGATCGGTGGAGTGTTGGTCTGGGCCGCGGTCGTGATCGGCGTCGCGTTGGTCGTCGGATGCGTCTGGACTCTCGTGGCCTGACGCCAGATGCACCGTTGGTCTCGATACGCGGTTCTGGCTAAGAGTGCCGCGTATCGAGACCCGGATGATTGAGCGTCAGCTCGCGTCGAGGCGCGCGAACTCCTCATCGGTCAGGATGACATCGACGGCGGTTGCCGAATCGCGGATCGTTTCAGGACGCGATGATCCAGGAATCGGGATGACGTGCGGCGACTTCGCAAGCTCCCACGCCAGCGCTACGACCTGCGGGCTCACGCCACGTGCATCCGCAACGTCACGGAACGCTTCGAACCGCTCCCCAAGTTCACCGGCTGACGAAATTCCGCCGAGCGGGCTCCACGGCAGGAACGCGATGCCCATCTCGTCGGCGAGCACCAACTCTGGCTCGCTGGAACGGTACGACGGCGAGAACTGGTTCTGCACAGACACGAGGCGGCCGCCGAGAACGTCGTTCGCGATTCTCATCTGCTCTGGGTTCGCGTTCGAAATGCCGGCCATGGCGATCACACCGTCGTCGAGTAGGTCGCGGATGGCCCCGACAGACACTTCGTATGGCACGTTCACGTCTGGGCGGTGCAGCTGATACAGACCGATCTGCTCCACGCCGAGGCGCTGGCGGGATGCTTCGGCTGCGCGCTTGAGGTGGTCCGGGCTGCTGTCGATGGTCCAGCTGCCGTCGCCGGGGCGAAGGTGGCCGCCCTTCGTCGCGATGAGCACGTCTGAGGTGTCTCCGTCGTAGCTGGCAATCGCCTTCGCGATCAGGGTTTCGTTGTGGCCGACCTCTCCTGCGTCGCGGTGGTAGGCATCCGCGGTGTCGAAGAAGGTGATGCCAGCGTCGAGCGCCGCATGCACGGTCGCGATCGAGCGCGAAGCATCCGGACGGCCTTCGATCGACATGGGCATGCCGCCGAGCCCGAGCGCGCTGACCTGACGATTTCCAATGGTGCGTTGTTGCATGGATGTGCTTTCTTTTCGGGTGGTGATTTGCGGTCAGGTGCCTGGCTGGCACTGCCAGACTGTTACCAGGCGTAGTCCTCTGGGGCTGTCTTGTACCCGGGGAAGATGTCGTCGAGGCGCTTCAGCGCTTCGGCGTCGAGGTGGATATCGAGGGTGCCGAGGATGCCGTCGAGCTGGGCCATCGTGCGCGGTCCGGTGATCGGCGCTGTGACCGCCGGCTGGTGCAGCAGCCAGGCGAGTCCGAGCTGAGCAGGCTCGACACCGAGCTCGTCGGCGAACGCCTCGTATTTCTCGAGCTGGGGACGGTATTTGTCGATGCCATCAGCTGCGCGCCCCTCGTGCCGGCGTGCGGTGTCTGCCTGCTTCTTGATCACGCCGCCAAGCAATCCGCCCTGCAGCGGAGACCACGGGATCACGCCGAGTCCGTATTCCTGCGCAGCCGGAAGCACCTCGCGCTCGACGTCGCGGGTGATCAGGTTGTAGATCGACTGCTCGCTGACCAGTCCGACGAAGTTGCGCGCTGCTGCCGCGGCCTGGGCTTGGGCGATGTGCCAACCTGCGAAGTTGCTGCTGCCGACGTAGATGACCTTGCCCTGCTGCACAGCCACTTCCATGGCCTGCCAGATCTCTTCCCACGGAGTGTCTCGGTCGACGTGATGGAACTGCAGCAGATCGACGTAGTCGGTCTGCAGGCGCTGCAGGCTGGCATCCAGAGCGCGGCGGATGTTCAGGGCAGACAGGCGGCCGCTGTTGGGCCAGGTGTTACCCATGTCGCCATAGAGTTTGGTGGCGAGCACGGTGCGTTCGCGCCGGCCGTTGCCCTTCGCGAACCAGTTTCCGACGATCGTTTCGGTGTCGCCGTGGTGCTCAGGGCCGCCGTAGACGTTTGCGGTGTCGAAGAAGTTGAGTCCGTGGTCGTGGGCGGCGTCCATGATCGCGTGCGAGTCGGGTTCGCTGGTCTGCGGGCCGAAGTTCATGGTGCCGAGGCACAGCCGGGAAACGGACAGGCCGGTGCGGCCGAGATGCGTGTATTCCATACCTCTAGCCTGCGGTTTGGCGCTTCAGATATCCAACGGTTTCCTCCGATGGGATTGTGCGCTTCACCTTCTCAATCCGCCGTCGAATCTCATCATGAACGCACGCACCACATAAGCTTTTGTGAGTGAAAGTTCTGCACACTGACCGGCTCACCCTGCGCCCATGGGCAGAGTCCGACATCGACTTCGCGTTCGATATGTACTCGCGCTGGGATGTGAAGCGGTACGTCGGCGTTGTCCCGCGCGTCATGGAAGACCGCGCAGAGGCCGTCGAGTTGATCGCGAGGTTGGGCGCGTTCGACCATCCGGTGCACGGGCACTGGGTGGTCGCATCCGCGGTCACGGGCGAACAGTTCGGCACCATTCTGTTGAAGTCGATCCCGGCGTCCGGCGATACCGAGCCGCTTCAGCCTTCCGGTGACACCGAGATCGGCTGGCACTTCCATCCGGATGCCTGGGGTCACGGATATGCGTCGGAGGCGGCGGTCGCGGTGCTGGCCCATGCCTTCGACGGCGGGTTGGAGCGCGTGGTGGCGGTTACGCATCCGGAGAATGTCGCATCGCAAGCCGTCTGTACTCGAATCGGGATGCTGCACCACGGCCAGACAACGGCGTACTACAACGCGACGTGCGAACTCTTCATCGGCGTACCGACCTAGACGACCGAATCGGCCGCATCCGTTACGCCTTTCGAACCGTGCCCCGCGTCAGCCAGCGAAGGCCAATGGGCAGAGGTCAGTTTACGAAGCGCAGGTCGCGCCAGCTGAATCCCCCTGGGTCTGGCAGCGCCATCCGAATCTGTTCACGATCGAACGGCAGCCGAGCCATCAAGTCTGCTGGCAATTCGGATGCCGGCTGCACCACCTCGGTGACGCCCTCGGCGAGCATCCGCACCTGTGCCGTCGACACGAGCGGCACCGTCATCGCCAATTCGGTGACCATGCCAAGCAGGTAGTGCGCCCAGACCGGAGCAGGGAACACGAACACGTGGCGCCCGACCACGTTGGCCACGCGTCTGACGGCCGTGCTCATCGTCAGCTGTTCGCCGCCGACAACACCGACGGTCTGCCGCGACAGTCGCTCGCCCAGCGCGGCGACGGCGATGTTCACGAGTTCGGCGACCGGAATCGGCCGTATCGGCTTCTCGCGAAGACCGACGGATGCGAACAGCGGCACCGTTTGCACGACGCGGCTGAGGTGGTCGACCAGGTGATCCCCTCGCCCATAGATCATCCCGGCCTTGAGGATCGTGTAGTCGAGCCGGGATGCCCGCAGCAGTTCCTCGGCAGCCCACTTCGACTCGTGATACGGCGATCCGCAATTCGGTCGCGCCCGCAGAAAGCTCAGCAACACGACCTTGCGCACTCCGGCCCGCTCGGCTGCCTCGATCACAGCGGCCGTGCCCCGAACGTGCACGCGCTCGTATGTCTGCTCGCCGATCTCGCGGTTGATGCCGGCGAAGTGCGCCACCGCGTCGCATCCATCGAACCCCGCGGCCAGCGCGTCTACGTCGCCGATCTGGATGCCCGTGCTTCGCGAGATGATGACCGGCTCACTGTCGCCGCCGCCGGTCGCGCTCCTCAGCCGCTCGGCCAGATGTCGACCGACGAAACCGGTGCCGCCTGTGATTGCTATCCGCACCCCACCAGCCTATGTGCGCGTTGCCCATCCAGCGGCCACGGCGATCTCGAATGCGACCTCGTGAGGTGTCATAGTCGTGGAGTCGAGCACGAGATCGTCACAATTCGCCGCCGCGAGGATCCCAGCCAGCTCGCCGGCGCGCTGCAGGTGCCAATCGCGCGCGGCCTCGTCGCCGGCGTGGCGTGAACGCAGGCGCGCCTCGAGCACGCGCGGGTCAGCGATCAGCCTGCACACCAGCATCCGCTTGGTAGCCCTCCGCGCTCCCCCCGTCTTTGCTGCGCCAAGCACCGCAGCGTAGCGAGCGACATCGGCAGCGCGCTCGATGACACCGGCGACGATCAGGTGCACCGCGCCGGCAGTGCGGTAGTTCTCGGCGAGCGCGCGCAGGTTCTGCAGCTCCAACTCCTGCTGGAACGGGTCGCCGTGCGGCGCCGGCCAGAATCGCCTGACGTCGTCTGCGTCGATAACGGCATGCGGATGCCGGGCTGCCGCCTCGAGCGCGCCAAGTGCTTCGGCGCTTGAGGTCTTGCCCGACCCGACGGTGCCGCTGATGAAGACGGTGTCGATCACGCACCCGATCATGGCATAGCAGGCGCACCCAGCCGGCACCAGTTGTCAGCACGGCACACCCGGCGCAGTCTGGAAGTGGTACCTCACCACAAGCGAAGGAGGACGGATGCGGAACGATCCGGCCATCGACCGCGTCGAGGCACAGGTATACACGATCCCGACCGACGCGCCGGAGGGCGACGGAACGAAGGCGTGGGATTCGACGACCATGGTGCTCGTCCGCGCATTCAGCGGCACCATAGTCGGCACGGGTTGGACATACGGCGCAGCCCAGTGCGGAGCCGTCGTCAGCCAGACGCTCGCGCCACTGCTCGTTGGCCGCAGTGCGCTCGATGTGGGAGCGCGCTTCGATGAGCTCGTCAAGGCGGTGCGCAACAGCGGCAGGCAGGGTGCGATCGGCTATGCCATCTCGGCCATCGACTTCGCACTCTGGGATCTGAAAGCGCGATTGCTCGAGCTGCCGCTGCACCGGTTGCTCGGCGCTGTCCGCGCACACGTCCCTGTGTATGGCAGTGGTGGCTTCACGACATACTCAGAGCAGCAGCTCGCAGAGCAGTTGGGCGGATGGGCTCACGCGCAGCACATTCCGCGGGTGAAGATCAAGATCGGCGAATCGTGGGGTACGAACACGGTCAGAGACCTCGCGCGGCTGCGTCAGGCGCGCGAGATCGTCGGCGACGGGGTCGAGCTGTTCGCCGACGCGAACGGCGGATACTCCGGAAAGCAGGCCATCCGCATAGCTCGTCAGGCCGCCGACGTCGACCTGCATTGGTTTGAGGAGCCGGTCTCTTCCGACGATCTGGTCGGCCTTCGCGAGGTGCGTTGTGCCATCGACGCCGACGTTGCGGCAGGCGAGTACGGATTCGACCTGCCATATTTTCGCCGCATGTGTGATGCCACGGCCGTGGACTGTCTGCAGGTTGATGCGACCAGGTGCGGTGGCATCACCGAATGGATGCGCGCGGCAGCGGTCGCTGCATCGCACGGGCTTGAGGTCTCCGGCCACTGCGCGCCGCACATGCACGTGCACGCGGCGGCTGCGACGCCGAATCTGCGGCATCTCGAGTGGTTCCACGATCACGTGCGCATCGAGTCTCGGTTGTTCGACGGAACCCTCGACCCGACCGGCGGACAACTGACCCCGAGCGATGCCCCAGGTAATGGTCTCACGCTTCGCGAGAGCGACGCCGAGCCCCTCAGAGTGGGTTAGCCGGTTCCGACGGCAGCGAGACCGGAGCCTATTCGCCGTCGCGAAGTTTGTCGCAGAGCGCGGCCAGCTGATCGAGCTCTTCTGCATTGAGCGGACCGCTCACACGGTCGGTGATCGTGGCCATGTGCTCGACGGCGACCCGGCGGAAAAGATCGAACCCGGCATCCGTCATGCGGATGATCGTGCCGCGGCCGTCATTCGGCTCCGGGCATTTGGCGACGAGTCCGCGCGAGACGAGCCTGTCGACGAGCCTGCTCACGCTCGGCTGAGTCAGCAGAACATGTTTGTTCAGATCGCGCAGGCGCAGCTGACGATCTGGCTGTCTGGACAGATTGAAGAGCACGTCGTACTCGTTGAATGAGATGTCGCGGGTCGGAAACTCGGCGGACAGGCTGCGCATGACCGCGACTTGTGCGCGAAAGAGCGATTCCCATGCCGAAACGGCAGATGCGCGCGAGCTGGCCATTGTTCCTCCCCGTTGGTTCTCAACAATAGGGATGCATGGCTTATGCCCGCCAATCCATCCGGCTGCAGTGCTAGTCATTGTCAGTCTTGCCAAGGGTGACGGCCGTGACACCTTTGACCTCTGACAGTTCCTCGACGAGTAGTTGCAGCGACGGTTTGCCGCGGAAGATGAGGCGCGCTTCCACTCGGGTGGCCTTGCCGGGAGATTCGGATGTTCGTGTTCCGGTCAGCGCGGCATCAAAGCCGAGTTCTGTGGCGCGTTCGAGAACCGCGCGAAGAACGCCGCGACCCTCCTTGTATTGGAGTATGCAGATCTCGTCTTGGTTCGCCGTGCGGATTTTCGCGCCGATGAATGTGAGAACGCCGACGGTCACCAGGTACAGCCCAGTGCCGGCGGCCGCGATAACGGGCATTCCGGCTCCGCATGCCATGCCGACGGCGGCGGTGAGCCAAACGGATGCCGCAGTCGTCAGGCCGTTGACCACGTTCTGTCGAACGAAGATGACGCCAGCACCGAGGAATCCGATGCCGGAGACGATCTGCGCTGCGATACGTGATGGGTCAAGCACGACGTCCTGGCCGATGACAGAGCTGAAGCCGTACGCGGACACCAGCGTGAACACGGTTGACCCGATGCCGACGAGCGTGTGGGTGCGCAGTCCGGCGCTTTTGAGGCGGCGTTGGCGTTCGATGCCGATGATCGCAGAGAGCATGAACGAGAGCACGAGGAGCGCGAGTTGCGTGAGCGTGCTTGGTGGGAGCAGATCGATGCCGAGAACCACGGAACCTCCTAACGGGCGCCCCATTGACGTTAGCGCGCCACGCGGAGTTTGTCAGGACATGAATGCCGAACTTAAAAGAATTGAGGGCCGGCCGCAGAGGCTAGCGGCCGACCCTCTTCCCTTGCACCAAGAGTGTCCTGCAATCACATTCCGCGTTAGCTGCCACAGCAAACAACTAACGCTCTTGAACTATATAACGAACAGGTAACGCTTCGCTAGTTATCTGTTCGTTATTTTTCTGAGTGATCTCAGACCCTCTCAAGTGCGTACACGATAAGGAGCATGGTGACCAGGAAACCGACGCTGTAGTTGATCCAGATGAACCGTTTCCAGCCACGGTTGGCCTCCTCGGACTCCTGGTCTGAAACGGAACGAAATGGCCATGCCGTGGCGATGTATGGCAGCGCAAGAAGCGCCGCCAACGGTCCCGGCCACGCGGTGAGAAGCATCAGGAGTCCCGCTGCCGCCCACGCGCCGATCGCGAAACGGACCGTCCACTTCGCTCCCATGACTGTGGCGATTGAGCCGATGCCACCGTCCAAGTCTGGGAGCACATCCTGCACCGCGCCGAATGCGTGACTGGCTACTCCCCAAAGGAAAAAGCCTGCAAGCAACGCAACGAGCCCGGGAGTGAGGTGCACTTCTGCCATGCTCAGCCCGTAGACGGCGGGGCTGATGAAGTGTGTGCTTGAGGTGATCGAGTCCAGAAATGGCTTCTCCTTGAACCGCAAACCGGGAAGAGAGTACGCGGCAACGGCGAACAGGCTCACGGCCAACACCATCCACGACGCTGGAGGGCCCGCCATGACGAGCGCCGCAACGAACGGCACGCAGACCAGCACAGCAACCCGCACGATCAACCGGTGCACTCCACGTTCGAGCACGGCACCCTCAATGCCGCCTTTGCGAGGGTTGGCCAGATCCGATTTGTAATCGAATACATCGTTGATCCCGTACATCGCCAGGTTGTAAGGCACAAGGAAGAAGATGGTGCCAACCACCAGAACCGCATCGATCCGGCCCGCTGCCAGGTAGTATGCGGCGGCAAACGGGAATGCGGTGTTGATCCAGCTCACCGGGCGCGATGCGAGGAACAACTGTCGGACGATTCGCGCCGTGCTGCTATCGCCCATCGCGGTCACGCTTGCCGAAGAGGAACCACAACGAGGGGAGCAGCATGGCACCTGCGGCCGGGTACGCGAAGTCTTCCAACGGTGCCAGGCCGATGTAGACGCCGGAGAGTGTGGCGGCGGCATACCGCATCAGTCCGCTGCTGATCATCAGGTTGTCGAAAACGGCCGTGAGAATAAGCACCACCACACCGGTAAGCGCGACCGGCAGCCACCACCGAGCGACTCGACCCGAACTCCGCGCGACGATCAAGGCGCCTGCCGCCATCAATGCGGCCGCGGCCAGGAAGATCACACTCAATACGAGGTAGGTCATGGCCGGCCCCGCTTCAGGTGCGTTGCGAACCGGTCGATACCGGTGACCAGCACCATGATCAGGTAACAGAGGAAGCCGAGAAAGAACGGTTCCTCTAATGGTAACTCGGGTGCCAGCAGCACACCGGTCATGATCGCTG
>Ga0164242_10008961_pt1 | contig 10832 bp, 7 predicted proteins | sample OricomgcompostMG_FD_108783 | JGI IMG/M metagenome (GOLD analysis project Ga0164242, IMG submission 108783) | Miracle-Growth compost microbial communities from Emeryville, California, USA - Original compost - Miracle growth compost (MG) ... | reverse complement strand
CGGCGTATCCCGCCGGCCGACCTCCGTGACGTCGCGGTCGAGGCGACCTATCTGATGGGGCGCCAGACCTACGGCAAGGTGCTGGGGTAGGGGCTGGCGCGCAGGCTCACGGCCTTCCCACGCGGAGCCGCGGGGCAGGGACGGGTGTTGCGCCCGCCTCTGCGCGACAAATCCGTCGGGCCGGTCTTACCGGATGCGGTAACCGATGCGCTGGGCTGCAGCCTGGGCAATCGACCACACCAGCGGGTGCGCCAAAGCCCGGGAAAAGGCGGGAGATGTGGGCATCGAGTCCCGTGCGGCGTTCCACAACACGATATTCAGTCTGCCGGTCATCGTCGACGGCACCGCTACGCCGTCCAGGTGCGGCCACCTGGTATGAATCTCCCGTGCCCAAGAGCGGCAGGTCGCACGGCTACCTGCCGTCAACGCCGCCGAAGCGCCATTGCGGATCAGCCACGTTCCGGATAGATCCAGCAACCGCAGTGGTCTGGTGGGCTCCCACGCGGTGAGCTGCGACGCTCCGTCACGGCGGTCGATCAGCCGGGCGGTCTGGAACGCCTCCGCGAGAGCGGTTGCGATGTCGACGGCGCAGTACAGGACTCCCTCGGAGTGCGGGCCCGGCTGCGAGCCGGGATGCGGATCCCAGCGCATCGACGGAAGCGGGCCGAAAGTGCGCAAGGCATTCCACGGCAACACATGCGCGCCGGTAGTGCGGTGAACGCGCCACAGGATGCCCGTGTAGTCGATGAGGTCGGTGGGTTCGCTGGCCAAGGGGTGCGGCGGCACCCGGGGTGCTTTCGGTTTCGGCCGCGGAGTCACCAGCGAGCGAGATCGGCGAGGAAGCCCGCGATCAGGGCGGGTTCGCCGCCGGCCGCGAGGTAGTCGATCGGGGTTCGATCGTCAAAATCCGGTTGTGCGGTGTGCATGAACGCCTCCAGCACCGCCGGGCTCGTGCCTGGTGGCACGGCGGGAACGATGGTGGCCAATCCCGGCAGTAGCCCGCCGTCGAGGAGCTGCCAACGCGGGATGCGCCGGCTACCCCGAAGGTCGAACGCCCACAGCGTCTTTGCGGTGATGCGCCGCGAGACACGGGACCGATCCACCCCGAGCATGGCGGCGGCCTCTTTGATCGTGACCGTCCCGGCCAGAATCTGGGCGAGTCCGCGCACCGCGTCGCGTGTGCGGTGGTCGCGCTCTCGGTTCGCGGACCAGTCATCGATCACCTCGGTGTCGCCGCTATGCCGGCGGAGGAACTCCACTTCCGATGCCGACAGTGGTGCGGCGCCGGCACCGGGGACCGCGGTGAATGCGGCGTCCAATTCGCCGAGGACTTCATCACTGGTGAGGTCGACGTGGTGCTTGGCCAGCAGCGCGTCCAAGGCGTTGCCCATATCGCACAGGCTAGCATGCGCGTGTCATCATGTGCGGTCGGTTGCGCTCTGGACAATGCGTGTCTGATCAACACGGCGCGTACCCGAACTGCTCCAGCCGCCGTCGCGCCACCGCGATCTCATCGGCGCTGAACAGTTCGGCGAACTGCGGCTCGACCACCACGGCCTCCACGGTGAGGTCCATCCGGCCGTGCTCCCACAGTGCGGCGAAGCCGTCGGATACGGCCGGTGCCGCCAGCAACTTGTGCGCGGTGGCCAGTGGGCCGTGTTCGGCGAGCATGCTGCGGAAATAAGCGGCGTTGTAACCGACCTCGGCAAGCCCTCGTCGGTACACGTCGGTCATCCGGCCGGCGAACTCCCGCCGGAGGTCGCTGTCGTCGGCAGCTTCGGGCTGTTCTTGCACCTCTGGCTGCTCACCCGCCGCAGCGATGCTCTCCTTGTCGATGTAACCGAGGAGCGCATCGACCGAGGTGAACACCTGGTACCCGAGTTCCTCCAGCCGAGGCAGGTCGGCGTCATCGGCGTCGAGTTCGAGCACGACGGGCGCGCCGATACCCGTTTGCAATCCGTCCGGCCAGAACGCCTCGGCCACGGCCAACTGAACTCCGCTGAGGGGGTCGGCGATCTCGGCGTCGACGATGGGGGTGGCGAAGCCGCGCTCGGCCAGCTCGGCGATCAGCGCTTGCACCTGCTCGGCACGTGGGTCGTCGACGATTTCGTCTGCGACTTGTAGGCGCTCCAACGCCGCATTGTCGTCGGCGCCTTCGGAATTCAGCAGGCTCGACAGAAACCGTTGTGCGGATTCCGCCAACAACTCACGCCGGGCGGTCAAAAAATCCTGGTAGCGCTCTACCCGCCACAGCTCAGGGTCGGTGGGAATCCACTGCGATTCCAGGACACCGGGGTGCTTGGCGGCTACCTCCGGCAGGTACTCCGCCGGGTCGCGCATCCCGATCGCGATGTTAGTGGCCTGGGTGAGGAAGCAGAAGTTCGCCAGCGCGTTGATGTCGCCGCGGTCGTACCCGTGCTTGCGCAGCAGCGCCTTCGGGAAGATGTGGTGCACCTGTAGGGAAGTCAGCTTGCCGAGCAGCTCGGCGCGCAGTTCCAGTCCGCTGCCGAAGTCGCGGGCGCCGTCGACACGGGTCAGCAGGTACAGCAAGGGGTAGAACCGCGCCCCGCGGGTCGCGCCGGCGAAGTCGTCGGGGCCGACGGCCAGCTGGCCGCCGCGGTAACGCTCTAGATTGCTGATCAACTCGTCGACGCCGCCGCGGGCGACGGCATCGTAGTCCTGCTGCAGATAAGTCTCGGTGCTCCCGCTGAAGCGTCCCCACAGCGCGGAGTGGACATACCAGTAGAGCACCTTGTCGCGGTGAGTGCTGTCGGTGAAGTCGCCACCGTTGAGCTGAAGCAGCCGGGTCACCACCGGGGTGGCGTAGCGGCCCATGAGGACCCGGTCGTGGTCGAGGCCGAGCCGGCCCGAGACGGCGTCCAGGAATGTGCCGACGTGGTTGACCGACTGCTTGAGTGCGACTTCGAAGTCGGTGGCACCGACATCGCCTAGTGAAGAGAACAACGCCCGCCCGGTGGCGACCGCGGTGGCATTTCGCAGCAGCCAGTCCAGGGAGAATTTGAAACCGGCGGTGCGCCAGCGCTCCAGGTCGTCGCGCAGCTCCTTGCGTGCATCGGGCCATTCGGCGCAGAGCTTGGCCAGCGCGAGATCGCCTTTGGTGAGTTTGGTGCCGCCGGAGTTGACCTTGTTGAAGATGTCGACCACTTCGTCGACGGTCTTGCCCGAGCCGGTGATCTTCTCCTGATTGAAGTCGCGGTTTTCGATCTCCTTGATGCGGTTGAGCCGCTCCAGGTAGGTGTTGAGCACCTCGCGTTCGACGTCCGGAAATGCTGTGAGGTATTCGAACGGTCCGCGGTGGAACAGCTCGGTCACGTTCACCCAGGTCGGGTCGTCGGCCATCTTCATCGGTGCGTAGAACTCGAATGTCTCGGTGGCGACGTTGAAGTGCAGTCCGGTGAACGCGTGCGGGTCGCCTTCGAAGACCGGGGGCGGGGTGCCGCGGATGACCCCATACATCGAGGTCACCCGTTGCTGGCCGTCGAGCAGCAGTTGCCGGGTGCCGCCGCCCGCGAGAGTGCCGCGCACGGTGACATCCTCGGCGGTGGTCTCCCACATCAGCAGACCGCCCACCGGGTAGCCGCGGTACAGCGAACGCATCAGACCCCGGACCTGATCGCGGTTCCACACGTATCCGCGTTGGAATTCCGGCAACAGCACTGCGCCGGACTCGATTTCATCGAGCAGTGCCGACAGGCGGGTCATGGTGGCTCCTGGTTCAGTTCTCGGTAAGAGCGGTCAGAAACGGGCTGGCCTCGCCGTGCCAGGTGACGACGAGTTCTTCGCGGGCCCGGGTGCACGCGACGAACAGCAGGCAGCGTTCGCGCTCCAGATCCTGAGCGTGGGTCTGCCGGTCGTCCTCGATCGGGGTGACGGCGTTGGGTTCGGGTACCTGTTTGGCGCTGACCCCGGCAACACAGACGCAGCGGAACTCCAGGCCCTTCATCCGGTGCATGGTCCCCACCCGCACCGCATCATCGTCAGTATCGGAGGCGTCGGCAAGCCGCACCGACTCGATGCCGGAGGACGCCAGCGCCTTCTCAATCTTGGTGGCAAACCAATTGGCCCGCAATGCGATTCCGATCTCGGCGGGTGCGACACCAGCATCGAGCCAGTCGGCGACGGTGGCGGCGACCAGCTTGGCCTCCGCGTCGATACCGGCCGTGCCCTCCAGCCGTGGTGGTGGCCCGTGCACATGGGACTGGCAGCCGGCGATCGACTCCAGCCCGCCGTCCATGTCGTCGATCGCCTGACCGCGTAGCAGTCCCATGCTCCAGCCGAGGATCTCCGCGGTGGTGCGGTAGTTCAGGTTGAGTCGGGTCGAGCGGCCGGCGATGTTGATGCCGACCTCGCGAAAGCTGGCCCGGTTGTGGTAGATCCGCTGATGGGTGTCGCCGGCGATGAACATGTCGTCGGGAGCTTCGGGCACGGCGGCGCGCAACAGCCGCCACTGGTCGGGGCTCAGGTCCTGCGCCTCGTCGATGACGACGTGCCGATACGGTTTGTCGGTTGTGGACTCCAGCAACCGGGTCGCCTCCCGACGCACGGTTTCGTGGGTCCACATGCCTCGGCCGGTCAGCGCCTCCTCGAATGCGACGATCGCTTGCCAGGCATGGGCGCGCTGCACCGATCCCAGCCCGCGGCCGCGCCCGATCCGTTTGGCGGCCAGATAGGCGTCGGCGGTGTCGATGCGCTGCGCCAGCACCACCTGCCGCCACTCCTCGGCCAGGAACACCGGGGTGAAGCTCACCCCGAGGTTGTCGATCAGCTCCGCCCACAGCTCCTCCTCGTCGCGGGAGTTCAGCAGGTGCGGGGCGCCGTGCTCGGCACGAAACACCCGGTGCGCCAGTTTGTCGACGTGGATGACCTCCAGGCGGCGTTCGGCGTTCTCGTCGTCGACGAGCATGTCCAGGCCGTCTTGCAGGCTCTCGGCCAGCGTGGAGGTGAAGGTGGTGACCAGCACCTTGCCCGCGCCGCGTTGGGCGAGGCGGTGTGCCCGGTGCAGCGCGACGACGGTCTTGCCGGTGCCGGGGCCGCCGGTGACCCGGGCCGGGCCGCCGTAGCCGGCCTCGACGACGGCGCGCTGGCTGGGGTGCAGGTACACCCGCCAGGTGGCGAACGGGTAGGCGAAGACGTCCATCAGCTCATCCGGGCCATCGACCAGCACCACCCGGTCGCGGCTGCGCAGGATCGCCGCGTCGAGATCGTCGGTGTCGACCGGCTCGTCGAGGATCGCCGCACCCAGCTCCGCCCAGACCTCCTCGGGGCTGTAGCCGGCGGCCAGCCCGAACAACACCTCCCACTGGGTCTGCGGCAGAAACGCTTTCGCCGCATCGAGCTGGGCGGCGTCGGTGACGGTACGGGCGAACGACAGCACTTGTGCGTCGATGCCGAGTTTGGTCAAGGTGCCATCGCTGATGTCGGTGAACAGCGGGGCCGCCGCTGCGGGTGTGGCTTCGGGCTGCTGGGGAATGTGCCGGTCGAGTTCGGCTTCGTCGCGGATCTCGATGCCGCCGGTGGCGGCGTTGACCGAGAGCTTGCTGCGCCGCGCCCAGTCGTAGGCGTCATCGTGGGGAAGCACCTTGAGCAGGGTGTAGACGTCGCCGCGCTCCGGCGCTAAGACGATGCCACGCCAGAACTGGTCGATGCGGATGGAGCGGAACCGCGGGTTGCGGGCCTTGGCGATCTTCTCCAGGTGCAGCCCGGTGTGGGTGGCGGAGTCGAACTCGTCGAAGACCTCGGTGACCCGCTTGAAGACCGGCTTCTCCAGCTTGGCCAGGTCGGTCAAAAATCCCTTGTCGATGGCGAGGGTGGGCATGGCTTCCTTGGTGTGTCATCGCGGGCGGCGGCGTATCGCCACCATCGCAGGACCGGCTGACAGGTTTGCGTGCGAGCGGCGCGGTATTACGGGCTTACCATGTCGGACCCTCCTGTGATGCTGGCGGCAGGTTCGCCCGTGGCCGGCGGCACGCGTGATTCGGCACGGTGGAGGGAGCGCTGCCGATGGGCATCCCTGAGACGCCAAGGCGCGGGCGGGTCAACGTGGCCGGCTGCCGGTGGGAGCTCTCCCTGGTGCAGCCCGACTTGGACAACCTTCGCGTGGCAGACCGGGGTGCGTGGGCGAAGCTGATTGCGCTGGTCGAGGATTCCGAGCAGTACGGCTTGCCGTTTGGCGCGCATGGCTACGACTACAGCGCACCGGTGGGCAATCGGGTCACGTCGGCCGAGTTCCGCGGCCGGCCCGTGCCCTGGCTCGGCGAGTTGCGCGTTGAGGAGCGCACCCCCAAACGTGCCAGCCCGCTCGGCGACGCGGCGCAGTATCGGCTGTACTTCGGTGAGCCCAACGATCCACCCGAGCTGGTGTTGGGGTTGTCGATCGGGCAGAAGCGGGGCAGAGACCGCGATGCCAGCCGCAAGCAGACGCGGCAGATGATCGACGCGATGTGGAGGCTGATCCGCTGGTGCGAATCCCGTTCGCCGAAGACCGGCTGGCGCGAGCGGGCCCAGACGGTATAGTGTTGACTTATATGTCAACAGATCGTCGTGCGGGAAGGTCGTGCGGGAAGGAGGTGAAGACGATGGGTGCCACCGACGGGCTATCCGCTGCTGACCGGCTCAGCGTCGACCTGGCGCGCTCCGAGAACCACCTGATCCGTGAGCTGATAGCCGTGCGCCAACGGCGTGGGCTCAAGCCGGCCGAGGTCGCCCGCAAGATGGGAGTCGATCGCAGCGTGGTGACCCGCTTCGAGTCAGGAGGAACCAATCCGACCATGGCCACCATCAACCGCTACGCCGAAGCCGTCGGTGCGATGATCCGGTACACGGTGGAATCGGATGCGGTTTCCCCCACATTGCCGCCAACGCGGTCTGCATCGCAGTCAACGAATTGACCGTCCCAATGACATCAGGGGCTCGCACGACATCATTCGAGAACTCCGGTGCCGGGAAGGGATCCAGGTGCTCCGGCAATCTGCTTGTCGGTCAGGAAGGTCAGCAGTTTCGCAACGGTGGTTTTCGCGGCGCGGAGATGTTGAACGCGCTCGGTCTTGGGGTCGCTGAAGGTCTCCAGCCGGTTCAGTTCCGCCGCCACTTGGGTCTCCAGGATTGTCAGCTTGTGCCAGAGTTCGCGATCCTCGGGGAGTTTCAAAAGGTGGTGGGCGTAGGCGGCGGCGACCTGCAGGCGCAGCTGGGTGACGTTGAGTGCGACCGCATCCGGGGCTGAACCGCTGAACGCAGCCGCTGCTGCCAGCCCGGCTCCACTGGCCGCGAGTCCGCCCAGCATCGACAGGCCACCGACCATGCCGCCGGGACCGAAGGACGCAAGAGCACCTGTAATGGCTGCGCCGCCGAATGCGCCGGCGGGAGCGGCGACGGCCAAGCCGATCGGCCCGGCAGCCATCAGTGCCAGGCCAGCAGCCGCGATACCGATTTTTCCCAGCGGAAGTCCGCCGCGACCGGTGACAGCACCGTCGACGTCGTCGAGGGCAGTGTTGATCTGCGCGGCGTAACCCCTACTGAACCCGACTTTGCTCAGCATGTCGGGAACCGTTTTCCTGGCGGCATCCGCGGTGTCGATCTCGTAGGGGTCGATGAAGTTCGTCGCGCTGAGCACGATCAGGAGACTGATTGCGTCGCGTAGCTCCAAGCGATCCTGCGGGAGGTCTGGAAGCCGGTCCGGGTTGCTGAGAAATGCGTGAAGTTCTGGCGGTATCGGTGTGCCGCTGATAGCCCGCTGCCGCAACTGGGCGATGACGTCCTGCTGGACCGTGGTCAGCGCGCCACGGTATCGGTTTTGCCGGTCGGCATCTGCGATGTGGGTCAGGAGTGTCCAGGCGAAATGCCACTTCGTCAATTCCCCAAACTCGTCGTCGCTGAGCCGGACGACGATGTCACTGCCCGCCGGCACAAGGCCGTTGGACGGGTAGAGGACGTTGGCGATGAGACGGGCAATCGAAGGCTGCGCGAGATACCGTTTGGCTCCGTGAACGCCTCGCCCGAGGCTGACTGCGAAGTCCTGTGCGCCGGGAAATATCGCCGCCAGCCCGCGCCCCATCGGGACGGGGTCGCCGTAGCTGAAGAAGTTGCTCCAGTCGTCCACCAGCTCGTAGGGCACTTTGTTCAGCAGATGCTTTCTCTTGCCGTATAGTTCGGCGCAGTTGGCGGGGCTGCCGATGGTGATGAATCGACGCACCCGCACCTCTGGTGGCAGTTGGTCGAGTAGGTCGATGGCGATGACGCTGCCCAGGCTGTGGCCGATCAGAATGATCTCGCCCCTTGTGGGGAGCTGATCGCGCAGAAAACTCAATATCGCTGCGCGGCAGCCGTCATCGTTCACGTACTGCTTCACCATTGGCAGGTCGAATATGGGGAGGTTTTTCGCCCCGAAGTTCCTGGCCGCACCGGCCAAGAAGTCGGGCACACCGCCGAAACCGAATGTCGCGACCCCGCTGTCGTGCTGCAGCAGTCGGCGCACTTCGGCCTGGCGGAGTTCGAAATCTCGGCGGCTGCGACTCCCCTTCTTTTCCTTGTACTCGATCTTGGGTTCTTTGGCCTTGAGGCCTTTCGTTTTCAGCAGTGACGCGTAGCGCGGCGCGACGATCATCTGTTCATCGATGACCGGATGCCCTGCCGCTCGCAGCGCATCATTGAGTCCGTCGAGCCAGCCGCGGTCGGGGTCTCCGTCGCCGATGCCGTGTAGGTAGACGATCTTCATCACTGTTTCCTTCGCTTCTGGCTGAGGTGGCGAGGACCGTGGCCGGCGGGGAGGTCCGCCAGCGGTTTCCAACCGGTGCCGCCGGCGGCGATAGCGGCGGCCATGCGGTTGTAAGCTTCCAGCACCAGGCGGCGGGTGCGGTATTCGCCGGAGTCGCGTTCCTCGTATTTGCGGACGACGAAGAACGAGTCGAGGACGTGTTCGGCCTCGTCGCGGCGCAGGCCGTAGATGTGCAGGAAGGCGGCATCCAGGTCGGCGCGCAGCAGGGCGCGCCGCTCGGGATCCCATCGGAACGGCGGCCCGTCGTCGCCGAGATCCTGGGCGTAGGGCTGCAAACGCCAAGAGGTGTAGGAGAGTTCGAGGACGTAGGGGATCAGCCAGTCGTTGAGCGTGGTGTTGGAGTGCCACGGCGCGGGACAAACGAAGTTGTCTGGCGTGGGGCAGGCGAGCTGTTTGATGATGTTGTAGGTCAGGTGCGTACCGCTGATCTTCTGACGGACAATGTAGTCAAATACGGTGCTGGACCAGAGTCCGTGGAGTAAGTGTGCCAGAGCAGGATCGTTAGGCACTGCAACGGGGAAAACGTGTCCGACTGCAGAGCTTGGCAGAACTGACGGCAACAGCGTGCGTTCGTTTCCTGAGTTCGTGATATCTCGCCAGCCCAGCAGCCAGTTGCGATCCCAACGCTCGCCCAGCGCCGCGTCGACTTCGGATCGCTTCACCCAATACCGCGCCAGCGGCTCCAGGTTCGGATCATCGTGTTGTTCGTCGGTCAGCCGCGGTAGTGCACCCACGTTCAACTGTGCCTGAGTCGCCCCGCGGTATGTAGAAAAGCGATGGTCGAAGTGGCTGAGCATCTTGGCCTCGTACAGGGGCACGTATTCGGTGCCGTCCCGCTCGTATGACCAACCGTTGAAGTTGGCATCGGCGAGGTCGTCGGTGGTGTGGAACAGTCCAGCGTCGGAGGACATGTTGAAGAGGCCCTGGGTGAATGACAGTCCCCAGGGGTTGCCGTCGGGGTCGCTGTCACGGATAAGCACCGGGTGGCGGGAATAGATACCGAGAGTGATGTCGGCATCGGTGCGGCTACGGAACATCGGCAGGGTTCCGGTGTTGGGGTTGAGAGCGAGCACCTCCTCGGCCGTGAGCTCGAATCGCTTCTCGGGAACGTCAGTGATGTGGCGATTGAGGAAGGCGAACTTGGTGCGCTGCACCGGGCGCTGGCTTCCGGTCATGGCCGTGACCGCAAAGCGGACGCGGTGGTCCACGTCGCGGAAGATCTTGGCCTCGTTCTCGAAGTCGTAGAACGCGTACAGTCGCCGGCTGCTCAACGTGTCTTTGAAGAACTCCGAGGTGTTTTTGTCGGTGGCTAGTCCAGTGGGTGTGATGATGCCCACCGCGCCAAACGGACCGGTGACGGTGCGCATGTTTTCCGCGAACACGCTGTAGGTGTTGATCTTGCCTTGCGCGGTCAGCGGGAAGCGGCCGCCGCGGACAAGGTGGTTGGTGGCATCGGATTGCCGGCGTGCAGCTCGATAGAGCTGGAACAGGTCGGGCTCAGAGTCCTCGAGTTTGGCGATCAGCTTCTTGCGAGTGGCCGCATTGGTGGCGTTCTCGATATCTATTCGGCCGATGTTGCCGAAGAACTGCTTATCCTCCAGCTGAAGCGTCTCCCACGGTGGATTGCCCACCACACAGGAGAACCCACCGGTCCAACCGGTGGCGACGTCCGCGCTGCCGTCCTCGGGCACCGTGAAGATGCCGGGGAACTCCAGGTGCCAGTGAAAGAACCGGTATTGGCGGGCCAGGTCGTCGACCATCCGGACTACGGTGTCGGGCAGCGAGTCCGGGTCCTCCGACAGTGCCCGCAGGGTGGCGTGGGTGATACCGGGCCCCGAGGTGGTTGCCCCGGTCTTGGGTTGGACGAACGCCGCGCACCAGGCATCGGCCACGCGTTTGGCGGCGATCAGCTCCGGGTCTTGTTCCAGGCGGCGCCACGCGTCGGCGCGGGCACGCATCGCCGCGACCGAGGCGGCGTGGCCGGCATCGGCGTCCACGGCGGCCTTGGTCAGCCGGCCGGTGGCCACGTCCAGGGTGTCGG
>Ga0164242_10008960_pt1 | contig 10835 bp, 7 predicted proteins | sample OricomgcompostMG_FD_108783 | JGI IMG/M metagenome (GOLD analysis project Ga0164242, IMG submission 108783) | Miracle-Growth compost microbial communities from Emeryville, California, USA - Original compost - Miracle growth compost (MG) ... | reverse complement strand
TACCGGCCGCGCGCGCACCACCTCGAAGGTCAACGGCCGCGCTACACCAACCGGCTCATCCTCGAGAGCAGTCCGTACCTGCTCCAGCACGCGCACAACCCGGTGAACTGGTTCGCCTGGAGCGATGAGGCGTTCGCCGAGGCCCGGCGGCTCGACCGACCGGTGCTCCTGAGCGTGGGCTACGCCACCTGCCACTGGTGCCACGTGATGGAGCGCGAGTCGTTCGAGGACGAGGAGGTGGCGCGCTTCATGAACGAGCACTGCGTCTGCATCAAGGTCGATCGCGAGGAGCGGCCCGATGTCGACGCCATCTACATGAACGCCGTGCAGCAGCTCCACGGGTCGGGTGGCTGGCCGATGACGGTGTGGCTCACGCCCGACCAGAAGCCGTTCTTCGCCGGCACCTACTTCCCCGCGCGCGACGGCGACCGCGGCATGCAGCGCGGCTTCCTCTCGCTGCTGGCCGAGCTCGACGACGTCTATCGCCACCAGCGCGCCCGGGTGGATGAGGCAGCGAGCTCGTTGACCCAGGCGGTGCGCGAGAGCCTCGGCGGCGCGGAGAGCGCGGCCGAAGCGATGCCGTCAGCGAAGATCCTCGACGCGGTGGCGAGCCACCTCTTGCGCGCGCTGGATCCGCTGCACGGCGGCACGCGCGGCGCGCCGAAGTTCCCCTCGAGCATGCCGGTGCGGCTACTCCTCCGGCACCACGCGAGGACCGGCGATGCCAACGCGCTGCACGCGGCGACCTCCACGCTGGAGCACATGGCCGCGGGCGGCATCTACGACCAGCTTGCCGGTGGCTTTCATCGCTACGCGGTCGATGCGCAGTGGCTGGTGCCGCACTTCGAGAAGATGCTCTACGACAATGCGCTCCTGGCCATCGCGTACTGCGAGGCGCACCAGGTGACCGGCCGCGCCGACTTTGCGCGGGTGGCCGAAGAGACGCTCGCCTACTTGCAGCGCGAGATGACCGCACCCGAAGGCGGCTTCTACTCCGCGACCGACGCCGACAGCGAAGGCGAGGAGGGCAAGTTCTTCGTCTGGAGCGAGCAGGAGATCCGGAGCGCGCTCGGCGAGGAGGCGCCGCGGTTCATCGCGCACTACGGCGTGACGCCCGGCGGGAACTTCGAGGGCGAGAACATCCTCTTCGTGCCCCATCCCGACGAGGCCGAGCACGCCGCGCTCGCCGCCGCGCGGGCCAAGCTCTACGCCCTCCGCGCCAAGCGCATCCCGCCGCTGCGCGACGACAAGATCCTCGCCGCCTGGAACGGGCTGGCGATCTCCGCCTTCGCGGTGGGTGGCCGCGTCTTGCGTCGGCTGGAATTGCTCGAGGCGGCCTCGCGCGCGGCCTCCTTCGTGCTCGAGAAAATGCGGGTGAACGGCCGGCTGATGCGCAGCTACAAGGATGGCCGCGCGCGGCTCTCCGGCTACCTGGCCGACCACGCGTTCGTCATCGCCGGGCTCATCGATCTCTACGAAGCGAGCTTCGAGCGGCGCTGGCTGGCGGAGGCGGTCGCGCTCGCCGGAGAGGTGGAGGCGCACTTTGCCGATGCCGACCGCGGCGGCTGGTTCATGACCGCCGACGACCACGAGGTGCTGCTCGCGCGCGAGAAGCCGAACTACGACGGCGCGGAACCGAGCGGCACCTCGGTCCAGGTCCTCAACCTGCTGCGCCTCGCCGAGCTCACCCAGGCGCCGCGCTGGCGCGAATCGGCCTCGCGCGCGCTGACCGCGTTCGCCCAGGTGCTCTCCGCGCGGCCGCTGGCGATGAGCGAGCTCCTGCTCGCGCTGGATTTCGCGAGCGCGAAGGCGAAAGAGATCGTCCTGGTCTGGCCCGATGGCGCGAGACTTCCGGACGAGTTGGCCGAGGTGCTGGCCAAAACCTTCGTTCGCGCGCGGGTCATCGCCGGCGGTGCGCAGGGCGAGCTCGCAGCGCTGGCCCAGCTCGTGCCGCTGGTCGAAGGCAAGGATGCGAGCGCGGGCGCGACGGCGTACGTCTGCGTCCAGGGCGCCTGCCAGCTCCCGGCGCACACCGCGGCGGAGCTGCGGCAGCAACTCGCTTCGCCGTGATCTGTGGCGCGTGACGGCCGCGCGGCATCCGGGCTGCCGAGCGGTCGGCGGTGGCCCGCCTGTCGACACTGCGTGCTGGCTGGTCTAGACACTCGCACGATGAACTTGCGCCTCCTCCTCGCGGCCGCGCTGGCCTGCACGCTCGCCGCCTGCGCGTCCGACCCATTCGACGCCGCGCGCAAGAAGGACACCGCCGAGGCCTACCAGCAGTTCCTCCGCGAGCACCCCAACGAGCCCGGCGACGAGGCCGCGCGCGAGCGGCTGGCGCAGCTGCGCTTCAAGGAGGCGCGGCAGGCGCACACCGCGCTCGCGTACAAGCGCTTCCTCGAGGATTTTCCCGCCAGCGAGCACGCCGACGATGCCGAGAAGCTGCTCGAGGGCCTGCGCTTCGGCGCCGCCGAGCAGGCCAACACCATCTCCGCCTACGAGGAGTTCCTGCGCGAGCAGCCGGACGGCGCGCACGCGACCCAGGCCCGCACCGCGCTCGAGGCGCTGTGCTGGACCGCAGCGCAGAAGGCTCCGGACGCGGCCTCGATGAAGGCGTTCCTCGCGCGCTTCCCGGGCTCGAGCCACAAAGCCGAGGCCACGCGGGTGTTCGACGACCGCGCCTTTGCCGAGGCCAAGACCGAGGGCAACGCGGGCGTCCTCGGTTACCTCGACCATGCCTCCGATGGCGCCCACCGCGAGGAGGCGCGCGCGCTCCTCTATGGCCAGCAGGCCGAGGCGGTGGCGGCCGGCGGCGACCTGGCCGAGGCCTACCAGTTGGCAGCGCGCGTCCACGGCCCGGCGCGTGCGGCGTTGCTCGACCGGCTCGCCCACCAGGAGCTGATCGAGGTGGCCGCCAACCTGGATCCGACCTCGCTCGCGGCCCTCGCCCAGCGGCAGCCGCAGGTGGCCGCGCAGGCGCTCGCGCTCGCCCGCGAGATGAAGCGTGACCCCAAGCTCCCGACGCTGCGGGCGCAGTTGCCCCACCTCGATCCGGCCGCGTTCGGCCGGCCCGCCGACGAGCTGGTGCACGCGCTCGAGGCGCCGGATCCCCGCGACCGCTGGGAAGCCGCCGAGGAGCTCGGCGAGCTCGGCGCCATGGCGGCCTACGACAAGCTCCTCGACGTGGCCGCGGACTCCGCCTTCGAGGAGGTCCGGGTGCGCGCCTTTCTCGCGCTGCAGAAGCTCGCCGCGCGAACCGGCCAGCAGGCGATGGCGGTGCACGCGCGCGAGCGGCTGGAGAAGCTCCGCAAGATGGCCTCCGGGCCGCGCATGTTCCTCAAGATCGCGCTGGTGGAGGAGCTCGCGGGGATGAAGAACCCGGCCCGCGCCGATTACCGCAAGTGCCTCCGCGGCGACGGCGAGGACCAGCTCGCGCTCCGGCGGCTCCTGGAGCTGGAGCCGCCCGGCTTCGAGCGCGCGGTGTTCGCGCGGCGGCTGGCGACCACCCTGGAGCAGCTCTCCAAGGATCACGCGCGCGACGGCGGCGATCCGCCGCTGCTGGCCGCGCGCTGGTACTGCGGCGCGCTGCACGACGCCACCGCCGCCCAGGGCGCGCTCGACGCGCTCCCGCCCCAGGTGGTGGCCAACGCGCCCGAGGACATCCCCAGCTTCCGCGAGCGCGCGCGCACCGTGCTCGCCGAGATCAAGGCCCGCTTCGACGACGCCGAGGACTCGGCCCGGGTGGAGAAGCCGGGCTTCACCGGTTGCGAGCAGGATGGCGTGCGCGCGCGCATGCAGGAAGGCGTGAGCGCGCGGCTGGTGGCGGTCTCGGCGATTGCCGCGGCGGGCAGCAAGCTTTCGCGCTATCCCTTGCAGCGCGCCGCGCTCCGCGACCCGAGCCCAGAGGTTCGCGCGGCCGCCGCCAAGGCGCTCGGGAACGAGGCCGTGCCGGTCGCGCAGAAAGGCCGCTGATGGATCCGCTCACCGAGAAGTCCCGCGCCGAGCTCCTCGCCGCGTTGCAGCTCCGGCACCGCGATCTGCTGCGTCCCGGCGAGAAGTTCGAGCTGACCAGCGGTCAGACCGCCCGCGGGGTGCGCGGCCTGCTCGCGCTCTCCGGCGGCGCCGACGGCACGCGGGTGGAGCTCGAGGCCCGGGTCGATTCCAAGCAGGGCGGGCTCGTCGGCGACGACGCGCTGGGCCTGGTGCTCGATGCGCTCGACCTTTCGATGGGCGAGTACCTCGAGGCCGGCCGGACCGAGCGACTCAACGCCGGCTTCCAGGAGCGCGAGCTGCAAGGCGGTTCGGTGTTCCTGCGCGGCCGGGTGCGCAGGCCCGCGCTCGAGGCCGAGGCCAGCCGGCTCCTCGGCGAGCCCGAGGCCGACGAGTGGGCGGATTGAGCCGCTAAGGCTTTGCCTCGGGCGGGGAGAAGTCGGTCACGTTCAGGTGCCGGGGCGCGCGCCGATCCGATGGCGGCATGGGGCTCCCGGCCAGCGCCCCGGTGGTCGAGCCGAACGTCCTGCGGATGTTGTCGCCGAACACAACGGTGCCGCCGAACACCAGGCCCACCAGCCCAAGCACCGCCGCCACCGCCCCGAGCACCAACCGCCGCACACCGGCCGCCGCGCGCGCCAGCCCGAACGCGCAGTCGGAGGTCATCACCGTTCCATCGGCGCGCTCGTAGAAGCGCACGCAGAGCCCGCCCTCGCGCTCGCGGATGAGCTGCTGGCCTTCGCGGAGGCTCATCGCCGAGAGGTTGTAGACGCACTTCTGGCAGACGGCGCAGAAGCGCACCTTCGAGTCGCCGGCCATCGACTCCCACTTCACCGGGCACGGCGCGGCGACCTGCAAACGAAGCTCGGACTTGGGCATGGCGACCTCCAGATGCCCGCTTCAACGCGCCCGCGAAGCACGCGGTTCGTCGGTCATCCGGAGGATGCGCTGCCTCCGGCTCAGCGGGCGTCGCGGCGGCGGCGGCGGGCGAGCAGCATCAGCGCGAAGGGCAGGGCGAGCATCGCGTCCGAGGGTGGGACCACGCCGCAGTTGCAGCCCTGGCCACTGACCTGGCCGTTGCCACCGGCGTTTCCGCTGGTGCCGCCGCCCTCGTTGCCGAGCCCGGTGGTTCCGCCGGAGTTGCCGGTGGAGCCGCTCGAGCCGTCGGTGCCGGTCGAGCCGCTGGAGCCTCCGGTGGTGCCGGGCTGGCAGAACTGACCGCTGCCGCTGTCGACGCAGACCTCGCCCTCCGGGCAGTCGCTGGTCTTCTCGTTGCCGTTGCACACCTGCTTGCAGGCGCCCTCGCTGCACTGCTCGCCCGAAGCGCAGGCGGTGGAGACCCACTGGCCGCAGCCGCTGCTGGCATCGCAGGTCTGGACCGAGCCGTCGGCGCCGCACTGCACCGCGCCTACGCTGCACTGGCTGAGGCAGCACGCGCCATTGGCGCAGAGCTCCTCGGAGCCGCAGGCGCCGGTGGCCACCCAGGCGTTACAGGCGTTGGGCTGGCTGGTGCAGGTCTCGATGCCGCCGCTGCCGCAGCGGGTGGCGCCCTGCTGGCACTGGCCGGCGCAATCCAGGCACGCGCCGCCCTGGCAGACGCTCGCGCCGGTGCACGGCGAGCTGGGCACCCAGGCGCTGCAGCCGTTGCCCGAGCCCTGACAGGTGAGCGGCACGTCGCCGGCGCACTGGCTCTCGCCCACGGTGCAGCCGTTGCAGCCGGTGCAGATCCCGCCGGAGCAGGTGGTGCCGGCACCGCACGGGTCGTTCTGCCAGCTGGTGCAGCCGTCGGCGTCGGTCACGCAGGCCTGCGCCAGGCCGTCCGAGGCGCAGCGCCGCGCGCCCGCGGTGCAGGTGGCATCGCAGCGCTGGCAGGCGCCGCCGCCGCAGAGCTCACCCGAGCCGCAGGTCGAGCTGGTGGACCACCCGGTGCAGCCGTTGGCGTTGGCCACGCAGGTGGAGACGCCGTTGCCGTTGCAGGTGGTCTGGCCGGCGGTGCAGGTGCCGTTGCAGGTCTGGCAGGCGCCGCCGCTGCACACCGAGCCCGACGCGCAGGGGTAGGTGCTCCAGTCGTAGCAGCCCGAGGCCTGGACCTCGCACTTCTTCACCGAGCCCGAGGCCGAGCAGGTGAGCGCGCCCGGGTTGCAGGTGTTGGTGCAGCAGCCGGTCACGCCGCCGACGATCGAGTTGAGCGCGCTCTGCAGCCCCGAGGTGCTCAGCGCGCTGTAGCTGTGGTTGGTGCCGCCGGCGCTGGCGATGGCGTCGAGGACCGCGCCGTTGTTGTTGGCGGTGCTGGAGCTGCCGAAGCCCACCACGTACACCGGGTAGCCGGCGGCGCGCACCTGGGCGGCGGCGCTCTCGGTGCGGGTGTCGTCGAGGCAGTTGTACTGGGTGCCGCTCGAGCCGGCGCAGCCGTTGGTGCTCGGGGTGCAGGTGCAGGTGCTGCGGTCGAGGCTGCCGTTGCAGTTGGGCTGGCCGTCGGTGATGAGCAGCACGTACGCGGGCACCGAGAGGTTGAGTGAGTTCAGGTAGTCGCGCGCGGCGAGCAGGCTGGTGGCGGTGGGCGTCGCGCCGGCCGGGCTGTGCGATTGGTAGCTCGACTGGATCTGCGCGACCGAGGCCCCGGTGCCGAGCACGGTGGTTCCGGTGCCGCAGACGTCGGCGGCGCTGGCCGGGTACATCATCAGGCCGTAGTCGAAGCCGCTCTGGTAGCTGCCGAGCACGCTGGGCACCACGCTCGAGGCGATGGACCACTTGCTGCCGCTGGTCCCGGCGCTGACCGGGTCGGTCATGGAGTTGGAGCGGTCCTGCACCACCAGCAGCACCGGGGTGATGCCGCAGGCTTGGGCCGCCAGCGCCGCACGCGCCGGAACCAGCGCTCCCACCATCACCGCAATCGCCACGAGTGCCCGCTGCATGGTGCCTCCTGAAAAGGTGCGCGCACACCTACAGCAACCTCCATGCCTGATGAAAGAAGCAATTGTTTCAGCGGCTTGGTGTGGTGCGCAGGTGCGCGCGGGTGTGGGTGGAGCGCGCATGTCCACTCCAGATGCGTGTCAAGGTGCTTTTCACTCCGACCGGGCCGGTGCGGGCCTCGACAGGCGCGCCGACTTCTGCCCGAATGCGCTCGGTTGAAATTGGCCGGGCGCGGAGTTCGTAGGTGCGCGGCACGTCGGTCGAGGAGCGTGGATGCGCAGCGCGCGGGCAATCGTAGGGACGGTCTTCGAGCCGGTCTCCACCTTTCGCAGCCTGGCCGATTCGCCGCGGAGCTTCGTGGTCCTGTTGCTGCTCATCGCGGCGAACCTCTGCGTGCCGCTGGCGCTCTCGGGAAAGATCTCGGCACGGCGCGCGGTGCTCGCCGAGCTGGGCGAAAAGCTCTCCGACATGAGCGACCGCGACATCGACGAGGCGGTCACCCAGAAGCAGAAGTTGGTGGAGTTTGCCGCGGTGGCCAAGGCGGTGGTCGGACCTCCGCTCCTCGCGCTCGAGCTGGCTCTCGTGCTCTGGCTGCTGGGCCGCTATCTGCGCGCCCGGCCGCGGTTTGGCCCGCTGTTCTCCCTGGCCGCGTACGCCCAGCTCCCGCTCGGGCTCCGCAGCCTGGGGCGCGCCGCGGTGGTCGCCTCGCGGCCCCAGGTGGCGCCCGACGAGCTCGGCGGCCTTTTGCCCTCGAGCCTGCACGCGCTGGTGCACGGCCCGGTGGCGCTGGGCCGCGCGCTCTCCGGCGCGGATCTCTTTCTCCTCTGGACCGCGGTGCTGCTGGGCATCGCGCTCCACGCCGCGGGCAAGCTGCCGCCGCTCCGCGCGGGGCTGGGGATGGCGGTGGCCTACGCCGCGTTCGTGGCGGTGTTCCTGGTCGGGCTGCCCGGGATGGCCGGCGCATGACCGCGATGCTCTCGATGCTGGCGGTGATCGCATTGGGCCAGGCGAAGCCCGCACCGGCCGCGCCCCCGATGACCCTTCCGCAGGCCCTCGCCCTCGCCGACGCGAGCCACGTCGACGTGCAGCTCGCCTCTCTCTCGCTGCAGCAGGCGCAGCAGGACGAGAAGGGCAGCTACGCAGGCATCCTGCCGCGGGTGGACCTCGCCGCCAGCCTCTCCACCTCCTACTCCAACAGCCAGTTCGTCTTCACCGACACCGGCGTCCAGGTGGGCAGCGGCTTCTCGCCGGCGCAGTGGTTCGCCCAAATCGCCGCCACCCAGAACCTCTTCGACGGCGGCAAGTGGTGGCTCGCCATCGCCCGCGGCCACACCGACCGCGAGGCCGCGGAGGCCCAGCTCGCCGAGGCCCGCCTCGCCGCCCACGGCGCCGTGGCCCACCTGTTCTTCGAGCTGGTCCGCGCCCAGCGCGCGCTGGAGATCCTGCAGGTGAACGTGCAGCGCTCGCAGGAGCAGGTCGACCGGGCCAAGGCGCTCTACGAGGCCGGCCGCGGCCCGAAGAGCGACGTCTTCGCCGCGCAGGTGAACCTGGCCAACGACCAGATCGCGGTGGTGCGGCAGCAGTCCGCGCTCGACCAGGCGCGCGATTCGCTGAACATCACCCTGGGGCGCGCCGCGCGGCAGCCGGTCGCGCCGCAGCCGGGCGACCTCGCCGCCACGCCGAACCCCATCGACGCCTCCCAGGCCGACCTCGAGGCGCTGCACGCGCGCCCCGGGCTTCGCGCGCTCCGCAAGCAGGTGCAGAGCGCGGAGCAGGGCCAGGGCATCGCCCGCGGCGACTACTACCCTTCGCTGAACGCGCAGCTCTCGCTCGCCGGGAGCCCGGGCAGCCTCAGCCTCGGGTCCGGCGGCCTCGGGTCGAGCACCGTGGCCAACAGCCCGCCGGTGGACCTCACCGCCCAGGGCTCGCTCAACCTCAGGTGGAACCTCTTCGCCGGGCGCACCACCGACGTCGCGGTGCAGAAGGCGGAGCTGGCGGCGAGCACCGCCCGGGTGCAGCTGCTGAAGAGCGAGCGGGAGGTGGAGGCGCAGACCGAGAAGGCGGTGCGCACCCTCGCCGAGGATCTCCAGGCGCTGGCCATCGCCAAGCTGGCGCAGTCCGCGGCCGGGCAGGGGCTCGCGCTCGCCGAGGAGCGGTTCCGCGCCGGCGCCGCCTCCAACCTCGAGGTCCGCGACGCCCAGCTCAAGCTCACCCAGGCCGAGCTCACCCTGGTCTCGACGCAGATAGACCTGCACCTCGCCGACATCGACGTGCGCGCAGCCACCGGCGCGCTCTGAACGAGACCTGAAATGAAAAAGCGCATCGTCATCGGAGTGCTGCTGCTGGCCGCGGTGGTGGGCATCACCATCGCCGGCGTGCGGCCGCACCCGCCCAAGCCGGCGGAGGTGGAGCTGGCCAAGGTGGCCCGGCAGAGCATCACCCGCACCATCACCGCCGCGGGCAAGGTGGCCGCCTCCACCACCGTGAAGATCAACTCCAACGTCTCCGGCGATCTGGTCGAGCTCAACGTGAAGGTCGGCGACAAGGTGGCCCACGGCCAGGTGCTCGCCCGGGTGGATCCCACCCGCTACAAGGCCCAGGTGAAGAGCGACCAGGCCGCGCTCGCCGCTGCCCAGGCCGACGTCAGCGTCCAGAAGGTGCAGCTCGCGCATGACCAGGTCGAGCTCGGCCGCATCGAGGGCCTTCACGCCAAGGGCATGGCCAGCGAGGCCGAGGTCGAGCAGCAGAAGAGCCTCGTCGCCGGCGATGCCGCAAAGCTCGCCGCCGGCCAGCAGCGCGCGGACCAGGCCAAAGGCCAGCTCGCCGCCAGCAGCGACTACCTCGCCAAGTGCACCCTGGCCTCGCCCATCGACGGCGAGGTCATCGAGCTCGACCGCCAGCTCGGCGAGCGCGTCCGCGGCTCGGACCTGAGCGAGGACGTGGTGATGGTGTTGGCCACGCTCTCGGAGATGGAGGTCAAGGTCGAGGTCGGCGAGCACGAGGTGGTGTACCTGCACCAGGGCGACAAGGCCGACGTCGAGCTCGACGCCCTCGAGGACAAGCACTTCACCGGGCACGTCATCGAGATCGGGCAGAACGCCATCATCCGCAACGCCGGCACCGAGGCCGAGGTGGTGAGCTTTCCCATCCGGGTGGCGCTGGATGCGCGGCCGCCGGGCGGCCTGCCGGGGATGAACGCCACCGTGCACGTGGCCAGCGAGACCCACGACCACGCGCTGGTGCTGCCCATCCAGGCGGTCACGGTGCGTCCGGAGAAGGTGCTCGCCAAGGCACCGGCTCCCAGCGAGACCAGCATCAAGACGGCCGACTCCAGCGCCAAGCCGAGCGAGTTCGCCAAGGTCGTGTTCGTGGTCGCCGACGGCAAGGCCACCCTGCGCCGGGTGCACACCGGGCTGTCCTCGGAGTCGGACATCGAGATCACCGATGGCCTCAAGGAGGGCGACACCGTGGTCGCCGGGCCGTACCGCACCGTCTCCAAGGAGCTGAAGGACGGCGAGTCGGTGAAGGAGAAGAAAGACGCGCCCGGCGCCGGAGAGAGGAGCTGACCGTGCCCGACCAGGCCGCGCCCGCGGCGGCGCTGATCCGCCTCGAGGGCATCCAGCGCACCTACCGCGTGGGCGGCGAGGAGGTGCACGCGCTGCGCGGCCTCTCGCTGGAGATCCGCCGCGGCGAGTGGGTGGCCATCGTCGGCCAGTCGGGCTCGGGCAAGAGCACCTTGATGAACGTGCTCGGCTGCCTGGATACGCCGACTGCCGGCCGCTACCTGCTCAACGGCAAAGATGTCTCCAACATGGGCGACGACGAGCTCGCCGACGTCCGCAACCAGGAGATCGGGTTCATCTTCCAGACCTTCCAGCTCCTGCCGCGCGACTCGGCGCTGGCCAACGTGGAGCTGCCGCTGGTCTACCGCGGAG
>Ga0164242_10008959_pt1 | contig 10836 bp, 8 predicted proteins | sample OricomgcompostMG_FD_108783 | JGI IMG/M metagenome (GOLD analysis project Ga0164242, IMG submission 108783) | Miracle-Growth compost microbial communities from Emeryville, California, USA - Original compost - Miracle growth compost (MG) ... | reverse complement strand
CAAGAGAGTCACGATCATGCAGAAAGATATTCAACTAGCTCGTCGGATACGAGGAGTCTGGGGAGGGGTTGGCTGGGTCTGAAAGAGGGCCTGAGACCCGTCCGGTTTCCTGTGTCCGAACAAGATCCAGGTACCGGTTCTCCTGGTATGACTTTGCATTCGTGTGGCGGGAGTCGGCACGGCTGTGGCCGGTACTCCTAATGCCCTGGTTGGGTTGGCTTATGGATGTAATGGCGTGTGGCGTTTGGTGTTTGGTGTTTGGATGAGGGAGGATACTCGGTCGATATCACTCTGTGCTATTACAACACTGTTAGGGGGCCGACAGGCGGTTTGATCTTGGGAGCTTTGCAAAAAGGGACACTTGCAGCTTTCTTACTTAGTTACTAGAGATGGCTGGTCGAGTTTAAATATATGTGCGGGCTGTGAAGCCAAGACTTGGGAGAGCATGTATTTAAAACCTAGAAATCACTGTGATGATCGTTTTCTCAGCCTATTCTGGGGCCGTGTAGAAATAAAGCACCACGCTTACAGCGAACAAAGAAGGGAGTTAGGAATGAGTAGTTTCAATGACAATGACCTACCGAGTCTGTATAGGTAGTATAGTTCCTAGGAACATTGGGTTCGAATGTCAGGAGATGTCCTCTTGGGGTGAGACGGCTCTACCTTCTACAGTCTCGCTCATGGAAAGAAGGGTTTCTCATTGCTATTGCCCCTCAGAGACGAAGGTAAGGAGTCTATGGATACATGTAACCCAGTCCTTCCGTATCTCTATCGCTCTATCAAAAGGGGTTGTGCTCGCCTATTTCATGACCCCTATTCCCTACCTTAATACGGACGGAGGTATGACGAGCATGATAATAGAGGGCACGATAGAAATAAGGCTGAACACCACTCCTTCCCCCTGAGATGACAACACACACGGCCTCACGGTTGGTTGGGAATCCAAGTAACCAAGAGGAGGAGTTGCTCTATCCCAAAAGTAGCCTCCTTTCTACACCCAAGCGACGACGTAACATCAGCTGTTAATGCCCCATCAATGCCGAAATTCGAAGACTAGGCAGTCACATTTGCATTTGCACTTGCTAGTGGATTTAAGACAATTCGTTTTGGATTTATATAAATCTCTATTCAACACAGGACAGTCGAAGCCTCTTTCTAGCGTAAGGCTTCTTCTCTCTCGTCGACCACACCAGAATGGATGACGGCCATATCAACCCTCCAATAAAACCAAGATCTCCAAGGTTCGGCCCAAATCATCTCCTTGCTTTTCCAAGTCCTTGACCGGAAAGCTTTGTTTGTTTTTTTTTCAAGATATCATCATACCTGCCGATCCAAATCGGCCTCGGGGCCATGGCCGGTCCCAATTTCTTTGGTGTGCTTTTTGTCTTTCCCAACCCATAATTCCAGCCAAAAAAAAGTAAAAGAGGTGACAGACATGTCGACGAGTTGCCAGTCAGTTTTTATAAAATAAAAAAACGGCTGACACCATCCCAGTCCCCTTTAACCCCCACCCCAATAAGTTTCCCTTTCCAAGTTCCGAGTTAATCCGTAGGTAGGTATTACCATATACAATGCGTAAGCGACAGTAAGGCCCCGATGGGGGGGCAGTAAGTTCCGACAAATATGGTAGATGAGTGTCGAGAAGCGGAAAAGAAAAAAAAAGCGCCAAATAGTCCCACACATCTCCCCATCCTGGGGGTTTCACCAGAAAAGTCTATGATCCGAGATCCCGCAACCCTATGCTTTATAATGGACGAAATGAAAGATAGACAAGAAGAAAATTCTCCATTCGCCTCGGACGGCATGAAGCTCCTGAAGAGGAAGACAAGAATCGCTCGCTAAGAAGTAAAGTAAAAATAAAAAAAGGATAGGTTGTAGAAGTTAGTTTCCCAGGGCTGGGCGGCCCGGGACCGGTGACACGCGAATCAGATGCGCGGACCGGAGATGTGTACGGACGGGAACAGAGCATACTGTCCCGGGGGCGGCGGCGTGCTTAGGCTCGTCGTCCTCGCGCGCCGGCGAGTAAACAGCTGCTCCTTGCGCTTGGCATTGGCGTTGGAGTCACCCTCCATCGCCAACCGAACAAGGTTGGGGTCGCTGCCGTGAGTCGGGCCACGCCTGATAATCGATGGCTCGAAGGCAACCTCCGATTCGGGGAGTATGGGCATGGTTCCTTGGCTTTTGGCCCTCACGTGGAAAGGCTCTGGTTCTTCCACACGGAGAGGCGCGTCCGCGGGGTCGCACTTCGGGATGTAGGTATCCATATCCAACGAGGAAGTGCTCATGGTAAGTCTCGTAAAGTCCGTCGAGGCAGAAGTGGTAGAAACGTGCCTCTCCGACCCCGACGGGTCGGATTCGTTGCTCGTGGTGGTCGAGCCGCTAATGCGCGAGTTGACAAGCAACGCAGATGTGTCCATGTTCAGGGTTGGTACTTCATACGGCATGTGGAGGAACGGTGGTTCGTGGTGGTCTTGAGGCTCGTCCAACTCGCTAGCCATCATCTGCTGTTGGAAATCGTTGGGAATGAGGAGCGATGGCGATAGGGTAAAACCATGCGACTCCTTGAAGCTCGACGCATCCGACGGCTTCTTCACATGAAGGAAGCGCTGCTGGTGCGAAGATTCAGGCCTTGGAAGCGAGAAGTTCGATGCTTTCGGCATGGCTGATGTAGTGGGCGTGATAGCCTCCTGAGCGGTCACCGTTGAAATCTGGCTGACCGGGCTTAGATCGGGTATATCGAACTGGGCGGGTGTCAGCATGGAAGACGAGCCATCGTCATGGCTGCAGTCGCTGTGACGATCGCCTCCCACGGGTGTGAGACTGGCCGAGTCCCTAGAATCGTCAAGCGACGGACGCTCCCAGGCATAATCGCAGTCGGCCTCAACTTCATGCTCGTAGCAGTAGTCAATGTCGTCTTCCCAACTATCACGGGGGACGGACTCCGAACCGCTTCCTTCTAGTAGAGCGGCCTTCAATGCCCTCTGCGCTGCAAACAAGTCGAAGCGTCCGAGGGTTTCGGAAGCTCCACTTGCCGGACGCTTGCCCTCCGGGCTCTGCGAAAGAGAAAGCTGACGCAGCAAGGGGACAGACTGGCTCCCTCTCAGAGACGAAGCGTTGCTGGCAAGGCTGGCCCGGGACCGCCGTGCAGGGATGGTGTTCTCTTCTTCCTCGGGGACACCGGGAAGCGGTGCTTCATATGAGATACTTGACGGGTTGGGCAAGGGCCAGTTGGCGTCGTCTGGCGGGGTTGATAGGCGTGGAGAACAATCCTCGGGGAGGGCATCCAGGCTAGGCCGAGAAGAAAAGCCATACGACGTGGAGGGGGGGCTCGTGGCATCTGGGGAGAAAGCGAAGGGCCGGGGATGGCGGAAACCGCCACTCGTCAGGGGCCTCTCCGAGTCGGCGCTCTGTTGAGAGTCGAAGTCGTGCCGTAGAGACATGCGACTGGAGATTCGGGGCGGCGGCACTGGCGGCGCGGCTTGATAATCGGGTTCTATCGGAGACCTAGGGGGTCGTGGCGGGGGTACGCGTAATTGTTCCTGGGATTTTGTGTGCTTAATCAGTCGACGGGGGGATGTTTGTTTCTTCATGAGAGACGGCGGCCTGTTTGCGCGGGTTTGCGAACGCGACCCGACATCCACCTTGAGAGCTGCCGCTTCAGATGAGAAATCGTGGAAAGGTAGATCATCGGGGTGAATTCCTCTCGACATCTTGGCAGGGACTTGTGACATCCGAACTTGAGAGTAATCGGAGGCCAATGTTGGACGGTTCGAGCGTAGCAGGTCGTCGCGTTGAGTGTGTGTCACATGTTGAAAGTTGTAGGGCCCCGATATTTGGAACTTTCTCTGGGCGGCTGAGTCGTCCGTAGACTCGGACCTGTTTGTCCTCCGCCGATTGAAGAAGTTACCGGGGACATGCGAATCCCTCATCGGGTTGGAGGTCGGCGAGAACACGGGTTCGTTCGCAGCTTCAGGCGAATACAGTGAGCTCCCGGACGAGCTCTGGGCGCTGTTCTCCCGACGCAGCTTACCGCGACGATTAAAAATCGTCTTGCCGAAAATCTGCACGCTCTCGGGTCGTTCCCGTGACGGCATGCTGCTGGACGTGGACCTTCCCGAAGACTTTCTTGACAAGCTGCTGATTCCCTCCAGCGCGGTTTCCCACGAAGGCCTATCCCCGGATGCGAGTGACCGGAGCGAGGAGGACCCGGACGAGTTGGCCTGGTGGCTCTGGTGTTTATCCAGGCCTGATGCCCGCTTCATCTGTTTACTAAGCGCCCGTATGCTCTCAGGCGAAGGAGGGCCATCGATTGCCGGTTCAAGGAGATCGGTCACGTTGGAGGCAATCTGGTTGGCTGCTGACGAAGGTTGTGATGTGTCGGTATTGGTAGTTTGTTTCGAGGCGTTGGGGGTGTCGGTGGATTTTGACTTTTTTGCTGCCTTCTGTCGGAGGGTACGGTCGAGCCCGTACACGGACGACGGAGGGTACGCCCACATATTCATGATTAAAAGGGGGTGCGCGATGGGGCGCTGCTCAACCCGTGTCTATAACGTCTAGGGTAGGATGGGACAGGTGCCGACTGGACGCAGACGGCCGACTTTTTACTAGGACCCTCCCGTCCACTTTTGTGGATCAGCCGTGTTCTCGGCGTGAGACTCGCAGCTACCTGAGCTGGGGGCCGAGCCGCGCGACGGGTTGACCGAATGGGCCGTGCCAGCGTCTGTGCAAGTCCAATGGTGGTGTTATGCGGATTCGGGACGGTTCGCTGAGGATCACGGGGGGGTGAGAAAAGGCGCGTCGGATTCGTTAAAAAAAAAACAATGCAATCGAACGGAGAAGGAATATAGAAACCGTGGGGGATGTGACGGGCCTGGGGGATCAATATTATAATATTGCGAGCGCTGATTGCCCTTCCGCTTGGCGTCCCTGAGATTCCCAGGAAGCCGGCAGGGGTCAAGAGGGACCGGAGTCCAAACGGGGGAACCCTCCACAAGAGCGAGAGGGGGGTGGGCGAACTAGCGCCTAGTGGGGTAGGTGTGGGCGTCGTGCATGGGGAGAAGGATAGTCGCACTCCGGACCCTTGCCTGCACTAGAAGTCCCCCTAGAAGGTACAGGTAAAGAGCAGCGTTTAATGCAGCGTGTGCGCGGCCGACTTGCTGTGTTGGTTTGGTTTGGTTTTGGTCTTCAATGCACACGGGAAGTGGGGTGTGGGTAGGTTGAAGTCCTCTCTCCTGAGAGGATGAATTATATGTCGTCTGTTGGAGGTGTTGGAATGATCGTGGACTCTGGGAAACAGAGCCGGGTTTGCCCCAGAAACCAGAAACCAGATTCGTGGTACAACCGGAAAAGGAGACCAGGGGCCTGGAGTCGGCAAGGCGGGTTGAATCAGAAGAGTCCGGGGAAGATTGAGTTGGGAAAATGCCAGAAACAACACTTACGGCTAATATATTGCGGGTGAATAGGGCGGGTAGAAGCGAAAGTCAAGGGACCCGGCAAGAGCAGGACGGCGATTTCCCTCGAGCACACAAATGGCGGGGGAAGGAATCCCTAGCGTCGGGGAGCCCAGTTGAGGTGATGTTGGCTCCTTCTCACAAGAGTTGAGAGTTGAGTCGGCCGACGTGTTGCTTCCCTTCGCGCCGAGGTTCTCAATCCTCATCGTCAGGTGTCAAAATGTCTTCAACAGCCCGGTCTCAAGCCACCGAAGAAGTGCAAGCAAGCCAAGCTGCGTACTAGGCCTGTTGGCGCAGAGCTTCGACGGGCTGGTCTTACAGGGGCTCGGAGGTGTCCCGAAGTACCCTTCCTTCGTAGTGTACTGTCACGGCGTAGCGCGGTCGAGTGTTTTGGCTTGCTTGCTTGCAAGGCAGGGATGTCCTGGTCCTCCACACCTAACTTTTTTTTTGCACTATCTGGACTGGAGCAGGCCTGCGAAATACTGATCAGCACAAGTCGTTGACGAAAACTGATGGCCCGGAAATGATGGAGATGAAGATGGAGACGAAAAGTTGGAGCTGAGTGAATATCTTTTGGCAAAAAAGATCGATATTGGTTCAATTCCCCGACTTTGAGAGGTTGGATCTATGGTCGCCGGATCAATTCGACCAACAAACATCCCAAGCTCTGACGGGCCGGTGAAGGCTGGCCCCCCCTCCTCGCCAGGTACGGGAGAAGCGAGGAGGATTTTTGGGTGTTACACTGCTGACGGTGTAACGGCCAGCACTAGCCATTAGAGCTGCTTTCTGCTTCGAGTCCCCTGCACAAGTTGATAACGAATGCTGATTCTTGCGTGATACAGGTTCAACACTATTCGTCATCTGCAACCCTGTTTGCCGATAATGAAAGTCCCTTTCTTTTTGTACGTAGTAAGCATCGCACAGCGGACATGGCGATTCCCGGGTGCCCTGGCTCTTGCCCTTGTTAATGTTTACGCATGCGTCGATTTCGCTGCCAGGGAGTAGGGAGTCCGTGGCTGTTGTGCAGAGGGCAAGGACGATAGAGTTATCACTCCCTGGTCCTTGTCGTTGAAGGACCCCCTGGTCTCCGTTCCTGAATCCTCGGTAGGTATCCAGTAGGTCCACTGCTGCTAGTGTAGTCAGGAATGGCTGGTGGGTGGTGGATGGAGTTTACCACACACTCGTGGAAGCTCATCGAATTTCTGAAAGGCTATAATTAAGCCACACGCTCCTGAGTCCCTCTCGCACGACAAATACCGCCCTCAACTTGAAGGATGGGCAAAGCCACTCACTACTTAGTAAGATAGCGGTCTATCAACCGTCTCCCTCCGCGATACGATTTACTAGTTGATCTCAGGATGCGAGCGAAGTAGAATCTGGCATGCGAAGGGGGAGAGTCTGTCTCCCTCGACACGAGACCAGAGTGCGAAGCTGCATGCGAACTTGTGTTTAGTTCAGGAACGGTCGTCCACTACTGTTAGCCTGTTTCGCCCTTGTTCAAGGATACAGTAATACGTTGTACATCCACCACCGTATGCAGGTGCAGTATCTTTGATCGACGAGCAGAAAGGGTTCAACGAGCGGATGCTGGCCAGTTTGGCCGCGTCTTGCGCTACCTCAGCAGCGAAGGTAGCGCAGTTGGTAGTGGCTCCCAGCAGCCCAAAACGCAGATCTTCCCACAGTCGTTTTGGTGAAACCCATTGGCGCTATTCGGACTGGGGTTTCTCAGCGTCGAAAGGTTGCGTTAGTTGTGGCAGTGTTCTTTTCGAGATGGCGCTTTCCTTGGGGTGCAAGGGGTGCCAGGGGTGAGGACGAAAAAGCGCTCATGTAAAAAGTGGGGCATTACAAGCGGTAGCCGTGTGGGGTTAAGTTTCCCGAAGCTGGGAACCCATTGACCAATCACGACTTGCAGGATGGGGCAAGCTATGTCGCATTTGGTTGGTGGGAAGTGTGAGCCATGAAGTGGAACGCAGGGACGGCGGGCCAGGTCATCCCTGCACGGCCGTTTCCACGCCTCCAGAAGGGTCCTCACCCTCTTTTCTCTTGCTTCTTCCACAGCTCCTACGTAATGGCCCGACCAGACGGCGTCTTCTCTCAACCTTCGATCCCTACTAGCAACACTTTGACAATTCGCGAGGGAGCCCACGGCAGTTTGGCCGGTTTCTGGGAGGGGAAGGGGAGGGGGTTTGCTTGGCGGCGCTGGAGAGTCTTCTCACCTGGCGGGATCGAAAGTTGCCAGAACCCTCGACGTCACATTGCGAGCCGAGAGAGAAAACCAACTGGTCAATTTCTTTTTGGCCCCCCCTCCTTCCCCCAACCAGACGGAGCGCACGCGACGCGGCACGGGTGCGTGGCCGTCCCGGCCTGGAACCGACATTCAAAGTTTGTTCAGGGCTCGATCCGAAGCTACAGTACTTTGTACACATTGCTGGCCCGATACCCAAATGCCATGATACCGGTAACGGGAAACCGCATCCACATATTGCCCGTCCGTACGGATTACTCGTCAATGCCCGTCGAAAACCCCCTTTGGACAAACGTTCAGGGGTGGGTGCCTCCATATCACACGGGAGAGGAGTGGCTCCAGACGGCCCCACAAGCGTTCACACAGAAGAAAGACCCGCACAGACGCAAGGCGATGGGCGGTTTGGAGAACCAGAGAAGCGGGACAGTTGGTTCGACCCGCCCATGCAGAAGAAAGAAGCAATACTACAGGAGTGTATATGCCACGAGAACGCGTCGGGTCGCATGCTCACTCTCGCCTATGGCCAAATATACCTATAGCTTTGCAGGCATCAGGCGAGAAATGAGGCGAGAGAGGTTGGTAGGTATTATTAATATTGGTCAACGAGAGAGGGGCACAAGTCCGGGGAATTCGCCCCGCCTGCTCTCTCGATTTCCAGGTCCAGAGACGGCAGGTAAATTGCTACCTTCGCTTCGCTATTGTTAGTGCACGGATAGGCGTGGAGAGAGAGAACGAGAGACATGGAGAGCCGGGAGCCCAAGACCATCGCTGATCTTTGAAAATGAGATTCGACAGAATCACGTCCACACCACACCCCCCCACTGTGCCGTGTCTTAACACAGCTTTGCACACCATTCGTAGCGCCATTTTCCGAACCAGGGTCCAGGGTTGATGATGACAAGGTCTGCGATTGGGCCGCGGGATGCTGACCGTGTCTGCCGCGGACCCTGTGCTCCCCTGTTCCTTCAACGCAACCCTTCTCGGAAGCCCGCAGCTGGTGGTCTTCAATGCAGAGAGACGCCAGGCACAGACATTGACAGGGCCAGAAAGGGACGAGCGGCGACCCGAGCTACCAAACTTTTCTTCGTTACCCTCGCTCTCGACAATCTGCATCTTACTTTTCGAGATCTGAGCACTGGGCCTCCGTTCCTACAAGAGAAGGATCTGCGTTTTCTAGCCTTCTTTTTGGGTAGCGTGTCTGTATTCATACTTACGCATACACACAATGCAGGCGATAATAAGAGCATCACAAAAACATCACAAAAGCAGGAGACAACCAACCCAGTAAGGCAGGACGGGAAACTATCCCAGTTCAATCCAGCGCTCGCTGGATCTGGATACTCTGGGGACGAATTGTGGGGATTCCTCGCTGCCTGTGGTAATTACGTCGTACTGCGAAGGATACATAAAGGCCCGAGGATCCTTTCAACACAACTCTGGGTCCTATTTCAGGAACCCGCGACTCGCCACGGAGACGGGAGGTGCAGTTTCCATCGACCCTCCCAATGGTTGCGATCCTCATCGGGGTATTGAATATTTGGCCCGATGAAGCCCCTGTAAAGGACTGATGGCTTGCATTAGCGTGCTCCAGGAGAGTGTGACTGGATGTGGGACAAGTGATGGAATTCAATAAGGCAGGATTCGCCCGCATTACATGCATGAGGATGCAATCGATGTAGAGGCATGCCATAAACGGAAACTCCATCAATCTACAGCTTCTACTTCGAGGAGGGGAGGGGCGTGGCCATGATGCTCTCTGCGAGGAAGTGGGCATGCGTCTCCATAAGCTGCAGTAGTTGGAGGCCATTCTGCCCTCGCTTCACTCGCTACCTGCACTATGGGTTGGAGTAACAGTAGTAAGGAGCAGCCCCTGAGGAGATGCATTTGGCAGCTTAGGAGGCTGCAGGTTGCTTTCGTAACGGCTGCAACAACAATCTGCGGGCTCTTTTGTCGTTGGTGCACCAGGTGGTTGGCCACTCAGAGAGGCCAGCTGTCAACAAGTAGTCGGCTATATCTCATTGCGACGCTGACGGCAAAACAACATCTTAATAGAACGTGATATGAACATTGGTAGAGTGAGCTTTTTCTGGCAGTTTCACCCACCAGATCTAGGAGTGCCGTGTCGAAGGGCAGTACAATATTCGACTCACTGGTCGTTGAATCATCGACCAGAGAAAGAGTAAGAAATTCGGCGCCACTCGTGGCAAGACGAGGAGGAAGACAATTCCATAATTTCTCCATCAACATGGTCAGAAATCCCTCGGAACAGTTTACCTACTCAACACCGCGAGCAATCGCATCCGGGCCTAAAAAGCCCCAATGCCGTCAGACAAGCGAGCAGTCAGGGCCGAAGATGGTAACGAAGCCCAAATCGCGGCTCCACAGTGAGAAGTACATACATGCATACAAAGGAGGGGCTACGCGTGCCATTGAGTACGGTGATCGCCCTCAAAGTCGCCGATGGTTGCTTAATACGGTTGTTATAAGTCCATGTAAGCCAACGAATACGAAGATTCAGTAGGTATGCATACGCACGAACGCGTGAGCCATTGACTGACTGTATTTGTTATTTCCACCGTACGTACGCACTTGGACCTTTTGAGTCTCATCTTCCCCCCCCCAAGTCCATCAAGCTGCGATATGTCATGCTGCCCTACGGCCATAACAATACCACGATGGTGTCTCCCCGCAGGTTACCCGCCTCGGTTCCTTCTGAGTGGGAATTACCACCGTAGGACCATTACCACCGAGGGGTCCACTGCCTACAGCGGAGACAAGGTCAGTAAAAGCGCGAGAAAGGAACAGAACGAAGTTGCGGCGCAAACAAGATCCCACTTCCCTGCAGCAGCGCTGAGGTCACCCACACATTGAACACATGTAAGCCGCTGGGCACCGGATCGAGGATGCAGGTACCTTCACCAGCTCTCGCAAAAGGACCTTACTTGCCCGGTAGGGCCAGACTTGCGGTGTGATGGTGGAGTGGGTTCACAAAAAGCATCCAGCCACCAGCAGGAAAGCCTGAACAACAGCAGGCGGCTTGCAGCGAGCATGCTGCTGGGTCTCGCGCCTCCCAGCCAACCTCCGCGAATGGCGGACCCAAAGAACAAACCTTTCTGGGGGCGGGACCTGCATCGAAAAAAT